>RRZU013116892.1_pt1 | contig 10552 bp, 8 predicted proteins | sample 2165561 | NCBI WGS metagenome assembly RRZU01 (sample SAMN10456909, study PRJNA506462) | wastewater metagenome | isolation source: wastewater sludge | place: USA: Moscow, Idaho | reverse complement strand
GGGGCGATCCCTTCGCGACGGTCGCCGTGGTGGGCCTCGCCCCCGCCGCCCACGGGGCCAACCGGACCGGGCGCATGTTCACCGGCGACCGCTCCGGCGACTGGCTCTACGCCGCGCTGCACCGGGCCGGCTATGCCAGCCAGCCAGCCGCACTGGCGGCCGGCGACGGGCAACGACTCGTTGGGGCACGCCTGGTGGCGCCCGTGCGCTGCGCGCCACCCGACAACAAACCGACGCCGGCCGAGCGCGCCTGCTGCGGGCACTGGTTGGACCGGGAGTTGCAGTTGGCCGAGACGGTGGAGTCGATGCTCGTCCTCGGGGGGATCGGATGGCAGTCGTTGCATGCCGCAGCGACGCGGCTCGGCTGGGATGTGCCGCGGCCGCGCGTCGCTTTCGGCCACGGCGTCCAGACCGTCTTCACTGCACCCGGCGGACGACACGTGCAGGTGGTCGGCTGCTACCACGTGTCGCAGCAGAACACGTTCACCGGAAGGCTGACCCAGGCCATGCTGGACGAGGTCGTCGCCCGGCTCTGATCGGTTCGTCACCACAGTGGGTTTGCCGTGGCCCACGCTGGCGACGGCGCCGAGACCTTGGTGCAGTGTCCAGCGGCCGCTACTTCAGCAGATCGAGCAGCGCCTGCGGGTCACCCCGGAAGCGTCCGAGGTCTTCAGTGCCAGCGCTCAGCGACTCCAGCACGTCGGTCAGCATTCGATTGACTGGGGTGGGGACGCCGAGCTTCTCGCCGTGGGCCGCGACTGCACCGTTCAACCAACGCACCTCGGTCTGGCCACGTCCGGAGTGCAGGTCGATGTGGAAACTCGGCATCTTGTCGCCTCGCCCTGCCCCGAGTGCCCTGGTGAGCAACGGCTGGGCGACAAGGCGCGGCACCCGCTCGGCGGCCAACGCGAGCAGCCGGACCGGTGTCCCGGGCAGGTTGACCGGGCGGTGACCGAGCGCGCGCATCACAGCCAGGCACTCGCGCAGCACTGCGACCTCAATCTGATAGCTGCGCCGGTCAGCGAACAGTGCTCCGACCGGCATGTCGAGAATGGCCGAGGTGGCGTTGCCGGTCAGGTTGGTGAGCAGCTTGCTCCACTTCATGGGCCCAGCTTCGGGGAAGGTTCGCGCGTCCAACCCGGCTTCGTTCAAGGCCTCGACGAGCGGGCCGACCAGCGGATGCCCGAGCGCCACGCCCAGGCCACGGTGCTTCTCCTCGACGATCTCACCCAGCCGCGGTTTGCTGACGGCGCTGGTCACGGTGCCGGACAAGACCCGGCCGGGCCCCACGATGCCGGCGATGGTTGCTTCGTTGTCGACCCCGTTCTGCAAGGTGAGGATCGGCGGCACCGGTCGTGCAGTGTCCACTAACGCCTGAACCGCGGGCGCGGTGTCGAAGCTCTTCAACGCCACCACCACGAGGTCGGGCGAGCATAGGTCCAGGGCTTCGGCGGTGGAGCTGAAGTACTGCGCGGTCTGCACCGAACGCTGCTCGCCACCGATGTGCAGCACCAGCCCGCGCTCACTCAGTTGCGCCGCCACATCCGGTCGTTCGGTGAAGCACACACGGTGCCCGCTCGCGGCCAACGAGCCGCCCACGTAGGTGCCGATAGCTCCGGCGCCCAAGAACAGGAATTTCATCGCTTCCCCTTCTGCCGCGGCTTGCGCTGCGCGCCTTCGCGCTCCAACTCGATGAGCCTGCCCGAGATGCGGGTGCCTCGCAACGCGTCCCAGGCTTCTTGGGGAAGCTTGGCGGGCAACTCGACAAGGGTGTGGTCGGCACGGATGTCGATGCGTCCGAAGTCTTCGCGCCGCAAGCCGCCCTCGTTGGCCAGTGCACCCACCACTTGGCGTGGCGTGACCTTGTGGCGCCGTCCGACTGCCATCCGATAGGTCGCCGTAGGTCCGGACGCCTCGCCCCGCTGCTTGCGCTCGCGCGGTTCATCACGATCCCGTTCGCTGCGTCCGGTGGAGTCGGGGTAATCCCGGCGTGGTCGCTCAAGCTCGGGGTCAAGCAGCATCGGCTCCTCACCCTGCAGAATGGACGCCAGCGCGGCGGCCACGTCCACCTCGGGCACGTCGTACTCGTTGACATAGTGGCTGACCACATCGCAGAAGAAGGCGATGCGTTCGGTGTTCGACCTGGCCTCGGTGATCGCGTCGTCGAATCGACTCAGCCGGGTGGCGTTGATGTCCTCGGCGGTCGGCAGGTTCATCTGGGTCAAGGTCTGCCGGGTGGCGCGTTCGATGGCCCGCAACAGGTGCCGTTCGCGGGGAGTGACGAACGAGATCGCCTGACCGCTGCGGCCGGCGCGGCCGGTGCGTCCGACCCGGTGGTCGTAGGCCTCGGTGTCGGTCGGGATGTCGAAGTTCACCCCGTGGCTGATTCGGTCCACATCGAGCCCGCGGGCGGCCACGTCGGTGGCGACCAGGATGTCGAGCCGGCCCGACTTGAGCTGACCGATCGTCCGCTCGCGCTGCACCTGCGCGATGTCGCCGTTGATCGCGGCAGCCGAGAACCCGCGCGCCCGCAGCTTCTCGGCGAGGGTCTCGGTGTCGTTCTTGGTGCGGACGAAGACGATCATCCCCTCGAAGTTCTCCACTTCGAGGATCCGGGTCAGCGCGTCCACCTTCTGTGGGTAGGCCACCATCAGGTAGCGGTGGGTGACGTTCGGAGCGGTGGCGGTACTGCCCTTCACCGTCACCTCGACCGGATCGGTCAGGTACTTCTGCGAAAGTGCCCGGATCTGCTTGGGCATCGTCGCCGAGAACAACGCCACCTGCTTGTCTTCGGGGGTATCGGCGAGGCTCCGCTCGACGTCTTCGGCGAAGCCCATGCTGAGCATCTCGTCGGCTTCGTCCAAGACCAGGAAGCGCAGTTGGGTGAGGTCGAGGGTGCCCTTGTCGAGGTGGTCCATGATGCGGCCGGGGGTCCCGACGATGACGTGGACTCCGCGTGCCAGCGCGCTCAACTGGACGCCGTAGCCCTGCCCACCGTAGACCGGCAGCAGCCGGACCCCCTTCAGGTGGGCGGAGTACTGCTCGAACGCCTCGGCGACCTGCAAAGCCAGTTCGCGGGTCGGCGCGAGGACCAGCGCCTGCGGCGCCTTCTGCTTCAGGTCCAACCGGCTGAGAATCGGCAGTGCGAAAGCGGCCGTCTTGCCGGTACCCGTCTGGGCCAGGCCCACCACGTTGCGGCCCGCGAGCAGCGCGGGAATGGTCTCGGCCTGGATCGGGGTGGGACGCTCATATCCGAGGTCGCGCAGCGCCTTGGTGAGCCGCTCCCCCAACCCGAGTTCGGCGAAGGCATGCCTGTCATCAGGCTGGTCGTCAGTCACCTGGTCATCGGTCGGTTCTTGGCCAACCTCGTCTTCGATCACCCCATGACACTAGTCGGCGTGAGCGAACAGGTCACCAGTGGGTTGCGCGCAGTTGCATGCGGCTTATCACCGGTAGGCCTCCTGGAGGGTGGCCGGCCTGCGATGCCGCATTTGGACGACGACCCCCGACGCGAACAGGACGAGGAAGACGACGTTCAGCCACCAAGGCTGGTCGGCGGGCGCGAGGTCCTCCGGCAGCGCCGGGGACGACGTCAGTTCCGCCATCAGCAGTGAGATGCCCACAACGATCGCCGAGGCCCCGCCGGAAGCGCTGACCACGACCAGCAGTATCTCGGGCAGGTTAGTGGCAAGGGCGAGGACGACCAACAGCAACGCCCCAGCGATACCAACCACAACGTCCACCCACGCCGGCGCGTTGAAGAACGCTGCAATCGCAGCGCCGAGTCCGAAACCGACCGAGGTCATCACCATCACGACCGCGACCGCGTAGAACGTGTACGAGAGCCAGGTGATCAGCATCGCGCCGACGACTGCCGCGGACCAGCCAATCACTCCGGTCAGCGGGGGGTCTCCGGTGGCTGCACTGGCCAGTCCCGAGCCGAGGGCGAACCCGACGAAGGCACCCCATATCGCGATCACTGTCCGCAGGGCCAGGTAGCCACGGAAACAGAAGATGAGCCCGGCGATGATAGCAAGGGCTCCCAGCAGGATTCCTGACATGTCCCTCCGATGTTGATGACTCCGCCAAGCTTAGATGAGCCAACCAGCTCACCGACTCACCCGATAAGGGGGATGCCGACGCCTCACCAGATGGGCAGGCTGGCCCCGCCGTCGGGGGCTGCCCCGGGTTCGGCCGACCGGGACCCACGCACCGAGGAGGATGCCCGCGTCTTCGAACGCGAGTTCGTCGACCAGCCCTCACGGAGCAGACTCGCCCCTGGACCGAGCTCGGGGCCCTACGCTGCTGGTGTCAGCATCCAACGGAGGGAGCAGTCAACCGTGAACGCAGCCAACGACATCATCCTGGGCTTGGATGTCGGGACGACAGCGGCGAAGGCATCCGCGTTTTCACTGGACGGGAAGGTGCGGCTGACCGCGTCCCGCGAATACCCACTGCTCAACCCCCAGCCCGGCTGGCACATCCAGGAGCCGGATGCCATCGCCGAGGGTGTGCTCGAGGCGATGCGTGATGTGGTCTCGCAGGTGGACGCCACACGGGTGATCGGCATCTCGGTCAGCACCGCCATGCATGGCCTGCTGGGTATCGATTCCGACCTGCGTCCGGTCACCGAACTGCTCACCTGGGCAGATTCACGCGCTTGGCAGCAGGCGAACATGCTCAACGAGCACGCCACCGGACCTCGTCTGCACTACACCAGTGGCACCCCGACCCACCCGATGTCGCCGCTGGTCAAGCTGTGCTGGTTCCGCGACGAGCATCCTGACATCCTCCGGCTGACCGACCGCTGGATCGGGTTGAAGGACTGGGTCCTGGTCAACCTCACCGGTCAGGTGGTCACCGAACTGTCTTGCACGTCCGGCAGCGGGATGCTCGACATGGAGACTGGCGACTGGAATCCGGAGGCCATCGAATTGACCGGGGTCCGTCGCGATCAGCTGCCCGGAATCCGCGCCACCACCGACACGCTGCCGTTTAGTGCGGACGCCGCCAAGCGAGTCGGCCTGCCTGCCGGGCTTCCGGTGGTGCTCGGCGCCGGCGACGGCCCATTGGGCAATCTCGGCACCGGCGCGCTGGAGCCTGGCAAGGCCGGCCTGTCGATCGGCACCAGCGGCGCGGTGCGCATGGTGGTCCGCAAGCCGGCCGTGGTCTCGGGGCTGTTCTGCTACGCGCTCACCAGGGACGTCTGGGTGGCTGGCGGTGCGGTCAGCAATGGCGGCCTAGTGCAGCGTTGGCTCACCCAGACCTACGCCCCGGGGTGCGACGACGCCACGGCCTGCCGTCGCGCCGAGACGATCCCGCCCGGCTCAGACGGACTGGTGATGATCCCCTATCTGGTCGCCGAGCGGGCGTCCTTGTGGGACTCCGAGATCCGCGGTGCTTTCGTGCACGTGCGCCAGGCGCACACCCCCGACCACTTCCTGCGAGCCGGCGTCGAGGGGGTCGCCTACCAGCTGTGGACCATCCTCCGGCGGTTGCGCATGATCAACCGGGTGGACGAGGTGCGCGCAACCGGTGGGGTCTTCCGCTCGCAGCTGTGGCGGGACGTGGTAGCAGGCGTGTTCAACCGTCCACTCATCGTCACCGGTGCTGCCGAGGGATCCGGGTTGGGTGCGGCGATCCTGGGGGCGGTTGCTCTCGGAGTGGTCGACAACCTGCAAGACGGCTACAGCCTGCTTCGCGGCGATTCCGAGGAGACCCGCATCGTGGTCTCGGACGAGGCGAAGTCGGTGTACGAAACCATGCATTACCAAGTTCCGCAAATCTTGCAGCGGTACGGGCGCCTCGGCGCCGACTTGCGCTGATCTTCGCAGGTGAACCGCCGATTCGCCGGCGGGCTTCCAGCGGTCGGCTCACCTATCCTCGGGGCGCCGCCAGCTCGCTCAGCCTCCGGACCACGCCGGTCGTCCCACCGTGTTACGGTGCAAAGCACCCAGCATGGCTGACACGAAGGAGTGGACCATGACAACGGTGGCATTGGTGGGCACTCTCGACACCAAGGGCGAGGAGTGCTCGTGGCTTGCGCAGCGGCTTAAGGAGAACGGGGTCGACACGATCCTGGTGGATTCGGGCTCCTTCTCAACCAGCCCTGCGGCGGACTTCAGTTCAGATGAGGTCATCAAGGCAGCCGGCGAAGATCCCGAGGCGCTACGGCAACGACGACATCGCGGCGAAATGATGACGGTGATGGGTCGCGGGGCCGCGGCCATCGTGATGCAGCTGTATGAGCAGGGCCGCCTCCATGGGCTGCTGTCGATCGGCGGGTCGGGCGGTTCGTCCGTGGCCGCGAGGGTCATGCAGAGCCTGCCGGTCGGCTTTCCGAAGCTGCTGGTCTCCACCGTGGCGTCCGGCAACGTGGCGCCCTACGTCGGCGAAGTGGACGCGACACTGATGTACTCGGTGGTCGATGTGGCGGGGCTCAATTCGATCTCCGCGCAGGTCTTCGACAACGCTGCTGCCGGCATCGCAGGCATGGCTGAGGCCTTCCAGGCGCGCCTGGCGGCGCCCGAAGGCAGCCACGCGCCGCTCATCGGCATCTCGATGTTCGGGCTGACCACCCCGGCAGCCGACGAGGCCCGAGCCACCTTGAACGGGCTCGGCTACGAATGCTTGGTCTTCCACGCCACCGGCGCTGGCGGCAAGGCCATGGAGAAGTTGGTCGAGTCGAACCTGCTGGCCGGAGTCTGTGATCTGACCACCACCGAACTCGCCGACGATCTGGTAGGCGGCGTCCTGACGGCGGGACCCGATCGCCTCGAGATGGCTGGCAAGAAAGGCACGCCGCAGGTGGTCAGCCTGGGTGCCTTGGACATGGTCAACTTCGGCCCCATGGAGTCGGTTCCGAAGACCTTCGACGGCCGCAACTTCATCGTCCACAACCCGACCGTGACGTTGATGCGTACCACCACAGATGAACTGGCCGAACTGGGACGCAGGATCGCCCGAAAGCTGGCGTCCGCAACTGGGCCGACCAAGCTGTTCATTCCGCTGAGGGGGCTGAGTGGCATCGATATCGAAGGCGGCCCCTTCCGCGACGAGGCAGCTGACGAGGCCCTGTTCACCGAGCTTCGCAACGGGTTGAGCGGCACCGACGTCGAAATCGTGGAACTCGACCTGCACATCAACGATCCGGGATTCGGCAAGGCAATGGCCGAATCGCTGCACGCCCTCATCAGCCACTGAACGATCAGCCACCAACCCACAGGAGAAGAGATGGAAACCCGTTCACAGATCCTCGATCGGTTCCGCGCCCAGGTGGCTGCGGGTAAACCGATCATCGGTGGCGGAGCCGGCACCGGCATCACCGCCAAGTCGGCAGAGGCTGGCGGTATCGACCTGCTGGTCATCTACAACTCCGGCCGGTTCCGGATGGCAGGTCGTGGGTCGCTGTCCGGCCTTCTCGCCTACGGCGACGCGAACGCCATCGTGATGGAGATGGCCAACGAAGTTCTGCCGGTAGTCAAGAAGACCCCGGTGCTGGCCGGCGTCAACGGCACCGACCCGTTCCGGGTGATGCCCCACTTCCTGAAGCAGGTCAAGGAGATCGGCTTCGCCGGCATTCAGAATTTCCCGACGGTCGGACTGATCGACGGCGTCTTCCGGGCCAACCTGGAAGAGACCGGCATGGGATACGGGCCCGAGGTGGACATGATCCGCCTCGCGCACGAGATGGACCTGCTGACATCGCCCTACGTCTTCGAAGTCGACCAGGCCAAGGACATGGCCCGGGCCGGTGCGGACATCCTCGTCCCGCACATGGGCCTGACCACGTCGGGAACCATCGGTGCGCAGACAGCGATGACCCTGGAGGACGCGGCCAAGAAGGTTCAGGAACTGGCGGACGCCGCCAAGAGTGTCAATCCGGACATCCTGTGCCTGTGCCACGGTGGCCCGATCGCCAACCCGGCCGACGCCCAGTATGTGCTCGACAATACCGAGGGCATCGTCGGGTTCTACGGCGCCAGTTCCATCGAGCGCTTCCCCACCGAGGTGGGTATCAGGAAGCAGACCGAGGACTTCAAGGCGATCACCTTCAAGAACAAGTAGGACGACCCCGACCAAGCACGCGCGAGAACCCACGGGTCAGCCGACGGCTCGTGGGTTCTCACTTGGTAGCGTCGGCTCTACTGCCGGGCGCGTTCCTTCCTGGCGTTCGCTACCAGCCGCCAGATCCACGGGGTGAGGATCAGCTGCATGGCGAGCGGCATCTTCCCACCCGGGACGACGATGCTGTTCGCCCGCGACATGAACGAACCGTCGATCATCGACAACAGATACGGGAAATCGATGCCACGTGGGTCGGCGAACCGGATCACGGTCAGGGACTCGTCGGGTGTCGGGATCCAGCTGGCGATGAACGGGTTGGAGGTGTCGACGACCGGGACCCGTTGGAAATTGATGTGGGTGTTGCTGAACTGCGGGACGATGTAGTGCACGTAGTCCGGCATCCGGCGCAGAATCGTGTCGGTGACTGCCTCGGTTGAGTAACCACGCTTAGTGCGATCGCGGTGCAGCTTCTGGATCCATTCCAGGTTGATGATCGGTACCACGCCGATTCGCAGGTCCACATGTCGGGCGACGTCCACCGTGTCGGTCTGCACGGCACCGTGCAGACCCTCGTAGTAGAGCACGTCGGTGTCGGGCGGCAAGTCCTGCCAAGTGGTGAAGGTGCCGGGCGGCTGACGATAGAACGCAGCCTCTTCGTTGTCGTGGACGTAGTCGCGGATCTTCCCGGTGCCGTCCTCACCGTATTGCCGGAACAGCGCCTCCAAATCCTCGAAGAGGTTGGCTTCCGGGCCGAAGTGACTGAATTCGGGCTTGCCGGCGTCCACCACCTCTTGACGGGCCCGCTTCATCCCGGCCCTGTCGTACCGGTGGAAGGCGTCCCCGTGGACGACCGAGGCTTTGATTCCCTCACGCAAGAAGATCTGCTGGAAGGTCTCGGTGACCGTGCTGGTCCCGGCACCGGACGAGCCGGTGATCGCGACCACTGGATGCTTTCGTGACACGTGCCTCTCCCCTGCTAGTCGACGAACAAGCTGCGATTGCGGAACAGTGGATAGGATCGCTGGGCGTCCTGCCCCTGCTCATGCTCGGCGAAGTAGCGCTCGATCCGTTCCACCTCTGATGCGCTGCCCAGGAAATACGGGGTTCGCGCGGTGAGCGAGGTTGGCATCACGTCGAGGACCCGCTCGGTCCCGGTGGACGAGCGACCGCCAGCCTGTTCGGCGAGGAGCGCCAGCGGCGCCGCATTGTGCAGCAGCGGCGCCAACCAGCCCGTCGGCTGCCCGGTGTCCGGAATCAGGAACAAGCCACCGCTGTTTAGCACCCGGAACGCCCCGACCAGCGCCGACGCGTTCCAGCGCATGATGAAGCCGCGGCCACGCGGGCCGTCCTCGCCTTGTACACACTCATCGACGTAGCGTCCGACCGGGCCGGGCCAGTGCGGCGAGTCGGCCGCGTTGATCGAGAAGATGCCTGCGTCGGCCGGGATAGTGACCTGCGGATGAGTCAGCATGAAGTTGCCCAGCTCGCGGTCGAGGGTGAACCCATCAACTCCCTGCCCAGTCGTCACCAACATCACGGTGCGTGGCCCGAACAACGCGATCCCGGCGCTGACCTGCCGGGAACCCGGCTGCAGGAAGTCGGCCTCAGTGACCATGCCCGACTCGCTCTGACGCTCCATTATCGAGAACGCCGTACCCACGGTCATGTTGTCGACCAAGTTGCTCAACCCATGCAACGCTTCGAACAACAACAGATACCGTCCAGACTCCGACACCGGATAGATGACGGGATCACCGGACAACGAGATCGCCGCCAATTGGTCCACCGATACGGTGTGGGCGAACAGTGCCTTCGTCGCCAACCGTCTGACACCGCGGTTCACCTCTTTGGCGGCTCGGGGTGTCGGTCGAGTCACTTGGTCCAAGATCAACGGACCGCGGCTCAGCATGGCTGCCGTCTGCTTCACCATCACCGCCACCGCGCTGAGGATGTGAGCGAACTCGCCGCGCTGCTCACCCGACTTGCCGGCGTCCAGTAGGTACTGGGTCAAGGTTCGTGCAGTCATGGTCCTCCTTCCTGGTCGCCCGCGACCTAGGTGCCGAGTCAGCTGTTCGTCAGCTGCTGACGCCAACCCGGGAAGATCGCGTCGGCATCGTGCGGGAACGACTCGAAGGCGCGCGCAAATTCGCGATGCTGCTTCGCCCACTCAATCGGGTCGGCGCCGGCCTCCCAGCACTGATGTGCCTGACGCAGCGACCTGGCGCCCGCAGCGGGCCCGTCCAGGTGGCCGTACGAGCCACCGCCAGCGGTATTGAGAACATTGGCGTGACCGAGATTGGCGAAGAAGCCAGGGAGCCGGAGTGCGTTCATGCCGCCGGAGACGATCGGGGCGGTTGGGCGCATGCCATACCACTTCTGGGAGTAGGCCGGCCCCTGGAACTCCTCACGCTCACAGATGTAGGCGATCGCGGTGTCGTCGCGGGCACCCTCCATCTTGCCGTAACCCATAGTGCCGACATGGATG
>RRZU012869428.1_pt1 | contig 10553 bp, 9 predicted proteins | sample 2165561 | NCBI WGS metagenome assembly RRZU01 (sample SAMN10456909, study PRJNA506462) | wastewater metagenome | isolation source: wastewater sludge | place: USA: Moscow, Idaho | reverse complement strand
GTTGCCAAAGTTGAGCGTGCGGAAGCGGTTGCCAGTGATGAAGCAATGGATGATGTGATTTTAGCGTCTGATGTGATCATGGTTGCTCGTGGTGACTTAGGGGTTGAAATCGGCGATCCAGAATTAGTCGGAGTGCAGAAAAAATTAATCCGTCGTTCGCGTAAATTAAATCGTGTGGTCATCACTGCGACTCAAATGATGGAATCGATGATCAGCAATCCGATGCCGACCCGTGCCGAAGTGATGGACGTTGCTAACGCAGTATTGGATGGAACGGATGCGGTGATGTTATCTGCCGAAACCGCGGCAGGTCAATATCCAGCGGAAACCGTTGCTTCAATGGCGAAAGTTTGTCTGGGTGCTGAAAAAATGCCTAGCATCAATGTTTCCCGTCATCGTATGGATGCAGTTTTCACGTCTATCGAAGAGTCCGTTGCTATGTCAGCGATGTATGCCGCCAACCATTTGCAAGGTGTTAGTGCCATTATCGCGATGACCAGTTCAGGCCGTACCGCACTTTTAATGTCCCGTGTCAGCTCAGGCTTGCCAATTTTCGCACTTTCCCGTAACCAACACGCTTTGAATTTAGCGGCATTGTATCGTGGGGTGACTCCTGTTTACTGCGAAGAAGCAAGTCGTACTGTTGAAGGGGCGAAAAATGCAGTTGAATTATTGAAAGAAAAAGGTTATTTAGTTGCCGGAGATTTAGTGCTATTGACTCAGGGCGATGAGATGGCGGAAGGTAGCACCAATACTTGTCGTACGTTAATTGTTGAATAAATAGCCATAAGCCATAATAAGATCATTTTAATTTTAGCTTAAAAAAACCTCTCGTATTCCACTATAATGGATATGAGAGGTTTTTGTTTATTTACGGATTTTAGTGAAAAGAGGTGAACGTGAAATACTTGCTGTTTATCGTTATATTATTTGCGCAAGTTAGTCAAGCGCGAGTAGACGGAACAAAATTAGTGCAGGCTGCGCGCGAGCAAATAGGGGTGACTCTTTTCTATGATTCGGCATACCGTAAATTAGCTTATCCGATGGGTGATATTGAATTGTCTAAAGGTGTTTGTACTGATGTAATAATTCGAGCATTACGTCAGCAAAATAAAGACTTACAGCTGTTGGTGCACGAAGATATGAAGCGTGCATGGGGGCAATATCCTAAAATTTGGGGGCTGAAGAGCACTGATCGTAATATTGATCACCGCCGTGTACCTAATTTAGAAATATTTTTTAAACGCAATGGCAAAGTGCGGTCATTAACCGATGTGACTGATTTTTTGCCGGGCGACATCGTGACTTGGCGGCTGCCAAATAATGCGCCGCATATTGGAATCGTTTCTGATCGGAAAAGTACGGACGATACACCGTTGATTATTCATAATATTGGTTGGGGAACATTGGAAGAGGATGTTTTGTTTAAGTTCAAGATGATAGGGCATTACCGTTATTAATAAAAGCGTTACTCATTAAGGCGTTATTAATTAAGGTGTTACTGGAAGCCATTATTAAATGAAGTCTTTATCCAAATAAAAATCGCTACTGAACGATTCAATAGCGATTTTTAATTATTTGGCTTCAGTCATCGATTTATTGATTCCAGTACCGCACTTTGGCTTGTTTTAGCTTATCGTAGGCGGATAGCAGTTTTTGGTGAGCATCGAAGTTTATTAGGGACTCATCGCCAGCCAGCAGATCATAAAACGGATTTTCACCATTAATAGCCGACCAACACGCATCAACCGCACTTTGACCATAAAGACGGTTAAAAACCTTACGGTATTGTTGTGGATCACGGCTGTTGTCGATAAACAATTGCAAAGATTGAATCAGGCAACGATAGTAATTATTCCGTTCGGCACTGAACACTGAAGCCGTGGTATCGACCGTCCAATTTGCCCATTCCAACGCATTTTCCAAATCGCCACAGGCAAGATAGAGCATCGATTTTAATTCACCAATTCGTAAAGTCTGCCAGCCGGATTTTGGCGGTGCGACGATGCCGATAAATTCACGCACTCGGGTATAATCGTCGATCCCTTGTTCATCTAGTTGTTGTAATAATTCAAGATAAACTGCTTTTTCATGATGAAAGTGCGGTAAATCGAGCAGAATTTCACGCCATTCCATTCCCATATTGTTATTGGCGTAAATCAAATCGTCTGCCGGATAAATATCGGACATTCCAGGCACGATAATACGGCAAGCATACACACCTAAATGGTTGTAATCCATAATATAAATTTCTTGTTGCTCCGCATTGAAGATCGACATCAGATTGACAAATTCCTGCTCGGTACTGCCGGAGAAATCCCAATCGACAAATTCATAATCGCTCTGTTGTTTGAACAGATCCCATGAAATCAAACCACTGGAATCGATAAAATGGGTTTCCAAATTGGCGTGTTCGGCAACATCATCGTTATCGAATGACGGAGGCGTGAACACGTCCAGATCTTTCAGACTGCGCCCTTGTAAGAGTTCGGTGACGGTACGTTCCAGCGCAACTTTAAAATTTGGGTGAGCGCCGAACGAGGCAAAACAAGTGCCGTTATTTGGGTTAAGCAGCACGACACAGATCACCGGATATTTTCCACCAAGTGAGGCATCGTAAGCTAAAATCGGAAAACCTTCTTTTTCCAAAGTCGCGATAGCATCTTGAATATACGGATAGCGCGCAATAACCGCACTTGGAATTTCCGGCAGGCTGATCGCTTCGCTGATAATTTTATTTTTCACATAACGTTCAAATACTTCCGATAAGCCTTGCACCCGCGCTTCATTTTCGCTATTCCCGGCAGACATTCCGTTAGAAACATATAAATTCGCAATGATACTTTGCGGGATATATACGGTTTGCTGATCACATTGGCGAATATACGGCATGGCGACAATTCCGCGCTCAATATTGCTCGATTGTAAATCCACCAGCTGTAATGGGCTTAATTCCTGATTCGGATCGTAATATTGCAATAAATAATCGTCTAAAATCCCTTGCGGTAACGTCTCTTCGTCTTCAATCGCAAACCATTTTTCATTTGGATAATGGACGAATTCGGCGTTAGCAATCTGGTTGCCTAAAAAGAAATCGGCAAAGAAATAGTTAGTGGAAAGACGTTCGAAATATTCGCCTAAGGCAGATGCTAAAGCCGCTTTTTTGCTGGCGCCCTTGCCGTTAGTGAAGCATTGCGGACAATCTTGATCACGAATATGCACCGACCAGACATTGGGAACTGGATTGAGCCATGATGTTTGCTCTATATTGAAACCGAGCTGTTGCAATTTTTGTTGAAAAGTTTGGATACTCTGTTCCAATGCGGCATCTTTACCGGTGATATAGGTTTGTTGACTCATAAAAATCTCGTTTTGTTAAGGGAAATTTAAAGTTGAACGGCATAATAGGCAAGAACCTTACCTTCGGCAAGAAACATTTGTGATCAAAGCATGCTTTTTGTTAGAAAGACGTTGAAATTTATTAAAAAAAAAATATTCTAAAGGACGAGGTAAAAGGTTTGTAGGAACATTTTAAATTAAGGAGAATAAATCATGGCACAAGGTTGGTATGAATTAAAATTAGCAAAAGATGGGCAGTTTATGTTTAATTTAAAAGCTGCAAATAGTCAGGTGATTTTGACCAGTGAACTTTACAAAACACGCGCGGCTGCAGAAAATGGTATTGCATCAGTGCAGAAAAATGGGGCTGATCAGGCTGCCTATGAAATTAGAGTGGCAAAAAATGATAAACCATACTTTATTTTAAAAGCTAAGAACCACCAAGAAATTGGACGTAGCCAATATTACAGTTCAGAAGCCGTGGCTAAAAAGGGGATTGCATCAGTTGCGCGTAATGCTGCAACAACGTTGGTCAAAGATAAAACGGCAGAGTGATTTTGCTGATAGTATATAGTGTAAAAAATAGGTGGACTTGGTATCTGCCTATTTTTTATTCGTTGGTTGATTAGTATTACTTTTAATAAGGGATCTCTAAGCGCCCACCGTCCAAATATTGAATACTTTTTGGCAAAGTAATCGCTTCTATTAGCGCGTTAATGCTGTTGGTAACGTAACACCAAATTAGTGATATGTTGGTTTGATGTCAGAAAATATTGTGGTCCTTGTAGATTGATACGTGATTTAAATTCATTTAACAGAGGGGAGTTTGGTGAGACATAAGCAGCGATGCTTTTTTCATCTTGTGGTATATTGTCCGCATTGACGTTGATTAAAGTCGAACTGATAATCAAACCTATCATTGCAATAAAAATCAACCCGTATTTTAAGATCACCTTTTCAACTTCCTATTCTACATAATGTAGAAAGAATAGATCAGTCTACATTATGAAGTTAATTTCCAAGAGAAAATGGCATTTTATTGATCTTGGTATTCGAGCATAAAGTCCATCGCTTTTTGTACCATATTTTTCGAGCCGACAAATAACGGCGTGCGTTGATGTAGCTCAGTTGGTTCAATATCAAGAATTCGTTGGTAGCCGTCGCTTGCCAGTCCGCCTGCTTGTTCTGCCAAAAACGCCATTGGATTGCCTTCATATAACAGGCGTAATTTTCCTAACGGATAATGGGTGGAGGTTGGATAGATATAGATTCCGCCTTTGAGTAGGTTGCGATGAAAATCGGAAACCAATGAGCCGATATAACGAGATGTATAAGGGCGATGGGTGCTGTCATCTTCTTCTTGGCAATATTTAAGGTATTTTTTCACCCCAACTGGGAATTTGAGGTAATTACCTTCATTAATCGAATAACATTTCCCGTTTTGCGGAATTTTGATATTTTCGTGGGAAAGTAGAAACACACCAAGCGAGGTATCGTAGGTAAATCCGTTGACACCGTTGCCAGTGGTATAAACTAGCATGGTGGAAGAACCGTAAACAATATAGCCAGCGGCAACCTGTTTATGTCCTGGTTGTAAAAAATCTTCCAGTGTCACTGCTGTGCCGATCGGTGATACCCGACGGTAAATTGAAAAAATGGTACCAACAGCCACATTCACATCGATATTCGAAGAGCCATCAAGAGGATCGGTAAGAATAATGTATTTGGCATTGCGTCCACGCTCGGTATCAAAAGCAACAAAATTTTCTTCTTCTTCCGAGCCGAAGCCCGCCACTTCATCACGCGCAATCAATGCTGCTTTCATTTTTTCATGAGCGAAGGCATCCAGTTTCATTTGTGCTTCACCTTGAACATTTTCGATTCCGGAGTTACCGATAATGTCGTTGGTTAAACCCGCCTTATTAATATCACGATGGATTATTTTGGCAACCAAACGGATTGAAGAAAGAATTCCACTCAACTCACCTTTGGCACTTGGATAATCCGATTGTTTTTCAACGATAAATTCGCCTAATGTTTTCATGCTTTTCCCTTATGGATAATTTAAACAGAATTCTAAATTTTGCTGTATAATCAACAAACTTTATTATAGCAGTCATTCGATCAAGCGCTAGGGTTACCTTGTTCATAGCGTGCAAGTTGTGATCTCAGGCACATTTTAATTGAAAAATAACAAAAGAGCGGTTAATTCTATGAAACAGCAACATATTCATATTTTGGGCATTTGTGGAACTTTTATGGGTGGCGTGGCGATTATTGCACGACAAATGGGTTACATCGTCACGGGTTCAGATGTCAATGTTTATCCGCCGATGAGCACGTTTTTACAAAAAAATGGGATTGAGATTATCCCGAATTATGATCCGGCACAGCTGATACCACAGCCGGACATGGTGATTGTCGGTAATGCGATGAAGCGGGGTAATCCTTGTGTAGAATATATGTTAGATCACGCTATCCCTTATACGTCTGGCCCGCAATGGTTGCACGATAATTTACTCCGTTCACGCAAAGTGTTGGCCGTTTCCGGCACACATGGAAAAACTACCACCAGTAGTATTCTGGCTTGGATTCTAGCGGATAATGGCTTGAATCCGGGCTTTTTGATTGGTGGTGTGACGGGGAATTTTGCTACTTCTGCCGCTTTAGGTGAAAGTCCATATTTTGTGATTGAAGCTGATGAATATGACACGGCTTTTTTTGATAAACGTTCCAAGTTTGTTCATTACAATCCGAATACGTTAATTATCAATAATATCGGTTTTGATCACGCTGATATTTTCGATGATTTAGCTGCCATTCAGCGGCAGTTCCATCATATGATCCGTATTATCCCTCAGTCAGGATTGTTACTATCGCTGAAAGAAGATTCCGCAGTCAAGCAAACTTTAGAAATGGGCTGTTGGAGTCAGCAGCAGTATCTGGGTGAAAATGAGGAGTGGTTCGCACAAAAAATCTCACCAGACAGCAGCCATTTTGCTGTTTACCATCATCAGCAAAAAATCGCTGAAGTAGAGTGGGATGTATTTGGCGAGCATAATATGCACAATGCGTTGATGGCAATTGCCGCAGCTTACCATGCTGGTGTGCCGGTTGAAAAAGCCTGTGCTTCACTGAACGGTTTTATCAATACCAATCGCCGCTTAGAAGTGAAAGGTAAGGTGAACGGCATTACGATTTATGATGATTTTGCCCATCATCCGGCAGAAATTACTGCAACTATTGCCGCGTTGCGTGATCGGATTGGTGGAGCAAAGCGTATCCTTGCCGTATTGGAACCACGTTCAAATACTATGAAAATGGGGTTGCATAAAAATGAACTGGCGGCATCACTAGTAAAATCCGATTATGTCTTTTTATTACAGCCGGATAATATTCCGTGGGAAGTGGTGGAAATTGCGGAAAAATCGACAGTGCCGACAAAATGGAGCGGCAATAGTGAATTATTAATCGAATTAATCGCCGCCGAAGCGCAGCCGGAAGACCATATTTTAATTATGAGCAACGGTAGTTTTGACGGGATTCATCAGAAATTATTGGATAAGTTATCTGCTTAACTATCCTCTTCATTAAGAGAAGTGCGGTAAATTGTGACCATTTTCACATTATTGAAAGAAAAAATAGATTTATCCGCAATATCAAAAATAAAACGTGAAATTTCACTTTGATATTGATAATATTCCACCGCTCTTTGAGCAAGATTTACCATGTCATGAAAATCAAACTTTTTTGGTCGTCGTGTTGTAAGGTAAGATTTTTTTAATTATTTATTTTAGGATATAGCAATGTCTCAAGTAAAAGGAACCGTAAAGTGGTTCAATGAAACGAAAGGTTTTGGTTTTTTACAAGTTGAAGGTGGAGAAGACGTATTCGTACATTTCTCAGCAATCCAAAGCGAAGGGTTTCGTACTTTAAAAGAAGGGCAAGCAGTGCTTTTCAATATTGTTGATGATCAACGTGGTAAAAAAGCTGAAAACGTAACAGTTGTTGCTTAATAGAGCTGAACTTATCGAATTCGCAAAAGTCGTCTTAATCAGACGGCTTTTTTATTATTACTTTTTTGTGAAGTATTAAAGAGCGGTTATCCAGACGTGTGGTTTCAAATATGAAAAAAGCACCTTATGAAACTTGAGGTGCTTTATAGAATTTGGTTGCGGGGGCTGGATTTGAACCAACGACCTTCGGGTTATGAGCCCGACGAGCTACCAAGCTGCTCCACCCCGCGTCTGTAGGAGGTGCACTATACGCTTTTTAAAAAAGAACGCAAGAGATGTTTAATAAAAATTTTTTAACTGCTGAAATAACCATCATATTATATTGAAAAATAACGCTCAGGTTTATCTGTTTAGGCTATAGGTAGCATTATTCGTTTGCATTTTTTCCTTGCTTGGTAATTCGGCTCATTAGAACTGTATTTTTGAATTTTTTTTTGCTAATGTTAGCTCCCTTTAACGAACCTCTTGATGATTGACAGAACAGACAGAGATTACCATGAAATTCAGATTTAAATTCGGACTCGCGGTATCAACCGCTTTATTACTATCCGCTTGTGGTTCTTCCCCGAAAACAACCTATCAAGATGATATCTCATTGCACGAACAGATGGGCGCGGTCTATAAAGGACGCAGCTACATTGAACCCAATCAAAATTTAATCCCTGTTCCCAGTGTCGCTAACACTGACAGTGTGGTCAATCAAGGGGATTTTTTAACCCAACTTTCGATTATTGAGAATACCTCGCCGCGTATGGCAAACAGCAATGCTTCAACTTACAGCAAGGTAATTAATTGGGTGTTGTCCGGTGCGGATGTGCAGCAATTATCGCAATACGGCATGAATTTGCAACAGATGCGGGGTGAGGACGGCTATCAAAATGTTTTGATGACGGGTTATTTCTCACCAGTTATTCACGCCCGCCGTACACCGCAGGGCAAATATCAACATCCGATTCATGCGTTGCCGAAAGATAAACGTTATAGTCGAGCACAGATTTATGCCGGCGCTTTAAATGGCAGAGGGCTGGAATTGGCTTATAGTGATTCGATGTTGGATAATTTTCTGTTAGGCGTACAAGGCAGTGGTTATATTGATTTTGGCAGTGGCAATTTGAATTATTTTGCTTATGCGGGTCAAAACGGCTTTAAATATCAAGCTATTGGGCGTCTTTTGGTCGAGCAGGGCGAAATTGAAAAAGAGAAAATGTCGATTCAAGCTATCCGTGAATGGGCTAACCGTAATCCGTCCCGCTTGCAAAGCTTGTTAGAGCGCAATCCGTCTTATGTTTTCTTCAAAAATGATCCGAATGGTAAAGTGCGAGGTTCTGCTGGAATTCCGTTAGTACCGCTAGCATCACTGGCATCGGATCGCAGCATTATTCCATCTGGTAGTGTGCTGTTGGTAGAAGAACCGTTGATTGATCGCAAAGGCAATTGGACTGGTAAACATCAGTTGCGCTTAATGGTCGCGTTAGATGTTGGTGGAGCAGTGAAAGGACACCACTTCGATCTTTATCAAGGCATCGGTGATGAAGCCGGACATCAGGCCGGTTTAATGAAACATTACGGCCGAGTTTGGTTATTGAAATAACAATATAACAACGGCAATATCATAAACAAAAATGGAACGTATTGATAATTATCAACACCGTTTTGGCGGAATCGCCCGTTTATACGGGCAACAAGAGCTTGCGATTTTGGCTGCGGCGCATATCTGTGTGGTCGGAATTGGCGGTGTCGGTTCTTGGGCGGTGGAAGCATTGGCGCGTAGCGGTGTCGGCAATATCACACTAATTGATATGGATGACATTTGTGTCACCAATGTCAACCGCCAGATCCATGCGTTAAGCGGCAGCATCGGGAAGTTAAAAACCGATGCAATGGAAGAGCGGATCGCACAAATCAACCCAGATTGTAATGTGACGATTGTTGATGATTTTTTATCGCTGGATAATATTGCCGATTATATTCACCCAGAGTTTGACTATGTTATCGACGCGATTGACAGCGTGAAAGTCAAAGCTGCGCTTATTGCCTATTGCAAACGCAATAAAATTAAGTTGATTACCACTGGTGGTGCAGGCGGACAAACTGATCCGACCCAAATTCAGATAGCTGATTTAAGCCGCACTATTCAAGATCCTCTTGCTGCCAAAGTGCGGTATTTATTGCGCAAAAACTACCATTTTAGTCAAAACCCGAAACGAAAATTTGGAGTCGATTGCGTTTTTTCGACTCAACCGATTATCTTCCCGAAACTGGAAGGTGATTGCCAGCTGTCAGCAACCATGAATTGTGCAAATGGTTTTGGCGCGGCAACTATGGTGACGGCAACCTTTGGTTTTTTTGCCGTTGCAAAAGTGTTGGAAAAGCTGTTACAACCTCCGACAAAATTTTAATAACAAGGAAAAAAGCATGAAAATAATAAATAAATCATTGGCAGGCGTGCTACTCTCAACTATTGCCTACACTGCCCAGGCAGAAATTGTGACTACGGTAAAACCAATAGGTTTTATCGCCGCGGCCGTAGCGGAAGGAGTTACCTCTACTGGTGTGTTATTACCAACCGGCGCCTCTCCGCATGATTATAGTCTGCGTCCGTCCGATTTACAGCGGTTGCAACAAGCAGAACTTGTGGTGTGGGTTGGGCAAGATTTAGAATCATTCTTGAGCAAAAGCATCGGGCGCTTAGATGCCAATAAAGTGCTGCAAATTGAGAAAATGGAGAATATCCAATCACTATTAGGCGAAGCGATGCACGTCCATGCGGAGGGTGAAGATCATCATGACCATGATCATGGACACGACCATAAGCATGACCATAAAGATGATCATAAACACGATCACGCTCATGACGGTCCTCCAGGGCATGATGACGATCATCATGAGCACGACCATGACCATGACCACGGCGGTTTGCAAACCGACTGGCATGTTTGGTTCTCGCCAACCATTAGCTTGCAAATTGCCGAGCAAATTGCCGAACGCTTGAACGGACAATATCCGGCTAAAGCGGAATTAATCAAAACGAATCTGGCAACCTTCAAACAAAGCCTTGAACAAAAAGAAAAGCAGTTGCAAGCACAATTAGACCCGATTAAAGGCAAAGGCTACTATGTTTTTCATGATGCTTACGGCTATTTTGAACGGCAGTACGGCTTGAATCATCTAGGTTCATTCACCATTAATCCGGCAGTT
>RRZU011920787.1_pt1 | contig 10553 bp, 5 predicted proteins | sample 2165561 | NCBI WGS metagenome assembly RRZU01 (sample SAMN10456909, study PRJNA506462) | wastewater metagenome | isolation source: wastewater sludge | place: USA: Moscow, Idaho | reverse complement strand
TGACCGCCATGCGCACGGCGATGCCGAAGGTCACCTGTGGCAGGATCACTGCCTGTGGTCCGTCGGCGACGTCGGAATCGATCTCGACGCCGCGATTCATCGGTCCTGGATGCATCACGATCGCATCCGGCCGCGCGAGCGCCAGGACCGCCGGCGTCAGCCCGTAGCAGCGGAAGTACTCGCGCGCCGACGGCAGCAGGGCACCATTCATGCGTTCGTTCTGCAGGCGCAGCATGATCACCACATCGCAATCGCGAAGTCCTGTCCGCAGATCATGGCAGACCCGCAGTCCCATCTTGTCCATGGCCGTCGGTAACAGCGTTTGCGGGCCGATGGCGCGCACCTCGGCAGCACCGAGCGTGGTCAGCGCGTGAATATCCGAACGCGCTACACGGGAATGCAGGATGTCGCCGACAATCGCCACCACCAGATTGTTGAAGTCCTGTTTGTAGTGACGGATGGTGTACATGTCGAGCAGGCCCTGCGTCGGGTGGGCGTGGCGCCCGTCGCCGGCATTGACCACATGTACATCATTCCGCCCGAGGCGGCGCAGGTGGTCGGCGATCAGGTGTGGTGCACCGCTGGCGGCGTGCCGGACGACGAACATGTCGGCGTGCATGGCCACCAGATTGTCCACCGTGTCGAGCAAGGTCTCGCCCTTGGCGGTCGAGGAGCGCGTCACGTCGAGGTTGATGACGTCAGCGGAAAGTCGCTTGGCGGCAATTTCGAAGGTAGTGCGCGTGCGCGTGGAATTCTCGAAGAACACATTGAAGACGCTTTTGCCGCGCAACAAGGGAACCTTCTTGACGTCGCGGTGCGAGACCTTGAGAAAGCTTGATGCGGTGTCGAGAATGTGATTGATCACCTCGCGAGGCAGGCCCTCGGTCGACAGCAGGTGTGTCAACTCGCCATTGGCGTTGAGTTGTGGATTACGCATGCGCATTCTCGGCCAGGCTCCACTGCAGGCGACCACTGGCGTCGGTCGAGAGCACCAGTTCCAGTGCTGGATCGAGATCGACTTTCCAGGGACAGAAATCGGCGCAGATCGGGAGCTGACGGCGACCGCGGTCGGCGAGAACAGCGAGCTGGATGCTGGCCGGGCGACCGTAGTCGAAAAGTTCGTTGATCGCCGCGCGCGTCGTGCGGCCGGTATACAGCACGTCATCGACGAGGATCAGTGGCCGGCCTTCGACATCGAAGGGAATCGAACTCGGCCGGACGCGTGCATGCAGACCCCTTGCGCCGTAATCGTCACGATAGAACGAGACGTCGATCAGGCCGATTTCATTGCGCAGCTCCAGGATTTCGCGCAGGCGCCTGGCCACCCAGGCGCCGCCACTGTGAATGCCGACCAGGACCGTGTCCGGTCGCAAGCGGGGTCGGATCAGTTCGGCCAGTTGGGCGCACTGCGCTTCGGCGTCGGGGAGGTCAATGGCTGGCATCGGTTTCGCGGTCATCCGAGTAATTTTGAAAGTCGCTTCAGCGACTCGGGAATCTCCCCTGGGTGCGGGAGATGGGAAGGGGGAAGAAATCGTTCATCAGCGTCTGACGTTCGGGTGTTCGTGGCCCGCTTCGGCCATGCCGTCAAAATAGCTCTGCAGAATCAGCTGGGCAGCCAAGGCGTCGAGATGCTGTTTTGCCCTGCGGGTGTCGTGCCCGGCGGCATGCAGGAGTTCCTGCGCAGCGCATGAGGAAAGCCGTTCCTCGGCATAATCGACGCGCAGTCCGAAGCGGCCACGCAGCTGGTTGGCGAAGCGAGTACAGCGAGCGGTCATGGCGTGTGGCGTGCCGTCGAGTGCGAGCGGCCGGCCAACGACCAGGCTGGCTGGTTGCCATTCCCGGATCAGGGTGGCGATGGCGGCGAATCGCTCGGCGTTGGCCTCGCCGTGCAGGGTGGTCAGGGGATGCGCCTGCAGCAGTTGCCATTCGCCAACGGCGACGCCGATGCGTTTTTCGCCGAAGTCGAAAGCGAGTACCGTGCCCGTGGTTTTTCTGGCTGGTTCAGGCATGGCCGGCGGCATCGGCGAGGTTGGCGAGATTGACGCCAAGCAGCTCGAGTGCCGACGCGAGTCTTTCCTCGTAGGGAGATTCAAAAAGGATGTCGAGCTTGGCGCGCACGGTCAACCAGGCGTTCTGTGCCAATTCGTGTTCAAGCTGGCCGGCAGCCCAACCGGCGTAGCCCAGTGTCACCAGCACATCCACCGGCTGGCCGCTACGGGCAACGGCCTGCAGGATGTCGCGTGAACTGGTGAGGCCGATGTGCTCGTTGATCACCAGCGTGGACTGCCATTTTCCGACCGGCCGATGCAGGACGAAGCCACGGTCGGTCTGTACCGGCCCACCGAAGAAGACCGGCAACTGGGCGAAGCCCTCGGCCTGCAAGGGAATGTCAATTTTTTCCAGGAGCGCCCCCAGGCTCATGTCGATCGGTCGATTGACAATCACGCCAAGCGCGCCGCGATTGTTGTGTTCGGCGATATAGACCAGGGTCTTGGAAAAAAAAGAGTCCACCAGTGCCGGCATGGCAATGAGAAAATGGTCCGTGAGATTGATGCTGTACATGGCCCTATTCTAATCGGCAGCGGCGCCTGACACAAACGGTCATGACTTTGCAAGACACCCCCGATGAAGAAAGTCATGACCGTTTCCCCTCACCCCCGACCCCTCTCCCGCGAGTGGAGAGGGGAGATTCGAGAGTCGCTCGCGACTTGCATAGTAAGGTAATCCATGATGGGGAATGCGATTCTGGTCTGGTTTCGGCGCGATCTGCGGGATTTTGATCACGCGGCGCTCTGCGAAGCGCTGCGGCGTGGCCGCCGCGTCTATTGCGCTTTCGTCTTCGATCGCGAGATCCTCGATGCGCTGGAGCCGCGCCGCGATCGCCGCGTCGAGTTCATTCGCGAGTCACTGGTCGAGCTGGATCTGGCGCTGCGCGTCCGCGGCGGCGCCCTGATCGTACGCCATGGCTGGCCGGTCAGCGAAATTCCGAGCCTGGCAAAGGCGCTGGCCGTGACTGCGGTGTTTACCAATCGCGATTATGAACCGCAGGCGAAGAAACGCGATGCCGCGGTCAGGGCGGCCTTGCAGGCGCAAGGAATTGCCTTCGAGTCGTTCAAGGATCAGGCGCTGCTCGACGGTGACGAAGTGCTGACCCAGGCCGGGCGGCCCTACACCGTGTTCACGCCTTACAGGAAAGCCTGGCTGAAGCGTCTCAGCGACGATGACTGGCAGCCCTACGCAGCCGGAGACGGGAGGCTGGCAGCGCTGCCGGGCGCCGGCGGTGTACCGACGTTGGCGGAAATCGGCTTTTCCGGCAGCGATCTGCGAGCGCTGGGCATCGTGCCGGGGATGTCCGGCGGCCGGCAGCTCCTGGCCGATTTTCGTTTGCGTATGGCGCGTTACCACCAGCAGCGTGATTTTCCGGCACTGCAAGGGGGTTCGTATCTCTCGGTTCATCTACGCTTCGGGACCGTCTCGGTTCGCGATCTGGTGGCCCAGGCGATGGCTGCCGGTGCCTTGCGCGCCGCTGCCGAAGGGGCTGCGACCTGGCTTTCCGAACTCATCTGGCGCGACTTCTACTTCATGATTCTTGACCGTTTTCCGCAGGTTTGCGAGCGCGCGTTCAAGCCGGCGTACGACGCGATTCGCTGGGAACAGGGGCCATCGGCGGATGCGGCCTTTGCTGCCTGGTGTATGGGACGCACCGGTTTTCCGCTGGTCGATGCCGCGATGCGGCAGCTCAACGGTACAGGCTACATGCATAACCGCCTGCGCATGCTGACCGCTTCGTTTCTGATCAAGGATCTGGGCATCGACTGGCGGCGCGGTGAGGCCTATTTTGCGCGCCAGCTCAACGATTTCGATCTGTCGGCCAACAACGGGGGTTGGCAATGGGTGGCGTCCAGCGGCTGCGATGCACAACCCTATTTCCGCATCTTCAACCCGGTGACGCAATCGCAACGCTTTGACCCTGCCGGCAGGTTCATTCGCCGCTACCTGCCGGAGCTGGCCGCTGTCCCCGACCAGTTCCTGCATGCGCCATGGCGGATGAGTCTGCCCGAGCAGGAAGCTTGCGGCGTGCGGATTGGCCGCGATTTCCCGGCGCCGCTGGTCGAGCACGCGCAGGCGCGGCTGCGGACCCTGCAACGCTACGCCGTGGTCAAGCCTGGCGCTGCTCCCTGACATGTCCGGCCACCAGGCGCAGTAACTCCTCTTCCTGATAGGGCTTGCCGAGATAGTGATTGACTCCCAGCTCGATGGCGTATTGACGGTGTTTGTCTGCCGTTCGCGAGGTGATCATGATGATCGGGACCATGCACAGGCGGTTGTCGGCACGCACGTTGCGGGTGAACTCGAAACCATCCATGCGCGGCATTTCGATGTCGACCAGCAGGACGTCCGGGACCAGAGCAAGCAGTTGTTCGCGCGCATCGACGCCGTCCTTGGCGGTCATCACCTGGTAGCCTTCACGTGCCAGCAGACGACTGGTGATCTTGCGCACAGTCAGCGAATCGTCCACGATCATGACCGTCGGCACGGTGGCGGTGACGCTGTCCGTGGCCACCGGTTGACGAACGGTTGGCACCGGCGAGACCGCGCTCACCGTGCAATCGCGGCTGGCCAGTGCAATCGGGTTCAGGATCAGCACCACCTGGCCATTCCCGAGAACGGTCGCGCCATCGACGCCGATCACCCGTGCCAGTTGGGGTCCGATGTTCTTGACGACGATTTCCTGATTGCCCAGCAGTTCGTCGACCTGCATCGCGATTCGCTTGCTGCCGCTGCGTAGCAGCAGAACCCAGTACTGGGAATGTTTCTCCGGTAGCGCACGGGTTTCGCCGAGAAGGTGAGGCAGGTAGCTGAAAGGATAATGGTTTCCGGTCCAGACGGCTTCCCTAGCGTCACGAATGCGGGCCAGCATCTGCTCCTTGAGATCGAGTACCTGCTCGATCATGGCCGAGGGGATCGCGTACTGCCGATTGCCGGAGCGTACCAGCAAGGCCTTGGTGACTGCCAGGGTGAGCGGCAGGTACAGGCGGAAGGTCGTTCCCTGGCCTGGGCTCGACAGCACTTCAATGCGGCCGCCCAGGCTGCTCACTTCGCTCTTCAGTACATCCATGCCGATGCCACGCCCGGAGAGACGCGACACCTCGCTGGCCGTCGATATTCCCGGCGCAAAAATCAGGTCCACCACGCGCGTCGGATCGCGGGCTTCTTCCTCGGTCAGCAGACCGGCGAGCAGACCGCGTTCGCGCAGCCGGTCGAGATCGAGGCCGGCGCCGTCATCGGCGAAAGAGAGAATGATCTCGTTGCCTTCCTGTGTCAGCTTCAACGAGATCTCGCCAATCTCGGGCTTGCTCCTGGCCAGGCGCGTGGGCGTGTCTTCGAGGCCATGCACGACGGCGTTGCGCAGCATGTGTTCAAGCGGCGCCAACATTTTTTCGAGAACCGTTCGGTCGAGTTCGAGTTGGGCACCCTGGATTTCCAGGTTCGCCCGTTTGCCGATTTCCTTGCCGGCCTGCCGGACGATCCGGTAGAGACGATCGGTAATGCTGCTGAATGGCACCATGCGCACCGACATCAGTTCCTGCTGCACTTCGCGGTTCAGACGCGCCTGCGAGACGATGGCCGCGTTGGCGTCGTCCAGATTCTTGAGCAGATTCTGCTGCACCGTGGCGACGTCGTTGACGGATTCGGCCATCATTCGCGTCAGTTCCTGGAAACGCGTGAAGCGGTCGAATTCCAGGGGATCAAAATCGGCGTGCTGTTCAGCGCTCTGCCCGACACGTGACTGCATTTGCAGTTCGGCCTGGATTTCGATGTCGCGCAACTGCCGGCGCAGACGGATGACATTCTCGGTCAGGTCGAGCAGCGATCCCTTGATGGCTCGCATCTCGCCTTCAATCCGCGAGCGGGCGATCGACAACTCGCCGGCTTCGTTGACCAGCCGGTCGATCAGGTCGGCGCGCACCCGCAGGGTGGCCCGTTGTGCGGCCGCTTCGCTGTCGACTTCCTGCGGGCCGGCGGCAGCACCCTGTTCGGAAGCCGGGACCGGCTGGTCGGCGGCGTGTTCGGCAGCCAGTTCCGATGCCGCCGCGTCGGATATCTCGACGGGCGCATCTGCAGATTCACCATGCTGCAGGCGCTCGACAATCTGCACGATCACGTCGAAGGCATTGTCGATGTCGTCGATCAGTTGCAGCGGCGCACTGCTGGCCTCCTGTGCTTCCTGCATGCGCGTTTCAATGGCGTGTGTGAGTTCGCCAAGATTCATCGCGCCGGCCATGCGCGCGCTACCTTTGAGCGTATGGAACAGTCGCGCCAGTCGGCGCACGGCTTCACCGTCAGATGGATTGCTGCGCCAGGCGTGTAACTGCGTGGCAATGTTCTGGTTGAGATCGAGCGCTTCCTCAAGAAACAGTGGCAGCAGTTGCTCGTCCAGTTCGTCGTGCAGTTGCGGGGCTTCGACCGCGGTGCTCGTCGGGCTGGCGCCAGGCGCTACGGCTGCGGTACCCTTTCCGGCAGCGACTGATTGCGGCTCGCCGGTCGTTTCCAGAGCTTCCGGTTTTTCGACGACCAACTCCGGATACAGCGTGTCGAGCATCTCGACCAGGGTGGGTGCCGCTTCGGGCTCATGTTGGCGAACCACATCCGACAGCATCAAGGTGAGTGCGGCGATTGCCTGCTGGACGCAGGCAATCGCTTCGAGGCTGTCGGGGTGTGCGGTGTGATTGCGGCGCAACAGCGCCAGTTCGAGTGCATGCGCCAGGATCTTGACCGGTGCTATGCCGACGGTTCCGGAGATGCCGGCAAGGGTATGCGCAGCCCGGTACATTTCGTGCGTTGTCGGGGCGGCCAGGTCTGTTTCCAGGAGCGCGAACTCGCGCTGCAAAGTAGCCAGGTGAGCACTGGCTTCTTCGTTAAAGATCTCGGCCAGTGCCGGAGCGATCGAAAGCTGTGTGCGGGTTTCCTGTACAGCGAGGTGGACCGCTGCCGATGTCGCCTGGCTGGTTTCCTCTGGAAGAGCGGCTGGCGCAGCCTCCGCAAGGCTTTCGCTCGGCGCTGCTGCAGCGGCCTCGCCGGGCAGCGGCAACAGGACGCCGGTTTCGCTGCCGTCGCGAAGGGAATTGGCCAAAGCGACCATGCTCGTTACATCAGGTGCGTGGCCGCGCCTGGTCTTGAGATGCTCGACCCACGCGAGAAAGACGCGGTAGGCCTGTTCAAGCAGGTCCAGGAGGATTGGCGTGACTTCCTGTTCCTGTCTTAACCAGAGGTTGAGAACCTGTTCTATCGACCACGCCGCTTCGCCGAAATCCTTGAGCCCGACCATCCGGCCGCTGCCTTTGAGGGTGTGCGCGGAACGACGGATGGCAGTCAGCAATTCCACGTCATGGGGTTGCTCATGCAGCTGGCGCAGGTTTTCATGAGTCCTGGCCAGGACTTCGTCGGCTTCCTCAAGAAAGATTTCGACCAGCTCGGCATCGACTTCCTCGGTGGTGGCCTGTGCGAGCTGGATGGTTTCTGCCGATGGCGGGGGAGCTTCCGGTGTCTGCGGCTTGAGCTTCGCCATGGCCGCGTCAATCTGCTGTGCGGCGTCACCGCCAGCAGCCAGCGCCGAGAGTACATGTTTGGTTTGCTGCCCGAGTTCCTTGTCGGCGACCAGATCGGCATCTTTCTGCAAGGCCGTCAGATTTTGTCGGAGCTCCTGGCGCAGCCCGGCATCGCTGGGCTGCTCCTTGAGGGCCACCAGCAAGGCGTGCGTATCGCGCTTTTGCTGCTCCAGTTCCTGCTCGACGCTTGCTGCCGTGTCGTCCACCTTGCGGACCACGGCCGCCTGCATCTTGCTGACGAAAGTCGCGAAATCGCTTGCGCCGTGCTGCATGGCATCGACGAAGAAACCAACCAGCGACAGTTGCTCGGCAACGCTTTCGAAGTCGGTCACTCGCGGTACGTAGTCCGCTTTCGAGAAGCATGCGATGTCTTTCGCACACTGCTGCAGAACGGCCACTGCATCATCGTGGCGCATCATGGTAAGCGCACCGATGACCTGTCGCAGCGGGGTTTCCAGTCCGTTCAGATCGGCACGTTTTTCGGCATCGCGGAAAAAGCCATCGAGAACCTGCTCGATTTGTGCGAGGTTGTTGGTAATCTCCCTGGCGACCTGGGCAACGAGCATCCTTTCCTGTGCCAGGCGTGACATTTCGTCGAGTGACGGCAACTCCGACTCTGGTCGCGGTGGGTTTCCGGCAATACAACCCTGGAGCCGCTCGACCATCACATCCACCTGGTGCGAGAAACTGCTGCCCAGGTACTGGATGTTCTCCTGCGCGTTCTGGGCGAGCAGGATGGCCGTCGCGGTTTCCATGGCCAGCGCTTCGGTATGGCGAGACGGGCTTTGCGTCAGCAGGCCGGCAACCTCGGCAATGGCTTGCACCAGACGGCGATAGTCGGCGTGACCCAGTTCTTCGACCAGCGTCGACAGCGTACTGGTATGGGTCCTGAACAGAGGCAGAACCTGCGTTGTTCCGGCGCAGAACCGGTTCCAGGTTTCTTCGGTGGCAGCAATCGCTTCACGCAAGCGACGGCGTACGGACTCCACTGCGACCGGCGCCGCACTGATCGCGCCGGGTATCAAGGCCGCCAAATGGTAAGCTTCCTGGACTTGGCGTACGAGGGGATCGTCGCTGCGAGCCTTGCCGACCAGATACAGCGCATCGCGCATCAGGCGCTCGGCGACATTGCTCGAACCTTCGAGGAGTCGGCGAGTCTGCAGGTCGATGCGGCTGCAGAGTTGCCGGGCATCCGCATCTGCCGGCAAGCTGTGTTCGCCCAGGGCGGTCAGGAAAGCCGTGGCGATCCACCAGAACGAGCGCGCCGATGGTGTTTCCTGGATGGCTGCGATCCGTTTGACGGCGTTGAGCATTTCGGCCACGCCCTGGTCGTCCTTGGGTGTGCGCAACCACGCCAGCAGGCCATGCTGAAAATGTGCACGTTGCTGATGGAGTCGGTGTGCAAACTCGCCACGGCGGTGTTTCGGCACCGGGCCGGTACGTTGGGGTGGCTGGACGCTGAGGTCGGGGTAGAACAGATCCGTCGCGAAGACACGTTCCCGCCCGCGTGCCGACTGCACTTCACGGTACAAAGGCAATAGCCGGAGTGGCTGGTTCGGTTGGCCGCTGATCAGATCATCAAGGTAATGGCGAAGCGCCGCCAGCGCGCTTTGTGCAAGCTGGACAGTAGCTGGGGTGGCGGGACGCTCCTGCAGTTCGATGGCCTCCAGCAGCGACTCCAGTGCTTCGGCAAACTGGGTCACACCATCCAGGCCGACGATCGTCAGGGCGCCCTGCACCTGGTGCAAATGGGTGCGGCAGAACCGGATTTGCGTGCGGTCGCCGCTCCCATCGGCAGCGCTCGCGGTGAATTGTTGCAGTGCCGTGTCGCCTCGTTCGAGGGCGAGGTCGATCTCGCTCTTGACCCAGGTCAGCGGGCCGATATCGAAGTCCGTCGGAGCATTCATCTGAGTTTCAGGACACCTTGAAGCCGGCTACGGAACCCTTGAGCTCGGTCGCCAGAGCAGCCAGTTCGCCGATGGCCATCGCCGTTTTTTGCGTTCCTGCCGTGGTTTGCCCGGTGACCAGCAATATCTCCTGCATTTTGCGGGCCACCTTGGTCGCCGAATCGGCCGCCTGGCGGGTGGCGCCGGAGATGTTCTCGATCAGTGCCGTGAGCGTTCTCGAAACCTCACCAATCTCGGCCAGCGCCTGACCCGCCGCATCGGAAAGCCTGGCACCCTCGACCACGCCACGGGTCGATTCCTCCATTGCCGAGACCGTGTCCTGGGTGTCGGTCTGGATGGTTCTGACGATCGCTCCGATCTGTTTCGTCGCCTCGCCCGAACGCTCGGCAAGGCGCTGCACCTCCTCGGCAACGACCGTGAAGCCGCGCCCCGCTTCCCCGGCAGAAGCAGCCTGGATGGCGGCATTGAGTGCCAGTACGTTGGTCTGTTCGGTGATGTCCGAAATGAGTTCGACGATCTCGCCGATTTCCTGCGAGGACTCACCGAGGCGCTTGATGCGTTTGGAGGTCTCCTGAATCTGCTCGCGGATCTTGTTCATGCCCTTGATCGAGTCTTCCACGGCACGCGCACCCTTGCCGGCTGCAGCCAGGGACTGGCGTGCCACGGTTGCCGATTGTTTGGCGTCGCCGGATACGTTGGTCATCGAGCTGGCCACGGCCAGGACCGATTGGCCGGCCGCCTTGATCTCGGTGGCCTGGCGCTCGGCGGCAGCAAGCAATTCGGCGGAGGTCTGCTGGGCGATCTCGGTTGCCAGCGTCACCCGTCCGGCCGCATCGTTGATGCGGCCGACGAGTACCCGCAGCTCCTCGATCGTGTAGTTGATCGAGTCGGCGATGGCGCCGGTGATGTCCTCGGATACGGTTGCGGTCACCGTCAGGTCGCCGTCGGCGGGGTCGCCGAGTTCGTTCATCGGGCGCTGGATGGCATCCTGATTCTGGCGGTTGAGGAGATCGGTTTCATGGCGGCGTTGTTCGGC
>RRZU013425146.1_pt1 | contig 10556 bp, 7 predicted proteins | sample 2165561 | NCBI WGS metagenome assembly RRZU01 (sample SAMN10456909, study PRJNA506462) | wastewater metagenome | isolation source: wastewater sludge | place: USA: Moscow, Idaho | reverse complement strand
TCACCGCCCGCGTCTTCTACTTTAACGACGAAGCATGGAAAAAGGCGGGCATCCCCTTCCCGAAAACCTGGGATGAACTGCTGGCGGCGGGAAAAACTTTCGAAAGCAAACTCGGGAAACAGTACTACCCGGTGGTGCTTGAGCACCAGGACGTGCTGGCCCTGCTCAACTCTTACATGGTGCAAAAATACAACCAGCCGGCCATCGATGAGAAGGGCCGCAAATTCTCCTACAGCAAAGCGCAGTGGGCGGACTTCTTCGGCATGTATAAGAAGCTTATCGACAGCCATGTGATGCCGGACACCCGCTACTATGCCTCGTTCGGCAAGAGCAACATGTACGAGATGAAGCCGTGGATCCAGGGTGAATGGGGCGGGACCTACATGTGGAACTCCACCATCAACAAATATTCCGATAACCTGAAGCCGCCGGCGAAGCTGGTGCTGGGGGAATACCCGATGCTCCCCGGCGCCACCGATGCCGGACTGTTCTTCAAGCCTGCGCAGATGCTGTCCATTGGCAAATCGACGAAAAACCCGCAGGCGGCGGCGAAAGTGATTAACTTCCTGCTGAACAGCAAAGAAGGGGTGGATATTCTTGGACTGGAGCGCGGCGTGCCGCTGAGTAAAGCGGCGGTCACCTACCTGACCGAGGATGGGGTAATCAAAGCCGACGATCCGGCGGTGTCCGGCCTGAAGCTGGCGCAATCCCTGCCCACCGCTCTGCCGGTCTCCCCGTACTTCGACGATCCGCAGATCGTCGCCCAGTTCGGCACCACCCTGCAGTACATCGACTACGGTAAAAAGTCGGTGGAAGAAGCGGCCGAGGACTTCCAGCGCCAGACCGACCGCATTCTGCGCCGCGCGATGCGCTAACCTGCCCGCCTGAACTCTCCCGCGGCGTCCGCCGCGGGCGCGCCTGCCTGAGTATCCTGTCAGAAGAAATATTTGAAGCGCACCCGGGCGCCGTAGCGTTCATCGGGATTCCCGCTCTTCGCTGCCGTGGAATCGAGCCACGAGGCATAGGCGCCAAGGTAAATATTGAAGTTCGGCATCGCCATAATATTCGGCAACTGCCAGGAGGTGTGCAGGGTATGGATGTCATAGCGCCCCGGCGCGAGAATTGCGCAGTCGCCATCACATTCGCTGGTCACCCCGGCCATATTGAACTGGTCGATTTTGTTATGCGCGTAGATATAGCCCAGCTCCACGCGATGCCACAGGGCGTTAATTCCGGCGCTGAAGTCGGTTTCGTCCGCCGCGTCCAGCAGGGCGGTACTCAGATTGACCACCGCCCCATCCTGCGGGTCGCTTTTCAGGGTGTTCCAGCTCATGGTCAGCCCGTAGCCGGTGCGGTTTGACTGGTCGACCCAGCGTCCGCTCTGGCTCTGATAGCCGTAAGCATTGTTGACGAGATTGCTCTCTATCGCCGCGGCCGCCGACCAGGCGCCGGACTGCCACACCGCCACCGGCCGCACGTACACCACATTTTTGCGGTTTTCCAGCGCGTTACCATGATAGTTCTGATCGACAAACAGCGAACTGCCGTCCTCCACCAGGGTGTTAACTTCGAAATACCAGTTATCCACCGTTTTGCTAAACAGAAGGTTACCGCCGCTGCTGCTGCGCCCGCGCCCCTCTTTCATCATGTAAATATAGCCATAGCCATCGGAATAGAGATCGTTGGCGGTATTACCTGAATATTCAATAAAGGTATCCTGATTCAGCGGGAACATATCCCAGGCTTCAAAGCGGCCTATTTTTATTTTCCAGTCATCCTGCTGGCCGAAGAAAAATGCCGCATCATCAAGATTCATTTTGCCATCCATATCCGCCAGAGGCTGCACGCTGAATCCGGCATATTGCCCGTCGGCGCCATTCCGTCTGCCATCGAAACCCAGCAGAATACGACCGTTAATATCCCAGCGCTCTTTATCACCGGGCGCCCAGCTTTTATTCGCGCTGGTCTTGACCGACGTCAGGCTGCCGGTGCGACTGGCGCCATCGAGGTTAAATTCGACGTCGCCATAAAATTTTAATTCGCCATTGTCATTTAGCTGCAAACGCGGCGAAGCAGGCGCCGCGCGGGCGACCGTCGCGGCCTGCTGCTGGCCTTTCAGCGTCTTAATTTCCGCCTCTGCGCTGGCGGCGCGCGCCTCCGTCGCCTTTAGCCGCTGCTCCATTTGCGCCAGTCGCTCCTCCAGCGATAACGGCGCCTGCGCCATAACGGATGGCAGATACAGAGACGTCAGAAAACACCCGACCCAGATTTTATTCATCGGTAAACCCTTTTATTATGGAATGAACTGAATTTTTTATTAATGGGTAACGCACGACGATGCAGGCAATAATAACCCGCCCATCGTCAAAGACGGGTTATTAACGACAACAGCCTTATTATTATTCGAGCTGCCAGGCGCCGGCTTCGGTTAATGCCGCCGAGCCGCTCCAGGCAAATAACGCTAATTCACGGCGGGGAGCCTGCGGATAGATACGGCTGCTCAGGCAGGCTTCGCCGTCATTGACAAAAACCTCCACCGAAGAGCTATCGAAAAATATTCGCAGGTTGAGATCCGCCCCGGCGGTCAACGGCACGCTGCGCGTCCCGCACAGGCCATACTGCGGATAATGCCGCTCCAGCACCAGACGCTGCTGTTGGGCATCCACGTAGATGCGCAGGCCATCGCCAAAGCGCAGACCATACTGCTCGGCGCTGCTGCGGGCGCAGTCCCAGCGCAGATTCACCTCCATCGCCTCGCAGTTGTCGACCATCGTCGTCTGCTGGTTGTTCAGGGTGCTGACCGGCCACGGGAACCAGGCGCCGCGCAGGCTCTCCACTTCTTTCGCCGGGCGCATCTGCAGGCGGACATCCGCACTCAGGCTCAGCTCGCGCGGCAGGGAGAGCATGCCCGCCCAGCCGTCCTGCTGCTCCGGCAGCGGCGATTCCCACATATCCAGCCAGCCAATCACGATCCGCCGGCCATCGGGGGTGGCGAAGCTTTGCGGGGCATAGAAATCGTGGCCGTTATCCATCTCCCGGAATTCGCCATGGCGAATAAAACGCTGGCCTGGCTGCCACTCGCCGATCAGATAGCCGCTCTGGAACAGATTGCGGTTGCTGAACCCCGCGGCCTGCATCCCCTGTGGGGAAAACATCAGAACGCGTTTGCCGTTGAGGGTGAAGAAGTCCGGGCACTCCCACATATAGCCCATGGTGCTTTCCGCTTCATCCAGCACCCCCGCGTCCTGCCACTGGCGCAGATCGGCTGAACGGTACAGCCGCACCTGGCCGGTATCGCCTTCGCGCGCGCCGACGATCATGTACCAGCTGTCTCCTTCACGCCAGACCTTCGGGTCACGGAAGTGGTGCATACCCGGCGGGGTGTCGACCACCATCCCCTGGCGCTCAAAGTGGATCCCGTCGCGGCTGGTGGCCAGACACTGCACCTGATACAGATTGGCTTCGTCGCCAGGATCGCCGTGGAACTTATGCCCGGTGTAAATCAGCGCCAGGGTATCGCCATCGACCACCGCCGAGCCGGAGAAGCAGCCGTCTTTATCCTCCGGGCCCTCCGGCGCCAGGGCTACCGGCAAATGCTCCCAGTGCACCAGATCCTTACTGCGCGCGTGCCCCCAGTGCATCGGCCCCCACTGGGTGGAGTACGGGTGATGTTGATAAAAGGCATGGTACCAGCCGTCGAACCACACCAGACCGTTTGGGTCGTTGATCCACCCGGCGCGGGCCGCCAGGTGATAGTGTGGATACCAGCGCAGATTGAGCGCCTGGCGTTGTGTCTGGAGTACCTGTTCAGCCCGGGAGATTGTGTAAGTCATCATTTTCACTCTTTTTGATTCAGATAGCGGTAGGTTGCGACACCAGCGGATCGGCGGAGGATTTGCCGGAGCGCAACAAGAAGATGGAAATAAAGGTGGTGCAGAACACCAGCAGGCCCATGATCAGGTAGGACTGGGCGAAGCCATATTTTTCATAGCTGTAGCCCGCCAGCGGCGACAATACGCTGGCGATAATCGAGCTGGTGCAGGCGAAGCCCACCAGATAGAGGGTGGAGGAGAGGCGTTTATCGAAGTTGATGCTGTTGTACTTAAAGATAGCCACCAGCAGTATCGGCAGCTCCACCGCGTGCAGCAGTTTGGTAATGGAGATCAGCAGCGGCCCCTCCACCAGGCCAGAGGCCACCATGCGCATCGCCATCACCATGCCGGCGAAAATCAGACCGTTTTTGGCGCCGATGCGGTTCACCAGCCACGGCGCGCAGAACATGCCGGCCGCCTCGAGGAACACCTGGAAGGAGTTGAGATAACCATACATCTCGTTGCCTTCCTGCAGGGTCGCGAACTGCGATGAGAAATAGACCGGGAACTGCTGGTCATAGACGCCGTAAATGCAGGTGCCGATGACGAAGAAGACCAGCGCCCAAAAGCGCGGCAGCGTCAGCAGGCGCAGCGCATCTTCGAGGGTCACCTTACCGCCCGATACCGCCTCCTGCATCGCATGCGGCGCCGAGGAGACCCGCAGCCGCGCCAACAGGATAAAGAACACCAGCCCGGAACAGCTGGCGACGAGGAAGTTAAGCTGCGGATTGATGTTAAACAGCAGGCCGGCGAAGAAGGTGGCCACCGCCCAGCCGAGCGAGCCCCACATCCGTGCCCTGCCGAATTCAAACTGGCTCTGACGCGCCACGCGCTCGGTGTAGGATTCCAGCACGCCAATGCCGCCGTTAAAGGTCAGGCCGATGTAGATCCCGCCGAAGATGCTGCCCAACAGGACGTTAATCTTCAGCAGGTGGCCGAACAGCAGATACGCCGGACCGGAGAGGATCAGCAGCGCGGTGATATACCAGAGCAGATGTTTGCGCAGCCCCAGCTTGTCCTGGATAAATCCATAGCAAACTTGCGCAAACAGCGCGGAAACCGACAGTACGGCATAGATAATACCGGTATCGCCAGCCTTCAGCCCAACCTCCTGGTGAAGCCAGATAGAGAGCAAGGAGCCGGATGACGACCAGGTCACGAAAAAGAAAAACAGTAAGGCACTGAGCAACGGGTAGCTGTGTGAGTGAGGCGCTTTCATCATGACATTCTCGTGTTAGAGGAATGCAATTATGGTAACGTTAACAAAAAACAAAACGCAGGTGGATTCGCTGCGATATATGATGTTAATCACAAAAGTTAACGTTAACATAATGAAGATGCGATCGCGATCAAAAATCAACCGCAACATAGCTCACGATGGCGATAGCAGAAAATCGTTTCACTCTTTTACATCAGCGACTTAGTTGTATAGCCTGTACTCTGCGGCAATGGCGGAGGAAAAAATGGCGTCCCTGAAAGATGTAGCAAAACTGGCGAATGTATCTCTGATGACCGTCTCACGGGCGCTGAACACCCCGGAGCGGCTGAAGCCTGAGACACTGGCCCGCGTGCAGGCCGCCATCGCCGAAACCAACTACGTCCCCGACCTGTCGGCGAAGAAGATCCGCGGGGCGCGCGCCACCCCCAGCACCATCGGCGTGCTGGCGCTGGATACCGTGACCACACCGTTTTCGGTGGAAATCACCTTATCGATCGAAGAGACGGCCCGCGCCCACGGCTGGAACAGCTTTGTGGTCAATATGTTTTCTGACGATCGTCCGGAAGCGGTGGTCGACCTGCTCCTCTCCCACCGTCCGGACGGCATTATCTTTACCACCATGGGCCTGCGCCAGGTACCACTGCCGGAAAAACTGCTGACTCTGCCCTGCGTGCTGGCCAACTGCGAAAGCCTCAGCCAGCCGGTGGCCAGCTATATCCCGGACGATGAACAGGGGCAGTACGACGCGGTGAAAGCCCTGCTTGCCGCTGGCTATCGTCGTCCGCTGTGCCTGCACTTACCCGCCAGCCAGCCGGCGACGATCCGCCGCCGCCGGGGGCTGGAGCGCGCCTGCCGGGAGGCCGGTATCGAACCGGACCATCTGAGCCATTCGTATATGGGCCAGGGCGATGAGCATTACCACGATATCCCGGCGGTGGTGCTGGCGCATATCCGCGAGGGTAAACCTGGCTTTGACTCAGTGATCTGCGGCAACGATCGCATCGCGTTTATGGTCTATCAGACGCTGCTGGGCCAGGGGTTACGCATTCCACAGGACGTGGCGGTAGTGGGATACGACAACATGGTGGGCATTGGCGATCTGTTTCTACCGCCGCTCTCCACAGTGCAACTGCCGCATTATGACATCGGGCGCCTGAGCGCCCTGCATATCATTCACGGCGACAACCATCGGGAGACGCGCAAAGTCGCCAGCCCGTGGTTGCCGCGCGCCTCACATTAACGATTACCGATGTTGCGCAGCTTCTCGCCCGCCATCAGGTTGCGCTCAATGTGCTCGAGGGTGACATTCTTGGTTTCCGGGATCAGCCAGAAGGTGATGCCGATAAAGGCCACGTTGAGCGCCGTGTAGAGCCAGAAGGTGCCGGCGGCGCCAATCGCGTCAAGCAGCGTCAGGAAAGTGGCGCCGATGATCATGTTCGACACCCAGTTGGTGGTGGTGGAGCAGGTGATGCCGAAGTCGCGGCATTTCAGCGGCTGGATCTCGGAGCAGAGGATCCACACCACCGGCGCCGCGCTCATCGCATACCCGGCAATACACATCATGGTCATGCCGACGGAGAGCCAGGAGAGGCCGCTGGATGCGGTGCCATTGTCGAACTGCATCAGGCAGTAGCCCAGCACCAGAGTGCCCAGCGCCATCACGCTAAAGCCGATTTTCAGCGCTGGCTTGCGGCCCGCTTTATCCACTGTGAACACCGCAATAAAGGTGGCAAACATAAAGGTCAGGCCCACCACCAGGGTGGCGATCATCTGCTGTTCAGTAGTGGTAAAGCCCGCCATTTTAAAGATACGCGGCGCATAGTACATGATGATGTTCATGCCGGTGAACTGCTGCATCGCCTGCAGCAGCATGCCCAGGAACACCGCCCGGCGCACGTTACGATTGACCTTAAACAACGCCCAACCGCCCTGCTTCAGCTTGAGGCTCTCACGGATCTCGTTAAGCTCGTCGCGCGCCTTTTCCGAGGTATCGCGCAGCATCCGCAGCACTTCTTCCGCTTCGATATGGCGTCCCTTCTCCGCCAGCCAGCGCGGGCTGTTCGGCAAAAAGACGACCAGAATGATCAGGATCACCGCCGGCAGCGCCAGCACGCCCAGCATGGCGCGCCAGTTACCGCTGTAGCTAAAGGCGGTATCGGAAAGAAACGCCAGCACAATGCCGAGGGTCACCATCAGCTGGTACATACTGATCATTTTCCCGCGCACGTTCTCGCTGGCCATCTCGGAGAGGTACAGCGGCGCGGTATAAGAGGCAATCCCGACTGCCACGCCCAGCACCACGCGGGCCACCAGCAGCACCTCCACGCTGGCGGCAAAAGCGGATCCGATAGAGCCGGCCACAAAGAGTACGGCCCCCGTCATCAGGCTGTATTTACGGCCAAGACGGAAAGACAGCCAGCCGTTAAACAGCGCGCCTATCGCCGCCCCCAACATCATGCTGCTAACCACCCACTCCTGAAGCTGGCTGGATAAGGTGAAATGGTCGGTTATAAAGGGCAACGCTCCGGATATCACGCCGATATCCAGGCCAAAGAGCAAGCCAGCCACCGCCGCGGCGATGGAAACAAACCAGTTCATCCGCCGGGTATCACGTTGCGTCCGCGGCGATAATGTAGAGTCGTTACTGATTGAAGTCATTTTTTTCCTGCCACACAGAGTAAGACATAAGACGAAAGTACGTGACTGGTGGATGAATGGGTCAGGCAGGATAAGCCAAAGATATGGACTATATTGCTGGCAGGATGGGTTTTGTGATGGACATTAAACTTTCAAAGTAACAAAAAATGCGTTTCCAATAGTTAATAACCCTGTTTATACAGAGCGGTAACATTATACCCGTGTTCCGGAGTATGGACGATCCGCACTTTGCCGTATGGACAATAATTGCTCAGATGGCCGGAGCGATACCACAGACTCCGGCCATCGCGGACGGTTAGCGCGCCAGCCAGCCGCCGTCCACCGCCACCGTGTAGCCATTGATGTAATCGGAGGCTGAGGAGGCAAGGAACACGACTGGCCCCATCAGATCGGCCGGTAGCCCCCAGCGCCCGGCGGGAATGCGATCGAGGATTTCGCTGCTACGCTGCTCGTCGGCGCGCAGCTGCTGGGTGTTGTTGGTCGCCATATACCCCGGGGCGATGGCGTTGACGTTGATGTTGTGTTTGGCCCACTCGTTGGCCAGCAGGCGGGTGACGCCCATCACCGCGCTTTTGGATGCGGTATACGACGGCACGCGGATCCCCCCCTGGAACGACAGCATGGAGGCGATGTTAATGATCTTCCCGCCGCTGCCCTGGGCGATAAAGTGTTTCGCCGCCGCCTGGGACATAAAAAATACGCTCTTGATGTTGAGGTTCATCACGTCGTCCCAGTCTTTTTCGCTGAACGCCAGCGCGTCCTCGCGGCGAATCAGGCCGGCATTGTTGACCAGAATATCAATATGGCCGAACTCCGCCACCGCCCGCTCCAGAAGCTGAGGAATACCGTCGATCTGGCGCAGGTCGGCGGTCAGGCTAAGAAAACGGCGTCCCAGCGCGGTTACTCGCTCGATAGTCTCCACCGGTTCGACGATATTGATACCGACAATATCGCAGCCCGCTTCCGCCAGCCCGAGGGCCATCCCCTGACCTAAACCGGTATCGCATCCGCTCACGACGGCCACTTTTCCCTGCAGGGAGAATGCATCAAGAATCATATTATGTTCCTTAGTCGTTCAGAGCCTGCTGTTTGCAGGCAAGGTTCTCTCGGCCCGGTCCGCGCCGGCGGCGCGACTGAGCGTGGGGCGAACTCTCGGGCATAGCCCACCATAATGAAAATAAAACAGAGTTCCGTTTTGCTGATGGGTGCCATCTTAGCCCCGCCCCCAGCCATTTTCAATATTACTTAAAACGATGTTTCATTTTTTATGATGGCGATTACAAAAAAAGAAAAAGCGAAGGAGCCTCCCGGCACGCGCCAGGCCGGAAAAGGTTTTGAAAAGATGAAGATTCTACCGATTGTCTGCAGAGGTGCCGAAGCGAAGCCAGCAGACCGCTGAAAACGCGGGAATTACGCTGAACTGCGTGAGCCATCACAAATAATGAAACAATGTTTTGATAAATTAATACCTGTCTTTTAAAACATATCACTCAGCGACACGCCTCTGGTCCAGCGGCATCGCAGGAAAGAAAGGAGCACTACATGGCTAAAGGCATGCGGGTCAAACTGAATTATCACGTCAGCCACGATCCGGATACCGGGGCGGAAGTCACCCGCTTAACCCCCCCGGAGGTTACCTGTCATCGCAACTACTTCTATCAGAAGTGCTTTTTTAACGATGGCAGCCATTTACTGTTCGCCGGCGAGTTTGACGGCCACTGGAACTACTATCTGCTGAATATCGCCAGCGCCGAGGCCGTCCAGCTAACCGAAGGCGCCGGGGATAACACCTTCGGCGGCTTCCTCTCCCCGGACGATAAGTCGCTTTATTACGTGAAAAATGACCGTATCCTGCTGGAAGTCAACCTGACCACCCTCGCCGAGCGCGAAGTTTATCGCGTTAGCGATGACTGGGTAGGGTATGGCACCTGGGTGGCAAACAGCGATTGCAGCAAACTGGTAGGCATTGAGATTGCGAAAAGCGACTGGACGCCGCTCAACGACTGGCAGATTTTTCATGACTTTTTCCACAAAGGACCGCACTGCCGCCTGCTGCGCGTCGACCTGCGCAGCGGTGAGAGCCAGGTGATCCATGAGGAAAAAATCTGGCTGGGACACCCGATCTATCGTCCCTTCGACGACCATACCGTCGCCTTCTGCCATGAAGGGCCGCACGATCTGGTGGACGCCCGCATGTGGCTGGTCAACGAGGATGGCAGCCATGTTCGCAAAGTCAAAGCGCATGCTCCAGGCGAAAGCTGTACTCATGAATTTTGGGTGCCGGACGGTTCGGCGCTGATCTACGTCTCCTATCTGAAAGGCCAGCAGGGGCGGACGATCTATCGCTTTGATCCCGAAAGCGGCGTCAACGAGGCCCTGATGACGATGCCGGCCTGCTCGCATCTGATGAGCAATTTCGATGGCACGCTGCTGGTAGGCGATGGCTCAGGTACACCGGTGGATGTCAAGGATACCGGCGGCTACTCCATTGATAACGATCCCTGGCTGTATGTCTTTAACGTGGCGGAAAAGCGCTACTTCCGCGTCGCGCGCCATGATACCTCGTGGGCGACGGTGGCCAACAGCCGCCAGGTAACGCACCCGCACCCCTCATTTACCCCGGACGATAGCGCCATTCTGTTCAGCTCCGATAAAGACGGTAAACCGGCCATATATATCGCGAAATTACCCGAGCATCCGCCAATGCTGAGCGCCTGATCCACGCCACACTTCTTTCTGTCACTGGCCTTGCCCTCCTTCGCGGAGGGCTTTTTTGTTTCATTACCGCCCGGCGGAGTCGTTGAGGC
>RRZU012886363.1_pt1 | contig 10556 bp, 10 predicted proteins | sample 2165561 | NCBI WGS metagenome assembly RRZU01 (sample SAMN10456909, study PRJNA506462) | wastewater metagenome | isolation source: wastewater sludge | place: USA: Moscow, Idaho | reverse complement strand
GGGACTGGGTAGAACGCTGAAAAAGGATAAGCATTTGCAGAAGAGCATCGGTGAAGAAGTAGAGATCAAGCTGTTCAAGCCCATTGACAAATGCAAAGAGTTTTCTGGCATTCTGGAGAGCTTCAATGCAGATAACATTACGATCACGGAAGACGGCAGCCCGAGAACTTTTGCCAGAGCAGACATTGCCCTGATCCGTCTTGCATTAGATTTTTGATACTATTCAGAGCCAAAGGGCGAAGGAATAGTTATAGCTTGTAGAATAAGAAGAAACCATACACTAAGAAAAGGCGAAAGCCGGAATGGAGGAAATGATGAATAAGGAATTAATGGAGGCACTGGACGTTCTGGAGAAGGAGAAGGAGATCAGCAAGGAGACCTTGTTTGAAGCCATCGAGAACTCCCTGATGACAGCCTGCAAGAACCATTTTGGAAAGGCTGACAATGTCCATGTGGAGATTAATAGAGAGACCTGCGATTTTCTGGTATATGCTGAGAAGGAAGTCGTTCCCACGAAGGATGATGTGGAGGATGACTGCCTGCAGATTGCTCTGGAGGATGCACAGGAGATCTCCAAGAGAGCACAGGTGGGCGACATGATCCATGTGGAGATCAAGTCCAAGGAGTTCGGCCGTATCGCTACCCAGAATGCCAAGAACGTGATCTTACAGAAGATCCGTGAGGAAGAGAGAAGCGTGATCTACAACCAGTACTACGAGAAGGAAAAGGATGTTGTGACCGGCGTAGTACAGCGTTATGTAGGCAAGAACATCAGCATCAATCTGGGTAAGGCAGATGCCATGCTGACCGAGAACGAGCAGGTAAAGGGCGAAGTATTCAAGCCCACCGAGCGTATCAAGGTTTACATTGTGGAAGTAAAGAACACCCCGAAGGGACCCCGCATCAATGTCAGCCGTACCCATCCGGAACTGGTAAAGAGACTGTTCGAGTCCGAAGTTACCGAGATCAAGGACGGTACCGTAGAGATCAAGAGCATTGCCAGAGAGGCAGGAAGCCGTACCAAGATCGCTGTATGGAGCAATAACCCCAATGTAGATGCTGTCGGCGCCTGTGTAGGTATGAATGGTGCCCGCGTCAATGCTATCGTGGAAGAGCTGCGCGGTGAGAAGATCGATATCGTGAACTGGGATGAGAACCCCGGTAACCTGATTCAGAATGCACTTTCTCCTGCCAAGATCGTAGCAGTATTTGCAGATCCCGATGAGAAGACCGCAAAGGTAGTCGTACCCGATTATCAGTTGTCTCTGGCTATCGGTAAGGAAGGTCAGAACGCAAGACTGGCAGCAAGGCTGACCGGCTACAAGATCGACATCAAGTCCGAGACTCAGGCCAAGGATGCTCCCGGCTTCCGTTATGAGGACTATGTGGATGATTATGAAGATGATACCGTAGACGATTTTGATGGAGAGCAGGAATAATCAATGGCAAAAAAGATTCCACTGAGGCAGTGCGTAGGCTGCGGAGAAATGAAAGGCAAAAAAGAAATGCTGCGTGTCCTGAAAACGCCGGAAGATGAGATATGTCTGGATGCAACCGGCAAAAAAAACGGACGTGGTGCATATATATGCAGACAGAAGGAATGTCTGCAGAAAGCCCGGAAGAATAAAGGATTAGAACGTTCTTTCAAGATGAGTATTTCTCCTGAGGTATATGATACACTGGAAAAGGAGTTTGATCAGCTTGAAACAGAATAAGATTTATTCCCTTTTGGGACTTGCGATGAGGGGGCGTAACCTGGTAAGCGGTGAATTCCAGACGGAGGACGCTGTGAAAAAAGGTTCTGCCATGTTGGTGATCGTTGCAGAGGATGCATCGGCCAATACGAAAAAGTTGTTTCACGACAAATGTTCCTATTATGAAGTCCCGGTATATGAATATGGCACGAAGGAAGAACTCGGCTGGGCCATCGGCCGGGATCTGAGATCTTCGGTAGGTGTGTGTGATGCGGGACTGGCAGATGCACTCATCAAGCAATTGGAAGCGAATTTGCCCGGTTAGGCAGAATGGAGGAAAGCATGGCGAAAATCAAAGTACATGAACTCGCAAAAGAATTGGAACTACAGAGTAAGGATATATTAAGTTTTTTACAGGAAAAAGGAATTGAGGCAAAGGCAGCACAGAGCTCGCTGGAAGAGGATGCGGCAGCACTGGTACGCAACAGCCTCGGAAAGAAAAAAGCAGCTGCACCCGCAGCACAGAAAGCTCCGGTAAATACCGAAAACGCAAAGCCTGCTGAGGAAAAGGCTCAGGCACCCGCAGGGGAAGCAAAGGCTCAGGAAACGAAAGTTTCCGAGGAGACCAAATCTACTGAGGAGACGAAAAAGAAGAAAAAGATTATTTTCGTTAGCAACCCTCAGAATTCCAAGATGCCCGGACAGCGTCAGGGCGGTCAGAGTGGACAGAGTGGACAGGGACAGAGAAATGCAGGCGGACAGCGTCCGAATCAGGGCGGCAGATACCAGAACAATGGTTACCAGAATAATTCCTACGGCAACCGTGTTCAGGCACAGGCTCCCGTACGTCCCATCAAGCCGCTGACCCCTCCGTCTCCCACTCCCAGCGTGGCAATGGTACCCGGCAACCGTGGACAGCAGCCTGCGAAAAAGCCTCAGACACAGGCACCGGTAAAGGAGCAGGCAGTACAGAATACTGCAGCCGCACAGGCACCTCAGGCAGCACAGCCTGCACAGAATGTGGCACAGCCCAGACCGGCAGACAGACCTCAGAACGGTAACCGTGACAACCGCGATAACCGTCAGGGCGGTTACGGTCAGAATAATCGTGACAACCGTGGACAGAACGAGCGTGGCCAGGGCGGTTACAACCGTGACAACAGAGACGGCAATCGTGACAATCGTCAGGGTGGCTACGGACAGGGTAACCGTCAGGGCGGACAGAATGGTAACAGAGGAGGTATGGGCAATGGCAGACCTCAGGGAGGCGGATTTAACAGACAGGGTCGTCCGGGTATGGAAGGCGGTCAGGGTGATCGCCGCGGTAACGGCAATGGTGAGCGCAGTTACGGCAATAACGGCCGCGACCAAAGAGGCAATGGCGGATCGGGTAATCGATTCGGAGATAACAGACAGAATAAGGGCTTCGCTCCGGAACCTGCAGGCAAGGATCTTGAGAAGAAGCGCGAAGATGAAAAGAGACGTTTCAGCCAGGAGAAGGACAACAAGCGTTCCAAGAAGGACCATATCTACGAGGACGAGGACGCGCTGAAGAACAAGCCCGGACGTTTCATCAAGCCGGAAAAGAAGAAGGAAGAGGTACAGGAAGAGCAGATCAAGGTGATCGTGCTGCCGGAATCCATTACCATCAAAGAACTGGCTGAGAAGATGAAGTTACAGCCCGCAGCCATCATCAAGAAGCTGTTCCTGGAAGGTAAGATTGTAACCGTGAACCAGGAGATCTCCTATGAAGATGCAGAGAACATTGCCATGGAATATGACATTCTCTGTGAAAAAGAGGTCAAGGTAGATGTCATCGAAGAACTGTTGAAGGAAGACGAAGAGGACGAGGCAGATCTGGTGGAGAGACCTCCCGTAATCTGTGTTATGGGTCACGTTGACCATGGTAAGACTTCCCTGTTAGACGCTATCCGTAAGACCAACGTAACCGATCGTGAGGCAGGTGGTATCACCCAGCACATCGGTGCTTATACTGTAAATGTGGGAGACCGTAAGATCACCTTCTTAGATACTCCCGGACACGAAGCATTTACCGCCATGCGTATGCGTGGTGCCAATGCGACCGATATTGCTATCCTGGTAGTAGCAGCGGACGACGGCGTAATGCCCCAGACCGTAGAGGCAATCAACCATGCAAAGGCAGCAGGTGTGGAGATCATCGTAGCAGTGAACAAGATCGATAAGCCCTCAGCCAACATTGACCGTGTAAAACAGGAGCTGGCAGAGTACGAGCTGATCCCCGAGGATTGGGGCGGAAGTACCGTATTTGCACCGGTATCTGCGAAGAGCGGAGAAGGTATCGACCAGTTGCTTGACATGATCCTGCTGACCGCAGATATCATGGAACTCAAGGCCAACCCCAAGAGAAAAGCAAGAGGTCTGGTCATCGAGGCAGAGCTGGATAAGGGACGCGGTCCCGTGGCTACCGTACTGGTACAGAAAGGTACCCTGCATGTGGGAGATTTCATTTCCGCAGGCGTGGCACACGGTAAGGTAAGAGCCATGATCGATGATAAGGGACGCAGAGTAAAAGAAGCAGGACCGTCTACCCCTGTAGAAATCCTGGGCCTGTCCGATGTTCCCAGTGCAGGTGAAGTATTCCTGGCACATGATAATGATAAGACAGCAAAATCCTATGCGGAGACCTATCTGGCACAGAACAAGGAAAAGATGCTGGAAGAGACCAAGGGCAGAATGTCCCTGGATGATCTGTTCAGCCAGATTCAGGAGGGTAATCTGAAGGAACTGAACCTGATCGTCAAGGCTGACGTACAGGGTAGTGTCGAGGCTGTAAAACAGTCCCTGATGAAGCTGTCCAACGAAGAAGTAGTAGTTAAATGTATCCACGGCGGCGTAGGTGCCATCAATGAGTCCGACGTATCTTTGGCAAGTGCGTCCAACGCAATCATCATCGGATTCAACGTTCGTCCCGATGCGACTGCCAAGGCAACCGCAGAGAGAGAGGGCGTGGATGTACGTCTGTACAAGGTCATCTACCAGGCTATCGAAGATGTGGAAGCTGCCATGAAGGGTATGCTGGATCCCGTATACGAGGAGAAGGTTATCGGTCATGCAGAGGTTCGTCAGATCTTCAAGGCATCCGCTATCGGTAACATCGCAGGTTCCTATGTTCTGGACGGTGTGTTCCAGAGAGGCTGTAAGGTTCGTATCACCCGTGAGGGCGAGCAGATCTTCGAAGGCAACCTGGCTTCCTTGAAGAGATTCAAGGATGATGTGAAGGAAGTTAAGGCCGGATATGAGTGTGGTCTCGTATTCGAAGGCTTTGACAAGATGCAGGAGCTGGATATCGTAGAAGCATATATCATGGTGGAAGTACCACGGTAGGTTACTAGAACGCATCCGTTCGCAGATGCATTCCGCTTACCCACGCTCGCGCTCTGCAAAAAACGTAGCGGACACTAAGAATCTTCCTGCGCTTTGCTTGCAAGATTCAAGTGCCGACGTTTTTCAACGGGGTTACGCGAAACGCATTCTGTTCGCGGATGCTCGCCAAGACGTCTACGATACCCGCAGGAAAGAATTAAGAAGGAATAAGAATGAGAAAGAATAGTGTGAAAAATACCCGTATCAACGGGGAAGTACAGCGCGTTCTGGCAGAGATCATCCGGGGCGGTCTTAAGGACCCCCGGATCAGTCCCTGGACCAGTGTGGTCGCTGTGGAAGTGGCACCGGATCTGAAGAGCTGTAAGGCATGGATCAGCGTGCTGGGAGACGAGGAAGTCAGAAAGTCTACCCTGCAGGGACTGAAGAGCGCCGAAGGCTTTATCCGCAGAGAACTGGCTCGTACCATCAATCTGCGTAATACTCCGGATATCACTTTTGTGATGGATCAGTCCATTGAATACGGTGTCAATATGTCCCACAAGATCGATGAGGTCATTGCAGCGGATGAACAGGCACAGAAGCCGGAAAATGAAGTGGCGGAAGATACGGAAGAAACAGAGGAAGGTGACGAGTAATGGATTTGCGTGAAGAATGTCTGGGTGCGAAAAAGATCGGCATCAGCGGACATATTCGTCCGGATGGAGACTGTGTGGGTGTATGTCTTTCCTTACAGATGTATCTGCGTAAACTGCTTCCCGAAGCGGAAGTTACCGTATATCTGCAGAAGCCGTCCGAAGAGTTTTCCTATCTGAAAGGATACGATGAGATTCAGACCGAATGTCCCGTGCAGGAGCCTTTTGATGTGTATTTTGCGCTGGATTGCAGTGGGGATCGTCTGGGAGATGCGGAGACGTATTTCCAGAATGCGAAAAAGAAGATCAACATTGATCATCACATCAGCAATTCCGGTTGCGGTGATGTGAATCTGGTCCGTCCGGAAGTGGGAAGTGCCTGTGAGGTGCTGTATCACATTATGGATGCGGAACTTATTGACAAGGATATTGCGGAAGCGCTGTATACCGGCATCATCCATGATACCGGTGTATTCCAGTATTCCAATACGACACCGGAGACGCTGCAGGCAGCAGCGTTTCTGATCTCCTTCGGATTCAATTTCCCGAAGCTGATCGAGGAAAGCTTTTATCAGAAGACCTATCTGCAGACCCAGATCATGGGCAGAGCTCTGATGGAGAGCATTCGTTTCATGGACGGACGCTGCATCGTGAGCATGGTGGACCGCAAGACCATGGAATTCTACAATGCGGTACCGGGAGATCTGGACGGCATTGTGAACCAGTTGCGCAATATCAAGGGCGTGGACTGTGCGATTTTCATGTATGAGACCAACGTACTGGAGTACAAGGTCAGCATGCGTTCCAATGAGAAAGTAGATGTGGCGAAGGTGGCATCTTTCTTCGGAGGCGGCGGACATGTACGTGCCGCAGGCTGCACTATGAAGGGAACCTTCCATGATTGTGTCAACAATTTGTCACTGCACATCGACAAACAACTGCGGGGAGAACAGGGTTAATGGACGGCATCATCAATGTATATAAGGAAGCGGGCTTTACCTCCCATGATGTGGTAGCCAAGCTTCGCGGGATCTGCCGGCAGAAAAAGATAGGGCACACAGGTACACTGGATCCACAGGCTACCGGTGTGCTTCCTGTATGTCTGGGGAATGCTACCAGAGCATGTGAAATGCTGACGGACAGGACCAAGGAATATGTGGCAGAACTTCTGCTGGGACAGATCACAGATACCCAGGATATCACGGGAACCGTTTTGGAAGAGCGGGAAGTGGCGGTGAGTGAAGCACAGGTACGTGAAGTGATCGCCGGTTTTGTTGGCGGCTATGACCAGATCCCACCCATGTATTCTGCACTGAAGGTCAATGGGAAAAAGCTTTATGAGCTGGCCAGAGCGGGCAAAGAAGTGGAACGGCAGGCAAGACATGTGGATCTGCCGGCAATCGAGATTCTGGAAATAAAGTTTCCCGTGGTAAAATTCCGCGTGGAATGTTCCAAGGGGACCTATATCCGCAGTCTCTGTGCCGATATTGGGGAAAAACTGTGCTGCGGCGGCACCATGCAGAGCCTCGTTCGCACCAGAGTCGGGGAATTCCGGCTGGCAGATGCCCTGACACTTGCACAGCTGCAGGAACTTCGGGACACGGAGAGGCTGGAGGAAGCACTGCTTCCCACAGACCGTATTTTTTCGGATTTTCCCATGTTGCATGTGGAGGAAAAGTGGCGGAAACTGATCGATAACGGGAATGCTTTTTATCCGGGACAGACTGTGGAACAGACCACACATCCGGCAGGAGAGTGGGTGCGCATCTACAGAGAGGATGACAGCTTCGTGGGCATTTATGCGTATGATGAAACGAAGGAATGGTACAAGCCCGTGAAGATCTTCCCAAGTAATACAGAAAGCAGGAAATAGACTTGGAAATCATTGCAGGAACAACAGACTTTTATCTGGAAAAAGATACAGCAGTAGCCATCGGTAAATTTGACGGAGTCCATCTGGGCCACAGGAGACTTTTGGAAGAGATTCTTGGTCGAAAAAAATACGGGCTGGCGGCGTGCGTGTTCACCTTTGACCCTACACCGGCAGTGCTGTTCGGCCTGTCTGACGGTAAAGAACTGACCACCAGAGAGGAAAAAAGACGCCTGTTTGAACGTCTGGGAATCGACACTCTGATCGAGTTTCCTCTTACGAAGGAGACTGCAGCCACAGAGCCAGAGCGTTTTGCAACAGAGATTCTGGCCAAACAGATGAATACCCGGTTTGTGGCGGCAGGCGAGGATCTGTCTTTTGGCAAGAACGGCGCAGGAAATGCCGAACTTCTGGAGAGAATGGCGCCGCATCTGGGCTTTTGCGTCCAGACCATAGAGAAGATCGAAGTGAACGGCATCGAAGTCAGTTCCACTTACATCCGCAAGCTGGTGGAAGAGGGCCGGATGGAAGAGGCCGAAGAGATGCTGGGAATGCCTTATACACTGGTGGGAGCAGTGGAGCATGGCAATCATATCGGACATACCCTGGGATTTCCAACGGTGAATCTGCTGCCTCCCGCAGGCAAACTTCTGCCGCCCAACGGAGTTTACTATGCGGCGGTGCGCCATAATGGAAAGGTCTATAAGGCCATCAGCAATGTTGGAACCAAACCCACGGTTTCTTCTGAAAAAGTGATGGGGGTGGAATCTTATCTGTATGATTTTGACCAGGACATCTACGGGCAGGAGATCGAGGTGGCTTTGAAAAGATTTCGGCGCCCGGAACGCAGATTTGGATCGCTGGAAGAACTTAAGGAGCAGCTGGACCGGGATATTGCGGATGGCCGAAATGCGTAGGAAAAACAGCTGTTTTACGCAAACACGGTAGAAATTGCGTAAAGTTTTGTAAAGAAAAGTAAAAGAAAAGTAAAATTTACATTGCAAGTTTTTATTCTATCTCGTAAAATATATTTTGGATTGTTTATATAAGAATAAATTTGAAAATTATTGTTTTGGTTTTTCGGAAGAGAATCAAGAGAGATTGAGGGATTAAAAATGAGCTTTGGAACAATATTGACAATGGCAGGAGGTCTGGGACTGTTTCTATTCGGAATGGAGTTGATGAGCGATTCCATTGAGAAGGTAGCAGGTGCCAGACTTCGTCGTATTCTGGAAATCTTTACCACGAACCGTTTCATGGGTATGATCGTCGGTATTATTTTTACCGGTATCATCCAGTCCTCTTCGGCATGTACGGTTATGGTCGTCAGCTTCGTTAACTCTGGTCTGATGAATCTGTATCAGGCGGCGGGCGTTATCCTCGGTGCAAACATCGGTACTACCATTACTTCACAGCTGGTATCTTTTAATTTATCCAAAATAGCACCGCTGATCCTGCTGGTGGGTGTGGTCGTGATGATGTTTACGAAGAAGGAAAAGGTCCGTAAGGTGGCGGAAGTGGTCGTTGGTTTCGGTATCCTGTTCGTAGGCCTGAGCACCATGTCCCAGGCTATGGCGAACATGAAGAATGAGCCACAGGTGGTCAATCTGCTGATGTCTCTGAAGAACCCGTTCTTAGCCACATTGATGGGATTTGCTCTGACAGCCATTATCCAGAGTTCGTCCGTAACGGTCAGCATTGTGTTGTTGCTGGCTAATCAGGATCTGCTGCCGTTACCTATTACGCTGTACATTATCCTGGGATGTAATATCGGTGCCTGCGCTACCGCAATGTTAGCTTCCATGACCGGTAAAAAGGACGCAAAGAGAGCAGCACTGATCCATCTGCTGTTCAATATTATCGGTACGGTTATTATCTACATTGCCCTGTTTGTGGCAGGAGACCAGATTGTGGAACTGATCAAGTCTATCTCTGCGGACAACGGCCGGTTCGTAGCAAATGCACATACGCTGATCAAGATTGCACAGGTAATTATGCTGTTCCCGTTCACCGGCTGGCTGGTGAAGATGACTTACCTGATCGTACCCGGCGAGGATCAGAAGGTTGGCTACAGAGAGAGCTATCAGTTAAAATACATCGGCGACAAAGTGGTGTTCAACCCCGCCACTGCAGTGGTAGAAGTTATCAAGGAGCTGGAGCGTATGGCTTCTCTGGCAGAGGAGAACTTAAACCGTGCCATGAATGCCCTGATCACGCTGGATGAAGAGGACATTGAGGAGGTCTACGAGGTAGAGAAAAATATCAACTTCCTGAACCATGCCATCACGGACTAGCTGGTAAAGATCAACCAGACCACACTGCCCATCGAGGATTTGAACAGTCTGGGTGCCCTGTTCCATGTGGTGAACGATATCGAGCGTATCGGTGACCATGCGGAGAACGTGGCGGATGCTGCCAGACAGCGTAAGGAAGAAGGCGTTTCCATCAGTAAGGAAGCCCAGAAGGAACTGGGAGATATGTTGGAAATGGTCAACAAGATCATCCGTTATGCTGTAGAAATGTTCGCCAAGAGCGATGAATCCCATATGCAGGAAATCGTTACTCTGGAGGATCAGGTAGACGAGAAGGAACGCGAACTGCAGAAGAAACATGTAGAGCGTCTGACCAAGGGAGAGTGTTCTCCCGAAGCCGGCATGATCTTCTCCGATATCGTATCCGGACTGGAGAGAGTAGCAGACCATGCCACCAATATCGCTTTTGCCATTACCACAGAAGAGGATGCCGAAGACGGCGATATCAAACGGTAATTAACTGGAAAGTTAGCATAGCTACGAGCCATGCAAAAATAGAGTGGAACACCTCGATGGGCGCTTGCGCACAAGCGAGGCTGGTTCACTCTATTTTTATACGGCGACAGCCGTCTATGAAATAAGATTGACAGCGTTCTTTGCTGACAATCTTATGAATAGCGTGGCTCATTGCGGATGGTAGTTTCAAATCCACGAACGTCCACAGCAAACGGAACATCCTTCC
>RRZU010559596.1_pt1 | contig 10556 bp, 10 predicted proteins | sample 2165561 | NCBI WGS metagenome assembly RRZU01 (sample SAMN10456909, study PRJNA506462) | wastewater metagenome | isolation source: wastewater sludge | place: USA: Moscow, Idaho | reverse complement strand
TTCTGTAAATTTATTCTTACCCACTTTTTAACACCTCTTTCTCTTATTATACTTTGAAGCATACAAAAACCCTATAGATGGACTTTTATTTTAGTGTCCATTCTATAGGGTACAGTTTATACTCCAGCTTTTATTGTATCGAGATATTAAATACTGATATTTCCGGGACAACGCCAAGTCTGGCGGAAACATGAGTCGTTCCAAGTCCTGTATTGACATAAATAATTTGTGATTCGTCTTCAGTTAGATTATAAAATCCGTTGACATATTTCGTTGCGAAATCTGTATTAGAGACTGTCCATTTATTTAAAAAAGGCAAGAATGGAATGTTTATTTGACCACCATGACTGTGTCCACTAAGACTTAATTCATAACCATAATCAACATAGTGATCAACGATATCTGGTTCATGACTCAATAAGATTTTGTAGTCATAGTTTAGAAATTCATTACCGTAAGGCATAAGGACATTTCCTAAGAGCTTGTCATCCAGTCCTGTGAATAGTAGTGACTTACCATTCCACTCTATGAGGCTGTTTTCATTTTTCAAGAGTTCAAACCCTCCTGCACTGATGACATCAGCATAAACGCTTGCTGCTCCACCACCATAATCACGGTTACCCCAGATCGCAAACTTTTTTATCTTTGCTTCAATTCTACTTAATTCATCAATAATTCTTTGATCATCATTGTACACAGAATAATTGTCATAAAGATCTCCAGTGAATACGACGACATCCGCATTCAAATGGTTTACTTCATCCACTACTTTTACTAATTGTTCATAAGTGTAGTCTTCTTTAATATGGAGATCGGATATTTGTACTAAACGAAACGATTCATCATTCGTTTCATTTAAATTATATTCATTTACTCGTAGTCTATAAGGTTCTATTTTAAAACTATAAAAGGTCAATCCCCCTACAAGAATCGCTAATACTAAGATGACTTTGAACAGACCTTTAAAAAATTTCATACGTATCCTCCATAAACTCCAAACAAAATTATAACTTATATTTATGTTTATATGATGTTAATAATAAAAAGGGCAGATAATCTACCCTTCACACTATAATTTTACGATTTTACTCGCGATTTTATCCCTAAAGATACTATCATGTTCCACAAAAATCATTGTAGGTTTATATTCAAGAATGACTTGTTCGATTTGAAGTCGAGAATAAATATCAATAAAGTTTAAGGGCTCATCCCATACATAGAGATTCGCTTCTTCACAAAGCGATCTTGCTAATAAAACTTTTTTCTTTTGTCCTCCTGAATAATCTTCGATATTCTTGTCAAATTGACTTCGATCAAAATCCATCTTTCTCAGGATTGTTTTAAATTGACTTTCATCAATATCATAGTGATACGCATAATCACTTAAACTTCCTGAAAGATCTGAAGTATCTTGTGAAACGTAAGATATTTTTAAACGAGACGCTTTATTTACTGTACCAGTATAATCAATGGTCTCATCAATTAAGAGTTTGATTAAACTACTCTTACCACTTCCGTTCATTCCTTCTAGAACAATACGATCACCTTTATTAATTTCAAATGAAACAGGATCATTAATTTCAACACCATCATAAGAAACAACAACATCTGTAAAGTATGCATACGTATCATTGTGATGATCTACAGGATAAATCTTTAATTCTTCTGCAACTTCAATATTTTTTAGTAATTTTGACTTTTCATCAATTGCCTTATGTTGTCGTTTTTCTAGATTTTTTGAACTTTGCATCATCTTCGCAGCCTTATGTCCTATAAAGCCTCTGTCAACCGGTCCTTGACCAATTTTAGTTTTCTCAATTTCATCAGACCATCCACTGGATCTTCTTGCGGATTCATTCAGTCTTTTAATATCTTTTTTTAGCGTTTCATTTCGTGAAAGTTCAAGATTTTGTTGTTGTTCAAAATTTGTTAACCACGAAGAGAAGTTCCCCGACTGTACTTCAATATTTGCTCTATTTATTGAAAGAATGTGATCCACACAATTATCTAAAAACTTACGGTCATGTGATACAACAATAAACCCTTTTTTACTTTTTAAGTACTCTGCAACAATGCCTCGCCCCTCAACATCCAAATGATTAGTTGGCTCATCAATAAGAAGGAAGTGTCCTTCTTGAGCAAACAGGACCGCAAGCATCACCTTAGTTTGTTCACCATTAGATAGTGTTTCAAAGGGTCTATAATAAACATCCTCCTCCACATCTAAAAAAGATAACTCACGCATAATCTCCCACTCTTCAACGAGTGGGTTAATGTCATATAAGACTTCCATCGTTAGTTTAGTCTTATCTTCAACATCAAATGGGAAGTAATCGAACTGAACTGGTTTTGTTATCGTACCTGTATATGGTTCTTTTCCCATTAATAGATTTAAGAACGTTGTCTTACCTCTACCATTTCTTCCGACAAAGCCTAACTTCCAATCTGTATCGATTGTAAAGTTAACATTATCAAAGATAACGTCACCGCTTGTATCATAAGAAAAACTCATATTATCTACTCTTATCATTGCCATGATTATCAACTCCTTATTTTTTAGTTTTACTTCAAGTATATTTTTACTTGAAGTTAATTATGTATTGTCTCTAATTCGTTTGTCATATTATCACCTCATCATAAAAAAAAGAGTTGCAAGAAGATATCTCTTACAACCCTACATAAAAATACATAAAACAATATTTGTATTAAATTAAAGGTAAAAATGAGTACTATTTTCTTGCAGGACACACAAAAAGTAATTTATTATAAATTGTGTCGTCCAAAATTATTTAGCAAGAAAAATTCTTCATCTTTTCACCTCTTTCACTTACATATAATATAACATATCTTTTTATATATTCAACAAGAACACTAAAAGTTGTTTAAAAAGTGCTTCTACACTGTATAGAAGCACTTTTGTTTTATTTAATTTTTAATAACATTGCATTGATTGCGACGATTACTGTACTTAGTGACATGAGTACTGCTCCAACTGCTGGTGATAGGATGAATCCTATCGGAGCAAGTATTCCTGCAGCAAGTGGTATTGCGATAAAGTTATATCCTGCACCCCACCATAAGTTTTGTTTCATTTTTCGAGATGTGTTTTTAGCAAGCGATAAGAAATGAAGAACATCCGATGGATTGCTTTTAACAAGAATTACATCCGCTGAATCTATCGCGACATCTGTTCCTGCCCCAATCGCAACACCAACATCAGCTCTCGCTAAACTTGGAGCATCATTAACACCATCTCCAACCATGATGACTGTATATCGTTGATCCTTATACTCTTTCACTATTTTTTCTTTATCTTCTGGCATTAATTCCCCGAAGACATCTTCAATTCCTAAGTTTTTCGCAATGACCTGTGCCGCCTGTTTGTTATCTCCCGTTAACATCACAGGTTTAACACCCATTTTCTTCATCGCTTCAATCATCGCTCTTGAATCCTCTTTAATCTCATCACCTTGAGCAATGAGTCCAACACTCTTGTTATCTACAATCAAATAACTGATTGAATAGCCTTTGCTAGAAAGTTCCATAAAAAGAGTTTCATCGTAATCTATCTTGTTATTTTGCAAATAGGAAATACTCGTGATTTTTACATCATGGCCTTCGATATCACCTTCAAGACCAATACCTGCAATTGTTTGGACATCAGAAACTTTTAGTAATTCAATATCCTCTTCTTCTGCCTTATCTATAATACCAACAGCTAAAGGATGCGATGATGATTGTTCTAAAGTCGCAAAATACTGAAGTACTTTTTTATCATCGTAAGAATCAACTAAGGATCTGTAGTCAGTAACAACAAAGTTACCTTCAGTTAAAGTTCCTGTTTTATCCATCATAACAACATCTACTTTTTGAGCTACCTCTAATGCTTGTCTGTTCTTAATGAGTAAACCGTTTTGTGCTCCTAGAGATGTTGAACGTGCTGTTACAAGTGGTATCGCCAATCCTAGAGCATGAGGACACGCAATGACCAGTACTGTTACCATTCGCTCAATACCAACATTATAATTATCAAGAATTCCCCATGTAATAAGAGTAATAATACCGACTACTAAAGCAATGTAGAAAAGCCATTTCGCTACGACATCCGCCATTGACTCAACATTTGACTTATCTTTTTGCGCGTTACTGACAAGGTCCATAACTTGAGAAAGATATCCTGATTCCCCAGTACCTGTAACCTCAATGGTAAGTGTTCCAGAACCATTAACAGATCCTCCAATTACCTTATCATTAACTTTTTTACTCACAGCTTTTGATTCTCCTGTGATCATCGATTCATTTACAGTCGTATTTCCTTCTAGGATGATGCCATCAGTCGGCATATTTTCTCCAGCCTTAACCAGGACTCGATCTCCAACATGTACTTCTTTTAGTGAAACTGTCTTAGTACTTCCATCTTCTGAAATTACAGTAGCATCACTTGGAAGAAGTTCGGCCATACTTTGAAGTGCATTTCCTGCGTTAGAAACAGCTTCCATTTCAATCCAGTGCCCCAGCAACATTATTAAAATCAAACTGGCAAGTTCCCAAAAGAAATCCATAATATGAATTGAACTTCCGAGAATTGTATTGTTAACAAATGCATACATACTGTAGACATATGCAACCGAAATACCGAGAGATATTAGTGTCATCATTGCTGGACTCTTCATCTCTAATTCCATCTTCGCTCCTTTTAGAAAAGGCATTCCTCCATATAAGAAAAGAATTGTCGCAAGTCCTGCCACAACCCACTCACTTCCATTAAATGTGAATTGGAAGGGTAATGTAATTCCCATCATCGGTGCAATAAGTATGATTGGTACACCAAATATTAAAGAGACTAAAAATTTAGTTTTCAAATCTCCCATACCATGCATGGAATGATCCATCCCTCCGTGATCATCATGGTTCATCATTTCATGATTGTGTTCATGTGCTTGTTTCATATTATCTCTCCTGACTCTACATATAGTTTACAACTGTAAACGGTAGATGTCAACTCAATACATTCATGGTATACTATATAAGAAACTAAAAGGAGCATGAGCATGAAAATTAGACCCTTAGAAAAAGAGGATTTAAAAGAGTTGCATCGATTGAATAATCTACGATCAGTAATGGCGTATTGGTTTGAAGAGCCTTATACTTCATACAGTGAATTATTAAAATTATATGAAAAACACTTAGGTTCTGAAAATGAAAGACGCTTCGTAATCGATGTCGATAACACTTTTGCAGGAGTTGTGGAACTCGTTGAAATTACATCCCAACATCGAAACTGTGAAATACAAGTTGCTTTATTTCCTGAATATGAAGGCCACGGTTATGCGCAATTCGCAATGAGCAAAGGTATGGAGTATGCTTTTAATTTCTTAAATCTATACAAATTTTATTTGTATGTTGATATTGATAATGAAGCTGCAATTCACATCTATGAAAAACTAGGCTTTGAGATTGAGGGGAATTTAAAGGAACAATTTTATTCTAATGGAGCGTATAAAGATAGTTATTTTATGGGGATCACTGAAGCAAAATATCGCTTAAGTACATCTCTTGACAAGTAATGTTTACGCATGTAAATTATATGGTAAGGACGTGATTGTATGAGTGAAATAACAAAAGCTTCAAGTGCAGAATGGGAAGTTTTAAGAGTAATTTGGAGTTTGGATGAAGCAACGAGTCGCAGTGTTTCTAAAGTATTGAAAGAAACACAAGACTGGGAAGTAGCGACTACAAAGACACTACTTGGTCGTCTTGTTAAAAAAGGTTATTTAGAAACTCGAAAAAAAGGGAATCATTTTATTTATACCCCAACACTTAGTGAAGGTGAAAGTGTGGATCGAAGAGTTGGAAGACTCTTTGATTCTATTTGTCAGGCTGGAGTTGGTAAGGCAATTGCGGGCATCATTCAAGATTACGATTTAACTCACAACGACAAAGCAATGATCCTAGAAGCAATTAATAATAAAGAATATAAGGATAAACTCACTTGTGATTGTTTGGGAAAGAATGGAAACTGTAATTGTAAAGATGATAATTGTAACTGTAATGAGTAGACTCAATGAGGTCTACTTTTTTATTACTTGACATTTTATGATTACACTTGTAAACTTCATTGAGGAGGTTACAAAATGAATAAAAAAATAATTGGACTCGTTATTGTCTCAGCACTTTTAAGTGCGTGCTCATTATCAGAAAATGAAGAACCTTTAACATCACTGACAAGAACTGATTCACAATACGATATTAAATATGATAGAATAGAGGATGTTGATGTTTCTCAAGAGATCTACATTAATGAGACAAAACATACGCTAAATTCAAAAAATTTACCGCGTTTTATGTATACTGATAAGAATAATACAGAGTATCCCGCTGGTATGCCGTTAATAATAAAAGAAGGAAATACATTTAAACTTGATGTTATTAACAATACTGCAGTAGATACAAATATCCATTGGCATGGTTTATCCTTAGCAAATGATCAAGATGGACCAGCTTTGTTGATTGATAAAAATGGTGGAACATATTCTTATGAATTTACTCCAGAATACTCAGGATCCTATTGGTACCACTCTCACAACAGACCCGTAAGAGACCAAGTAGATTTTGGAATGCATGGACCACTCGTTGTTGTAAACGAGAGTGATAAACAGTATTCTTTAGATAGAATTTTAATGTTAGATGATTGGATTGCTGATCGTGTGGGAGGCCATATGCAAGTCGAAGGAGATGTTGATACGGTTAACGGTGTAACAGGTGATGATATTGAACCGCTTATTATTACAAACAATGACTTTGTTAAACTCAGACTCATTCAGGCATCTACTGCAAAAAACACAACTTTATACTTCCCCTTTCCAGTTCGAGTAACACATACTGATGGAATTTTATTAGAGGAACCTTATGAAATTAGTGAACTTGAACTCTCTCCGGGAGAACGATATGATATCGACTTTAAAGTTTCAAAAGAAAAAGATCAAAACTTTATTATTAGAAACGAACGTAATAATGGTTTAAAAATACCCATCCAATATAAACTTGAAGAGGAAAAAGAGAGTGTTGAACTTATTAAACCTCAGATCGAAAGAATTGATGACTTTACATTTACTGATAATGATCTTTTCAATATCGAAGTGCATATGGATTCAACGATGTCACATGGTATGGGACATGAATGGACAATCAATGGAGAAGTATTTCCAAACGCCGAAGAGTTTAATCTGAAACTTAACCAAGAATACATCATTCGTTTTTACAATGATTCAAGCATGTTTAATCACCCAATGCATATTCATGGGTCACACTTTAAAGTTTTAAACATCAATGGAATAAAAACTACGACAACTCAATGGAAAGATACCATTAATGTTCTTCCAAATGAGTATGTTGATGTTGCGATAAAATTTGAAAATCCCGGTAATTGGATGATGCATTGTCATATTTTAGATCATGAAGATGGTGGGATGATGACGACTATAATCGTCGATTAAGATAAAGGCTGAAACAGATGTTTCAGCCTTTATTATTTCTTAAAAATACTTCTAAATATTTAGAGAAGTTTTATTTTCTTGAGCACAAAGTAAATCACAAGATCAATCACAAGCATGACAAGAATCGCAATATAATAGCCATAAGGATGTGATAGTTCAGGCATATTCGAAAAGTTCATTCCATAGATACCTGTGATTACAGTAAGTGGTGTTGCGAAGACTGTAAATATCGTTAACTTATTAATAACATCATTTGTATTTGATGTTATTTTACTGTTATACAGTTCCATGAGGTGGGCACTACTTTCATATATTGTATTCGAGTATTCAAAGAGCTTATTCACTCGAGAATCAATATTATGCAAATACTTATCTTCTAAGCTTAAGTACGCCGTATTAACGAGAAGTGCATCACTCACATATAAAAGTTGACTGTTATATTTTTTAACTGTTAAGCTCTCATTTTTTAATGCAACAACATTATCCAAGTTCACGTCATGTTTACTCATTAAGATGACATCTTCGACCTCCGAAATATAAGTCTCATAGTCGAAGAGCGACTTAAACATATTTTTCAGACTGTAGTCCATAAAAGCATAAAATAACGTTTCAATATTTTTACTAAAGCTATGAGTCTCAATAAAAGAATTAATGAATTGTTGATTCAAAGCATCTTCATCATCGAGAACATAAATTAAATGTCCTTCTTTTATAATGAGATTTATTGGAGTGTACTCAAACTTCTTATTCTTAAACGTGTAAAATACATAATTAAGATGATTATAGTCGTCAAATGATTCATAACGAATATCAGAGACCTTACTGTAATACATTGTTGAGTTTCCAATATTATAATGTTCTAGTTCTTCTTCACTTAAAACAACAAATTTCCCTTCACTTAAATCATACGTTTTCATAGATCCTCCTTAATAAATAATTTTTGATACTTCCTTATATCAATAACATGTTCATGTTCTTCAAAGACATTAGGATTATCGATAAGTGCTTCTTTATCTACTTTTGAGTATTGTTTAATCTTATACTCTAACTTACTAGCACTTGAGCGATTTTCCCCTGTCCATAAGGCTTCTAAAGAAATAACATCTCGAGTCTTTGTGTATTGGGCGCCAACCTTATTAACATGTTCACTAATTCTTCTTTCTATATCCGTTGTGATTCCGGTATATAAACTGTCGTCTTCACATCTAAGCATATAAATATAATACATCTGGCACCACCTTCCTCTCTATATTATAACAAATACCATCCGTGTTTCTTTAGTGTTTATATAAAGTTATTGTTCCATTATTCAAAGAAAGTGGTATACTTAGATGTGACATAAACATCACATTTAGGAGAAGCTATGATAACAAATAACATTAAAGAATTAAGAAGTAAAACAAATTTGAGTCAAGAAGAACTTGCGGACATTGTGGGAGTTCGTAGGGAAACAATATGTAAAATCGAGTGTAGTAAGTATAACCCTTCTTTGCTTTTAGCAGGTAAAATATCGAAAGCACTTGGCGTCTGTATTGAGACCGTCTTTAGTTTAGAAGAAATTGAGGGCTAAGCGTATGAATAAAGATAAGAAACTATTTCCGATATATTATTATATTAGTCAGCTCACTGTTGCTATAGCGGTAGTCCAACGTATTCCTTACCTTGTTAGTCTTGGATATAGTCCAAACCAACGTGCAGTAATTTTATCAGCACTTGCACTCTTTGGAATCCTCTGCCAACTCATGTTTGGATACTTAAGTGACAAGAGTAAAAACATAAAAAAATACGCAATGATTGCGATCTTCGCCTTCTCTATTTTTTCATTTTTTACGTACAGTGTTGATGTTCAATTTTTTATATATCATCTTGTTTTCGTTGTTCTGTCAGGAAGTATGCAAACTGTTTTCAACGATCTCAATGACAGTTGGATTATGCAAAGTGATCCAGAAGTAGCAAAGAACTTTAGTTTTATCAAAGGATTTCAATCCTTTGGATACGCCACAGGTGCTTTAGTAGGATCCACAATCATTAATGCCTTCGGATACAAGTCTTTCTCAGGAATCATCTTGTTTATGGGAATCATCCTCCTTTTTATTTCTTTTAAGATTAGTGCACCAGAACAAACTAAAGATCGAATTCCACTACGGTTCAAAGATTTAACTGTTCTTTTAAAATCAACCGATTACCGACTGTCATTAATTGTATTTATTTCATACTTTACAATCACGCAAATACACGCAATATCTATCGCTGATAAACTCTTGTATTTAGGCGGTAACGAACTGCATGTTGCTTTACGTGTTCTTGTCGCTGTTGGGCTTGAAGGCTTCGGCTACATCATCTGTAACAAACTTTATAAATCATGGGGACCCTACAAACTCCTCAGTGTTGCCTCGATTGGCTATATGCTCATGTACTTCTTGTTTGTAATCTCTAGGACTCCGGCACAAATGGTCACAGTGGCTGCACTTCAAATTATTACAGTCCCTTTCTATATTGTCTCTATGAGAAACGTGGTCTTTGATATTTCACCAGATAACCTAAAAGCATCTGGACCTCTATTTATGGGTGCAATTTTTACAGGGGTTTCCGGGACCTTAACACCAATTGTTGTTGGTCTTCTTGTAACATCCTTTGGTATAAATGCCCCACTCTTTTTAGCAATCGCTCTTGCATTCTTTACACTACTTATGATTCCAATTCTTAAGAAACAAATTGAAGGCTCTAAAGAACATTAAAAACCATACGGATCATCGTTTTGATGAACCGTATGGTTTGAGTATTTCCAGATATATCAAGTTTAATAAACTAAAGAATTCAAATTAGAATTCTTTTTTACTTTTCAAAAGGTTCTCCCCAATCTAATATTTCCAAATAGCTATAAATTGTATAACTAATATCAAACTGCTCCAAATCTTTAAGTTGAGGAAACATTAATTTATCACGTTTCGGAATGTTACTCCCAAACGTACGGTGTTGATTAACGCTATAGTCCAATCCAGACGTATTAATAAGACTTCCTACTAAATTACTTTTGACATAGGCCACAATATCTTCATC
>RRZU011071164.1_pt1 | contig 10557 bp, 12 predicted proteins | sample 2165561 | NCBI WGS metagenome assembly RRZU01 (sample SAMN10456909, study PRJNA506462) | wastewater metagenome | isolation source: wastewater sludge | place: USA: Moscow, Idaho | reverse complement strand
TTCGCTGTAATCAAAATTCCCATTGCATGACAGTATGACTTATTAATCCCTATACTTTTTGCCTTTCGTCCACCGGTCGAAGCATATTCCCCAGTTTCTTCCAACACCATTTTTTCTAACAAGTCATTCACATTTGCTAACACAGTCGGCATACTCAAGTTTAACTCTTTTGCGATTCCCGCCTTGGATGTAACATGATTGTTCAGCACATAATTAATTATTCTTTTTCTTGTTATATTTTTTTTATCTTTATTTTCCGTTTTCTTACCCTCTTTTATTAAATATATTATAAAAGAATTATATGCTTTTTTATTCTTCTTGTAAAGCAATGTTTTATAATAAATCTCCGACAGAATTTATCTTATAAACAGCAAAAAGCTCCCGAAGGAGCTTTCCACGCTTTAGATATAAACCAATTCTTTTAACATAATCTCTTCTACCATATTACGAATACCATTTACCAATCTGACACATTCCCTCTAATCACGAGCTTTCAACTCAGCTCTGGTTGTATCCAGCTCATCTAAGTCTAAGTCGCTCTCTATCGTGTCATCTGGTTTTTGCGCGAGCAACGAGGCAAGCCGAGATGCTTGCATCTCGATTTACCGACTACCGCGTTCATCGAGACAAGTACTCTTGTCTCGATGTTGGGACAAAAGAACAACCGTCTCCACATGGAATGTCACCGTGGAACGACTGTCGTTCCCACAAGCGAAGGTCTCCCCGAAGAGCTCATTTTTCCGCATACGGACCAGAAGTGTCTTGTTGCCCCAGAGATCCTCCTTTATCATATCGACGGCTCCTGAAAGGACGATGCCAATGTGCTTCATATTTTCCTGCTCGAAGGCGATGATCTCGCCTTTGCTGAAAACAGCGGTATGATAGGTAATACAGTCCAGCATGGGGCGACGGTCTTGTTGGGTGATGCCCTCAAAGAGAGGGGTGTCTAAAGATAGTAGCTTGTTTTCCATTTTCATAAAATTGCGTAAACCTTTGCTTTTTGATGGGATTATAAGGTATTTTGGGAGTTACGTCAAATTTTATTCAAAATAATGATATTCGAAGGGACAGGCTCGCCGCCTTTCCCTTCGAGCTTCCTTTTCTGCTCAAGGTCAAAAAATATGGGGCTTACGTCAGACTGGTAGTGTAAGACTCTATGGTGGGATGGATATCCAAATATGGATGTGTTTGACTTATTTTGAACGTTTGGGCGTTTGCAAACATACATTTTATGACTGCATTTGACTTATTTTGGAATTTTGCAATATGCAGTCAATCCAAGCTTGTAGAAGCTCCCCATTGCACCATTTTTAAGGAGCCGAAACTGTTCCGTACTTTCACAGTTACGAGTGAAAATCACCTTCGGCGATGGATTTTGACTTGTAACCATCGGCACTTTGGCATATACATGCCAAAACACCTCGCGGAACAGTGGCTCCTTGTACGAAGTAACTCATTCCGGCTTCCGGGTAGCGGTGAAGTGCCAGGTGTTGTCAGGGGCAGGTGGGAGGTAGGTTACGTTGGGCTGCCAGCTACAGGTAAGCTGAGGGTGGATGGCGGTAGCGGAATCTCCCGCGACTGTAGGGCGGAGAGTGTAGGTTTCAACGTAGGAGGTATTGATCAGAGCAACTTTGATCCGGAGCGCGGAACCGTCAAAGGCATAAGCAAGGCAGTGATACTGATGCCGGAAGTTTCCGGGATAGAGGTCGTTCCTGATCCATTTTCTGAAGCCGGCCGTGAGCTGTTTTTCCTCGCCGTCAATTTTCAGCCAGATCTCCAGGTTGTCATTTTCCTGGAGAAAAAGGGCCTCCTGGATGCCGCGGGGATTTTCACTGAACGAAAACTTCTGGTTCATCAGCATCCAATTATCCACCTCCCACTGGGCATGTTCTCCCTTTGGAAAGGCAAGACTTAAATCTGCCGTTTTTTTCTTCAGATTTCTGCTGTGCTCTGCCCGAAGCTCCGGCGCAGCAGACCTCTGCTGAAAAGCTTCCTTTATATAAGCAAGACAGATATCCGGTATCCTCTCTGCCGTTGTTCCCGCTGTAATGCCGATTGTAACAGGAAAATTCCGAAAACAGAGCAAAAACTGTCCAAAAGCGCCTTCCGCCGCAAACATCTCTTTCCCTGCTTTGATATGATAGGCATAATGGGACAGCGCTTTTCCTGCGCAGCCCGGGATCGCCACCTGGGGCTTACTCAGCGTCTCCACCCACCAGGCAGGAATCAGCTGCTCGCCCTTCCATTTTCCTTTTCGTAAAAAAAGTACGCCAAGCTCCGAAATTTCCCTAGCCGTCAGATACAGGCCCCAGCCTCCGGTGCTATGTCCTTCCGGACTTGAAAGCCATCGAATTTCCCGGAAGCCCATTTTTTCAAAGACTCGTTCATCAAGAAGTGTCCTGCAGTTTTTCCCCATAACTTTTGTGACAATCCGGGACAGGGTATAGCTGCAGCCTGAATCATAATGAAACACTTTTCCAATATCTTCCAGAATCTTTTTTTCTCTCAGCCAGGCGGTCTCCCAGTTTTTCTCAAGTCTTGAAAACCAGACATTGTTGCAGCAAAAAGGCGAACCGGCCTGCATGGTCAGCAGATCGTAAACCGTAATTTTTTCCAAAGCCGGATCGTACTCTTCCGGAAGATCCTCCCTGATATAATCAAGAAACGGAGCTTCCAGCTTCAGCTTTCCCTCATCCAGGGCAAAACCCACACAAATCGCCGTTCCCGTCTTGGAAAGAGAATGCATCATCTGGGGATCCTCCAGGGTAAAAGGCTTCCAGGCTCCTTCAAGAATCGTTTTTCCTTCATATTTTACAGAAATGCTGTGAAGCTCCGCTTCCTTTTCCAGTACCTCCAGCATCTCTCTTAACTTTCCCGAATCAATCCCGTAATTTTCAGGATCTACATAAATTGTTTCCATTTTTCCTCCTTATACACGGAAAACAGCCCGTCTTTTCAGGCAGGCTGCTCCACTCTTTTATCAGCAGTCTTTGGCAGAAAATACCTCCAGTTCTGCTTTTTTCTGTTCCAGATACTCTTTCCAGTCCTGATCGTTGATGAAGGGATTTTCTCCATCAGGGTCGGCTTTCAATTTTTCCAGTTTTTCAAAAAATTTATTATTTTCTGTATGATTTCCCAGGAAAAGCTCTACCTTTTCATCCTTCACTTTATCAATGGACTCTATGTAAACCTTTCTCATCTGAAACCCGGGATCCCCAATCTCTGTCAGATACTCTTTGGTCAGTGTGTTAAAACCAAAGCCTCCATAATAGCCTGCCCGGACTGTTTTTTCTCCATCACTGACATCGAAAAATAATGCGACACAGCCCGCCGTATGCCCCGGCACCAGTTTACATTCTATAGTGACATTTCCAAATTTCAGAATATCTCCTTCCCGGATCGCCTCATCCGGTTCAAAAAGCATTTCAAGAGAGTTGCCACTTTCCTGCACCAAAGAAAGTTCCGGATGTTCCTTAAACATCACCGCATCCGGCTCACCGAGATATACCTTACAGCCGAACATTTTTCTCAGGAAATTAACCCCTCCTATATGATCTACATGACCATGAGAAAGAATAATCCACCTGATATCCGCAGGATTAAAGCCAAGAGACCAGATCGAATGAATCAGCATGGCCGTTGCCTGTGCATTTCCGGAATCGATGAGCAGAAGACCATCTCCCGTATCGATCACATGAACACAAACCCAGGAATCGCCTGCATAATAGACATTTCCGAAAATCCGAAAAGGCTCTACATATCGTTTTTCCTGATCCAGCATAGCAAACTGAATCAGCTCTTTTTTCATAACTTCTTTCTGCTCTGCTATAAAGCGGTCGTAATCGTTTTTTACAGACATGGTAACTTCCTCCTTTATTCTGATTTTGGCGGCCAGACAGAGGTCTCGATATGAAGACCACCTCTGTCGGCAATCACTTTTCCGAGTACCAGCGCAACAACCATGGCTACCACTGCGATAACTGCATAGATCGGCTCCAGCACAATGACGGCTTTCACAAAGTTAATGGTATAGAGCGTCGCACTCAGCAGCACGCTGATCCAGAGCGCCGTTTTTGACATATGAAAGCTGTTCTTTTTCCAGGCCTCCGGATAAAGCTTCGGAATCCGCGCAATGCCGATCAGAGTGGCGATTCCCAGACCAAACATAATAATCTGACTGATATAGTTAATGGTTACAATACTTACATTGAACACAATGGGAATCAGCAGCATAATAAGCATGAAAAGCAGCTGAATCGGTGGCATTCCAAATCTGTTTTCTTTCAGAATCGCTTTAGGAAGCCAGCCATCTTTTGCCGCCTGGGTTGGCTGGAAACGGAACGATGCAATGGACGAATTCAGCGTAGTCAGAATCGCCATGATGGGACCACCCACTACAAAAGCATAATAAACAGGTTTCGGAAGAATCGCCAGTGCCGCCGGTAAAATTGTTGCGGCTCCGTTAGCATTTTCATAAGGAACTGTTCCTGAAGTAACCATAGCCAGTGTCACATAGATAAATACCACTACCGGGAAACACATCAGGCAGGCAAAAGGCATATCCTTTGTTGCGCTTTTTGCTTCTTTTCCAAAATAGATGAGTCCGTAATACCCATGGCAGCAGTTGATAAGAAGAAAGGTTGCCAGGAAAAAGCCCTTGAAACCGCCGGTAAACATCTGAGAACTGGAAAAATCAAAAATTGGCTGGTTGATCTGAGTCAGACCGTAAATATCATAGGCCACCATAGATACCAGCAGGATGCCGCTCATCAGGTTATTGATCTTCGCAAAAGCATTAATACCCAGAAGATTCAGTCCCACTAGCAGGAAAATGATAGTAATACCAAAAATTTTAGCCGAAACTGTCGGCAGTACCATATTCATGTAGAGACCAAAGGCCATAGCAAAGGTACTGAACTGAACGGTAAAAATCAGGTTGGAATAGATCACAAGACCGCCCGCGGAAGGGCTGGTGAGGTTTGTCACGACAGAATACTGACCACCTGCGACACGAAGCGTACCACCCAGAATAATGTAGGGAAAAATCATAACCAGTGCCAGCACCGTTGCCAAAAGCATGGCCAGCCATACTGAATATCCGGTGTAGGCCATGGCTGGCCCCATCAAAGTTACCATTCCGGCTCCCACTACGGCTCCAAAACCAATTCCAAAAAGATCCAATTTTCCCAGTGTACCAGGAGCCGGTTCCGGCTTATTTATAATGTTGTTTTGTCTGCTCATTTTTTCTCTGTCCTTTCTCTTATGCTTACTTGATGAAGCTTACATGACGGCAGATTTCGGCGGTGGCCTCGTCCTTTCGCTTATTAAAGAGCACTTTGTTTTCTTCAAAAAGATTCCGGCCTTCGGTGTCGATCGACACAATCAACGGACCAAATTCTTTTACATGGCAGTGCCAAAGCGTTTCCGGCATGCCAAGATCCTGCCACTGTGCCTCCACAATCTCTTCCACCTCTGTCGCTGCAACCACCGCGTTTCCCGCCGGAAAAACACAGTGGATCGCTCTATAATTTCTGCAGGCGTACTCCGTGTTCGGTCCCATACCTCCTTTCCCCACGATTACTCTCACTCCGGTATCCCGCACAAATTCTTTCTCAAATTTTTCCATACGCATACTTGTCGTAGGACCTACAGAAACCATCTCAAACCGGCTATTTTCCAGCGGACGGATGATCGGGCCCGCATGCAGAATCGCCGCATTTCTTACATCCACAGGAAGTTCCCGCCCCTCTTCCACCAGGCGGCGGTGCGCCACATCCCGGCAGGTCGTGAGATCTCCATTCAGATAAATGATATCTCCGATATGGATATCCTTTAAATCCTCCTCCGAAATTGGCGTGATGAGAATCTTTTTTTCTCCTTTTATCTCCAGCATTATAAAGTCACCCCCGAATGTGTTGTGATCGTGTAGTTCAGATCTCTGTCAAAAATGATATGGCCTCTTCTGTGGGACCAGCAGCCCACATTGACTGCCACGCCAATGGTGGAGGGATGGCGCGCCGTATTTTCGATATGAACGCCCATAACGGAATATTTTCCGCCCATCCCCTGGGGCCCAAGGCCAATGGAATTGATTCCATTCTCCAGAAGCTTTTCCATATAAGCCGCTCTCTCATTTTCATTGTGGGAACCAATGGGACGCATCAGCGCCTTCTTGGACAACAGAGCCGCTGTCTCCACAGAGGTGGCCACGCCCACACCTACGAGAAGCGGCGGACAGGCATTCAGGCCATAAGTTGTCATCACATCCATAACAAATTTTGTCACACCTTCGTAACCGGCCCCCGGCATCAGCACCATGGCCTTTCCCGGAAGGGAGCAGCCGCCGCCTGCCATATAGGTGTAAATCTCACATTTATCACTGTCCGGCACAATATCCCAGAATACGGTGGGAGTTCCCTTTCCCACGTTTTTTCCTGTGTTATACTCGTCAAAAGTTTCCACACTATTGTGCCGGAGCGGTGTCTGAAAAGTTGCACGGATCACAGCCTCTTTCAAAAGAGCTTCCAGATCTCCGATTAACGGAAAAGCTGTTCCGCATTTTACCCAGAACTGGAGCACTCCTGTATCCTGACAGCTGGGTCGGTCCAGTTCTTTCGCCAGCTTCTGATTTTTCTTCATCGTCTGATAAATCACTTTCGGCAAAAAGCCATCTTCCCTTTCTGCCAGCTCATCCAGTTTTGCGATCACATCATCCGGAAGTACCTTCGCCGTATAGCCGATGAAATTCGCCATATAAGCGGTCAGTTTTTCTACCTGTTCTTCCCTGCTCATGGGTTCCTCCTTGATATTTTATTTTTTATATTTAATAATGTATCCATTTCTTGTTTCTCAATATAGACGAAAACGCTGGATCCGTCAACTATTTTTTACAGATTCAGCGTTTTCTATTATTTTCTATATTTATTTTTATGCAAAATTCACAATCACTGGTATCGAGTCAATACATCCTCCATACTGCGGTAAATGTGTTTTTCCATCTCCTTACCAGCCAAAGCGGCATCTCTTTTTTCCAGTGCCGCATAGATCTGCTGGTGCTCCTTCTGGGAACGCCGCGCGTACTCCTCTTCTGTGGAATTTAAGCCCAGGGACAGGCCATTCCAGAGCTCTCCCAGCATTTTTTCCAGCTTTCCGTTGCCCGCTGCCTTCCAGATTTCATAATGAAAGGACTGATTCTGGTTGGCATAATCCGTCACATCATTGCGTTCCAGAGCCTCCTCTGCAGTGTCAATGCAGTTCTTCACAGAGGAAAGATCTGCTCCATTTTCACAGCAAAGCTCACAGGCTGCTTTTTCCAGGACGGCCCGGACCTGATAATGCTCCCGAAGCGTTTTTTCGTTGATTCCCAGCACGGTGGCTCCTCTGTTCTGCTGCAGGGAAATCAGCCCGTCCCTCTCCAGAATCTGGAAAGCCTCCCGCACCGGTGTGATGGAAACTCCCAGTTGCTGGGCCGTGGTCTCCAGTGTCAGCGTCTCCCCTTCTTTGATCTGTTGGGCGATGATCGCCTTGCGAAGCGCAGATGCCACCCGCTCACGGGCCGGCAGCAGTTTAATCGGTTTTAACCCCAGCATTTATTTTCCCTCTTTCTTTTATAATTGCCTGTTTTATCTCCTCCAGATAAGCCTTCAGGCCGCCCGCCGGATCTTTTTCCAGCTTATGATCTCTTGCACGGATTCCAAAACAAAGATAAATTTCCGTAAAAGTTTCCAGCATTTTTCGCTGAAAATCAAACGGACACTTCTCATAAAGATAGCGGTGAAATTCGAGCTCTTCATCCGGCAACTCTTCCGGATCTGCCCATTTTTCCAGCACTTCCGCCTCCAGTGCCAGTCCCAGTTCAAAAATATGATCCAGGCAGTCTCCAGAAAGTTCTGCCACACGGACGTGATTATTCGGCAGGCGTCTCACAAGCCCCTGATATTCCAAAAGAATCAGGGCTTCCCGCACCGGCATCCTGGACCGGGAAGACTGCTACCGCTGGGTGCGCTTTCTGGATGAGCGTTTCGACGGAAAACAGAACATTTTCCTCCATGGAATCTCCATGGGAGCAGCCACAGTGCTCATGGCGTCGGACCTCTGCCTTCCCATGTCCGTACGGGGCATCGTGGAGGACTGTGGCTTCACTTCTCCCGAGGAGGAGTTTCAGCATGTGCTGAAGCAGAGTGGAAAAGGCTATTTAAGCAGGCCGCTGATCTGGCTGACGAACCTCTTCTGCAAGGCTTTGGCAGGCTATGGTTTTTCTGACTTTTCTTCCGATGACTGTATCGCCGAGAGCCGGCTTCCGGTGCTGGTGATCCACGGGGAGAAGGATGATTTCGTGCCCACGGGCATGGGCAAAAAGATTTATCAGGCCGCAGCCGGTGAGAAGGAGATCTGGATCGCCAAAGGCGCAGGCCACGCGGAGAGTTACTATCTCCACAGGGAGGAATACGAGCATAAAGTGCTGGGATTTTTCCACAGATGCATAGAAGCAGATGCTTATGCAGAAGATTAGATTATTAAATTGCCACAGGAGGATATAAAAATGGCAGAAAAAAGCTGCAGCAATCAGGGCTGCACAAAGGAGAGCTGCGAGGGATGCCCCTCCAAGAAGACCAGCTTTCTGGTAGACCAGAATATTTATTCCAATGTAAGACACGTCATCGGCGTGGTCAGCGGAAAAGGCGGCGTCGGTAAATCCATGGTGACCGCCACCCTGGCAAACCGCATGGCAGAGAAAGGCTTCCGGGTAGGTATCCTGGATGCGGATATCACAGGCCCGTCCATCCCGAAAATGTACGGCCTTCACGGACCGGCCGTGGCTGACGATAACGGCATCATTCCCGTTGTCACCGAGAACGGCATCAAGGTCATGTCCTTAAATCTTCTCGTTCCCAACGAGGAGGACCCGGTGATCTGGAGAGGACCGGTCATCGCCAACATGGTAAAACAGTTCTGGAGCGATGTGATCTGGGGCGAACTGGACTTCCTGTTCGTGGATATGCCGCCAGGAACCGGTGATGTACCACTGACGGTCTTCCAGTCCCTTCCGGTGGAAGGCATCGTTATCGTTTCTTCCCCCCAGGATCTGGTACGCATGATCGTGACCAAGGCCTTCAACATGGCAAAAGCCATGAAGATTCCGGTACTCGGCATCGTGGAGAACTACAGCTACCTTGTCTGTCCGGATTGCGGCAAGAAGATCTCCGTCTTCGGCGAGAGCCATATCGACGAGATTGCCGCTTCCCTTGAGACCGAGGTTCTCGGAAAAATGCCCATCGACCCGTCTCTGGCTTCCCTGGCAGACGGCGGAAAATTCTCCGAGCAGAAAGATACGCACCTGGATGCGGCTGTGGAAAAGCTCTACAAGCTCTACCGTGAGAATCCCAAAGACGACGAAGAATAAGAAAAAGAAAAAAGCGTTTCGGCGAAAAACCGGGACGCTTTTTCTCTTTCCGGCGGAAAACTATTCGGAAAACACGCCGCCTTCCGCCTGGTCCAGGGCCTTTTCGATGGCGTTTAAGAGGATGCCGGCGGTGTATTTTCCCGTGGCCTCCCAGGTGATATCCTTCGTGGACTGTTTTTCCAGAATCTGGGCTTCCAGCTCTTCCACAGCCGGGCGGATCAGCGGGTACATGGTGGAGGTGGTTTCGCTGAGATTGTTAAGATCGATGGCTTTGATCCGGTCCGGATCGACGGTCACGGTCACATCCACCACCGTGTCACCGAGGGTCACAGGAGAGGAGTAGACGCCGGCCGTGTAGCGCTCGGTGGAGATGGACGTCCGCTTCTCCGGCGCCTTTTCTGTGCGGAACATCAGCACCAGAAGGACGATCAGGACCACCGCCAGAAACAGAAAAATTCCCGTATAGACCAGTTCCCGCATTTTCAGTACCAGGATTTTCGGCTTGGACTGCAAGGTGAAACCTCCTTATTTGAAAGAAATTTTTTCCTCAGTGCATTGTATTTTTCCAGACACGCTTTTAGACCAGCATAAATTTTTTCAAAAAAGGAAATACTGCCTCTCAGAACAGACTTCCCGGGAAAAGGGAAGAGAAAAGAGGAGACCATGAGACGGGAAATTGCAGAAAGCCTGGAGAAAAACAGGCATGAGATGGAAGAACGGCTCCGGACTTCTCATCTGGGGTGATGTCGGTACTGGAAAATCTTTTTTTGCAGGCTGCATTGCCAATGCCCTGCTGGAAAAAGGCGTTCCTGTACTGATGACCAACTTCTCTTGGATTCTAAATACCCTTACCGGAATGCATTTTGAAGACAGAAACCAGTTCATCAATAGCTTAAACCGCTACAGTCTTCTGATTATTGATGATCTCGGAATTGAGCGGAACTCTGACTTTGCACTGGAACAGGTATTCAATGTGATCGACAGTCGTTACCGCAGTAAAAAGCCTCTGATCATAACGACCAATCTCACTTTATCCGAGCTGAATAACGCCGCTGATATCGCACACAAACGAATTTATGACCGTATTCTGGAGAGATGTATTCCTGTCCGTATCAATAACCGGAATATTCGTCAGGACAATGCAACAGCTAATT
>RRZU010595887.1_pt1 | contig 10557 bp, 9 predicted proteins | sample 2165561 | NCBI WGS metagenome assembly RRZU01 (sample SAMN10456909, study PRJNA506462) | wastewater metagenome | isolation source: wastewater sludge | place: USA: Moscow, Idaho | reverse complement strand
GGTTTGTACCTCAACGGCGTCGCCGAACTGTGCGGAGATCTTGTCAGCTAGCGCTTGCTGCTGCTCGACGCTTGGCTCGTAGTCGGCAACGGCGACGAGCAACGAGGTGGGGTCACTGCTGGTGAGAGCCTCCGTGGTGGTATAGGTATTGGCAGCAAACGGACCCGCCCCGCTGCCCGAGTCTGCAACAATCCCCGAGACGGTGAACTGCTGGGCGGATTCCTCAGTCCACAGGTCACGCACCGCGAGCGTGTCCCCGGCAGCGAGACCAAGTTCCTTGGCCTGGGAGGAGCTCAGAGCCACCTCGGTGGTGCCGGACGGCAGCTTTCCTGAGAGGAGCTCCGGCTGGGAGAACGGCAGAGGGTTAAGGGCATTAACCGAGGTAGAAATGCGTGCCTTGTCCGAGCGCAGCTCCCAATAGTTGTAACCTTCCTGGCCCACGGCTACCACATCCGTCATCGCTTTCAGCTGCGGAATGTACTTGGCGAGGGACGGGGGATCTTCGGAGTCCTGATTAAGAGGGGAGTCTTGGTTGAGGACGACGACGGCGGCCACGCCCGCGTAGTGTTCGCGCACCGATTTGGTGAGGGAGGCGTTCATACCCGCGGAGAAAGCAAGGGCGATGACCACAAACGCCATGGAAATGGCTACCGCAAGGCCGGTGGCCGTATAGCGGCGTGCGTGGGACTTGACGTTAGAGCGGAGAAGTTCGTTCATCGGCCAACGCTCCGCAGATCCTCCACCGAGGGATGGTCGAGGCGGGCTACTACTTGGCCGTCGCGCACCACGAGGACGCGATCGGCGGTTAGCGCAGAGTCGAGATCGTGGGTGACCATGATGACGCTCTGGCCGAGATTGTCGACAGCCTGGCGCAGTAGGGTAAGCACCTCTTGGGATGACTGTGTATCGAGATTGCCCGTGGGTTCGTCAGCCACGATGACGGCTGGACGCATGACAAGTGCGCGAGCTACGGCCACGCGCTGCTGCTGGCCGCCTGAGAGCTCGGACGGACGGTGGGTGAGGCGTGACTCCAGGCCAAGCGACTCCACGACCTGCCGGAACCACGCGAGATCGACCTTGCGGCCAGCGAGCTTGAGCGGAAGCAGAATATTGGCGCGGGCATCCAACGTGGGAACAAGGTTAAAACTCTGGAAAACAAAACCGATGCGGTCACGACGGATCTTGGTCAGTTCGTCGTCGTTCAAACCGGTAATCTCGGTTCCCTCGATGGTGATGGAGCCGGCGGTGGGCGTATCCAAACCGGCTAGCATGTGCAGCATGGTGGACTTTCCGGAGCCGGACGGGCCCATGATGGCGGTGAAGCGGCCCTGCTCGAAGTCGACGTCGACGTCGCCGAGTGCGATCACCTGGGTGTCGCCGCTGCCGTAAATCTTGGAGACACCGCGGAGGGCAACGATGGCCGGCGCGGGTGAGGAGAGTTCAGTCATGTGACTATTTCACCTGCTGGTGGGCCGGAAACCCATGGGGTTACCTATCGAGAAAAGGTAGAGCTGACTCTACTATTCGAGGCTGCGAGTGAGTATTTGGGGCTCTGGGGCAAGGATGCGGGAATCCTGTGGACTAGGATGATTGGGATTGCTGATGCGGGACAACAGGCGCGAGAGCGAGAAATCCGAGCGCACCGACGAGCGAGATACCCAGCACGGAAACAGAGACAAGGCGGGAGGCGCACATGCGCGACGACAGGTGGGACGAAGCCCCACGCTCCCACGATCTTGAACCGCGCGAGCGGGCGAGTGTACGTCAGATGTATCGGCCCCTCTTGTGGCTGCTTGGCCTTGGAATACTATTTTCCTCCACGTTCTTCATGTGGTTCATGGGGTGGTACAACACCCTTAACTACCTGTATTTTCTTCTTGTCCTGGCTGCGCTGGCGGTTTACGCGCCTATTCTTGTGCTGCGTTCTGTGCGCAAGGCGGCTCGTCGGATTAGGCGTCTGTATGTTCCGCAGGGTATGGCGTTGCGTGATCCGGCGTCGGTGGCGGAGTTGACCGAGTCGCGTCGGGAGATTGTTGCCGCCTTCGAGATTGAGCGGCGTCGAATTGAACGCGACCTGCATGATGGAGCGCAGCAATATCTTGTGATGGCGTCGATGGATGTCGGCGAGGCGGATCTGCTGCTTGATTCCGGGGTGGTGGATGGCAAAGTGGTCCCCGAGAAGATGCGCGAGGTGCGGGCGCTTCTCGCTAAAGCCCAGAACGACGCCGACGCTGCTCTGCGCGCCCTGCGCCACACCGTTGCCGGAATCCATCCGAAGGTTCTCTCGGACCTGGGGTTGGAAGCTGCCGTGCGCAACCTTGCCGCAGAAAGTCCACTGGAAGTGACCGTGCGTGTCCCGAACCCGCTGCCGCCGATTCCCGAGGGCGTCATCGCCGCCGGATATTTCCTGGTGGCCGAGGCGTTGACCAATGCCGCCAAGTACGCACCCGGCGCGCACGTTTCGGTGCTCCTTGCCGCCGACGATGACCTGCTACTTTCCGTTGTGGATAACGGGCCGGGCGGCGCCGTGGTGCATCCGGATCACGGACTGGCTGGGATGCGCGAGCGATTGGCGGCTTTCGGTGGTACTTTCACGGTGCTTAGTCCGCCTGGCGGGCCGACGAGCGTCAGCGGCCGAATCCCGCTGCTGTTGCGCAGCGGTGAGTTCGGTGTTGTGGTGGGTAAGTAGTGCGGGTTTGTGAAGAATGTGTAGCAGGCGAGTCGATGGATGTCGGGATTGAGGAGAGACTGTGAAGCTGATTGTCGCGGATGATTCCGCGCTGTTCCGCGAGGGACTGGTGGGACTGTTGGAGCGCCAGGGACATGAGATTCTTGCGCAGGCGTCGAGTGCTCCGGAACTCCTGACCATGGCTGGAACGCATCGTGCCGACGTCATCATCACCGATGTTCGCATGCCTCCCTCCATGACTGACGATGGCCTTCGCGCCGCCGTCCAGCTCCGTGAGAGCCAGCCCGAAACTGGAATTATGGTGTTGTCCCAGTACGTCGCGCCGGCCTACGCAACTCAGCTCTTCGAGCCTTCTGCCCCGACCGAGGGCGTGGGTGGCCTCGGTTATCTTCTTAAGGATCGGGTGGCCCGCGTTGCCGACTTCATCAGGTCGCTTCAGGTGGTGGCCGCGGGTGGTGTTGTGGTTGATCCGGAGGTCGCGGCATCTCTTGTACATGGTCGCCCCAGCCGCCTTGATGCTCTCACTCCGCGTGAGGTGGAGGTGCTAGAACTCATGGCTCAAGGCCTTTCCAACCAGCAAATTTGCGACAAGTTGTACCTCTCCGCGGCGGCGGTTTCGAAGCATGTGGCCGCGGTGTTCTCCAAGCTTGGGATGTCTCCGGGGGAGGAGAATCGGCGGGTGCGCGCGGTGCTCGCTTACCTTACTGAAGTTCAGGGGCGATGAGGTTCTCTTCGTAATAGGATTGGCTGTTCCCGGCTGTTCCCGGCTGTTCCCGGCTGTTCTGGCTATACGCTGGATTTTCATCGTCTTTATCTTCGCCACAAGACCCTATCTGTGTCATGGGTACAGTGAGGGTCTGCTGACAGAGATGAAATCTTCGCTGGGTGAGCTGGTTTCACGTGAATAAGGTTCCCGTCCCGCTGTTTTGTGGACAGGCTGTCCCTGGGCGCCGCGGCCGATAAAATGGACCGCGATGCGCTACATACTCTTTGATCTGTACGGCCTGTTCTATAATCTCAAGCCTCTCTCGGGATGGGAGGAGTTCGCGGCCCGACTCGGCACAACTGCTGACGTGCTACGGCCAGCGTTCTCCCGTTACCGCCCCGACTACGACGCCAACTTCCTAGACATCGACCAGTACTGGCGGCTCGTGGGAGCAGAGCTGGGTATCGAGATCGATTGGCGGGAGGCTCTTGCCGCCGACCTCGCTGCCACCGGCGGCATCAATGAGGAGATGGTCGCCTTCTTGCGCGAGTTGCACGATGCGGGCGTACCCGTGGGGTTGCTGTCTAATGAGCCGAAGGAACGCACCGAGATCACTCGCACCCACGAGTTCGTCTCATTCTTCAACCCCGCGCTTTTCTCCTGCGAATTAGGTATGGCCAAGCCGGATCCCGCAATTTTCGAGGTGGCCTTGGAACGGATTCGTGAGGTTGTGGGCGAGGATCTGCATCCGAGCGAGGTGCTCTTCACCGACGACACCCAGGTCAACCTCGACACCGCCCGAGAGCTGGGTTTCACCACGCACTTCTTTGATGGTGTGGAGGGGCTGCGCACTGTAGTTTCTGAGGTTTTCGACAAGCGGGACGTAGGACGGTAAGTAGCGCGGGAGTCAGCGTAGTTTCCGCCGGATCCTTCGGAACCTCCGGAGCTTTTTCGTCTCGCTACTTATTGTCGACGACGACGGCGCGGCATCAGCACGCATGTAAGAGATTCCGCCGATAGGCTGTGGCCTACTGTGGCCTACTACGGATGTCGCGGAATCTTGCCTGGCAGCGTGAGGACTTCGCCCTCTTAACAACTTCCTCATTCTGGGGCAAGCCCTGCACCATCCTCGTGTCGGTCAAACTTATCGACGCAATCTCTAACTTGCGATCAGCGGGTAGGTGACGTGAGGCGCCGTCGTCGTTAATCGGGGAGTTCCGATACCCTGGAAGGCGATGCGCTACATACTTTTTGACCTGTACGGCCTGTTTCATCATGTCCAGACCTCGCAGCAGTTCGCGGGGATTGCGGAGCTGATCGGCACCGACGCCGATTCGTTGCGGCCGCTTTATCTGGGGAAATTTCGTCACGACTATGACGCCGGGCTGATTGATGCCGAGCAGTACTGGCGGCTCATTGGCGATGGGCTGGGCATCGAGATTGATTGGCGAGTGGCTCTCAAAGCGGACAACGATTCGTGGGAGGGCGTTCATGATGACATGGTGGAGTTGGCCCGCGAGCTGCATGCCGCCGGTGTGCCGATTGCGCTGCTTTCGAATGAGCCGAGGGAGTTGACGGCGCTGACACGGGCCCGCCGCGAGTGGATCGCGTTGTTCGATCCGGTTGTCTTTTCCGGCGAGGTGGGGCTGGCCAAGCCGGACCCGGCGATCTTCGATCTGGCCCTAGATCGGATGCGAGCTGTGGTTGGTGGTGATCTGCAGGCGGCAGATGTCCTGTTCACCGATGACTCGCTGGTGAATATCGAGACGGCCCGTGAGCTCGGGTTTGGGACTCATTTGTTTGAGGGCATCCATGGATTGCGGGATGTTGTGGCGCAGGAGTTTGGTGGTGCTGCGGGGACAGATGATGTTGTCGCGCTAGGTGATGCCGTGGGGACAGGCGGTGTCGTGGGGACAACTACTGGTGCCGCAAGGATAGATGGTTTTGCGGTGACAGATGGTTTTGCTGAGCCAACTGGTGTCGTGAAGTTAGACGATGCCGTGGAGACAATTGGTGCCGTGACGACAGATGGTGCTACGAGAACAGGTGGTGTCATGACGCCAGATGGTGCTACGACGACAGAATCGACCGTAGGCCCTTTGGAGACTAATGATGCTGGGAATAGCGATACCGGGACCAGTGATTTTGTGACTAGGGATGCTACGGCAGTTGATGAACGGGACACGGCGTCTGAGGTTTCATCGTACGAGTCGTCGAAGGAATCGATAGGCAGGTTGCCTGCTGATTTAACTGGTGGATTGGTAGGCCGATGACGTCGCCTCAGGAGGGGGCCACCCCAGGAATTTCCGCGCTGCATAACCTTCTTGCGCATCCGCCGGGGCTTCCAGTGGCCAAGCAGCTCAGCGAGGTGGCTAGGGCATTGTCGGGCGGTGCTGTGGTGATTCAGGCACCTCCGGGTACAGGAAAGACGACCCTCATTCCGCCGCTTGTCGCCCAGTTCCTCGCGGGAGAGCTGCCAGAATTCCTGAGGACGACTCCTCGAGGCACTGTAGGCGAAGTTTCGCCAGTCCAGGCTACAACTGATGTTCCACGTGAAACATTACGGGGCGCCTCTGATCCCAGTGATGGATTAACAGCCGGAAGCTCGTCAGGATCGCGAGCGGTGCGGGACGGCGACTTGCCACCATCCCGAGTAATCGTTACCCAGCCGCGCAGGGTGGCGGCGCGCGCTGCCGCGCGCCGCATCGCCACACTCCTTGGCGAGGACGTGGGCCAGACGGTGGGATTTTCGGTGCGCGGGGAGAGCCGGGTTGGTAAGAACACTCGCATCGAGATGGTGACGCCCGGCGTGCTGGTCCGCCGCCTGCAGCGCGATCCGGAACTGCCGGGCGTGGGCGCCATCATCCTGGATGAGGTCCACGAGCGACATCTTGATTCGGACCTTGCGCTAGCTCTTGCCATCGATGTGCGTGATGCGCTGCGCGAAGACCTCATTCTTATTGCAATGTCCGCGACCGTCGCCGCGGAACAGACGGCGGACCTAGTGGGTGGCACCGTCGTCGATATTCCGGGAGAAATCTATCCGCTCGATATCCGGTGGGCCCCGCCTGCGCGTGGTTTTGAGGCCCTCGGAGTGGTGGGGCAGGGAACCGGTGTACGCCGCGAGTTTCTCTCCCATGTGAGTGCGACGGTGCGGCGGGCACTTGTAGAAATTCCGGAGGGCGATGTTCTGGTCTTCGCACCGGGTGTGCGGGAAGTGGAAACGATTGCCGCGCAGTTGCAGGGCTGCGGTGCGGAGGTCGCGCGGCTCTATGGCGCGCTGCCGGCTCGTGAGCAGGATCGGGTGTTGAGTGGGCTGAGTTTTTCCGGCGACGACGGCGTCCGCGGAGGGTCCGGTGCGCGGCGTGTCATTGTGGCGACGGCGGTAGCGGAATCGTCGCTGACGGTCCCTGGCGTAAGGATTGTGGTTGATAGCGGTCTGTCCCGCGAGCCGCGCACCGACTATGCCCGCGGGATCGGTGGACTTGTTACGGTGTATGCGTCGCAAGCTGCGGGTACACAGCGTGCCGGGCGTGCTGGGCGCCTTGGTCCGGGTGCTGTTTACCGTTGCATGGATGAGACTTCATGGGCTCGGCGGGCTCCCCAATCGGAGCCGGAGATCCGAACGGCTGATGTTACCGGATTTGTGCTGGAGGCGGCGTGCTGGGGTGCCACTCACGCCCAGGGTTTGGCTTTGTTGGATGAACCAATTCCTGCAGCGGTCGAGGCAGCGGAGCGACTCTTGTTCTCGCTCGGCGCTCTTGATGCGGAGGGGCGGCCGACCTCTCTGGGCCGCCAATTAGCACAACTGCCGTTGTCGCCGCGCCTGGGGGCCGCACTATTGTCGGTCCGTATGCGCCAGGCAGTGGAGATTTGTGCGTTGCTTGAGGAGGACCTGCGCCTGCCGGGCGCTGATCTTGCGGCGGGCTGGCGCAAGGCGGGTGCTGCTTCGCCCACGTGGAAGCAGCAGGTGAAGCGGTTGGAGAGCATTCTGCGAGGGCTTGGTGGCGAACCTCATGGGCGTGAACGCACCACAGGTGTGGGTGAGGAGCATGATTCAACGTCGGATATCTCCCATAGGGTGCGTGCCCCCGGGCGTCAAAGTAGTCAACGTACTGGTGGTCGCGGTGTCAGTAACAAACAGGGTTCGAAGGATGTCCAGATTCCTCAGGTGATTACGGATTCAGATCGTCAGGGTCGAGGACGGAATGCGGACGACGCGAAGGTTGCCGCCATCGTTGCGAGGGCTTACCCGGAACGCATTGCGCGCGTGAAATCCGGAACTGGCAGATATCTTTTGGCTAGTGGAACGGGTGCGGTGTTGCCCGAACACTCGGCGTTGCAGGGAGAGAAGTGGCTGGCGATTGCCCAGCTGGACCGCGCGCAGGAGCGCGCGGATGCTGTGATTCGTGCGGCCGCGGCTCTTGATGAGCCGTTGGCAATGGAGTTGGGTGCGCGGCAGATGACTGAGCGGTGTGAGATCGTCATGCGTGGTGGGCGGTTGTACCAGCGGTCGACTCGTCTACTTGGTGCTATTGAACTCTCTGCCCGAGATGAAGCCTGCACAGATTCTGAACTGGCAACCCGGTGGGTTGCGACGGAGATGGCGGCAGGTCGACTGACGCTGACATGGTCCGAGGGTGCACGATTGTTGCGCGAGCGTATGGCCTTCTTGCACGACGTTGTAGGTGATCCGTGGCCAGATGTCTCAGACGAGGCGCTGGCCTCCCGGTTGGACGAATGGGCAGGGTTGGAGATTGCGCGATTTGTGGGAGGTGGCAAGTTAGCTGATGTGACGGCCAGTCAGTTGGAGCGGCTCTTCCCATGGCCCGATGCACTAAGACTTGAGGAGTTGGCGCCTGAACGCATCGAGGTGCCCACCGGCCAGATGGCGCGAGTTGACTACTCTAGTGGGCGTCCTGTTGTTCGGCTGCGCGTCCAGGAGGCATTTGGTTGGGCTGAGACCCCACGGCTCGCCGTGACTCCAGAGCAGAGGGTTCCTGGGGTACCGGTGACACTGGAGTTGTTGTCTCCAGCGCAGCGCCCTGTGGCCGTTACAGATGACCTGCAGAGCTTCTGGGCCGGGCCATACGCCCAGGTACGTGCTGAGATGCGAGGTCGCTACCCGCGTCACCCATGGCCCGAGGATCCTGCGAATGCCGTCCCGACGCGGCGTGCGAAGCCGCGGAAATAATAGAAATAGGGGAGGTGAGTACGGCGCGCACCCTCGACTATGACCATGTAGGTCATCCCTACGGCTCTTCACTCACAACATCATGTATCCGATGAAGAGGGATTTAGGGGGACGCTTTGATGGCATCGCACAAGAAGTATGGGAACGCACGAAAAATTCTCTTTTCTCGTGCGTTCCCATATTTTTCGTGCGTTTTCACGCTAGTGGTCGTAAGTACTACTTGTGGACCGCTAGAACGAAATATGCAACGTATTGACGGAAGACGTACTGGCCCACGAAAGCACGCGAGGTACTGGTTGATGAGGTGTTGGCCGACAAGATACTGGTTGATGAGGTATTGGTCAAAGAATGAAAGCTTGGAGAAGTATTAGTTCCAGGCTGACGATCCTGTCACCCCAGCGCCTGGATTTTGGCTGCGCTCGAATTTTTCGACGAAGTCCTTCGCCTCTTTGAGTCCAAATCCGTATTCCTCACGTACCAGCTTGATCGCCTCGATCTTTTTTCCTGCGGCGAGTGCTTGCTGTGCTCGCGGTGGGAGAGTTGTGGGTAGGTTGCCATACATGCTCGGTTCATTGTTGGACGGAAGTCCGGCCCCCGATGGCATTTCGACACCTGTCTGACGGATGATCTCGTTGATGACAACCTGCTGGCGAGCCACTTCCTGTTCGAGTGCAGCGATGCGTTTGGTCAGTTCTGGGTTTCCAAACATAGGATGATTCCCTTCCGTCTACTTAAACTTTCGTGTTCGAGATGAACGTTTGAGATGAACGGTTATAACGGCGACTTGATGCGCTAAAGCTTAAGCGGGCTAGGTGGCTGTTTTAAGCTTTAGCGCATTCAGTTTTCTCACTCTCCCGACGTCGTACCCGTCCAGGCCTCGTACCTCGCTACTCAGTACTCGGACGTGACGTTGGTATCGGAATCTGCCGCGCCGTCGTCGTTCCGAAGAATTGTGGCGATCTCGTCCGCATTAGCAGCAATCTGATGGATCTCAGAACTGATAACGGAAAAAGGCATGTCCTCAAAGGGCAGTGTGGCGCGTAATGCGAGCGACTCGTGATCGATCACAATGCCGCCGTCGAGAAACTGAACTGATTCTTCCATGGAGCGGCGCACATACTCGGCGCTAATATCTGATCCGAATGGTGCCGTGATGTAGGCGATCTGGCCGATCTCGGGGGCCACCGCGTAAGCAATCGTGACGTCTTGCGAGCGTCCCTCAGCCTTCCACTCGACCTTGACCTGCATGGCGCCGGTGCCGGTCTCTTCCGCGTCGAAGTTGCCGATAAGGGCATCTTGGAGAGAGGCCCAGTCGGAGATGATGCGTTCACGTTTTTTGCGACCAAACATCAGGCCTCCTGCGAGAGTGTGAGGGCCTCAGCCACGATGAGCCTGATACTCGCTGCGAGGCGTGTGGTTTCCAGATGGGTGAGAGGGAGTGCCTGATGGATGTGGACCGTGTCCGACATGATGCGCAGTGCCCCCAAGGGAAACTCGTCCGCTTGGCGCGCGAGATGTGCGAGATCCCCAACCTCCACGGGGCAGATCGGTGAAGCGATATGCACAACTTCGTTTGACGAATATGCCGTCGATTTCCCCTGCCACACCATCGCAGGATGCGTGGTACCGCGAACATCCAGCCTCAGGCGTGCATGGATATCGCTTGAATCATCCGATGTGAAGGTGTCCTTGACGAAGGCGAGGCACTCCTCCCACGTCATAGCTGATCCGCTAGCTGACCCGGCTTGTGGCATCCGACATCCTCCCGTGCTCGTGTGGCACCAGCCTAGACTGTCGGCAGACAAAAGAAAAAACTCCGTGCCGGGAGCGAATCACCGACGCGGAGCCTTCAGCGCGCTCAAAGGGACTCGAACCCCCAACCTTCTGATCCGTAGTCAGATGCTCTATCCATTGAGCTATGAGCGCATGTCCCGTTGTTTGGGACGTCCATAAGCTTACAGCGGTTTT
>RRZU012836930.1_pt1 | contig 10558 bp, 12 predicted proteins | sample 2165561 | NCBI WGS metagenome assembly RRZU01 (sample SAMN10456909, study PRJNA506462) | wastewater metagenome | isolation source: wastewater sludge | place: USA: Moscow, Idaho | reverse complement strand
TTGTGCAACAAAGCCTAATAGATCTAATAATATTGCTGGCATTAAAATTATATCCAAACACAGAAATCACCCTCTTCAACTTTTCACCTAACATCATATAAACATATTGTACACTTTATAAACATTTGATTTACTATGAATATTAGCGATCAATGTATTAGAACAAAGAGTATAAATTTAAGGGAGTGCATTTCCTTGCAGTTACAAAGTCTTCGTCTATCAAATTTTCAATCTTTTGGTGAAAGTTCCACAGAACTCTCGCTTGAACAAATTACATATCTAATTGGTCCAAATGGCTCTGGAAAGACAGCTTTATTACAAGCTTTATGCCGGCTATTTGCATTTGACCCTTCTTTACGTCGTATTATTCGATCAGATTTTCACGTTCCGCATGATGAAGAAACTCCACCAGATGAAAGAAAATTATGGATTGAAGCAAACTTTACTTTTCCAGAACTAGTAAATGATACAGATAACTTTACAGTTGCGCCTCACTTTGGGCATATGCGTCTAGATGATCAAAATGGTATTCCTCGAGTTCGCTTTCGATTAAATGCAACAATGGGGATTGATGGAGACATTGAGGAAGAGTTTGTATATGTACTTGATATTAACCCAGATGGTACACCTCTCAATACCTCAACAGTTCCTAGAACCGAACGTAACCATATTCACGTTCACTATTTACCAGCTCAAAGGGATCCAGCTGATCATATTGCTTATAGTACCAATGCTTTATTAGGTCGCATGCTACGAGCTATTAATTGGGAAAATGAACGAAACACAATTAGGGATTTAACCAATCAAATAAGCGATAACCTCAAAGCTAATTTATCTATTGATGCATTCAGTACCAATTTAAAAAAGATATGGGAAAAACTGCATAAAGGTAACTTCTTTACCGACCCGAAAATTACATTCGTAGCATCTGAGATTGAAGCACTTCTAAGACATATGTCCATCTCATTCTCTCCTGGCCATGACGAAAACCTTGTCGACTTTTCAAGACTGAGCGATGGTCAGAAATCGATGCTTTATTTGTCACTAGTATTGTCATCTCAATCTATTGGCCGTTCAGTATTGGCAGAGGAAGATAAATCCTTTAATGCTATTAAACTTCGCCCCCCTGCTTTTACATTGATTGCTTTGGAAGAACCTGAAAATAGTCTATCTCCTCACTATCTTGGTAGGATTGTAAATGCCATCAATTCAGTCCTTGGTAAAGGAGATGCTCAAGCCCTAATTGCTACACATGCACCTTCTATGATCAAACGCATTCCCCCAGAATATATCCGCTATTTACGACTTTCAGCTAATCGTTGTACCAAAATCACAAATATTATCCTTCCAGAATGTTTAGATGAAGGACATAAATTTGTACGGGAAGCAGTACAAGCTTTTCCTGAAATATATTTCTCTAGATTAGTCTTGCTTGTTGAAGGTGACAGTGAAGAAATTGTACTACCACGTATTCTTCAAGCCAAAGAAGCATCGGTTGATGAATCTGCAGTGACTATTGCACCTTTAGGAGGGAGACATGTTAACCACTTTTGGCGGTTACTCTCAGCACTTGAAATTCCATACCTAACTTTGCTTGATCTTGATGTAGCTCGCTATGGAGCTGGATGGGGCCGTATTAAATATGTTAATGATCAACTTATAAAATTTGAACCTACAAAAGCACTTCCAAGTGAGTGGCCTCTTCCTAAATGGAATACGACTGATACACCCATCCGCACCCATCATTTCTATCAGGAAATAGATCTTTTTGCAGAGTTAGAAAATCGAGGAATATTTTTTTCAAACCCAATGGACTTGGATTTCTCCATGCTAAAAGCTTATCCAAATGCATATGAAGTTGAAGAAGAATATCCAGATGAAGGAACGATTAAATCTGTCCTTGGTAAAAGCCATGTCAATTCACAACAATATTCTGAGAATGAACTAAAACTGTTTAGTACTTACCATAGATGCTTCAAACTTGGTAGTAAACCAGCTGCCCATATTAATGCATTAGCCCAATTAGATAACATAACCTTATTAGGAAGAATACCTGAGTCTTTTGGCCGATTAGCCGATGCTGTTATTAGCAAACTTGAGGAGCTTCCTGAGTGATATCTATCGACATATGGAAACCTTCAGATGGCTTAATACTTGAACCCAATGCTTTAAGAGCGGCAAAAGAGTTAGAAAGATGTCTCGCCTTAACTGCTGGGCCTGGAGCAGGAAAAACAGAAATGCTTGCTCAAAAAGCAGACTTCTTGTTGAGAACAAATTCATGTCCTTATCCTAAACGCATTCTAGCAATCTCATTCAAAGTTGATGCCAGTAAAAATCTCAAAGAACGAGTTTATCGTCGATGTGGTACTGACCTATCATCTAGATTTGATAGTTATACTTTTCATTCTTTTGCTAAACGAATTATTGATAAATTTCGAGCAGTTTTAACAGGCGAAGATACGTTAGATGCAGGATACAAAATTAGTGAACGCAAGAATGGGCGTACTCGAAACCAAATCAGCTATGAAGATCTAGTTCCATTAGCCATACAAATTTTGAATCAGTCGCATATTGCCCGAAATGCCATTCGACAAACATATAGCGACGTCTTTTTAGATGAATTTCAAGATTGTACTGATAAACAATATGAGCTTGTTAAACTAGCTTTCCAGAATACTTGTATACGCCTAACAGCGGTTGGAGACATCAAGCAAAAAATTATGGGATGGGCAGGTGCATTAGACGGCATCTTCGCAACTTTTGCTCTGGACTTTAATGCTATTTCACTTAACTTATATCTAAACTTTCGATCAAAACCACTTCTTCTTAGAATGCAAAATGAAATTATCCGTGTACTTGATCCTCCATCTGTAATGCCTGATAACCAACTTGCAGGTGATGAAGGAGAGGCTCTAGATTTTCGATTTGATAATAGCCGAGAGGAAGCTGAGTATTTAACTGACTTAATCACAACTTGGATAAATAGCGAACAAATACCTCCAGCCGAAATTGCAATACTCATTTCAAAACAACCTGAATATTATGGACATCATTTAATGGACCTTTTCGCAGAGAGAGGTATTCCATATAGAAATGAACAACAAATGCAGGATATTTCGGTGGAACCTGCCGCAAGACTTATTGTGGACTATTTATCTTGTCTATATAACCAATGTAAACCTAAAGCATGGGTTCGATTGATAAATCTATTAATTCCATTTGAAGAAGAGGATATTCAACTAAATATTAGAACCGACATTGATCAGCTCATTAAACGACACAGAAAAGATATAGCAAAACAATCATCTGAAGATCCTCACTCAAGATGGTGGCACTTTATAACTGAATTCATTGAACAAATTGGGAAAGAAACTATAATAGCTTTATCTCCAGAATATGAATCCATAGATCGGTTAAAAGAAATTTTACGGAATACAAAATCTCGAATAGAAGAACTTCTTAAAATAGATTCTAATTTAGTGAATGCACTAGAACGTTTCTCGGATGATCAGACCATTCGTATCCTAACAATCCATAAAAGCAAAGGCTTAGAATTTGATACCGTAATTTTACTAGGTGTTGAAGATCAAACATTTTGGGGAAAAGCGGATGAAGAACGTTGCTCTTTCTTTGTTGGAGTCTCTAGAGCTAAACGTCGTCTAATTATGACATCTTGTGCAGAACGAGAACGCCCACCCTCTTATACTAACCGATGGGACATTCAACGAGCATCTCACTCAGAATTTTTGAGTTATTTACCAAAAGCTTAGTCTTTAATATACAAGCTTGGAGGTTCGTTTTCAGAAAATGACATCTGTCATGTCGTTGAAAGGTGTCATCGAATGTCGTTAAGCATACTAAAGTATAGATTAATCGTTTAGGAAAATGACAACTGATGTGTCGTTCAACGATAGAGGCTATGTCAATTGATGCATTTGCTGAACGTAATAATTTGCAGACTTTATCGTAATTTTCAAATACGAATCCTTTCTCTTTAATTATGCGAATCAGTGATTGACTATTTGCTAATAAAAAAATCCCACCCTATATAGAGAACGGGCTGAATAAGAGAAACCTACAGCTTTGATTTCACATAGAATTATCCAGAGTTATTACTTAATAAACTCTTTTTATAGGATAATTCATTGTATTACTAAAGGAATTTCTATAATTCCTAGTTTGTGTCTAGTCCCATTTGAGAGATCGCCAATATTTTCATAAATCCAATCAACTAGCTCATCTCCCACCATGACTCTAATGTTGTGATCCTCTGCATATTGGATTGAAGACTCAGATAAATTCCCCGTAGTTATGAACCACTTTTCATGTTCTATATCATCGGTGTCAACATAAGCAATAAGCTGTTCTAATCCATGCTTGCTAGAGATATTACAGTGATGTTTAACCTGAAAAAATAAATTTGATTCTGAAAACCTATCAATTTTGCTAGCTTTTATGTCAATATCTGAAATATCAGAACTTTGGTTTTTAGCCTGTTTTTTAGCTGTATATCCCTCTATTTTTAAAAGCTCAAGGATAAGAAGTTCAAGCCCTTCACCGCCTGCTGCTAACCAAGTTGTCCCTGTTGTCAAAGATTTAAGTAGATTCTCCTTAAAACTAGCCTCAGCCTCTGCTATTTTTTCCAATAGATAACTTTCTTGTTTATATGTACCATTAGATGCTATTGATTCAATAATTCTTTCAATTTCATCTTTGAACTCTTTTAAGTTTGTATTATGTGCTTGTATTTTTAGCCTACTCTCTAATCCATGTGTAAGAGACTTTCTTGGGATTCGTAGAATATGACCTTCATTCGTTCTGAAGAAATTTACGTTAATAAGGTTACAGGCTTTTTTATCTGTCAGACTCAAGTCAAAAGTTTTTTTCCCACTTACTATTCCTATAGCAATTGATTTTGCTAAGGGAACGATCACGATATCACCTTCGGTCAGATTAAAAAATCTTTTAATACGATTAGTGCTTCTACCTATGCCTTTAACATATTGTTGTTTAATTTCTTTAATTACTTCAGGTAAAGTCGAAAAATTTGAAAAGTTTACTTTAGACCAACCATAACCAACTCTATCAGTCTCGATAATTGAGATATGGCTTCTAACTAATAATATATTCATCATTTTTAATACAAGTATTTGTTTTGGCTAGTATCTTATAAATCAAGAATTTTATTTTTTCTAGCTTTTAAGGCGGGCATTTCATAAAGATTAGGACGTCAATCTCATGTGATTAAGTGTGATCGTCTGTTATAATTCAGCAACTTATGAGGGGTAAGTCATGTTTAAAAAATTATTATTAGGGTTAATCATTGCTGTTCCTGTTATAGCTCAAGCTGATTGGATGGAATGGAGTAAAGATGATGAATTTGTTACTTATATAGACCCAGACCGTACGGTAAAGACTTATGAAACACTGGAACAAGCGGAAGTTTGGCTAAAGATGGTTGTTCATACAGACTTATCTAAAGATGGTTTGAGTATTGGTGATCACAGATTATTAAAATATGGAGTTAAATGTAAGACGAATGAACTAGGACTTCTCGCTTACTATTCTTATAAAAAGACTAAGTTAATAGATTCTCAAATCTTCCGTTCACCTCAATACGAACCTGTAATACCTGACTCAAAAGGCGAGAATATTTTGTATGCTGTGTGCTCTGCTTTGTATGGCCAAGGTAATTCATAACACCAAAAAGCCCTTACATTGTTGAGTAAGGGCTTGATTGCTCAGTAGTGAAACCGACACTGAACGATGCTAATCCGTTCATCCGTAACTTCATAAACCAACCTATGCTTTTCATCTATCCTTCGACTCCAAAAGCCTGAAAGGTTCGCCTTAAGTGGTTCGGGCTTTCCTGTTCCTTCAAATGGTGTTCGTAGGCACTCTTTGATTAAAGCATTTATACGCTTGAGTACCTTTTTATCCTGCGTTTGCCAGTAGATATAATCATCCCAAGCGTTATCTGTAAACTCAATTGTCCGATTCATCTTCGATGAGATCCCTTTCAGTAGTACGGGATGCACGTAATTGGGCAATTGACTCATTTAAACGAGCAGCATTATTAGGAGATGAAAGAAGATATAAAGTTTCCATTAAGCTGTCATAGTGTTCTTGCCCCATAACAACGGCATGACTACCTTCTTTCCTAGTAATTACTGCTACATCTGCATCATCAATAACCTTATCTAAAACGGATTTTAGATTGTTACGTGCATCTGTATATGTAAATACTTGCATGTTTTGCACTTCCTAATTAAATATTTAGCCTTAAACAATATATATATGGTCACTTCACTGATCTAGCATTAGTTGGTTGGCACATTGGCTCATAAATTCGCTATAGATACTTTATATGGACACTTAAATTAAAAATTGGCTGTTTGAGTTCATGTTTGCAAAAACATAGTTTTGTACAATATTCTGTACAATTAAAATGTACAATATTCTGTACAAGATGTAAAGCTGGAAGAATAAGAAAATCGCAATTTTTACGCGCTATACAATAAGTGTTCTTTTAGTTTTCTAAGGCATAAATGCTATGAAAAAAATGAACGATACTTCCGTTAATCAGCAGTTTTGTGAAATGGAAATTCTATTTTTATCAGATGTAAATACAACTTTGAACGGCAAAATTAGGCCTATTTCGAAGATTAACGATTTAGATGCCAATCAATGGTTTGATATTGCAAACCTGTTGCTTAGGTACAATATTGTCTTATCGCACTATGCTAAACAGATCGGTATTGAGATGGCACAAAAACAATGCCACTAGCAGCATATATGTGCTAAGGGCTGTTGTTTTACTTAGGATACTTGTTAGTGTGGAGCATCTTTAAATCACCGCCCCATTTAATCGGTATTTTGATTTCTGTAGCTGCTTGTTTCATATTTTGCGATGACTAGGAATGTTTCCAATCCCATGAAACTGTACCTTTACCATCTACAATGACCCATGCAGCTAGGTCTACAGCATTGCCAGTTAAGTGACGGCTATGTAGAGTTAAGAGTTATTGTCTTTTTTTCTTTTAATAGTTGAGCTTGACGTTCTTTAGTCCTTAATCGGTCGATTACTGTGAAATCTATTTGAGTTAATTCAATTGCCCTATTGACCACTTTAACAAGATCAGGATGGACACCTTCTAAACTAGACAAGCTCCTTTTAGGGGTATTTCCATAAGCAGATAGAGCTGAAGATGCAGTATTCAATATCCACGTTACTCTAGCTTCTTCAGCCCATTCTTTAAAAGCGGTGATGAGAAGATATGCTGTTCTACTCTACATTCAGGTCTAACAAATAAGCAATAATCAAAAGCCATCTCATTTCAGGTGCCTTAAAACGTACAGCAGCATCTGATACGATTTCCATTTTTAAAAGATTAAAACAAATTACTTTAACAGTAATCTTTACAACTACACGAAACTTTTCCATCCAAAAGAACCTTTCTATCTCTGCTTAAAAGGCAACTCTCAATGACCCAACTACAAAATTCTGTACGTTTGGGACTCATTACTGTTAACTCTCACTCGTGCAGCCAAAATTCAACTCTTATTGGAGTTTATAAAAATGGCAAAGCGCCGAAAGAATCGAAAGCCAAATAACAGTAATGTCAAAAATTTGAAAAAATCGATAGTAGCTCCTCCTAGCTCAGTTGAACGAGACATTGAAAAATTTAAATTTTATTCAGTTTTTGTTCATACCCTAGGGACCCTGATTATTAACTTCAAAGATCAAATTCTGAAGTTGATCAATTAAGTTGCTATAACATTCTGTTTTAGAACCATTGAACGCAATGGATGGGGTATAAGAATACTGCTCCATCTGTTGCTTATATTTTACTTCCATGTCATAAACGGCTTCTGCTGCTCCAGGTAGGTCTAGTAGGATCTCCCATTCGTATAGCATGGCTTTAACTGTGCCATATAGAGTACACATATGATTCATAGTTATCCCAAGTTTATAAAAGGTTTCTTCTTTGTCTCAACATATAATTAAGTAGAAGATAGCTTGAGAAAGGAAAGATTTTCGTTTGCATCCTTTAATTTTCATTTTGTTATGATCTATTTAAAGACCAGTAAATAGGTCTTGTAATTGGTTTTTTAATTGTTTAGTATGAATGAAAGTTATGTAGCATTTGATTAATTGTAAATAAGAGGAGCCGATCTGTTAGCTACAAATAGGTCTAATATATTAATTATGGTGAGAAAAAACTCATGAATAACATTATCCTTAGTCGATTTGTTTCTAGTGTTTCTGAATTAAAAAAGAATCCAATGGAAGTCGTACAAAATGGTTTCGGTGAAGCTGTAGCTATCTTGAATAGGAATAACCCTGCGTTTTACTGTGTCCCTGCTGATATGTACGAAAGAATGATGGATTTAATTGAGGATCAGGAACTTTTAAAGCTAGTTGAACAAGTCGATACTGACAAAACTGTGAAGGTATCTATAGATGAGTTACGAACTAGAGTTCGAGGAAAAAGCGCTTAAAAAGTTTGATAAATTAAATCGTCAAATAGCTGAACAATTTATTAATAAGTTGGAAGCAATACTGGAAAATCCAAAGATACCGAGTAAAAAACTTAGAGGATCTAGTGATCTATACAAAATTAAGCTTAGGTCCGCAGGATATAGATTGGTGTATCATGTTATTGATGAAAGAGTAGTAATCATCGTCATTGATGTAGATAAGCGAGATACTATCTATAAAAACATGTAAGATAAATTAGCCCTCAGTCTTTGTTGTTGGGCTTCTTTAGTACATAGTTTAGATAATTTATTAACTGCTAAATTGCACTGAAGTCATTAGTAATTAATTATATTGTAATTTTCACTTCGCAGAACTTACCTCTAATTGCTGTACAATGTAGAGGTAAATACATACTCCATTTTCTTTTAAAAAAGTCTCATTCTTCAAATTAATTCAATATAAAGAATATGATGAATAGATATTTTTGGGGTTATTTAATCGAAACTAGATTAAATCTTAGTGAGGACCTTTTTAAACTCATTACAATTAATCTTTGTCTTCTATATATTCAAACAACTCATTCATCGTGCAGTTAAAGTATTTACATAATTTATCTGCAACAGGTAACTCAATGCGTACAGCACGGTCATAATACATATTTGTGAGTGTATTACGATTAATACCTGTTGCATGCACAACATCACTTAATTTTAAAATTTTTCGATCGCCCATTAGGCTAGACAACTTACAAGTAATCATATATCAATTTAGTTACAAAAAATAACCTGCTGTAAGTTATTATTCTATTGTTGAATGGAGGATACTTTGCTAAATTAACCTACAGCAGGTTAAAATGACTTTTAGAAAGTATCATTCATCTATTTTCAATTAAATTATAACTTTTTACATATGAAGTTTGAACCTGCAGCTAATTATTTTGTGGAGACTTCATATCGTGATGCCAAATGAGTTATTGATCAGCCAACAAGCACGAGACTTAGGAAATCAATTAATTAAAGAAATGAATATCAACAAAGGTTATGGAATGGCTAATTTTCTAGGTGTCAATTTCTGCTATGATAACCATCAGGCAGTTCTTATTTGGACATTTCAACAGATTGAAAAGCAACCTGCTTTAAATGATTTTGGAGAAATAAAAAAATATTTTCTTTTATTCTTTCCGGATAGTGTTTATGAAATAGCCTAAGCATTATAGAATAAGAAAAGTAGATCTCTAATAGAGGTCTATTTCAAATTTCATTATTAAAAGTTAATTTTATTTAGTAAAATCATTATTTTTCAATTACTAAAGTAGAGTCAATATTTTTTTGATGTTAGTGCTCAACCTAATATTTATACACCTCTCATATAATTCAAACTAGAACTAAGTGCGTTAATTATTTAGTAGCACTTAAGTAATTACCCCACCATTGCATCATTTCAGTTCGTTGGGCTAAATATTCAGCATGATTATAGCTTGCACGTGTACGATTCTTATCAATATGCGAAAGTTGTGACTCAATCCAATTATCTTGGAACAAACCAGAGTCATTCAAAATAGTGCTGAAAGTAGAGCGTAATCCATGAGAAGATAATTGGTGTTTATCATAGCCCATCTTACGTATGGCCATATTTAATGTATTGAAATGTATTGGTTGATTGTGTTTTCGTGGACTAGCAAAAATGTATTTTTCCCCTAATGACCATTGCATTACATCTTTTAAAATTTCTAAAGCCTGATCTGAAAGTGGAACTAAAAAATCTGGAATTTCATGGCCTAATATAACTTTACGTCGGAACTGCTTAATATGTAAAGCTGGAATTCTCCAAATTTTATCTTTTAAATCAAAATGATGAGGTTCAGCTAATAACAATTCAGCCCCTCGCACGCCCGTATGCAATTTGAACATCAGTGCTTTTTTAATGATAGGATGGGTGTCTAGCTTTTTTACTTTATGCATAAAATCAGATATATCTTCAGCTCTTAAATAAGGGTAATTCTTCTTGATTTTGTTATTGACGGCAATTTTATTTAAACTATGGGCTATATTGTATTCGCAATAACCCATTGCTACA
>RRZU010777045.1_pt1 | contig 10558 bp, 8 predicted proteins | sample 2165561 | NCBI WGS metagenome assembly RRZU01 (sample SAMN10456909, study PRJNA506462) | wastewater metagenome | isolation source: wastewater sludge | place: USA: Moscow, Idaho | reverse complement strand
TATTTATATCTATTGACATTATGTAAATCTCCTTTATCAATTATATTAATCAACTAATGTTGGATTAAAATCTTCTTGCCAAGGTAAACCAAATTTATTTAATGCATCCATAAATTTATCTGGGTCTAATTCCTCGACATTATAAACACCAGGTTTTTTCCATTCACCAGAAAGTACCATAGCAGCACCAATCATTGCAGGAACACCAGTTGTGTAAGAAATTGCTTGAGAACTAACTTCTTTATAACATTCTTCATGATCACAAACATTGTAAACATAATATTTCTTTTCAACACCATCTTTTTTACCGATAAAGATGTTACCAATATTTGTTTTACCTTTTGTTCTAGGTCCAAGTGATGCAGGATCTGGTAATACAGCTTTTAAAAATTGTAATGGAACAATTTTTTGACCTTCAAAATCAATTGGTTCAATAGAAGTCATACCAACATTTTCAAGAACTTTTAAATGTGTTAAATAACTTTGTCCGAATGTCATGAAAAATCTAATTCTTTTAATTCCTTTGATATTTACTGCAAGTGATTCTAATTCTTCATGGTGCAATAAGTACATATCTTTTTCACCAATTTGTGGGAAGTTATATACTTTCTTAATTTCCATAGGTTCAGTTTCTACCCAGTTACCATTTTCCCAATAACTACCATTAGCAGTAACTTCTCTAATGTTTATTTCAGGATTAAAGTTTGTAGCAAAAGGATATCCATGATCTCCAGCATTTGCATCTAATATATCAATATAGTTTATTTCATCAAAGTAGTGTTTTTGAGCATATGCAGAGAATACACCAGTAACACCTGGATCAAATCCACATCCTAAAATTGCAGTAACACCAGCTTTTTCAAATCTCTCTTTATAGTCCCATTGCCATTTATATTCAAATTTTGCTGTGTCTAATGGTTCATAATTTGCAGTATCTAAATAGTCTGTTTTAGTTTCTAAACAAGCATCCATAATTGTTAAATCTTGATATGGTAATGCAACATTTATAACTATATCTGGTTTATATTCGTTTATTAATGCAACTAATTCAGGGACATTATCTGCATCTACTTTAGAAGTTTGTATTTCTATTCTTCCTGCATATTTACTTTTTTCTATAGTTTCTTTTATTGCATCACATTTTGATTTTGTTCTACTTGCTATCATTATTGAACTAAAAACTTCTGAATTTTGTGCACATTTGTGACACACAACATTTGATACCCCTCCGGCACCAATAATTAAGGCCTTTTTACTCATTTTATATTCCTCCTTGAAAATTGTTTATTATTTATATTTATTTATTGTTACTTATTTTTTTAGCCATAAATCCTACTAATATCAATGTAATAATACCTATAAAAATATTATAGTAAACAGTGAAATCTTGTTTTTTAGGAATCTGTTTTATTTCAGTTTTATGTAATTGACCAGTAGATACGAGATCTTTTTTTTCAATCATATTCACGAAACTAGCCAGATCATATGTTGGTTTTTGTAATTTATCATTTCCAAACGTTATTTTGTATTCATTACCTTTTTGAGATTTGAATATAATCTTATCAGGAGTATAAATACCTTTAATATCTTTTATTTTTAAGGGAGTATTGTCATTGTTGAAAATTTCTAATATTATTTCATTACTAGAAGATAGATTACTAAGATTTATTATTAAATTATTTTTATATCCTACTTTGTATATAGTACCTTCATTATAATTACCATTGCTATCTCTAACTGAGTAATTTCTTTTAAATTCATCATCAATATTTAATACTATATTTTTTAATGGTAAAAATTTACTTTTAATTTTAATAATAGTAGTTTTGCCTTTTTCTTCAGTTTTGTAAAGTAAATTTGATGATTTACTTTTAATAGAACTATTAGAATTATTTGAAAGTTTTAAAATTGCATTACTAATAATAGTTCCCTTATCTAACGGTGTAACTAATTTGTAATATTCGTATCTTTTATTTTCAAAATTTATTGTTAAATTGTTTTTGTCAGGTGTTTTATATATATTTCCTGTAATTATTTGTTTCCAATCAGTACCGTTGTGACTACCGAATAATATATATTCTGTATAAAAATTTTTAGATGGTATTATTTCTAATCTATTTGCAATTAAATCATGTAAAACACTATTAGAATCAAATTTCATAATAAATTCCATATTATTAGCTTTCGTTAAAGTGTTTACAGCAGTAGATTGAGCTATTGTTTTTTCATTATATTGCATTTGTACAGTTTCATTTTCAATGACATAAGGAATTTCTTTCTTGTTATTATCAATGATTCTTATATCAGAAAGATTATTTTTACTATTTTCATAAATATCTTCAGTTATATAAAATTCTTTATATTCAGATATTCCATTTATTTCTATTTCTTTAAAAAATTCATTAGCAATGATACAAGAAGTCATTATTAAAAATATAGAAAGTATAGATTTATTAATTTTCATTTGTATCACCTTCATTATCATTATTGGTATTGCTTATGTTCGTTTTTTCTAATGATTTAAGTGCAGTTTGATAAATATATGAAGTTCCTATTAGGATAATTCCCATACTAAAATAAGCAATTAATTTGTATTTATTTTCAAATTGGAGAAAATCCCATAAAAATGATTTAGCAACAAAGAATATACCTATTCCGAGTCCTATTCTACGAATACTTCTATTTGGAATTCTAAAGCCTTTCCATACTAGATACACACACATTAATAGTCCTATTATATTTATAATTAACCCAGCACTATTTAATTCAAGTGAATGAGTTAAAATAAGTTTTGAAGTTAAAAGAATATAGATGCATTCTCCAAGTATCCAAAAATGATTCTTTTCAATTTTTTTAAACAAAATTAGATGTAAATCATTTCTAATGAATAAAAATACAATAATATTTAGTAAAATTAATGGAATAATATATGAAAGACTATGATGATTATAATAGATAAAATCATTAAAAATATTTAGGGTGTGTGTCCATAATAAGTAAATACATTCGATAATTACTAAAAATTTTAAACTGAATGAATCTTGGGTGTCTTTTATTTTATATGTAACATATCGTAAAATAATTGATGTTATGATTATGCCAATAATTATTGAATCAAAATAAATATTTGTTTGACTAGATATATCATATATAATTTTATGTATAAAAAATATAGAGTATAAAAATGTACAATATTTAATTATAGCTCTAATGAGTTTTATATAGTATTTATTTTTATTTTTTAATAAGAAATAGATAACAAATGAAAGTATAATTACCATAATTTCTTGTAAATAAATTAATAAATAATGTGAATCTCTTATAAAGACATTAGATATAATAGAAACAATATATACTATTATAGCAGCATATCTAAGCTCAATTGCTTTATATTTTGTATATAGCAAGTATAGAAGTAATGTTTCTAAACACCATGCAATTACAGCAAATTTCACAGGAACAATTAATGGTATTATTAATATGAACGATATTAAAGAAACAATATAAAATATTTTTGCAATTTTATTTTCTTTAAGTCTATCACCAAAAAATCCATATACAATTCCAACAATACCAACTAAAGTAGTTTTCATCCAAGAAGGAGTTGTATTATCAAATAAGCTATATATCAATGTAAACTTTATAATTAAATTTAAGCTAATAAATAAATAATCAGTAACATTGATTTTTCTATTTTCTTTTTTGTGAGAATTTAGAAGTATAAAGCTATATGTAGTAGTAAATATTAAGATATATATAAATGAAGTCCATTTATCATGTAGTTTGTAGTTTAAATATAAAATAAGTCCAATCGTATTTATTGTTCCAACAAAAAAACCAAATATTTTGTTATACATCCAATCTTTTTTCCATGATATTCCGAGAACAGTTCCTTGTAATATTAGAGAATAAATTAGTATATAGTAGATCTGTATATTTGATTTGTTTACTAGTATATATGCTCCATAAGGTAGATAACCACCTATTAGGGAAAGTATTCCTATTGTTTGACTATCATATCGTAATGCAAGAGCAATAACCAATCCAGTTAATAATATAGAGATGATTAATCCAGTAATTATTGGAAATAAATTTAAGTACATTGTAGACAATAAAGTGGTTAAATATAATATTCCAATTCCGCCGCCTATAAGTCCGACAGAAAAATTTTTCTTTCCTTTTTTATATAAATATTCTCCAATGAATAGAAATAGAAGTCCTAATAAATATGAAAGAGAACTTTTAATGTAATTATTGGATAATATTTCTTTAAATTGAGTCTTAAATACTAAAAATAATCCTAGAAATATAGATATAATTCCTAAAAAATTAAATCCTTTAAGACCAATTAGTTTTTCAAATACAAATTTTTTCTTCTCTTTTTCAAATAATGACTCATTCTTACTAGTGTCGATTTCTTCAGTTACGTTATTATGAAAAATAGAATTTTCTTCCAATAGTTCATTTTTTTTCTTTTCGATTGTAGAATAGCTATTATCTAAGAATGTATTTACTTTTTTAGTAAAAGTAGCGAGTTCATCTCTTAGTTGATTAGCATCTTGAGAAAAAAGAATTGAGAGTTCTTTATCTAGATTACTTATTTTATTTTGTATAGCATATTTGCAGGTATTAAGTTTTCTTAAAGTACTATTTTCTAATTCAATATCAACTGTTTTTGCAATTAATAGTTCAAATTTATTTATTTCATTAGTTAGTTTCTTATGTTTAGCATGTTTTAGTTCTTCTAATAATATTGCATTAGTATGTTTAAATTCTACAATTTCTTTTTCTTTTAGGTGTAATTTTTCTTCTAACGCTTTTAAAGAATTTTCTAACAACAGTTTTTCTTTTAAAAGTTCGTCTTCTCTATTTATTTCAACGTCATTTTTTATGTTTGTTATTATAGAGTTAATTTCATAATTTAATTTGTTAATTTCATTATACTTAGCTTCAATATTTTCGAGTTCTTTTTTCTTATCAATCATCTCAAAAACTCCTTTTTATTTTAATTATTATTTACAAATAAATAATAAAATCTCTCTCAATAATTTACATGCAAGAGCAGTTGATTGTCCTGATTGATCATAAATAGGAGATAGTTCATTCATATCAAGTGCAACTATATTTAATTTCGATAATTTTTCAATTGCTTTATGTAATTCAACAAATGTAACACCACCAGCTTCAGGAGTTCCTGTTCCAGGGAATTCAGATGGATCTAATACATCTAAATCAAGCGTAAAATAAATAGGTTTTCCTTTTAATTTTTCTATAATGTCATCAAGCGTATCAAAATTAAATCTATTTAAATGAGTATGTGTTTTAGCCCATTCAAACTCAGATTTTTCACCACTTCTAATACCAAATTGGAAAATTTTACCATCTCCAACTAAATCCCAACATCTTTTAATAACAGACGCATGTGAATATGTTTGACCTAAATAATCATCTCTTAAATCAGTGTGTGCATCAAATTGTATTATATGTAAATCTGGATATTTCTTTAATGCAGCTCTAACAGCCCCTAATGTAACAGAGTGTTCTCCACCAATCATAAATGGTGTTTTATTGTCATCTAAAACAGATGTTGTATATTCTTCTATAGCATTTAGTGCGCTTGCAGAATCACCAAATGATAATTCTAAGTCACCACCATCAAATACATTATAGTCTTCAAGATCTTTATCTTGATAAGGACTAAATGTTTCAACACCAAAGCTTTCATTTCTCATTACGGCACTAGCAAATCTAGTACCAGGTCTAAATGATGTAGTGCTATCAAATGGGGCACCAAAGATTACAATATCACTTTCGTTATATTCATTATCACAACCAATAAATGTGTGTATATTTTTATTTTTCATTTAAAAGCTCCTTAACGTAGTTTGGTAGAGCAAATGCTCCTTTATGTAATTCTGTATTATAATATTTAGTTTTAATATTTAGTTTATTCCAAGCATCAGCATTTAAATCTAATATAGGATTATATTTTTTTGATGCAAATCCAAATAACCAATGTCCTGATGGATATGTTGGTATATGTAATTGATAAACATGGGCAATTGGAAACATTGATCTTAATTGTTTGTGGGCTCTTTTTGTAGCATCAGCATCAGCTTCGTAGTATGGACTTTCGTGTTGATTAACTAAAATACCATCTTCTTTTAATGCATTAAAGCAGTTTCCATAAAATTCTCTAGTAAATAAATCTTCTCCCGGTCCAAAAGGATCAGTAGAATCAACTATAATCAAGTCATAATGATTGTGTTTAGATCTTACAAATTTTAATCCATCTTCATAAAATATATGAACTCGTGGATCATCAAGTTTTGAGGATGTTAGTGGTAAATGTTCTCTACAAACATCTACAACAAGTTTATCAATTTCAACCATATCAATATTTTCAATATGTTCATATCTTACAAGTTCTCTTATTGTTCCACCGTCACCTGCCCCAACGACTAATATATTTTTAGCATTTAAATTTACTGCCATTGGAATGTGTGTAATCATTTCATGATAAATAAACTCATCTTTTTCTGTTAGCATCATAAATCCATCTAATGTTAGAAATTTTCCAAATTCTGGAGATTCGAAAACATCAATTCTTTGAAATTCACTAATTTTACTAACAATATGTTTATCAACTTTTATAGAAAATCTAACGTTTTTCGTATGTTCTTCTGTATACCATAGTTCCATTATACTTCCTCCTCAACGACATTAATACTTTCGACTTTCATATCTTCTGTACCTGTAAGTAAACACCCTTTTTCTTTTGCATATAAAATATAGTCTATAATTTCCTCAGTTATTCTTTCACCAGGTGCTAATATAGGTATACCTGGAGGATAAGCCATAACAAACTCTCCACTAATCATACCAGCACTATCTTTTATAAGAGAATGTCTTTTATTTGAGTAGAATGCTTTTTGTGGTGGCATTACAACATCAGGATTTATATACTCGTGATCAAACATACCAGTAGAATCTTTGGAATAAAGTCTTTTGATTTCAGCAAGTGAAGAAATTAGACGTTCAATTTCAAGACCTCTATCGCCAGCAGAAATAATAGCAAGAATGTTACCTAAATCACCTAGTTCTATTTGAATATTGTATTCATCTCTTAATATGTCATAAACTTCAATACCAGCTAAACCAATATCTTTTGTGTAAACAGATAATTTTGTAGTATCAAAGTCAAATATCATATCACCATCAATCATATCAGGTCCATATGCATAATATCCACCTAATTTATTTATTTCATCTCTAGCATATTCAGCAAATTTAACAGTTTTTTCGAAAATTGATTTCCCATTTAAACTTAAATTTTTTCTAGCAACATCAAGTGAAGCCATTAATAAATAAGAAGCACTAGTTGTTTGTGTTAAATTTATTACTTGTCTAACATAATCAGAATTTATACGTTCTCCACTAAGTAAAATTGAGCTTTGAGTTAATGAACCTCCAGTTTTATGCATACTAATAGCAGCCATATCAGCCCCTGCTGCCATAGCTGATATAGGTAAGTTATCTCCAAAATAAAAATGCGCACCATGAGCTTCGTCAACTAAGACAAGCATGTCATGTTCGTGTGCAAGTTTAACAATTGATTTCAAATCCGAACAAATACCGTAGTAAGTAGGATTGTTAACAAGTATTGCTTTAGCATCTGGATTATCTTTTATTGCTTTTTCTATATCTTTTACTGACATTCCTAATGAAATACCAAGTTTTTTGTTAAGTCCTGGGTTTACATAGACAGGTGTAGCACCACAAACAACAAGTGCATTTATTGCACTTCTATGTACGTTACGTGGCATTATTAGTTTGTCTCCAGCTTTACATGTTGCCATAATCATAGCTTGAACTGAACCAGTAGTTCCACTAACCATAAAGTATGCTTCTTTAGCACCAAATGCTTGAGCTGCAATATCTTGAGCTTCTTTTATTACAGATGTTGGGTGACATAAATTATCAAGTGGTTTCATAGAATTTACATCCATTCGCATTGCATGATCACCAAAAAAGTCTCTAAATTCTTTATTTCCACGACCACCTTTATGACCTGGAACATCAAATCTAACAACTCTATTAGACATATGTTTTTTTAATGCATCAAATAGAATTGTTTTTTCTTGTATATTTTTATTATTATCTTGCATAAAACCTCCAATTATAGATCATTAAATAGGTTATCAATGATTATAATAATGATACTAAATATATTATTAGTAAATATTCATACCACTGTATATTTCAATCATCTCTTTTCTAAGACTATTAGTTATTTTTAATCGCTCTCTAGGATCGATTTCATAAACGTCTTTATTAAATAAATAATTTTGTAATTCTATATCTTTTATTAACATTTTAGTATGGAAAATATTAGATTGATATACATTAACATCAATAGCATCGTATTTTCTTAATTTTTCAGGATTTATAAAATCTTGAATAGAAGTTATTGTATGGTCAGTAAAATATTTTTTACCTGTAATGTCTCTAGTAAATCCTCTTATTCTATAGTCCATGGTTATAATATCAGAATCAAAACTATCAATTAGATAATTTAAAGTATTAAGAGGTGAAATTTCACCACATGTAGCAACATCAATATCAACTCTAAATGTAGAGATTGAATTGTCAGGATGATATTCAGGGAATGTATGGACAGTAACATGACTTTTATCTAAATGCGCATGAACTGTTTCTGTTTCGTTAAAAAATTGTTTACCTCTGTTACAAGAATCATCTATCTGATTTGGATCTATACGCTCTTCTGCTATTAATATATTTACGGATGCACCTTGTGGATCATAGTCTTGTTTAGATATATTTAAGACTTGAGCTCCAATCATTTCAGTTACATGTAATAAGATATTAGTTAGACGTTCAGAATTGTAATGTTCGTCAATATATGCAATATAATCTTTTTGTTCTCTTTCTGTTTTTGCGTAACAAATATCGTAAATGTTAAAACTTAAAGTTTTAGTTAGATTATTAAATCCATATAGTTTAAGCTTTTGGTCCACAATAATCACCCATCCTTTTCTAAAAAAAAATATATAAAATAACACTTATACTAAACTTATTTTTTTGTTATATTAAACTTCGATAGATTATAACATTAATGTTCTATTTTTACAATAATATTTTATAATTTTTAATGATCATTTTTATAACAAAATATGTTATAATGTTATTTCGAAAGAAATGAAAATTTAGAAAAATAAGGAGAGTGTATTTGTGACTGAAATGTTAGGTTATTTAGGTATGATTTTGATAATACTATCAGTATTAATAAAAGACTATAAAATGTTTAGGTATTTAAACTTTTTAGGAGCATTAATATCTGCAGTATATGCTATGATTTTAATTGTTGGTGGAATATCAACAGTTATGCCAGTATTTATAATGAATGCGATAATAACAGTTATTGATTTGTATTACATATATTTAATATTCAAAAATAAAGAAAATAAACAATCATAAAAATTAAAGAAAAGAGTATTCTATGGAGATCAATAAAAAATGGTACAGGTTAGATGCTTTTGGAAAAACATATTCATCGATAATAAGCGAAGGTAGAACAACATGCTTTAGACTATCAGCAATACTATCAAACGAATATGGAAATGTAGATGTAGATGTATTAGTAGAAGCATCTAAATTGTTAAAAAAAGAGTATGATTTTTTAAATTCAGAACTACACAAGGGAATCTTTTGGAATTATCTTCAACATAAAGATTCCCATTTTAAAGTTGAAGAAGAATCAGTTTATCCATGTACAGATATTATAAAAAAAGAGCCGTTACGTATAATGTATTACAAAAATAAAATCTCTATTGAAATTGCACATTTCTTAACGGATGGTGTAGGAGCAGCAGGTTTTTTAAAAGATTTGATGAAAAAATATATAGAGTTGAAATATTATAGAAATAATATGAAAAATAAAATAGAATTTAAAGAAGAAAAATATGAAGATATGTATGCGAAATACATGAAAAAAGTTAGTAAAGAAAAGACGATAATGAAAGCCTTTCATTTGCCGTTAGATATAACACAAAAAGGTATCTATTTTGTAACAACTGGAGAAATGAGTGCGCAACGAGTGAAGGAAGAAGCTAAAAAATATAAAACAACAGTTGGGAAATATCTTTTAGCAGTTTATTTTAAAGTAATATTAGAAACATATGAAAATGCTAAAAAACCTATAATCATGAGTGTGCCAGTTGATTTGAGACATATTTATAACGAAAAAACATATAGAAATTTCTTTTTAAATATAACACCTGCAGTTGATCCAACACTTGGAGATTACACATTACAAGAAATAATTGACTATTTGAATCTTTATTTTGATTTAAAAATAACAAAAAAAGAATTTTCTAAAAATATATATAAAGCAATGAATCCAGTAGAAAATATATTAGTAAAAATAGTTCCTCATTTTATTAAACTCATATTTTTTCCATTTATATTTGATTATTACGGTGAAAGAGGATACACTTCAGGTTTTTCAAATTTAGGTATATTTGATATAGAAGAGGAT
>RRZU013227822.1_pt1 | contig 10559 bp, 8 predicted proteins | sample 2165561 | NCBI WGS metagenome assembly RRZU01 (sample SAMN10456909, study PRJNA506462) | wastewater metagenome | isolation source: wastewater sludge | place: USA: Moscow, Idaho | reverse complement strand
CTGGCCCGCGCCCGCGGCGACTACATGGTGACGATCGACGCCGACCTGCAGGACCCGCCGGAGGTCATCGAGCAGATGCTGCGCCTGGCCCGCAGCGAGCGCGCCGACGTCGTCTACGGCGTCCGCAGCGACCGCAGCACCGACACCGCCTTCAAGCGCGGGACGGCACGCGCCTTCTACGCGACGATGCGCGCCTTCGCCAAGACCGAGGCCCCGATGGACGCCGGCGACTTCCGCCTCATGTCCCGCGCCACGGTCGACGCCGTCAACGCCCTGCCGGAGCACCACCGCGTGCTGCGCCTCGTCGTGCCGGCGCTCGGCTTCCCCTCGGCCCAGGTGCCCTACAAGCGCGAGGAGCGCGCGGCCGGGAGCAGCAAGTACCCGCTGTCGAAGATGATCAAGCTGTCCTTCGACTCCCTCACGAGCCACTCGATGGCGCCCCTGCGGCTCGCCTCGTGGTTCGGCCTCATCGGTGGCGGCTTCGCGCTGCTGATCCTCGCCTACGCGCTCGTCTCGCAGTTCACGGGACGCGCCGTCGCGGGCTGGACCTCGACCGTCGCCGCCGTCGCATCGATGGGCGCGCTACAGCTCATCTGTCTCGGCCTGCTCGGGGAGTACGTCGGGCGGATGTACACGATGATGCAGGGTCGGCCGACGTACTTCGTCGCCCACGACACCGACGAGCGGATCCACCACGAGTGGGCGACCGAGGCCGGGGCCGAGGTCACCGGCCTGGGCGACGGCCGCGACGGCGCCTACGAGGTCGAGGCGACCGAGACCCCTCAGCCGCTCGCGACCCCTGGTCGCGCCCACGCCCCGGCGGACCGGGCGCCCGACGCGAGCATCGACGGCGCGCATGGTATCGACGGCACGCACGGCACACAGGGCACCGACGAGGAGGTCGTCGCCGGCCCGTCGGCCGACGACCGGGCCCACGGCCTGAGTGCGGCCGGCCCCGTCGCCCCGGTCGGCGCCAGTGACGCCGCCCCCCGCGCGGCCCGCGGCTCCTTCGGCCACGGCGCCGGCGGCCAGGGAGACGGCAACGGGCACGGGGTGATGGACGCCGAGCTGCGTCAGGCGGTGCGGCGCACCTCGGCGAAGAGGGTCACGCCGGGCAGGGACTTCACCGGCAGGTAACGCTCCGCGGCGACGATCGCCTTGAGGCCCAGGTTGACGACCGGGTGCATGTCGTCGAGGTCGGAGCCGCTGCTCTTCTTGCGGCGCATCTTGACGACGGGGCGCAGGAGGACGTTCCACGACGTCATCGACACGAGCTGCATGCCGTCGCGCTCGAGCACCTCGGTCAGGGTCTGACGGGTGTAGCGACGCACGTGGTCGACCGCGTCGTCGTGAGCCGACCAGAGCTTGGGGTCGCACGGCACGGCGACGAGGAACGCCCCACCGGGCTTGAGGACGCGGCGCACCTCACGCACACACGCGTCGTCGTCCTCGAGGTGCTCCAGCACGTCGAAGGCCGTGACGATGTCGAGGCTCGCATCCGCGAGCGGGAGCATCGTCGCGTCGGCCCGCATGACGGGCAGCCCGCGCTCGTGACAGACCTCGGCACCCTCGGGGCCGTACTCCAGGGGGCTCGCCTTCCAGCCCATGTCGCGCAGGACGCGGGTGTTGCCGCCGCCGGCGGCACCGATGTCCAGCGCCCGCCCGGGCGTCCTCCCCTTGAGCCACGTGGCGAGGATGTGACGACGCTCGGCATACCACCAGTGCGTGTCTTCGAGGGCGGCCAGCTTGCGGACTTCGGTACCTTCCATAGCGCCCGATCCTGCCAGATGTGAGGGCGTGCGACCGAACCGCCTCAGCACCGCCGCGGACACTCCTGCACCGCGCGTCCGCAGCGCCTCACGACCCCGTGACGACGGGCTCGATCAGCGGATCTGACCGTCCCCTTCGACGACCCACTTGGTCGTCGTCAGCTCGGGCAGGGCCATCGGTCCGCGGGCGTGCAGCTTCTGGGTCGAGATGCCGATCTCGGCGCCGAAGCCGAACTCCCCGCCGTCGGTGAAGCGCGTCGAGGCGTTGACCATGACGGCGGCCGCGTCGACCTCGGCGGTCCACCGGCGGGCGGCCGCGCGGTCCTGCGTGACGATCGCCTCGGTGTGGCCGGTGCTGAACTGCCGCACGTGCGCCATCGCCGCATCGATCCCGTCGACGACCGCGACGGCCATCTCCAGCGCGTGGAACTCGGTGTCGTAATGCTCGTGCGTCGCCTCGTCGACCGACACCCCGGCCTTCTCGCCGGCGGCGCGGCTCGCGGCGTCCCCGTGGAGCACGACCCCGGCGTCCGCGAGCTCGCGCAGGATGCCGGGCAGGAAGAGATCGGCGACGGCCGCGTCGACGAGAAGCGTCTCGGCGGAGTTGCACACGCTCGGGCGGTGGGTCTTGGAGTTCATGACGATGCGGCGCGCGATGTCGAGGTCGGCCGCCGCGTCGACGTAGACGTGCACGTTGCCGCTGCCGGTCTCGATGACCGGCACGATCGACTCCCGCACGACGGTCGCGATGAGGTCGGCCCCGCCGCGGGGGATGATGACGTCGACGAGCCCGTGGGCCCGCATGAGGGCGCGGCCGGCGTCGCGGCCGCCCTCGGTGAGCAGACACACGGCATCGGCGGGCAGGCCGCGCTGGGCGAGGCAGTCCCGCAGAAGACCGACGAGCGCGGCATTGCTGTGGGCGGCCGCAGAGCCGCCGCGCAGGATGACCGCGTTGCCGCTCTTGAGGCCGAGGCCCGCGGCGTCGACCGTCACATTGGGCCGCGCCTCGTAGATGATCCCGACGACGCCCATCGGCACGCGCACCTGACGGATCTGCAGGCCGTTGGGCAGCGTCGAGCCGCGGACGATCTCACCGACCGGGTCCGGCAGCGTCGCGATCTGGCGCAGCGCGTCGGCGATCGCGCGCAGGCGCGGCTCGTCGAGGCGGAGGCGGTCGAGCAGGCCGTCGGGCATCCCTGTGTCGCGGCCGCGCTGCAGGTCGAGGGCGTTCGCCTCGACGACCTGGTCCATCCCGGCGACGACGGCGTCGGCGAGGGCGTGCAGGGCGGCGTCCTTCTCGGCGCGGGAGAGCAGCGCCAGGGTGCGGGACGCCTCGCGGGCCCGCTGCGCGAGCTGCTCGACCTGTGCGGTGACGGCCGTGTCGATGAGCGTGGTCATGGCCCCAAGGCTAGGCGCCCGCCCACAGCGGGTGAGCGCCTCGTTCGTCCAGCGGACGTCACTGCCGGCCACCGTGGGGGACGTCTCAGTCGTCGTCGGAGTCGACGCGCTTGACGAGCCGGGTCATGAAGGGCTGGAAGCCGGAGCGCTCGTACAGGCGCAGGGCCTTGGTGTTGCACGCGAGGGTCTGCAGCGAGACGTAGGCGATCTCGCGGCGCTCGAGCTCGCGCTGGCAGGCGGCCATGAGGGCGGCGCCGACGCCGCGGCCGCGGTACTCGGGCTTGACCGCGAGGGTCTCGATGTCGCCGAAGCTCTCACCGAGGTCGAAGGTCGCCCCGGAGGTGACGAAGTGCAGCGCGGCGTAGCCGACGACCTCGTCGTCCGGCGTCTCGCTGTCGGTGGCGAGGAAGACGACTCCCCCGGCGTCGTTGATCCACTCGCGGTGCGCCTGGTGGCGACGCTCCCACGCCTCCTGCGGCGCACGCACCTCCCACATGCCGTCGGAGAGCTCGGCGTAGTCGGCGATCATCGCCTTCCACAAAGGTTTGACCTTGGTGAGGTCGCGCAGGTGAGCGCGATCGATCCGGATCGTCATACCGACGACGGTAGCGACCCGCTCCGTGTGGCGCCTCAGGGCCTCCTGCCCACGGGCTGGGAAGAGGCCCGGATCGACCCGCCTACAGGAGCGTGAGGTGGTCGCGGTGGACGACCTCGCGGGAGTGCTCGGCGCCGAAGACCTCGGCGAGCCAGCGGGTGCTGCGACCCAGGAGCCGGGGCAGGTCGTCGCTGCCGTAGGAGACGAGGCCGCGGGCGACCGGGCGGCCGCGGCGGTCGGTGATCTCGATGGGCGCCCCCTGCTGGAAGCTGCCGGTGACCCCGACGATGCCGGCGGGCAGGAGCGAGGCGCCCTTGTCGACGAGGGCCCGGACCGCGCCGTCGTCGATGACGAGCCCGCCCATCGGCTCGCTCGCGTGGGCGAGCCACAGCATCCGCGAGGCCGGGCGGGGGGCGGTCGTCGCGAAGAGGGTGCCGACGTCCTCGCCCGCGAGCGCGCCCGCGGCGTCCTGGCTCGAGGCGAGGACGGTGGGGATGCCGGCGCCGGTCGCGATGCGGGCCGCCTCGACCTTCGTCACCATGCCGCCGGTGCCGACCCGGGAGCCGACGCCGCCGATCGTGATGTCCTCCAGGTCTGCTCGCGACCCGATGTAGGGCACGCGGCGCGAGCCCGCGCGCGACGGCGGCCCGTCGTAGAGGGCGTCGACGTCGGTGAGGAGCACGAGGGCGTCGGCGCGGACGAGGTGCGCGACGAGCGCCGCGAGCCGGTCGTTGTCGCCGAAGCGCATCTCGTCGGTCGCCACGGCGTCGTTCTCGTTGACGACCGGGAGCACCCCGAGCCGCAGGAGCCGCGTCACGGCGCGGCGCGCGTTGACGTAGTGCTGCTGGCGGATGAGGTCGTCGATCGTGAGCAGGACGAGCCCGACGTGGATGCCGTGGCGCGCGAACGCCGAGGTGTAGGCCGAGACGAGGGCCCCCTGCCCGACGCTCGCGGCGGCCTGCTGCGCGGCGAGGTCGCGGGGCCGCGTCGCCATGCCCAGCGGTGTGAGGCCGGCGGCGATCGCGCCGGAGGAGACGAGGACGATCGAGGTGTCGGCGACGCGTCGGGCGGCCAGCACGTCGGCGAGCTCGGTGAGCCGCGAGACGTCGAGCGGACCCGACGCGCTCGTCAGCGAGCTCGAGCCGATCTTGACGACGATGCGGCGCGCGTCCCGCACGGCGGCGCGTCCGGCGGCCTCGGCGTCGCTGCGCGACGGCCGATCGAGCGGCGCATCGGGCGTGTCGAGCGGTCGATCGGCGCCGGTCGCGGGTGCGGCGTCGGCGGAGGCGGTCGCGGGATCGACGTCGTGCGTGCTCACCGCCCCAGCCTAGTGTCGGGCGCCCGCACCCCTTCGCAGCCCGCGCAGGAGGTCGGGCGGCGACGCCCGCAGCGCCGCAGGGTCAGCAGACGACGTCGATGTGGCCCGAGCTGCGCGAGGCGAGGTAGGCGATCGCGCGATCGAGCTCGATGCCGCTGAAGGGATTGATCCCGCCGTTCGCCTCGATGACCCCGCCGGTCCGCACGAGATAGGAAGCGCTCACCTCGACGTCCGCCGGGAGCCGCCCGGAGCGACGATCCGAGGCGATCTGCCGGGCGAACGGGCTGAGCTGCTCCCCCGTCACCTCGCCCTGCCACACCGTCTCCCCGGTCACCGCGTAGATGAGGTCGAGATCGGAGTCGGTGAGGCAGTCGGCGTCCGAGCGCGCCCGCCGACGTCGCGTCGGGGTTTCGTAGAGGCCGGCCGGCACCCCGAAGGTCTCCATGCGCGTCGAGGCGCCCGAATCCGGTCGGATGACGATCGGCACCGACGGCTGCACGGGCATCCGGACATCCTGGACCCACATGAGCAAACCCCCTCACGACGGCGTCGCGCCGCCCTGAGCATCGTGCCTGGGCGTGCGTCGACCTGGAGGGGGTACTCCTCCCAGGCTACGTCAGAGCGGCGGGCGGCGGAAGACCTCCGCCGCCCCTGCCCTGCGCCGAGTCCTCGTCAGTGGTTCATGAGTGGTTCGTCAGTGGTTCGTCAGTCGTCGTCGACGTCCGGGTCCGTCCACAGGCCCGCCTTGCGCTCGGCGGCGAGTTCGTCGCGGACGGCCTGCTTCTGGGCGCGACGCGTGTCGTAGTCGGCGCGCTTCTCCTGGCGGCTCGGGCGGTGCCGGTCGTCGAGTCGCACGTCGGTGCCGCGGGGGCCCGTCGCCGGCCCGAGCAGTTCGGCGCCGGCCGACATCGTCGGCTCCCAGTCGAAGACGACCGCGTTGTCGTCGGCCCCGATGAGGACCGTCGACCCGGCGACCGCGCCGGCCTTGAGCAGGCCCTCCTCGACTCCGGAGCGGGCGAGCCGGTCCGCCAGATAGCCGACCGCCTCGTCGTTGGAGAAGTCGGTTTGACGGACCCAGCGGGTCGGGCGCTCGCCGATGATGCGGAAGACCTCGCCGTCGGGGGTCTGCTCCTTGCGCACCTCGAAGCCGGTGTCGTCGACCGCGACGGGCCGCACGATGACGCGACGGCGCTCGGTCTCCTCTGGCGGCAGGGCCTCGCGCGCCGCCTTGACGTGCCGCGCGAGGGCGAAGGTCAGCTCGCGCAGCCCCGTCTTGGCGACCGCCGAGACGATGTGCACCTCGATCCCGCGGGCCTCGAGGTCGGGCTTGATGAACTCGGCGAGCTCGCGCGCCTCGGGCACGTCGGCCTTGTTGAGCACGACGATCCGGGTGCGCTCGGCCAGGGGCCGCCCGCCGAGAGCCTCGTCGGGCACGTACTGCCGCAGCTCGTTCTCGATGACGTCGAGGTCGCTCAAGGGATCCCGGCCCGGCTCGAGGGTCGCGCAGTCGATGACGTGCGCGAGCACCGAGCAGCGCTCGACATGGCGCAGGAACTCCAGCCCGAGCCCGCGGCCCTCGTGGGCCCCGGGGATGAGGCCGGGCACGTCGGCGATCGTGTAGCGCATGTCGCCGGCGGTGACGACGCCGAGATTCGGCACGAGCGTCGTGAAGGGGTAGTCGGCGATCTTCGGCTTCGCCGCCGACAGCACCGAGACGAGGCTCGACTTGCCGGCGGAGGGGTAGCCGACGAGGGCGACGTCGGCGAGGGACTTCAGCTCCAGGACGAGGTCGAGGCTCTCGCCCGGCTCCCCCAGGAGCGCGAAGCCCGGCGCCTTGCGTCGCTTGGAGGCGAGCGCCTTGTTGCCGAGCCCGCCGCGGCCGCCCCGGGCCAGCACGATCTGGGTGCCCGCGCCGATGAGGTCGGCGACGACGCTCCCGTCGGAGCTGCGCGCCACCGTGCCCTCGGGCACCGGCAGCACGAGATCCGCCCCGGCCGCCCCGTTGCGCTCGTCGCCCTCCCCCGGGCGGCCGTTCTCGGCGCGCCGGAAGGGCGTGTGGTGGTAGTCGAGCAGCGTCGTGATCTGCGGGTCGACGCGCAAGATGACGTCGCCGCCGTGCCCGCCGTTACCGCCGTCGGGGCCGCCGAGCGGCTTGAACTTCTCGCGATGCACCGAGGCACACCCGTGCCCGCCGTTACCGGCCTGGACGTGGAGGGTGACGCGATCGACGAAGGCGGCCATGACAGGGTCCTAACGCTGCTGAGAGGGAACGACGAAGGGGCGGGTCGGTGACCCACCCCTTGCGTCGGGGCGCCGCGTCAACGGCGCCTTCACACTAAGTCGTCGCGTGTCCGATCAGGACGCAGCGACGATGTTGACCGTCTTGCGGCCGCGCTTGGTGCCGAACTGCACCGAGCCCGCGGCGAGCGCGAAGAGCGTGTCGTCGCCACCGCGGCCGACGTTGTCGCCCGGGTGGAAGTGCGTGCCACGCTGACGGACGAGGATCTCGCCCGCGCTGACGACCTGGCCGCCGAAGCGCTTGACGCCGAGGAACTGGGCGTTGGAGTCGCGCCCGTTACGGGTGGAGGATGCACCCTTCTTGTGTGCCATGTTGCAAGCCTGCCTTCCGAAAGCTTCAGGGATCGCGCGACGCTCAGGCGTCGATCGCGGTGACCTTGATCTGGGTCGAGTGCTGACGGTGCCCCTGGCGCTTGCGGTAGCCCGTCTTGTTCTTGAACTTCATGATGGTGATCTTGGGACCCTTGGTCGGCTTGACGACCTCGGCCCGGACGGTGACCTTGGCGAGCTTCGCCGCGTCGGTGGTCACATCGGACCCGTCGACGAGGAGCAGCGGGGTCAGCTCGAGGCTGTCTCCGGGCGCACCGTCGACCTTGTCGACGATGAGGACGTCACCGACGGCCACCTTTTCCTGTCGGCCGCCTGCGCGGACAATCGCATACACGTGTAACCCACTCCTGCTCGTTCGTTGGACGAAGCACCTCTTGTGACCGGCCCGTAGCAGCGGCGAGCAGTTCTGGAGCGAACGCTCGGACGAAACACGGATCTCGGTGGGCGCACCGACGCACTACATTACTGGACCGGTTGTTCAGGCACCAAACTCGGGCGACGCCTGCGCGCCGGACCCGGTCGGCTGTTGCCCGCCGGGCTACCCGGCGGACTCCCCGTCGGCGCCGGTCGGCGGGCCCGCCGGGGCGACGACGCGAGCTCGCTTGCGGCGCGTGGGAGCCGGAGGGGTGGACGGCTCGCGAGCTCCTGGGTCGAGCGCGTCACCCGAGTCCCCCGCGTCGGAGGTCGACGGCGCGCTGGGCTCGGCCTCGAGCGCCTGGGCCACCTCGGCGTTGCCGCCGGCCGGCGGGGCGACGGAGGCGCCGGCGCCGGCCGATCGCGCCGGGGCCGTCGCAGCGGTGCGAACCGCCCGACGCGACCCGCGGCGACGCGCGCGCGCTGCCGCGGGGGTCTCGGGCACCAGCGAGGTAGCCGAGGCAGTCGAGGCAGAGGAGTCCGACGTGGTGGAGTCCGACGTGGTGGAGTCCGACGCATCCGGTGCCGCGGCCGGACGTGCGTCGAGCACCCGGGTCACCGCTTCTACGACCGCGACCGCGTCAGGGCCGGCCTGCGCGTCGGTGTCGGCCGACCCTGCGGCCCTGCTCGCATCGCTCGGGGCGGCCTGGGCGCGCTCGACGGCGATCTCGATGTCGGCGGCGACCTGGGCCGCGCGCTCCGCGCTGTCCTCGCCGTCCGCCGACTGGCCCTGGCTGCCCGCGTTGACGGCGGCGGCATAGGCGGCCGCCGCGATCTGAGCCGGGGTCGGGCCGCTCGGCGCGCTCGCCGCGTCGTTCCCATGGCTCGAGCCGTTGCCCGCACCGTTGCCGCTGCCCGAACCGTTGCCGTTGCTCGAGCCGGTGCCTGAGCCGCCGGAGTCACGCCCACGACCTCGACGGCTGTGACCGCGACCCTCGCGCGAGTCGCCCCCGCGCGATCCGCCGCCTCCGGAGCCGGAGCCGTCCGAGGTGTGGGACCGGTCGACGGGCTCGGCGTGGACGACGAGGCCGCGCCCGGCGCAGTGCTCGCACGGCTCGGAGAAGACCTCGATGAGCCCGGCGCCGACGCGCTTGCGGGTCATCTGCACGAGGCCGAGAGAGGTGACCTCGGCGACCTGGTGCTTCGTGCGGTCCCGCCCGAGGCATTCGAGCAGCCGGCGCACGACGAGGTCGCGGTTGCTCTCCAGGACCATGTCGATGAAGTCGATGACGATGATGCCGCCGATGTCGCGCAGCCGCAGCTGGCGCACGATCTCCTCCGCGGCCTCGATGTTGTTCTTCGTCACCGTCTCCTCGAGGTTGCCCCCGGAGCCGGTGAACTTGCCGGTATTGACGTCGACGACCGTCATCGCCTCGGTGCGGTCGATGACGAGCGAGCCGCCCGAGGGCAGCCACACCTTGCGGTCCATCGCCTTCGTGAGCTGCTCGTCGATCCGGTAGTGGGCGAAGACGTCGGCTTCGCCGGTCCACTTCGTCATCCGGCTCGACAGGTCGTCGGCGACGTGGTGGACGTAGTCGCTGATCATCGGCCAGGCGTCCTCGCCGGAGACGACGAGCTTGGTGAAGTCCTCGTTGAAGACGTCGCGGACGACGCGGACCGTGAGGTCGGGCTCGCCGTGGAGCAGAACGGGCGCGTTGCCCGACTTCGCCTTCGCCTGGATCCGCTCCCACTCCTTGGTGAGGCGCTCGACGTCGGCGCGCAGCTCCTCCTCCGAGGCACCCTCGGCGGCGGTGCGGACGATGACGCCCGCGTTCTCCGGGACGATGTCCTTGAGGATCTTCTTCAGGCGCGCGCGCTCGGTGTCGGGCAGCTTGCGCGAGATCCCGGTCATCGAGCCGTCCGGCACGTAGACGAGGTAGCGACCCGGCAGGGAGACCTGCGAGGTGAGCCGCGCACCCTTGTGTCCGATCGGGTCCTTCGTCACCTGGACGAGCACGCCCTGGCCGGAAGACAGCGCATTTTCGATGCGGCGGGCCTTGTGCTGCTCCAGGCCGGCGGCGTCCCAGTTGACCTCGCCGGCGTAGAGCACGGCGTTGCGGCCCTTGCCGATGTCGACGAACGCGGCCTCCATGCTCGGCAGCACGTTCTGCACGCGCCCGAGGTAGACGTTGCCCGCCATCGAGGAGCCTGCGACGTGGGAGGTCGAGCCGGGGCCGGAGATGTAGTGCTCGACGAGGACGCCGTCCTCGAGGACGCCGATCTGGGTCAGCGGGCCCTGCTGGCGGACGACCATGACGCGCTCGACGCTTTCGCGACGCGCGAGGAACTCGGCCTCGGTGATGATCGTGCGGCGGCGCCCGGCCTCCCGGCCCTCGCGGCGGCGCTGGCGCTTGGCCTCCAGCCGGGTGGAACCCCGGATGCCGGTCGCGACGTCGCGCTGGGCCGGCTGGCGCGGCTCGCGGACTCGCGTCACGGT
>RRZU012884314.1_pt1 | contig 10560 bp, 10 predicted proteins | sample 2165561 | NCBI WGS metagenome assembly RRZU01 (sample SAMN10456909, study PRJNA506462) | wastewater metagenome | isolation source: wastewater sludge | place: USA: Moscow, Idaho | reverse complement strand
GAACAGAGCCCCCATGCGGAATCGAACCGCAGACCTTCTCCTTACCATGGAGACGCTCTGCCTACTGAGCTATAGGGGCCAGCCGGGGACCAACCATACACGGACTTTTCGGCCGCGCACAAATCGGGGGTTCCGCCGCTCCCGGCCGAACGAGATCACGCTCGAGACCAGCTTCGCGTTCGAGCAGCGCCACATCCGAGCGGACTGCTCGTCCGGCGCTCCGGAGTCGCGTTCACCAACCCGGAGCTGACCGTCCTCGACCTCGTCCCGGAACTCGGCGCACGGGTGATCGACGAGGCGCTCAGACGCCGTGCGATCACGCTCCCACGCCTGCGGCGAGCCCTCCAGCTCACGCCGAACAGGCGCGGCAACCGCCTGCGGCGGGAGCTGGTCGCGGACTCGCGCGACGAGCCGTGGTCGGAACTGGAGCGCGAGGCCCACAAGCTCCTGCGCGCCGCCGGGTGACCGGCTGGAAGAGCAACCACGCGGTCGACATCGAGGGTCAGCGCTTCTACCTCGACGTCGCGATCCCGGAGCTCCGGCTCGCGATCGAACTTCAGGGAGAACAGCACCATGGGACGCAGGACGCCTTCCACCGCGACCGCGGTCGCGGCCGGGCGATTGCCCGGGCCGGCTGGCTGGCGCTGCGGTTCACTGCCCAGAGCCTGGACGAGCTCGTCGAGACCACCTTGGAGGTTGCCGCCACGCGTCGACGTCGCCTCCGCGCGGAGGCCGCCTGAGCTCAGGCCTTCAGGCCGGCGATCGCCGCCTCGAGCGCGCCCTCGAACAGGGTCTCCCGCTCGTCGGAGGTGAGGTCGCCCGAGCCGTCAAACAGGTGGTCCGACACCGTCAGGACGGCGAGCGCCTCCGCGCCGGCTGCCATGGCGCAGGCGTACAGGCCGGCCGCCTCCATCTCGACGCCCAGCGTGCCGAGCTTGTCGAGGGCGGGGACGATGTCCATCCGCGAGCTGTAGAAGAAGTCGCTGGTGTAGACCGACCCGACGTGCACGCGGGCGCCCGTGCCACGAGCCTGATCGACGGCGCCGCGCAGCATGTCGAAAGAGGCGGCGAGCGAGAGCGTCACGCCCGGGATGTCGATGGTGGAAACGCTCGAGTTGGTGTGCGCGGACGACGCGACGATGACGTCTCGGACGGCGACCTGCTTGGAGATGCCGCCGCAGGTGCCGACGCGGCAGATCCGCTTCACGCCGAACTGCGAGTAGAGCTCGGTGGCGTAGATCGAGACGCTCGGCACGCCCATGCCCGAGGCCATCGCCGTCATCGCAACGCCGTCGACGGTGCCCGTCCAGGCCCCGATGCCACGGACGTCGGAGACGAGCCTCGCGCCCTTCATCCGGGTCTTTGCGATGCGCTCGGCGCGCTTCGGGTCGCCGGGCATGATGACGAGCGGCGCGATGTCTCCCGGCTCGCAGGCGATGTGTGGGGTGGCCATCGTCGGCCTCCTTCTGGAGAGGAAATGAATAAGGCCCCGAACCAATTCGATTCGGGGCCTTGTGGCAGGTGTTGGATTTGAACCAACGTAGGACTACGCCGACGGTTTTACAGACCGCTCCCTTTGGCCGCTCGGGCAACCTGCCATGCCGGTATCCCGGCGCCGCACGAGCATAGCAGGGTCCTGACGACGACGGCAAAGCGGGCGTCCGGGCCCCTGGAAGGCTGGCACAATGGCCTGACGATGAGCACTTTCCGGGGCTCGTTGCGGATGCTGACGATCCCATCGGCCCCAGCCGCGAACGAACCCGGAAAAGTGCTCAAGGCCCCACCCGACCGGAGGATCCCATGGCTTCTGAGAGCTCATTCGACATCGTCAGCAAGGTCGACCGCCAGGAGGTCGACAACGCACTGAACCAGGCGGCAAAGGAGGTCAGCCAGCGCTTCGACTTCAAGAACACCGATGCGAAGATCGCGTGGTCGGGCGAGACGATCGAGATGCAGGCCGTCTCCGAGGAGCGCGTCAAGGCCGTCCTCGACGTCTTCCAGACCAAGCTGATCCGCCGCGGGGTCTCGCTCAAGGCTCTGGACGCCGGCGACCCGCGCCAGTCCGGCAAGCTGTGGAAGATCACGGCGACCACCAAGCAGGGCATCAAGACCGAGGACGCGAAGAAGATCTCGAAGCTGATCCGCGACGAGGGCCCCAAGGGCGTGAAGGCGCAGATCCAGGGCGAAGAGCTGCGCGTCTCCTCCAAGAGCCGCGACGACCTGCAGGCCGTCCAGAAGCTGATCAACGAGCAGGACTACGACTTCGCCGTCCAGTTCGTGAACTACCGCTGACGGCGCCCTTCGCAGACGCCAACGAGAGTCACCGACGCCAACGATATTCGCGCGAATATCGTTGGCGTCGGTGCATGTCGTTGGCCTCTGGGATATCTCGTTGGCGGTGGTGGGGCGGGTCGGCGCCGACCCCAGGTCAGAGCTGACCGCAGCCCCTGCCCCCGGCCCCCTGCACCCGACCCGGCTCCTCGGGGCCAGCCCCGTTCCCTGCGCCGCTCAGCCCCCGGGGCCCACCCCGGTTCCCCCTTTCCCGCACAACGATGCCTATTCCGGCGCCGCTGCAACATAGGCGCAGCAACACCGAAATAGGAATTGTTGTGCGTGGGAGTCGAGCCGGGACCCTTCGCTCCGCTCAGGGCGTTTCGACAGGCTCAACGACCCGGGTCCCTGAGCTCGTCGCGAGGGGGTAGGGGAAGAGCTCCAGCGCTCACGAGACGAGGAGCCCGGCCGGACGCGCCAGGGCACCTCGTCAGGACGCAGGGTTTCGACAAGGTCCGCGACGCCCGTCCGGACGCACGTGGGGCCTCCCTGACTGGGAGAGGCCCCCTCGTGGGTGCGGGCGGACGCCCGACTGCTAAGCCGATGCTCAGCGGCGCCCGACGCGGTTGATGAGGAACTTGCCCAGCTCGTTGAACAGGAACACGCCGACCGACAGGCCGAGGATCGGGCCCCACTGCGCCCAGCCGAGCTCGGAGGAGCCGAACCAGGTGTTCATGAACGGCGCATGGATGAAGATCAGCTGGAGGGCGATGAGCCCGGCGATCGAGAACCACACCGCGCGGTTGCCGACGAGCACCCGCCACGTCAGCGACGAGGTGTTCAGGAAGCGGCAGTTGAACAGGAAGGCGATCTGGCCGAAGGCCAGCATGGTGACGGCGGCGGTCTGGGCCACGTCGTAGTCGACGACGGCATTTTGTCGCATGAACATCAGCAGCGCGGCACCACCGATGGCGACCGATGACCACAGCACCTGTGCGAGGGCCCTCGGAGAGAGGATCTGCTCCTTCGGGGACCGGGGCGGCCTGCTCATGATGCCCGGCTCGGCGGGCTCACTCGAGAGTGACAGCGACAGGGTCAGCGCCGTGACGAGGTTGACCCACAGGATCTGTACCGGCGACAGGGGAAGTGCCATGCCGAGCAGGACGGCCACGAGGATGACGAGGCCCTGGCCGCCGTTGGTCGGCAGCAGGAAGACCACCGACTTGCGGATGTTGTCGTAGATCCGACGCCCCTCCTCCACAGCCCTCTCGATGGTGGCGAAGTTGTCGTCGGCCAGCACGATGTCGGCGGCCTCCTTGGTGGCCTCCGTTCCCTTGATGCCCATCGCGACGCCGACGTCGGCGCGGGTGATGGAGGGGGCGTCGTTGACGCCGTCGCCGGTCATGGCGACCACCTCGTCGTGTGTCTGCAGCGCCTTGACGATCCGGAGCTTGTGCTCGGGCGACGTGCGGGCGTAGATGTCCACGTCGCGGACCTGGGCGGCGAGCTCGTCGTCGCTCATGGCCTCGAGCTCCGCGCCGGTGAGCGCCTTCACGTCCCCCTCGGCCGGAGCGATGCCCAGCTCGCGCGAGATCGCGACGGCCGTGCCGGCGTGGTCACCCGTGATCATCTTCACCCGGATGCCGGCGGTGTGCGCCAGCGAGATGGCGTCGGTCACCTCGGGTCGGGGCGGGTCGACGATGCCGACGAGCCCGAGGAAGGTCAGCCCCGTGTCGAGGTCGTCGAGCGCCAGGTCCTCGACGCCGTCGGCCGGCCGCGAGGCCGCAGCCAGGACGCGCAGGCCCTGCTCCGACAGCTCGTCGATGCCGGCGTCCCAGAAGCCGTGGTCGAGCGTCTCGGTGGAGCCTCCGCCGCCCAGCTGCGTGGTCGAACGGTCGAGCAGCCGGTCGGGGGCACCCAGCACGTGGATCCGACGCTCCCCGGAGGCGACGTCGTCCAGGGTGGCGGAGAACTTGTGGGCCGACTCGAAGGGCACCGTGGCGAGCCGCGTGACGTGGGCCATGTCGGCGCCCGCCTTGGTGGCGAGCACGTCGAGCGCGCCCTCGGTGGGCTGCCCGACGACCCGCCAGCCCTCGTCGGTCTCCTCGACACGGGCGTCGTTGGCCGCTCCCGCGGCGATGACAAGCGCCTCCAGGTCCGGGTGGTCGGGGAGGGTCGCGGGCTGCCCGTGCGGGTCGGTGACGTGGCCCTTCGGCTGGTAGCCCGTGCCCTCGACGACGTATCGACCCTCGGAGGTCAGCACCGTGCGGGCGGTCATCTCGTTCTGGGTCAGCGTGCCGGTCTTGTCGGAGCAGATCGTCGTGACGGACCCGAGGGTCTCGACGGCGGCCATCTTGCGGGTGATGGCGTTGCGGCGGGCCATCTGCTGCACGCCGAGCGCCAGGGTGATGGTCACCAGCGCGGGCAGGCCCTCAGGGACCGCCGCGACGGCGAAGCCGATGGCTGCGGAGATCAGCTCGTCGCCGTGGAAGTCGTGCACGAAGTAGCCGATCGCGAGCATCACTACCGCCATCACTCCGATGAGGATCGCCAGCTGCGTGCCGAGCTTGGCGAGCTGCCGCGACAGCGGGGTGTCGAGCTTGTCCTGGTCCGCCACCAGCGCCGAGATCCGGCCGATCTCGGTGTTGCCGCCCGTCGACACGACGACTGCCTCGGCCGTGCCGGCCGTGATGATGGTGCTGGAGAACAGCATCGAGGATCGATCGCCGACACCCGCCTCGGCCGCGACGGGCTCGAGCTCCTTCTGCGCTGGCACGGACTCGCCGGTCAGCGCCGCCTCGTCGACCTGCAGCGACGAGGAGGTCAGGAGGCGAACGTCGGCGGGAACCCGGTCACCCGAGCGGACGCGGATGACGTCGCCAAGCACGATGGTCGCCGCGTCGACGACACCCCAGGTGCCGTCGCGCAGCACCTGCGCGTCGAGCGACTGCATGGTCTGGAGGCTGGCGAGCGCGGAGGCGGCGCGGCCCTCCTGAATGAAGCCGATGAGGCCGGTCGCGAGGATGACGACCGCGATGACGGCGAAGTCGACCCAGTCCCCCGAGTACGCCTTGAGAGCTGCCGCAGCGATCAGGATGTAGATCAGGATGTCGTTGTACTGCGACAGCAGGCGACGCCAGGCGGGGACCGGCTTGGGCGTGGGCAGCTCGTTGCGGCCGTCACGCGCCAGTCGCCGCTCCACCTCGGATCCCGCGAGACCGTCGGTGGTCGAGTCGACGGATGCCAGCACCTCCTCGGGGCTCGCCGCCCACGGCTTCGGAGCGGATGAGGAGGGAGGGGTCTGCGGCTCAGGGGATGTCGACACGATGACGGCTCCAGGTGTGGATGGGGTCTTACAGGCTCTCAAATCTTAGAGACCTGCCCAAACCACCGCTGTTGTTCCCGCGCTGCTAGCCTGCCTGTGTTCCATGCCCCGATCCCCAGGCAGGTCCTGATGACTGATCCACAGCTGACCCTGCGCCTGGTGCGACTCTCCGACGCGGCCGCCACGCTGGATGCCTTCGGGTCCGACCCGTCGATGTCCCGCCAGGGCACGGTGACGTCGCTGGCTGAGGCAGAGGCCTACCTGTCGGGGCTGATCGACGACGAGCGCCAGCACCCGTTCGCCATCTGCGACGGGGACCGCCTCGTCGGGCTGGTGTGCGTGACGCTCGACGCGGTCAACCGGGTGGGCTGGTTCTGGTACTGGACCAACGCGTCCCACCGCGGCCGCGGCTGGGCCTCGACGTGCGCGACGGCGGTCGCCACCTGGGCGCCGTCGGCAGGCGGCTGCGAGCGCCTCGAACTCGGTCACCGGGCCGACAACCCGCTGTCCGGCAACGTCGCCGGCCGGGCCGGATTCATCCGCGAAGGCCGGGAGCGGGGCAAGTTCCTGATCGACGGACAGCGGGTCGACGTGCTGACCTACGGCCGCCTGGCGACCGATCCCTGGCCCGCCGCGACGCTGGAGGTCTCCTGGTGAGGCGCATCGGCACGCACAACGTCAACGGCATCCGGGCCGCGCTGCGGCGCGGCTTCGCCCCCTGGTGGGCGCAGACGAACGCCGACATCATCGCCCTGCAGGAGGTCCGCTGCCGGGCCGACGACCTGCCGCTGGAGGCCTTCGCCGGCTACCACGCGACGCTGGACACCGGCACGCTGGCCGGCCGCAACGGCGTGGCGGTCCTGACCCGCGAGATCCCGACCGCTGTGAGGACGCTCGGCGGGACCGTGACGACCATCGACCCGCACGGTGCTCAGGAACACACCGAGGTCGACCGCCTCGTGAGCCGCGACCTCGCGCCGTTCGCCAGAGAGGGCCGCTACGTCGAGGTCGACTTGTCCGACACCCCGCTGACCGTCGCGTCGCTGTACCTCCCGAAGGGGGCCGCCTGGCCCTACGAGGACAACTCGCAGGAGAAGTACGACCGCAAGATGCGCTTCATGCGAGGGCTGGCCCGGCTTCTGACCGTCTCCCGCCGACGCTCGGCCGCCGAGGGCCGCGAGTTCCTCGTGATGGGCGACTTCAACGTCGCCCACACGAAGCAGGACCTGCGCAACTGGCGCACCAACCAGAAGTCCGAGGGCTTCCTGCCCGAGGAGCGCGACTGGTTCGGCTCCATCACGGGCCCCCGCACCCTTGTCGACGTGGTCCGCGCGCTCCACCCTGGCGCCGACGGGCCGTACTCGTGGTGGTCATGGCGCGGGCAGGCCTTCGCCAACGACGCGGGCTGGCGGATCGACTACCATCTGGCCTCCCCCGCGCTGGCCAGGTCGGCGACGCACGCGTTCTCCGGGCGCGAGGCCAGCTACGAGGAACGGATCTCGGACCACTGCCCCGTCGTCGTGGACTACGGCGTCGGCGACTGATCCTTCTCGCGCGGCCGGGGACCGTCCCCGCCGGCGTCCATCGGCTGGCTCAGCTCGTGCGTGTGCATGGTCCAGTAGGCGGCGCCGAACAGGATCAGCACCATCATCCACGCCCCGTTGCGGATGCCGAAGTTCATCGCGTTGAATCCCAGGAGGACGACGGTCGCGACGATGGCTCCCCGCAGCGCGCGGGTCGACGGCTTCGTCATCGGTAGCAGGACGGCGCCCCACAGCAGGTACCAGGAGTGCAGCGCCGGCACGCACAGCGCGAACCAGATGAACGAGTAGCTCAGGAAGTGCAGCGGCCGCCGGCCGAGGTGCCGATAGGCGAAGTACACGATGCCGAGCATCGACATCACCGAGCCGATGCCTTTGAGCGCCACGACGGCGGCGCGGCCCGTCGGGTCGCCGGTGATCCAGTTGACGGGGAACTGGATGAGGTAGCCGACGACCGTGAACGGGGAGACCGTGTCGACCATGCCGGGCACGTTGATGGCGTTGATCCACCCGAATCCGAGCCCCGAAACCACCGAGATCGCGGCGAACACAGCCACCGCGACCGCCAGCGACGACAGGGCCCGCAGCGCGGCCCACGCGACGGCGCGGGGCCGCCAGGACGTCCAGGGAGCGACGAGGAACGGCAACGCGACGGCGACCAGGAAGGCCGGCTGCTTGATCGACGCGGCGACGCCGACCAGGATCGCGCCCAGCCACCAGCGTCGCATCTTCATCGTGACGAGAATGCCCGCCAGCATCAGCCCGGTCATCTGCGCGTCGTTGTGCGCACCGCCGATGAAGTCGATGACGAGGATGGGGTTGAGAACGGCGAACCAGCTCGCCGCCGCGGGGTCGACGCCGACGCGCTTGGCGATCCGCGGTACCGTGACGCCGATCAGGATGACCCCGATCAGCGCCGGCACACGCATCAGGACGGCAGACAGGTAGGGGTCGAAGCCGGCGAGGATCACGATGCCGTGGCTCATCCACAGCGCGAGCGGGCCGTAGGGGGCGGTCGTCTCGCGCCACACCCAGGCGACCTGGTCCGCGAAGTAGCCGGGCAGGATGCCGGGCCCTACCTGGTAGGGGTTCAGCCCGTTGTGGATCAGCCAGCCGTGGGCGGCATACGAGTAGGCGTCGTGCGAGAAGATCGGCGGCCCGACCAGCATCGGAGCCGAGATGATGGCCAGCACCGCCCAGTGGCGCAGCTGCGGCGCGCCAGCTGCCCGCCGCCGCGCGGGGCGCAGCCGGAACCATGACTCCAGCAGCAGCGACAGGCCGACGAGCGTCGCGATCGTGCCGACCCACTTGGTGGTGGCGCCGTCGATGCCGAGGTCGCGCAGCACATCCCAGATGGGCGAGGCCTGCGGCAGGTACGCGGGGCTCAGCGATCCGAGCAGGATGCCGAGGCTGCCAAGGAAACCGACCCACACCGCGCGGGTCGAGGCGGCCAGCCTCAGGTCCTCCCACGCTCGGGTCACGAGGCTACGCACCGCCTCCGCCGAGCTGCTCCCTGCCGTGGGCAAGTTCGGCGAGCGAGGACGCGGGGGCGACGTGGGCGCCCGCCCACTCCAGTGCGTCAGTGGGGCACTGCTCGATACAGACGCCGCAGTACATGCACAGCGCCCAGTCGATCGTGAACGTGTCGAGGACGTTGTGCGTGCGCGGCCGCGCCCCCGGTGCGGGCACCATCTGCTCCATGTGCGAGGTGAGCGTGATGCACCAGGTCGGGCACTCACGCGCGCAGATCATGCAGGACGTGCAGGCGTCCTCGATCAGGGCGATGGAACCGTGGATCATCGCTGCCTCCTCACCCGTGCGCCGGTCGCCGAGAGGGCGACATCGGCCGGGCTCGAGTCGGGATCGGCCAGGACGGCCGGGTCGGGAACGCCGGGTGGTACCAGCTTGCGTCGGCTGGGCGAGGCACCGGACTCCCCCGGTTCGAGCGCCCCGGGCCAGGCGGTCTCGAGTCGACCGGTGAGCAGGACGTCCTTGCGCAGCGGCGCCCCTCCGCCGTGGTGGATCAGGGGCCGGTTGTCTCCGCCGTCGAACTCGACGCCGAAGAAGTCGTGCACCTGCCGTTGCAGGAAGGCGGCCCCCGGGAACAGGTCGGCCAGGTCGGCGACGTGGGGGTCGTCGCGTTCGGCGAGGGTGTCGATGGTGCGCTCTCCGCCGGTCTTCGGGTCGAGCAGGCGCAGCAGCACCCGGATGTGGTCGCTGCGGCCGACCTCGTCGACCGCCGTCAGGTTGAGTAGGAAGGTGTACCCCCCGGCGAGAGCCGCCTCGGCCTCCGCACGCCAGCTCATGCCGCGGCCTCCACGCGCTGCGCGTCGAGGTAGTCGTCGAGCGCCCCCGGCGGCGGCGGACAGCCCGCGATGAAGTGGTCGACCTTGACGAGTTCCTCGGAGCCGCGCACCACCGCGTAGGAGTCCCAGTACGGGCCGCCGACGCAGGCGCAGGCCCCGAAGGCGACCACCTTCGCCCGCTGGGGCGCCTCCTCGAGGACGAGCCGGATCGATGGGAGCATCGGGACGGTGATCGTCCCGGACAGGGTGACCACCACCCGCGCAGAGGGAGGGATCTCGGCGATCGGGAGGCAACCACGTTCCCCGGCCGCCGTCTGGGTCTCGAGGGCGCAGCAGGCCAGCGGCACGTCGATGACGAAAACAGAACCGTCACCGAACCAATCGCGCGCTGCAACCATGCGGGGCAGTCTACGCGTCCAGCGGCGGCCTGGCCTTCTGCGAGGCCCGTGGTGCGCATAGACTCCGCCTGCAATGACGAAACTGACTGACTGGCTCTCCGAGGCGACCGAACCCCGGCTCATCCAACACTTCGGTGCGAGCACCGTGGCGCGTGGTCAGCAGTATGCGCGGCTCGGCCGGGTCGGCGAGATCCAGACCTCCGGTCCCCTTGCCACCGCAGAGGTGCGCGGCTCGGGGTACCGCACCTACCAGACCTCCGTCATGTGCATGTCGGGCTTCTCGACCCTCGTCGCAACCTGTTCATGCCCGATGCGCGCCGACTGCAAGCACGCAGTCGCGCTGATCCTGACGCTCCAGAAGCCGCGGACGCACCGCACCACCTGGCAGCAGATCCTCGCCCCGTTCGCGGTGGCCGGCCCCGGCTCGGGGAGGCCGCTCGCGCTGCAGGTCAGCGAGGAGGGCGCGACCCTCGTGCTGCGCCCCATGGTCAAGGGCGTGCGCGGCAACTGGATCCGCACCGGGGCGACGTGGGAGGAGCTGCGCCGGAGCGGCGATTTCCTTCCCGCGCATCGCGACTCACTCCTCGCCGTCCTCGAGACCCGCACCGCCTCGGTGGCCAACCGGCCAGACGGATTTCCAATCACCGACGCCCACCCCGCCGTGTGGCCCGCGCTGCGGCGCGCGGTCGACGCCGGGGTCGAACTGGTCGCCGGCCCGT
>RRZU011924742.1_pt1 | contig 10560 bp, 8 predicted proteins | sample 2165561 | NCBI WGS metagenome assembly RRZU01 (sample SAMN10456909, study PRJNA506462) | wastewater metagenome | isolation source: wastewater sludge | place: USA: Moscow, Idaho | reverse complement strand
CCGGTACACGTTATGGCGTGCCGCAAGCGGGCGTGGTGGTTTTGCCGGTGCGCTTTGTGTTGCAAGACTGATGTGGAAGAAAAAGCCGCATGGAAAAATGCATCCCCCAAGGCCCAATCGCAGTGTTGCGCCATTGCGCATATCGGCCCTGCGCATGATCTGAACAGTAGAAGCGGTCCTGAAAGAGGCTTGAAAAACAGGTCAAGCCAGGAAAGCAAAATAAACAAAAAGCCCCTGATTTTTATCAGAGGCTTTTTGTTGTGAGCTGTGTGTTGGCTACAGCGCGAACCGCGCCAAACCAAAGGGTGTGTTAGTACGTTCTGGCTTGCGCAATGATGCTGGAACCATCGCGTCCCGGGCGGTTGCCGTTTTGCTGTACCCAGTAGCGGATGGATTCGGCATCTTGCGCCCGCAGATTGGTGGCAGAAGAATCCAGCAAAACGATGATGACGTTACGCCCGTTGATATTGCTCTGCATGACGACGCAGCGCCCCGCTTCGGAAATGAAACCTGTTTTTTGCAGGCCGATATTCCATTCCGGGCTGTGGATGAGGCGGTTGGTATTGTTGAAGCGCAGCATTTTTCCTTGCACGGCAAAGTTTGCACCGGGGTAGGTGGTGTAGTTGCGAATCAAGGGATAACGGTAAGCCGCCTTGACCAGCAAAGCCAGATCGTGCGCACTGGATTGGTTGGAACTGGACAATCCGGTTGGCTCCACATAACGTGTTTCGCGCATACCCAGCATGAGCGCGCGTTGGTTCATGGCGCGAACCGCTGCGCTCAAGCCGCCGGGATAGGTGCGCCCCAAGGCATGGGCGGCACGGTTCTCGCTCGACATCAGGGACAGATGCAGCAACTCTTGCCGCGACAGCGTGGTGCCTACAGCCAGACGCGAGCGGCTGCCTTTGAGGCGATCCACATCTTCGTCGGTGATGGTGATCATTTCGTCCATGGGCAGGTTGGCATCCATGGTGATGACTGCCGTCATCAGCTTGGTGATGGATGCAATGGGCGAAACGAAATGTCCATTTTTATTGACCAGTATTTGCCCTGTTTTTTGATCCATGGCAAAGGCCACGCTGGAGTACAGATCGGGTCCGAAGTTGCCACGGTCTTGGCTCAAACCCTGAATCTGCCCCAAGCTGTTGCGCTGTGGCACGGAAACACGAATGATGGATGAAGAAGGCGCAGGGTCTGGCTGGCGCGTTGGTACTGTTGCTGTTTGCACGGGAGGTGGAGCAACAGGTGTTACCACCGGCGCAACAACAGGAGTTGGGGCGACGGACGCAACTGCTGTGGCTGCTGCGGACGCTTCTGCCTGTTTGTCATTCAGCAGTGCCTGAAGAGGATCGTCATGTGTTTGGGCAGCGGGAGTGGTGCCAAGAGCGGCTGGAGTGCTTTCCGGGTTGGCTTGCGGCGCTACAGCCGTCGTGGCTGCAGGCACAACGGCAGGCGCATCCTCAAAAACGGCGGTGTTGGCATTATTGCCGGAAGTAGTGGCTTGTAGCGCCATCAGGTCTTCTTGCAAAGCCGGGCTGGTACCGGGTTGTGGCGCTTGCTGAATGGCGGTGGGGGCAACAACTGCGGCTTGGCGTGCGGCAGTGGCTCTGGCTTGCAGTTGGCGCTCTTTCTCTTTCTGGGCGGCAGCCAATCGTTGCGCGCGCGCTTGCTCCATTTTTTCTTGCCGCTCGGCTTTTTCCGCTTGCTGGGCTTGCGTGGTCAGGCGCGCCAATTGCTGCTTCTGAATCTTGCTGAGGGTGCGGCCTTTGCCTTTGGCTTGCAGGGCGGCAATTTGTTTGCGCAGGTCTTGAGTAGAAGGGGCTTTTGCATCGCTTTTGTCCCCTTTTTTGTTGTGCGCAGTCAGGCGGCTGTCTGCTTTGCTGTTACGTACCACTTTGTCTGTGGCGCTTGCAAGGGCAGTGGTTTGTGCTTGGCGTTTGGAAGATGCGCCTGAGCCATTTTTACCAGCTTTGCCGGTGGCTGCGACGCTCGCGGTTTTTTTATCGTTGCTTTTGTCTTTGTGTGCGCTTGCAGTCGTTTTGGCATTGCTGTTTTTGTTTCCCGCACTTTTTGCCGATGGCTTGGTTGCCGTTTTGACTGCGGGCTTTTCAGTAACTTTGCTCTTGCCAGGCTTGGCCCATGCTGGGGACACAACGCCTGCAAGCAAAAGTGCACACACCAAAGAAATGTGTCCGGATGTACGGCGCATTTTCTGTACGAGAGTTGTGGAAGTCGTACGCGATGAAGAACGAAATACGCTCGAAAACATGATGAAACCCCTTGGCACAAGATATTCTTCAATAGTTTAACTCGATTCAAAATCAATGGCATATCAAATACTTGGATTCAATACTTCATTTGTCGATTAAATTGTAAAAAATGGAGAACAGGGGCTTTCACAAATCTGAAAATAGATCATGGAGAGATAAGTAAAAGACCAATATCTCTGCTCGCACCGGTTTGCTGCAAATTACAAATGGCAAAAAATAGGAACATGCCATGCTTGCTGACAGCACAACAGGACTGGCGGATGAGAGCTTGGATGTACCTGTTGATTTGGGTGGCCGATGACGATGCGGTTTCATGGTGCGTTGCATGCACACTCGAAAAACGCGAACAAGGCCCCAAGGCATGCACGTTGGGAATCACGCAGGGCTCTTCTGCTGAGCCCTGCTGGAGTGTAGAGAAAAAATAGACTGACTATCGTGCCGCTTGTCAGCGTGCTTAAAGCGCCTGCGTCAGTTCAGGCAAAGCCGTGGCAACGTCTGCCTCCAGAAAATAGTCGGCGATGCTGGCAATGGGGGCGTCGGGGTCTTTGTTGATGGCAACAATCACCTTGCTGTCTTTCATGCCCGCCAAATGCTGAATGGCGCCGCTGATGCCGCAAGCAATGTACAAGTCGGGCGCAACGATTTTGCCGGTTTGGCCAACTTGCAAGGCATTGGGCGCATAGCCCGCATCCACCGCAGCGCGGCTGGCGCCAATGGCTGCGCCAAGTTTGTCGGCCAGCGGGGTGAGCAGGGCGTTGAACGCTTCGGCGCTATCCAGCCCGCGGCCACCAGTCACGATTACGCGCGCTGTGGTGAGGTCAGGCCGGTCGGATTTGGCTTCTTCGCGGTTCACAAAGGTGGACATGCCCCTATCACTTACAGTAGCTACGTTTTCAATAACAGCAGTGTTATCTGTCGTGACGGCGGCATCAAAACTGGTCGTGCGCATGGTCAATACCTGGATGGCATCACTGCTTTGCACGGTAGCGAAAGCATTGCCTGCGTAAATGGGGCGCTCGAACGTATTGGGGCTGATGATGCGCGTCACATCGCTTACCTGGGCAACATCCAGCTTGGCGGCAACACGCGGTGCGGTGTTTTTGCCGTTGGCCGTGGCGGCAAATACGATGTGGCTGTAAGACGCAGCTACGGCCAGCACTTGGGTTGCCAGATTCTCTGCCAGGGGATTGGCCAGCATCGGAGCATCGGCATGTAAAACTTTGTCCACGCCTGCCAGTTGCGCCGTGGCTTGTGCAACAACTGCCGCGTTGTGCCCCGCCACCAATACATGTACTTCGTTTGCGCATTGCGCGGCAGCTGTAATGGCATGGCAGGTAGCAGGCAGCAATTGATGGTTGTCGTGTTCGGCAATGACCAAGGCCGTCGTCATGGCGGTGTTCTCCAAAAAATACGTATACGCAATGCGTGGCAAAGTTGCTCTGCATGGTGCTGGCTGCCAGTTGGCATGCTGTGGATGCGCGCTGCTGAGCAGATGCAAAAATAACCACTCATTATGTCTGATGAAGCATGCCCTCATGGGCTGTGCGAGAAGAAAAGGGCAGGGGCGTGCTCCTGCGCCACCATGGGCTCGGAACAACCTCGGTTGATTGCGGCAAGGCCTTGTGGTTGCTGCGACTGCCGTGGACAGGCTGAATCCAATAGCGGCAATGGCACATGATAAAAAACGTATCGTTTTGTCTGAAAAAGAAAATATGCTTTTTCGAAGAGTGTTGCTTATGTGGCGAGAGTGCTCCATTGTTCAATGGAGCAAAAATCAGTCAATTGAATGTGCAAAATGAAAGGCGAGCAATAAGCATATTCTTACACTCCATGCATGGGCTGCATGGCTGCTGTGAAAGAATGGGCATTCGGCCTGCGTATGCCGTGCCGTTTGTTCATGCTTTGACCTCGTTGGAGGCAGAAGATGATTTTCTATTGGATAGAAATAACAGGAGGAATTCCATCATGAAAAAAACTAGCGCTTTGATCGCATCTTTGGTTTGTGCATTTGCACTGGCTGCTTGCGGCAGCTTTTCATCCAAGCAACCGGCTGCTGAAGCTCCGCAGGAAACGACTCAACCCTCTGCACAACCGGCAGCGGTAGATCCAAGCGGTGGTGCTGCACAGCAGTAAAGACAAGAAAGGGGCGAGAAAATTCTCGCCCCTTTTTGTTTTGCATGATCAAGATAGGTGCTTGATACAATGACTGGCTGTTTGTTGCAAAGCGGTCGTAAGTACTCCATTTGACGAAACAAACCTCGTTGGATAGAGGTTTTATCTTGATATAAGAAAAAATCTCTTTTGATACCCAGATTGTTGGTTCAGGCAAGAAAATTGTGTAGCGATGCGGCTCGGTCTTTGCTTCTGGTGAGCAGCCGTTTTCAATATGAATATGAGTGTTCTTTTAAGGTTGGAGGCTTCCCCTTGTAAATGAATAGGGTGCCATATCTACCGACTTTGAATTTGGATGTTTCGTTGAGTGCACTTTTTGTATTGAGTGTGTTTTTATGACTCAACCATTCTTGGTAAAGTTGAATGTCAACATCTATTTTTGCTTCTATAAAAATACCTGTGGCAAAAATAATCAGGCATGACAAGGGCATAGAGGCAAATGCTTTTAACAATATTTGGGAGTCGAACTCGTCTGTGATGGCAAGGAGTGGGTTTGAATGGATGGGCTTTTTCTATCATTGCAAGGGGCAATCCTCATGGCAGAAGCACAACGCGGCTTGTGACTTCATGGCGATGTAGCCAGAGTGGAAAACAGGAGATAGAACGGCTCTTATCGCTGTTTGCAGGGATCCCAAGTTGGACTCAAGACAAGTTGGACGAGAGCGGGCAGTGCGGATTGCGCGTATGCTTGTGAAACCTAGGGTATGTACTAGGCAGTGCGATGTTCTTCAGGTTTTTTCTTTGCTTACAAGTGGTTAGTGGCACTTTGTGGTCGTTTGCAAAGAATTCGTTTTGGAAATTTTTGCCTGCAAGCATCACAGCGGGGTGTTTTGTGTCATCATGCACTAGTTGTTTCAACACACTGTTTTTTTGGGAGGCTTTTGTGATGAAGTTCAAACGTGTTACCCGTATCGCTGCGGCTTTGGCTATTGCCGGTATCGCGCAAAGCGCATGGGCGCAGCAGGCAATCAAGGTTGCTTTGCCTGGTCCTACAACAGGTTCTGTCGCGCAATATGGCGATATCGTGCGCACAGGCGCCATGGCTGCCATTGATGCCATCAACAAGGCAGGTGGCGTGAATGGCGCCAAGCTGCAAGGCGTGGTTTATGACGATGCATGCGATCCCAAGCAAGCCGTTGCCGTAGCCAACAAAGTGGTCAACGACAAAGTCAAGTTCGTGATTGGTCACGTGTGCTCCGGCGCGACGCAGGCAGCCAGCGATGTGTACGAAGACGAAGGCGTGCTGATGATTACTCCTTCTGCCACTGCGCCCAATATCACTACACGCGGCTACAAACTGGTCTTCCGCACCATTGGTCTGGATAGCGACCAAGGGCCGGTTGCCGGCAGATACATTGCATCCCAGTTCAAGGGCAAGAATATTGCCATCCTGCATGACAAACAGCAATATGGCGAAGGCATTGCTTCTGCCGTTAAAAAATCGGTGGAAGGCGCAGGTCAGAAAGTGGCCATTTACGAAGGCCTGAATGCTGGTGACAAAGACTTTGGCCCGCTGATCGCCAAGCTCAAGCGCGCGAACATCGACTTTGTGTACTTTGGCGGCTATCACCCCGAAATGGGTCTGTTGCTGCGTCAAGCGCGCCAGGCAGGCCTGAAGGCCCAGTTCATGGGCCCTGAGGGCGCTGGCAACAAAGAGCTGTCTGCCATTGCGGGTGACGCTTCTGAAGGCTTGCTGGTGACCTTGCCTCGTGCCTTCGAGAATGATCCCAAAAACAAGGCCATTATTGACAGCATCCGCGCTGCCAAGAAAGATCCAACAGGTATTTTCGTGATGCCTGCCTATACTGCCGTGCAAGTGATGTCCGAAGGCATCAAGAAAGCCGGTGCTGCTGATCCTGCCAAAGTGGCTGCCGCTTTGCGTGCCAACAAGTTTGATACGCCGATTGGCAATATCGGCTTCAATGCCAAAGGTGACGTAACGAACTTCAGCTTCGCGGTTTACACATGGCACAAAAACGGCAGCAAAACGCTGGTGAAATAAGTGCACTAGCCATTTGATAGATGGGTCTGCTAGCCATGATGCTAGTTGACCATAGACAAACCGGCTCGCTTTTTACAAGCGGGCCGGTTTTTTTATTGCTTTCTTTCGTTTGCAGGGGTGCAAAAACTGTGGAGTGGTTGGTATGTGCTCTCGGCTTGCTGAGCGATGGATCTGCACATGGTAGCTGCTGGTGCGTTTGCGCCCCTTGTTTCTAGGTGTTTTTCCCACCTTAAATTGGGGCAGGGCAACTGCCACGTTGGATGAGATGCGATAAAATGCAAAGTTTCGCGGTTTTACAACCATTCCTCCATCTCATTCCCGTTTGATATGTATCACTATTTGCAACAGCTCATCAACGGGCTGACGGTAGGCAGCACGTATGCCTTGATTGCCATCGGCTACACCATGGTGTACGGCATCATTGGCATGATCAACTTCGCTCATGGCGAGGTGTACATGATTGGCTCGTATGTGGCCTTCATTGCGCTGACTCTGCTGATGAGCGGTGGTGTGGACAGCGTTCCGTTGCTGATGGGCGCTGCCTTTGCGGCAGCCATTGTGATTACCAGCGCCTATGGCTACAGCATCGAGCGGGTGGCTTATCGTCCGCTGCGGGGCGGCAACCGATTGATTCCGCTGATTTCGGCCATCGGCGTTTCCACCTTTTTGCAAAACGCCGTTCAGCTTTCGCAAGACTCACGCGAAAAAGCCATTCCCCAACTGATAGAAGGCGCTTTCGTGTTTGGTGACAGCGCCACAGACGCGACAGCGCAAGTGTCTTATATGCAAATCATCGTGTTTGTTACAACACTGGTGGTGATGACGGCGCTCACGCTCTTTATCGCGCGCTCGCGTTTGGGCCGTGCCTGCCGTGCCTGTGCCGAAGACATTGGCATGGCGCGCCTGCTGGGGATTGAAACCAATACCGTGATTGCGCTCACATTCGTGATCGGCGGCATGCTGGCAGCCGTAGCTTCCGTGCTGATCGGTTTGCAATATGGCGTCATCAATCCGTTCATCGGCTTCCTGGCGGGAATCAAGGCATTTACGGCTGCGGTGCTGGGGGGCATTGGTTCGATTCCGGGCGCCATGTTGGGCGGCTTGCTATTGGGTGTGGCCGAGGCATTTGGTGCCGATATCGTCGGTGACCAGTACAAGGATGTTGTGGCGTTCAGCTTGCTGGTGTTGGTGCTGTTGTTCAGACCAACAGGCATTTTGGGACGACCAGAGGTGGAGAAAGTATGAGTCAGGCATTCAAACGCGCCGTTTTTTCATCGGTATTGTTGCTGCTTTTGGCTGTTCCTGTTTTTGGTTTGCGCTTGCAGACGGAAGAAGTCAGCCTGATTGTGCAGCAGGCGGAAGCACCGGTTTGGTGGACCATTGGTGGTGCAACCGTGGTTTTGTTCCTGTGGCAACTGCTGCGCGACAGTTTGCCTTTGCCCGCATTTTTGCGCTCGGGTAACAAACCTGCTGCGGTGACTGGTGCAACAGCAGAGGGTGGGGGTGTGCGCGATTGGATCACCCGTGCCAATGTGCAGCGTCGCATCATGTATGGGCTGATGCTGCTGGCTTTGGCATGGCCCTTCTTTGCCAGCCGCGGCGCGGTGGATATCGCCACACTCATTTTGATCTATGCCATGCTGGGCATCGGGTTGAATATCGTGGTGGGCTTGGCAGGCCTGCTGGATTTGGGCTATGTCGGTTTTTATGCCGTAGGTGCCTATACCTATGCCTTGCTGGCAGAGCATGCAGGCTGGGGATTTTGGCAGGCTTTGCCGGTGGCTGGTCTCATGGCGGCGTTGTCTGGTTTTTTGCTGGGGCTGCCCGTTCTGCGCCTGCGGGGGGATTATCTGGCCATCGTTACCTTGGGCTTTGGCGAAATCATCCGCTTGGTGCTACGCAATGAAACGGATATTACCGGCGGCCCCAACGGCATTGGCTCCATTCCCAAGCCCACGCTGTTGGGCTTGACATTTGACCGTCGGGCGCCAGAAGGCATGCAAACCTTCCATGAATATTTCAACATGGAATACGATCCTGCGTTGAAGGTGATTGTGCTCTACCTGGTGGCCTTGTTGCTGGTGGCTTTGGTGCTGTTTACAGTCAACCGGCTCATTCGCATGCCGATCGGGCGCGCCTGGGAGGCGCTGCGCGAAGACGAAATCGCCTGCCGTGCGCTGGGCTTGAACCCCACCAATATCAAACTCTCGGCCTTTACCATTGGCGCGGCGTTTGCCGGTTTTGCAGGCAGCTTTTTTGCCGCGCGCCAAGGCTTGGTCACGCCCGAATCATTCACCTTCATTGAATCGGCCATGATTCTGGCCATTGTGGTGTTGGGGGGCATGGGTTCCCAATTGGGCGTGATTCTGGCCGCTGCCGTCATGGTGATGCTGCAAGAAATGCGTGATCTGGCCGAATACCGCATGCTGATTTTCGGTCTGGTCATGATCGTGATGATGCTGTGGCGCCCGCAAGGTCTGCTGCCCATGCAGCGTCCGCATCTGGAGCTGAAGTCATCATGAGTACACCCTTGCTTGAAGTACGCGACTTGGCCATGCGGTTTGGTGGCCTGCTGGCGGTGGATGGTGTTTCGCTGTCTGTGCAACCGCAGCAGGTGGTCTCCATCATCGGTCCCAATGGTGCAGGCAAAACAACCGTTTTCAACTGCCTGACCGGTTTTTATCGCCCCAGTGGTGGCAGCATCCATTTCAGTGGCCAGGCCATTCATGGACTGCGGGATCATCAAATTGCGCGCAAAGGCGTTGTGCGAACCTTTCAGAACGTACGCTTGTTTCGTGACATGACCGCGGTCGAAAATCTGCTGGTCGCACAACACAAGCATCTCAACACCGGCTTGCTGTCGGGGCTGTTCAAAACACCGGCATTTCGCCGCAGCGAAAAAGAAGCGCTGGACTTTGCCGCCCAGTGGCTGGAGCGTGTGGGCTTGACGGAAATCGCCAATCGGCCGGCCGGTACATTGGCTTACGGCCAGCAACGGCGGCTGGAAATTGCCCGTTGCATGATGACGCGCCCATCTCTGCTCATGCTGGATGAACCTGCTGCCGGTTTGAACCCGCGCGAAACGGAAGAGCTGGAAGCACTGCTGGCCGGTCTGCGGCAAGAACACCAGATCACGGTTTTGCTGATTGAGCACGACATGCGCCTGGTCATGAGCATTTCCGACCACATCTACGTCATCAATCAGGGGCGGCCACTGGCAGACGGAACACCGCAGCAGGTGCGCGAGCATCCTGAAGTCATCAAAGCTTATTTGGGTGAAGCATGAGCGAGCTGAATGTATCTGATACGTCTGCCGTTATGGATGCAGAGCAGGGCGGCAAAAATACTGCGCAGCAAATGCCGATTCTGCGTTTTGATAACGTCAGCACCTTTTACGGAAAAATCCAGGCGCTGCATGATGTGAGTCTGGAAGTGCGCCAAGGCGAAATCGTGACCCTGATCGGTGCCAATGGCGCGGGCAAATCCACTACGCTGATGACGCTGTGTGGCGACCCGCGTGCCGCCAGCGGCTCCATCCATTTCGAAGGGATTGAAATCACAGGCTTGCCTACGCCGCTTATCATGCGCCACGGCATCGCCATTGCGCCCGAGGGCCGCCGCGTGTTTGCCCGCCTCACGGTAGAAGAAAATCTGGCGATGGGGGCTTTCTTCACATCGGCTGATGCCAGGCAACAGCAAATGGAGCACGTGCTGAAGTTGTTCCCGCGCCTGAAAGAACGCTTCCACCAGCGTGCGGGCACCATGTCTGGCGGCGAGCAGCAAATGCTGGCCATTGGCCGTGCCCTGATGAGTCGGCCACGTCTGTTGCTGTTGGACGAGCCTTCACTGGGGTTGGCGCCTATCATCATCGCCCGCATTTTCGAAACCATCGAACAACTGCGTCGTGAAGGCGTCACCATCTTTTTGGTGGAGCAAAACGCCAACCAGGCACTCAAGCTAGCCGACCGGGGCTATGTGCTCGAAAATGGCCGCATCACCATGCAGGGTACCGGGCAAGAACTTCTGGCCAACCCGCGCGTGCGCGATGCGTACTTGGGTGCTTGATTGAACGGCTGATTGCTATTCCTGCAGTCTTGGCGTAGAAAAGCTGCAAAT
>RRZU010943782.1_pt1 | contig 10560 bp, 9 predicted proteins | sample 2165561 | NCBI WGS metagenome assembly RRZU01 (sample SAMN10456909, study PRJNA506462) | wastewater metagenome | isolation source: wastewater sludge | place: USA: Moscow, Idaho | reverse complement strand
TGGGCTAGATGTTAGCGCTTTTAATGCAGAAGCTGCACGTTTAGGACAAGAAGGCAAAACACCAATTTATATGGCGATTGATCAACAACTGGCAGCCATTGTTGCCGTTGCAGACCCAATTAAAGACACGACTTTTGCTGCTATTGCAGCGTTGCATCAACTGGGTTTAAAAGTGGCGATGATTACGGGAGATAACCGACATACGGCTCAGGCAATTGCTGCACGTTTACAGATTGATCATGTGGTGGCCGAGGTTTTACCTGAAGGCAAGGTCGATGTTGTACGTGAATTACAACAGCAATTTGGACGTGTGGCTTTTGTGGGTGATGGTATTAATGATGCCCCTGCTTTGGCACAAGCCGATGTTGGAATTGCGATTGGGACAGGTACAGATGTTGCGATTGAAGCAGCCGAAGTTGTATTGATGTCGGGCAATTTACAAGGTGTGCCCAATGCAATTGCTTTGAGTAAAGCCACCATCCGCAATATTCGTCAAAATCTATTTTGGGCATTTATTTATAATATTGCCTTGATTCCAATTGCTGCAGGCGTGCTATACCCGTTTGCAGGTATTTTGCTCTCGCCTATTTTTGCTGCAGGCGCGATGGCATTATCTTCAGTGTTTGTATTGGGTAATGCGCTCCGCTTAAAATATTTCCAAGCAGCACAGGTTTAAATGCAACACACAAAGGGTTTAGAAGATTGTTCTACGCCCTTTTTATGAGAGAAGTCACATGAATATTGGTCAAGCCTCTAAGCTATCGGGTATTTCCAGCAAAATGATTCGTTATTATGAGCAAATTGGTTTGCTGGATAGCGCCAAACGCTCTGCTTCGGGTTATCGGATTTATTCTGAGCAAGATTTAAAAACTTTGTCTTTTATTAAGCATGCACGGGATTTGGGTTTCTCTTCTGAGCAAATGAAAGAATTGCTAGGTTTATGGAAAAATGCTGACCGACAAAGTGCAGAAGTAAAGCAGCTCACACTTAAACATATTGAAACCTTAAAACAGAAGATTGCGCAATTACAGGAAATGGCGAACTGGCTACAAAGCTCTGCAGATCATTGCTCTGGGGATGAGCAGGCAGATTGTGTGATTTTGAAGGATATTGAGTTGGGGAAGTGATTTGGAATTAAGCCTCCCCCCATTCAAACAAGACCTGACAGTTATCCACTTGTTAGAAACCATTGTTGTATCTGTCAGCTTAAATTTAACTTAGGAAATCTACATCCCTATCTTTTTTAATACATAGCATAAAAAAAATCACACTTTGGGGAAGTGTGGGGGGAAACTTTGAATATCTGTTACTTTATGGGAGCGTATTATATATAAAAACAATTTGAATTAGTGAGCATTCTATATAATTTACGAGATAAATTTAACACTTTTTAAGAATCTCTCCAATAAACTGCACAACAATCAAGTTTTAGCACTATTCATTACGCATATTTTAGCGCGGTAATTCATACCCTTTTTCATTAATTAAACGAACCGCAGCATCACAGACTTCTGCATCATAAATTGTACCGTGTCCACGTATGACTTCTGCAAGTGCGACATCTACCCCTAATGCGAGGAGAAATAAATGACTTTAAGTCAAATACGTCTGGCGATACTAAGTCACGAGATAATTTAGGCATACTTTACCCTGCACCCAACCGATGAATGGTTTTTAGACTGACTTCGCTCACTACAGGTACCACAATATTCTGAAAAGACATCACGATATTTCCTATTTACTTGCAAGCCTGATTGAATCAATCTCTTTTATCATCTTACAAGCTATTGATCATTTTTTAAGGCATTTAAAGGTTGAAATTTAAGGAAATTTTATAAAAAACTCCAAGCTCAAACTCAAAAACCACATTACGACTTCATCTATTTTGTGAAATACCTCTCATTTTTAAACGATAAATTTTTTAGAATGATTTATGCTATATCACACATCAATAAACGAAAATTGAATAACAAGAGAGTTTGATCTATGCCACATTCTTACCACCTCGAAAAACACTATATTGAACGGTCTGGATGGTTACGTGCTGCAGTATTGGGTGCGAACGATGGGATCATTTCTGTGACCAGTTTGGTCGTGGGGATGGCAGCCAGTGGTGCATCTTCTCAAACATTGTTAATTACCTGTATTGCAGGCTTAATTTCGGGCGCTGCTTCTATGGCAGCAGGTGAATATATTTCGGTGAAATCTCAACAAGACATTGAACAAAATGACCTTGCGATGGAAGCACGCGAATTAAAACTCAATCCAGAGCATGAGCTAAAAGAACTCACCAATATTTATATGATTCGCGGTTTAGATGCCGAATTGGCAGAACAAGTCGCCATACAACTGACTGCACACAATGCTTTAGATGCCCATGCCCGTGACGAAATTGGTATTTTAGAACACACCTCAGCGCAGCCATTTATGGCAGCTTTTTCGTCGGCATTGGCATTTACTGTAGGTTCATTATTCCCGTTGGTGTCTATTTTACTCTTACCTGAACATCTGTTAGACAAAGGCGTAATGTTGGTTGGTGTAATTAGTCTAGGGGTTATGGGTGCGCTTGCCAGCTATGTCGGTGGTGCAAGTATGTGGAAAGGCGCATTGCGTGTCATGATCTGGGGTATTGTCGCCATGGTATTCAGTGCGTGGATTGGTTCAATGTTCCATGTCGCTGTGGCTTAAAATCTAGAAAACTCAGTATAAAAATCTGCCCTATCTTTGGATAAAAATATGTTCAGAGATAGGGCAAGCTTCAGAAATAACATGAATGAACAGCTTATCCATGCAAAGTTTATATCTCTAAAACTTCTATCTTCAAAGTTAATCAAATAAAACTACAACAGATTCAGCCCACAATTTTAAGTCCGTTTTAAGTTTCAAATTTTAAGCTAAAGCATCTTAAGGTCTTTTGAATCATTGACGATGTCTAAACAGCCCCAATCACCACTTGCTCCGTCTTTCTTTGCCCGACTGCGCTTTTGGCAAAAACCGATTTCTTTATTCTATTTCAATCTACTGCTTGCCCTATGGTTAGGCTTGGTATTGAACTATGGATTTTATGAGAAAATTCAACAATTCACACCTTATCAGGGCATTAAAGCCATAGGCTTATTGATTGCAACTGTGATCGTCATCGTATCGGCGTATCATCTGTTGCTGCAATGGCTAAACTGGCGTTGGAATGCCAAAATATTAGCCAGTATTTTGATTGTAGTCGGTGGATTCAGCGCTTATTTTGTTAATAGCTTGGGCGTAGTGATTACCGCAGACCAAATTCAAAATATGCTGCAAACCGATGTACGTGAAGTACGTGATCTTTTGTCTGTACGCTTAGTGGTTTGGAGTGTGCTGTTTGTACTATTGCCATTGGTCTTGGTGTGGTCTGTTAAAATTCAGCCGACTCATTTTGCCCGTCAATTACTGCAAAAGACTTTAGGCAGTGTAGTTTCGATTGTGCTGATTTTGGGTTTATTGTTCTGTTTTTATGTGGATTATGCTGCAATCTTCCGCGAGCATCGTGATTTAAAAGGCATGCTTTCTCCACAAAATGCGATTGCCTCTAGTCTATCGTATTATAAAAAGAAAGCACCCAAACAGAATTTGCCGCTGCTGCGCTATGGTGAAGATGCACATTTAATTCAACGTGCGCAAACAGGCACAGCACCCAAAATTATGCTGTTGGTGGTTGGTGAAACTGCACGTGCCGAAAGCTTCTCGCTGAATGGCTACGCAAAAAATACCAACCCTGAACTCTCTAAGCTGCCTGTGATTAATTTCACTCAAGTCAGCTCTTGTGGTACAGCCACGGCTGTTTCTGTGCCGTGCATGTTCTCGGGGATGCCACGCCAAAATTATGATGAACAACTGGCAAGTCACCGTGAAGGATTACTGGATATTGCTCAGCGTGCAGGTTATCAAGTCACTTGGATTGATAACAATTCAGGCTGTAAAGGTGCCTGTGATCGGGTGCAGCAATATCAAATTCCTGCAGAACTAAAACAAAAATGGTGTGATGCCAGCGGTGAATGTTTAGACGAAATTTTAGTAGACAGTTTACAGGCTTATCTTGCTCAACTGGACCCGAAAGACACGCGCTCACATTTAATTGTATTGCACCAAATGGGCAGTCATGGACCTGCTTATTTCAAACGCTCAACCGCAGCTTATCAACCCTTCCAACCGACGTGTAACAGCAATGCGATTCAGGGTTGCAGTGCCGATGCCTTACGCAATACCTATGACAACTCGATTGTGTATACCGACCATGTTTTAAGTCAGTTGATTCAAACTTTAGAGCAACAAAAACACTATCAAACTGGTTTTTGGTATTTATCTGATCATGGTGAATCGACAGGCGAGCATGGTTTATATTTACACGGCGCACCGTATTCTATGGCACCGACTCAACAAACTCATGTACCGATGCTGATGTGGTTTTCAGAAGCTTGGCAACAACAAAATTCCGCGCAAGTGAATTGCTTAAAAGCACAACGCCAAGCAGCATTGAGTCAGGACAATCTTTTCCCAAGTTTATTGAGCTTACTAGATGTAAAAAGCCAAGTGATTGATCCGAAAAATGATATGCTGAATCAATGTTCTGCCCCATCTACCACTCAACCGCAGCACGAGTCATCACATGCCTAAAATATTAATCATTGAAGATGATTTTATGATTGCCGAATCGACCCAAACCTTGCTCAAGTTACAGCAATTTGATGTTACTTGGGGGAACAACGGGATTGATGGCTTAAAGCAATTAGAGCAGCAAGATATCCAGTTGGTGTTGCTGGACTTAGGCTTACCCATGATGGACGGCATGCAGGTATTAAAAAACATTCGCCAGTTACATCCACAATTGCCCGTGCTGATTATTTCTGCGCGTGATCAATTGCAACAACGGGTGGATGGTTTAAATCAGGGTGCAGATGATTATTTAATTAAACCCTATGAATTTGATGAATTACTGGCGCGAATTTATGCCCTGCTCAGACGTAGCGGCGCACAAAATCCTGTAAACGATACCGCACATATTTTAAGTTATGGCGATTTAGTCTTAGATACCGAACAACATTTGGCAAAATTCAAAGGTGAATATATCGAATTGTCGAATCGTGAATGGGCAATTTTAATGGCTTTGGTCAGCCACCCTAATAAAATTTTCTCTAAAAGTAATTTAGAAGATAAATTATATGATTTTGACAGTGAAGTCAGCAGCAACACCATTGAAGTCTATATTCACCATTTACGCGCCAAACTTGGCAAGGACTTTATTCGTACCATTCGTGGTTTGGGCTACCGTTTAGGGCAAATTTAATGCAATCCTACTCTTTGCAAAAACGTCTGATTGTTTATGTTTCTATCTTTAGTGTCATGTTGGGCTGCGTTTTGGTATTTGCAGCGTATCGAATTGCCCTAGAAGAAATGAATGAAATTTTAGATGCACAAATGCAAAGTTTGGCAGAACGCATTGCAGCGAACCATCCTGAACCTACACAGAGCCAAATCGATTTAAATCAGAGATATAGCGAAGAAGACTTATTTGTCGATATTTGGTCATATGACGATGCTACAACACAATTACACCCTCAAGATGTGTTGCTACAACCCGTAGAAAAACCAGGGTTTTATAATCATCAAACCGAAGTTGGACTGTGGCATACCTATATTTTGCCGCAAGAAACCCTACAGATTCAAATTAGCCAGCAAAACTCTGTGCGCCAATATTTAGCTTTAGAATTAGCGGCAAATATGTTTATTCCCTATGCAATATTTTTACCCTTTGCCCTTTTGGCTTTGGGTTGGCTGATTCGTCATAATTTTCAACCACTAAATAACTTTAAAAGCGAATTGGCACGTCGTAAAGCGCAGGATCTCAGCCCGATTCACATGTTGGATTATCCTGTCGAGCTTGCACCCACGATTCAGGAAATGAATCAGTTATTTACGCGAATTTCTGCCGCACAGCAGGAACAGCGCCAGTTCGTTGCCGATGCTGCACATGAATTACGTACCCCACTCACTGCACTCAATTTACAAGTACAAATTTTATTGCAGCAATTTCCACATAGTGATGCCCTCAATAATTTAAGCCAAGGGGTTTTGCGTTTACAGCATTTAGTCAATCAGTTATTAAGCTTAGCCAAGCAAGATGCCTCAGATAGTCTAATTGAAAGCGATCAAGCTCTATCTTTAAATCAAATGACCATTGCCTGTGTGGAACAGCTCATTCAATTGGCATTGCAAAAAGATATTGATTTAGGTGTCGAACAACGCCAAGAGTTGAATATTCATGGACAAAGTTCTGCTTTGCATTCCATTATTTATAATTTAATTGATAATGCGATTAAATATACCCCCAAACAAGGCGTGATTAATGTGACTATTTTTCAGCAAGAACAACATGCAATTTTGCAAATTGAAGACAGTGGTGCAGGCATTGACCCCGCACTATTCAATCAAATTCGACAGCGTTTTTACCGTATTCATAACCATGCGGAAATTGGTAGTGGTTTAGGTTTATCTATTGTAGATAAAGCCACCCAACGCTTAGGTGCAAGTTTAGAGTTTTCTAAAAGTGCCAGTTTAGGTGGTTTATGTGTGCAGGTTAAATTTCCGATGCGTTAAGATCGGGTTTTAAGTTAGATTTTGAGTGTGCAATTTATGCGCCAAGAATGCATAGGCAACCACATTCAAACACCAAGTAATCCAGCCTGTCCAAAGATTATGACTAAAAAAATGTGCCCCGCGCATCATTTGCGCCCAGCCCATCCCCATGCCTAAAATACATGCTGCAATTAAGAAAAAATAAGCACGTTTAGGTTGAGCAACCCGATAAACAAAATATCCTACCAATAAAGCAAAACCACTTGAGGCATGCCCACCAGGAAAACAATGCCCTGCCGTTGCACTTAAATCCCACCAAACGCCATGCGCTGTGGCAATGCTCATATCCCACGGGCAAGCATGTGCCGACTGCGATTTAAGTATTGCAATCACACTGGTTGAAATCACCGCCATCCAAAAGAAATAGCCAAACTCCCAACGACGAGCACGTAATTTTTGAAATCTGAAAGACAGCAACCAAGCCAGCAAATAGCTCAGATATACTGCAATCAGGATATATTTGACATACCGATGATTTAATACAGCCAATGCCCAGTCTTGTCGAAGTGGAAATTCTGCATGAGCATCCACAAAGGGTTGAATGAGGTATAAATCTAGCCTGCCTGCAACGCTAAAAAAATTAAGCAATATCAGCAAACTCAGAAGGAGTAAAATTGCTTGAAGAAGTAAAAATTTTGAATGCTGATGCCGCATGAGGATTACTCAACTCACTATCTATTTTAAAGTCTGTCTTATGCTTTTTTGAAGGATTAAGCAGGAATCAGGCATGCGCCCCAAGTCAATGTGATAATTGCCAAAGCAACAAATTGCGCTGCACTGCCCATATCTTTGGCATTTTTAGACAAGGGGTGTTGCTCCATCGAAACACGATCGACCACGGCTTCAATAGCAGAGTTAATCAGTTCGACAATGATGGCAAGTAAACACACCACAATCATGAGCACTTGTTCAACACGACTGACAGGCATGAAAAAACTGAGCGGGATCAGCAGTAAATTAATCAGAATGATTTGCCGAAATGCCGCTTCATTTTGAAAGGCGGCTTTAAACCCTGCCAAAGAATAGCCTGTGGCATTCAAAATCCGTTGTAAACCAGAAGTGCCTTTGTAAGGAGAGCGTGGAAGCATAGTGAATCTGATTTGAAATAAATCGGATGTTAAGTCACTTAGCTTAAAATTGGCTTAAATATAACCTTTTGAGACTATTAAATTAAATCTGTGTAATATGTAACATTATGAATGCCTATTGAATAATAAGACTCCATCTAAAGTAAGCTGTAAATACCATCAATTTCTTATTGTTGAATCTAAGGTTGTATCAATTGCTCGGCTTCAACTTGCTTAATATCAAAATCAGGACTTTCTTTGGCTTGAATAATTTGCACAGGAATAAAGCGCACTTGAACCACACTTGGTTTTCCACGTGGGTCTTGTGCTAATTTTTGATTCAATGCAGAAATCTGTTGAGGTTTTGGCGCTATATCTCCACGCAAGACTACGCGAATTAAAGTCATCTCTTTACGCCGATCAAACTGCACCGTATCAATCAAATTATTATGTTGATTAAATTGACTTTCAATCAAGCTTTCTACCTGATGTTCATACATCTGTTTATTTAACATCATCATAAAGTTAAAGCTTAAATAGATACCCAGCGCAAAAAGTACTAAAAGACTCACGATATTTCTTTTAATAAATTCAATTACTGTGCTATTTACTTCTTCATCTGAACCGCGTCTAAAACCTGCTGCCCATAACACCAGTGAAGAACTAATTTGAATAGCAACAATATTGGTCAGTGCCAACAGCAGAGCATTTGCTGCATGTTTCCATTCCAGATGCGCAATTAATATGCCACTTGCAACCAGCGGCGGTACCAAAGCAGTCGCAACTGCAACGCCAACAACAGCCACAGACAGACGTGGTGAAACGGCTGCAAATGCCCCTGCTGCACCACCCGCAAGTGCAATCATTAAATCCATAATGGTAGGCTGAGTTCTAGACAGAATTTCATGGGTGATAGGTAAGTTAATATTGATAAGACCTAAAATGATGCCAATACTGACAATCATCGACACACCTAAAACTAAGGTTTTAAATGCTGTTTTAAAAAACAACCATCGATTATCAATAAATGCTAAAGCCATACCTGAAATAGGGCCTAGCATCATCGCAACCAGCATTGCACCAATCACCACTGCGGCTGAATTTGACAATAAACCATAGCCCGCAATAATCGCTGCCAAAGCATTCATTATAAAAAAGGTTTTGCTTGGTAAGGCATCCGCTTGAATGTTCAACCGTACTTGTTTATGATCAATTTTTTTAGAATTTTCGCGCTCCGCCTGTTTGTATTTCAGCTTTTCTTTCAAAAGTTCATATTTTTCTTGTTCAGGACTGTCTTCAACCACTATCGTTGGATCTTGATCTTTTTCCAAAGCATACCTCCGTGTCAGCTAAAGAAGAATCTTTCCAAATCCTCATACGGCCGTAGACTTTGTGCAATTACGCCCATCATGTTTAGCTTCATACAATTTATTATCTGCAAGTTTCAGTACATCAGAAACATCTTCTGCATCTCGAGGCCAAAAAGCGATGCCAACAGAGATGGTGATTTGACCCATCTGATTAATCGTAGTTTCCTGCATGGTTTTTCTAAGCCGCTCTGCAGCTTTATACACCACATTTGCATCTGCAGTCGTCATTAAAACTAGAAATTCTTCACCGCCACTACGACAGCAAACATCCTGTTCCCTAAAATTAGTTAGCATTATTTGCGCGAGCGTTTTAAGTACCACATCACCTTGATCATGCCCATACTGATCATTAATTTGCTTAAAAAAATCTATATCAATGGCTAATACTGCAAATTCGGTACGAGTCTCTAGCAGTTCATTTAAAAATAATTGCATACCACGACGGTTATATAAACCTGTTAATGGGTCCGTATTGACACGATGTTTTAACTCCGCAATCCGATCACTAAAGGTTTCCGAACTCATTAATAATGAGGTTCTAAACTTTAAAACCTCGAAATACCACGGATCAACTTCTTTAATTTTATTTTCAATGTCCGCATGATTGAGCATACTTGCCATACGTGCCAAGCGGTTCAAAGGTGAAGAAATAAAGCTTGAGATATACCAAATCAATAAAAAAATGAAAAAGTAAAAAATGAAGATTCCAATCGATACTTTAAAAATCAGCGTATTAGCTTGTGCAAGTAAATCATCTGTGGGCTGCTGAGAAACTACAATCCAATTTACACTTGGAATATGTGCAAAACCCGCCAAATTATCTATACCTAAACTATTCTTTAAACGAATTGATCCCTTTGTATTCTTATTAATATAATCCAAACCTGTATTATTGATAATTTTTTCACCAATTCGCTTTTTATCTGGATGAAAAATAATACGATTATGTTGATCAATCACATACATATAACTTTTTTTATAATCATACTGAGTATTGAGCATGGTATTAATCAAGTTCTGCTCCTGTAAATAAATCGTACCACTGATTAAGCCTAAATATTGATGTGTTTTATTATAAATAGGTGTGACATCATGACGATTAAATTATTACTTATAGACCAATAGGGAGATGAAATATAAGTTTTCTTTTTTTCAATAGATCCATCAATACCAATGGTACTATAAGCCTGATTAAAATTAAGTTTTAATGTATTAGGTGCATAAGCTAAAATATGTTTATTCTGCTCTACCAATAAAACACTATTAAAATTATTCGATTGATTTTTTAAGCGTTTTACTTCTTCTTTTCTAACTTGTGTATTATAAAAATTTTTTTCTAATAAACGTGCACTATAATCCAACTCTTGCAGCATATCTGCAAAGTGTTGATTGGCACTGGTGGCAATTTTTTCTGCATATTTTTCATGGATCGAAAGTGAATTTTGAATTAATTG
>RRZU010827332.1_pt1 | contig 10566 bp, 11 predicted proteins | sample 2165561 | NCBI WGS metagenome assembly RRZU01 (sample SAMN10456909, study PRJNA506462) | wastewater metagenome | isolation source: wastewater sludge | place: USA: Moscow, Idaho | reverse complement strand
TAGTGTCGGTAGTGATGCTAAGACTAGAAAAAGTAATGAAAAATATCCAAACACTATAACAGCTATCATGTATTTAGCTTCAAGTACTTTATCTGGCTATGATACGTGTCCTAATGCTTCAGAAGGATGCAAAAAGGTATGTCTTATATCTGCAGGACATGGTAAATTAACTTCTGTACAACAGGCTCGAAATAGAAAAACTAGACTTTATTTTGAAAAGCCTGAAGAATTTAAAAAAATGTTATTTAATGATCTAACATTATTTAAAAGTTATTGTAATGAACATGGTTTAAACGGTAATGTAAGATTGAACGGTACTTCTGATTTAGATTTTATTTCTTTTAAAATTAAAGATAATAAAAATATTTTTCAGTTGTTTACAGATATAAATTTTTATGACTATACTAAAGATTTTAGTAGAACTTCTACTGAAAAAAATTATTACATTTTATATAGTCGAAGTGAAAATACTACTGAATTAGAAGTTAAAAAATTAATTGATCAAAATAAAAATGTGGCTGTAGTCTTTGATGAAATCCCTGATACTTGGAATAATTTTGAAGTTATAAATGGAGATTTATCTGATTTAAGGACTAAAGATAAGTCAGGTGTAATTGTTGGTTTAAAAGCTAAAGGTCTTGCAAAAAAATCTGAATTAGATAATGGTTTTGTAATTAGACTAAAAAACATATAAATAATAATTTTAATTTTAAAAATAAATGATTAAATTTTTTAAAAATAATATCAAAGAAGTGTTAGACTGGGATGAACAAGAGTTTAATATTTTTTATTCTAGATATACAGAAGCTTATAAAACATTTAGAACTTCGAGTCCTGTTTTATATACTTTAAATTATTTAGATTGTGCTTTATCTTTGTTTTTAGTTTATCAAAATAAATTAAGAGATAAAAAATCTTTTTTAATTGCTTTAATACTAAATGGGATGTATAGTGATAAGAATAACTTACAACCAGATGAAGAACAAAACAAGTATCTTGAGTGTTTTTTTAATACTACTGATACAGATTTAATATCTTTATTTGACGCACAAACATTATCAAATGTAAAATTTTTATTATCTTATTCGTCCTCGATTGATGTCTACTTTGATACTTTAAGTAAAACTGATTTAGAATTATTTGATGATTTTAGAACTTTTTTTAGAGGAATAAAAATAAAAAATGAAAATGTTATTGTTATATATGCAATGGATCCTAAAAAAATTGTTTATCAAAAACCAATAAAAACTGATTTAAATTTTGATTCAATTATTAAGCATATGTTTTCTATTAAAGAAACAATTAAAGACCCTGATTTTCAAGAACTATACGGATATAAAATAACATCTTTTATAGATTTTTATTCTAAATTCATATTCAATAACAAATTATAAGTGTATCTATTATGAACAATTATTTAAATATTTTAACTACAGACACTCTAAAAGCAATTTATAATATAAACAAAAATAATGTTTATTTTAATGATAAGTCTTTAAATTATTTAGCGCATATCAATAACTACCCTAATATTAAATCAAATATGTATAAAGTACTTTTAGCTACTGGGACTATTTTTACTTGTAGTGAAGAAACTATACTTAATGGTTTAATTTATGAATCTTATATTAAAAATGATTTAGACTTTGAGTCAGTCGTAAAATATAAAGAAAATGATTATATATTTACACCATATATAAATTTAAATTTAGATCAAACATTATCTAGTCTTTCTTTAAAAAATTATTCTAATCATTTTTTATTCAAAGGTAAATTATATTTTTTAATTAAAGATATTTCTAAAAATAAAGATTATAATGTAAATTTAAAAGATCTTTTTAAATTGTTAACAAACGAATATATTTCTGAAAATTCTGAACAATCTATTAAAGAATTATTATTAAAAGATAATTTAGATATTCAAAATCCTAAAGATATTGAATTATTTATAACTCAATTAACAAATAAATATTTTAAAAATGTAGAAGATTTTACTTTTATTACTGAATCTTTTATTGATTTTTTATTGGCATCTACTCTTCGTTGTAAAATTAAACATGAAATAACAGAATTTAATTCTACAATTAAAACAATGTCATTTAAATTTATTAAAAATAATGAAACTCATGATGAGTTATATAAAAATTTAATAAACTTTTTTAAAACTTCAAAATATGAATATGAAGAAGTAGAATATGAAAGTTATTATTTTGTAAATTTAATTAATAATCCTATTATAGATTATTATGAACATTTTTATTCAACGTCTTTTAATGACTTAAAATACATGGACAATGATTTGAAATTGTATTTTTTAAAAAATTTATATAAGTATACAAATAATAACTTTTATAGTAATTTTGATATATACTTAACATTGAAATATATTGCATATAGTTTTAAAATAACTTTAAAACATGAACGAAATAAAAATAAAAATGTTCAGCCTTATGTATCTTCTATACTAGAACAGACTGAAGATTTTTTTGATGAATACCCTGATTTAATAGAATTAGATGAAGGTTATTTAACGCGTATTGTTAATATTGAATACTTGTCTACAAATGGAAGACCAGATTTAATATACCCATTCTTAATACTTAGTTAAGATAAGTATTAAAATAATTATCAATTAAAAAATATATTTTTAATAAGGAGCAACTATGCCAACTACTGGTTCACCTAATTATGTTGAAGTCATATCAAAACCTGTCTGGTCAAATGGATCTGAAATAAATAGTATCAACCAAAAAAGAGTTGTAGCAGGTGTTGATGAAATTAAGGCTGTAGATATAAATAATCTTAGAGATGTCTTAGATCTTATATATAACCACTCTCATGAATATACTGATTCTATTGGATCTTGTTAAATGAGTAATCCCTATGATAGATTTCATCAACAAGCTGTAGAAAAATATGGTAATAGATTTAAATATCACTGGGATACTTATACTAAACTAAGAAATAAAATGAGTATTACTGATACTCATTCTAATATTACTTTTGAACAAATACCTAGTAATCATTTAAAAGGTTTACCTAGAGAAATTTCTAATAATAGAAAAACAGTAAAAAAAGATCCTAAAGAAGCCATTAATAAACTTATACAATGGCATCCTGATATAGATTTTTCTAATAGTGTTTATATTAAAGCTAGTGAACCTATTGAAGCTATTTGTTCTATTCATGGTAAGTTTACTAAACGTTACAGTGATTTTAAAAGTAATTCTGGATGTCCTTTATGTGGACAACAAAGAATGATTAATTCTAAACTTCATGATGAAAAAGATATTATTAGTAAGTTAAAAGAATTATTTCCTGATCATGATTTTAGTTTATTTGAATATACAGGTTTAAATAATAAATCTATTTTAATTGATCCTGTTTATGGTCAATTTGAAAAGAATGTTTATGAATTATTAAAAGGTTATGGACACCCTCTTTCTAAAAAAACTAGATTAATATCTCAACAAATCTTTATTGAAAGAGTTTGTAGTATTTTCCCTGAATATGATTTTTCTAAAACTGTGTATAAAAATATGCATGAGACAATTGAGTATAGATGTCCTATTCATGGTATAAATACTACTAAACCTTATTCTATTTTAGCAGGTCATGGTTGTAAATCTTGTAGTAAAAAAAGTTATTCACAACCTGAACTAGATATTATTGAATATATAAAATCTTTAGGTATTTCTGAAAAAGATATTTTACATAGTGAAAGACCTTCTTTCATGAATGGTCAAGAATTAGATATTTATTTACCTAAGTATAATTTAGCAATAGAATATAATGGTACTATATATCATCATTCTTCAATTAGTTGTAAATCAAATTTTTATAGAAAAACTTATAAAGATAAACTTTATCATTTTAATAAATGGAAGTTATGTTTTGATAATGGTGTTGTTTTATTATCTGTTTATGATTTCTTTTGGAATGATTTACGTAAACAAGATATTTTAAAATCTAAAATAAAGCATTACTTAAATTTAGATACTAAAATATATGCTAGAAAATGTATTATAAAAGAGATAAGTAAAAAAGATGCTAAATTATACTTAGAAGAAAATCATTTGGAAGGTTTTGGATTTCAGTATAAGAATTCAAAATATTACGGAATGTATTATAATAATAATTTAGTAATGGTTAGTTCTTTAGGTCAATACTATGATCAAAGTGCTAAGATTTTTAAAAATAAATTACAGCGTATTTGTACTTTAAAAGGACATACTGTTGTAGGTGGTATAAGTAAATTATCAAAATATATGATAAATGATATTGGTAATTTCACTTATCAAATAACTTTAATGACTGGTGGTAGTTCTTTATTTAATTTTAAAGACTATACTTTAATTAAACCTCGATACTTTTGGGTTAACCCTAATACTTTAGAATATTATTATAGAAATAGTACTCAAAAAAATTTATTAGAAAAAAATTTTAAAGAATCTCTTCTTCCTGAAGATACTGAAAATACTTATATGGAAAGACTTGGTTATTTAAAAATATATGATAATGGGTTAGCTAATATTAATATTTAACTTTGGACATACTAAACTATGATTATTACTTCTGCTCAAGACAACACTGTCACTTCTAATAACTTTGATTCTACTTCTATGGGTGTTATAGCCGATGGTAGAATGTTTTCTTTACTACTTAATAACTTATATTCTATGCCTGAGAGGGCTGTTATTAGGGAACTATCTACTAATGCTTTAGACGCTCATGTTAAAGCTGGTAACCTCGACAAACCTTATATTATACAACTTCCTACTAAATTTAACCCTACTTTAATTATCAGAGATTATGGTACAGGTCTTGATGAAAAAGAAATTAATTTGTATTTAAATACTCTCTTTTCATCTGATAAAAATAATTCTAACGATCTTGTTGGAGGTTTTGGCTTAGGTGCTAAAAGTCCTTTTGCTATCACACCTTCGTATACTATTGAATCTTTTAAAGATGGTATTAAGTATTCAGCTTTGTGGTATAAAAAAGATGATGGTACTCCAGTTTTAATTGTAACTAATAAAGAAGTTACTGATGAAGAAAATGGTGTTAAATTTATTATTAATGTTGATAATAAATATATTGATAATATTCGTTCAGCTATAAAAGATGAATTGTTTCATTTTCCTTTGAAACCAAAAATTGTTACTGACATCAATGATCTTAACACTGAGATTAATTCTCAAGAATTTTTTCCAACTGAAGTATTTAAAAATGATAAAGTTACAGTTTATCAAACTACTAATTTTAATTTTAAAAATCAGTTTTATGTTAGCATTGGTGGTGTTTGTTATTGTTTAAATACTGTTAATACTAGATCAGAATATTTTGATAGATTAAGTACACAAGAACTTAATTCTAAAGTGAGTTTTATTCAATTTGATTTTAGAAATTACATTTTAAATTTAAATACAATGGGTTATAGTTCAAATTTTACTAAAGTTGTTGTACTTGATATGCCAATTGGTAGTTTAACATTACCAATGAGTAGAGAATCTATTGAAGATACTGTTGAGAATTATCAAAAAATTAATGAAGTTTTTTTAGATCAACAATCTAAAGCTATAGATATTTATTTAAAACCTTTTAAAGATTATACTGATAGTAAACCTCAAAAAGAATACAAATTAAAAGAATTTGTTGAAATTGCTTTAAATAACAATTTTAATAAAAACTCTGCTTTACCAAATGTTTTAAATCTACCTTCAAGATATTTTGAAGTATTTGGTCAGGTTAAAACAGGTTTAGATAATTTTGCAAGCTTAAATTTAACTCCTGGTAATTATTTAAATAGTTACACTCAAGGTAAAAATTTATTTGCTCAATTTATTGAAAATTTTGATTTAAATAAATTTAGAACTATGTCATTAGGTTCTATCAGAGATTCAGTATTTAATAATGTATTTTCTGAACAAATTAAATTCACTGTGGTTACTTCTGACTATACAAGATCTAAGTCTACATCTGATGATCCTTTAACTAATAGCAATTTTACATATAAAAATTATCCTATTTTTATATTTAATAGATCTAATTCTAAATATAGTGTACCTAATATTAAAAACTATTTTGAAAATATTTACGAAGATAAACCTTTAAAACATGCTAATTCGAATGATAACAAAAATAAATTTTTAATTTATGTATCAGGAAATAGTAAAATTATTGATGTTTTTGAAAAATATTTTAAATTTTTATTTGAAAATTATTTTTATAATTATGACATAGTTGATTATTCTGATATACCAAAAGCTCCTAAAGCAGTTAGACAAACTACTTCTAATTCAGTTTCAAAAACTGATGTAGATATTCTTGGGTTAAAAAATTATAGATACGATACTTTACATAAAGATAATTTAAGTATTAATTATTATAATAAATGTTCTCAAATAAGTTCTAAAACTGATAGTAATGGAGATGTACTTCCTTTTTCATACAAGAATTATTATGAAAATGAAAATGTTTTATTTATTTCTGAAACTTTTAGATGTTATTATGTGGATCCATCTTTATTGACGGGTTTAAATAGATTCTTTTCTGCTTATAATTTTAAGATTATTTTTGCTACAGAAAATAAATTATCTAAATATTATCCTGAGTTTAAGAAAGAATCTTCTAAGTTTGTTTTTAAACTTGAGAAAAATTTAACAGAAGTTCAAGAGCAAATAAAAGAAGAACTATTATGTAAAAATATAGTCTTGACAGGTTTATATTATAAATTATATTTCGTTGATTTATTTACAAAATATAGTGGATATTTTAATAGAAACCCAGCAAAAGCTTTAGAAATTGTTGAGTATTTATATTTAAATACTGAACATAAAATTTTTGATAAAGAATTAGATGAGTATATTAGAACTGATAAAGTTTTCTTTGAAGAATTAAAAGAAATTCTTAAAACAAATTATCTTTCAATTGCTAATGAAACTTATAAAAATCATGTCTATAAAACTAATGTAAATAATAAGGATGAGTACTTTATATATAATCTATATAGTGATTACTTACTAGAATCATATAATAATCATTTCAAATCACAAACTGATAAATATGATTATTTTTGTGACTTACTTATTAATACAGGATGTTATAAGAAATTTTTTAAATCTTTTACATCTTCATTAGAACTTCACAGACCACCTTCTAAATTTATTTTACACTTAACAAATAAATTTTTAAATCAATTTAACTTAACTTGGAATTAATCATGGAAAATATCCTATATCCAGCAATTGTTTTAATCAATTCAAACACTGTAGTTGTATCCGTACCTTCTAAAGGTAAATCAATTACTATTTCAGCTAATCATAAAAAGTATGCTGAAATTAAAAACGTCGCGGAACGTGTTCTTGCAAAAAAAGGTATTAACGACATTCAACTAGATTATTTAAACTCTCTAGTTGATGTTACTCAAGGTTTATCAGAATGGAGTGATAATAAACTTGTTGTTAATGGAAACACTGTTACTTATGATGGTAAACCTGTACCATCAGAGTTAGAACACCATTTATTAAATCTTTATGAATCAGGTGATAAAACTTCTTTTGAAGGTTGGTCTAATTTCATGGCAAACATTGAAAAAGCTGCTAATAATGGTGTATATGAAAACTTAATTCCATTTTTAATTCACAACGATATTGTGGTAAATAAACGTGGAAATATACTTGCTTATAAAGTTGTAAGAAATGACTATCTTGACATTCATAGTAGAACAATTAACTATGCAGTGGGTCAAACACCTACTTTACCACGTCATTTAGTAGATGCCGATCCTAACAGAACTTGTAGTAGTGGTTTGCATGTATGTGCATACTCATATTTAAATTCTTTTGGTTCACAAGGTAACCCTGTTATGTTAGTAGAAGTGTCTATTGAAGATATGGTTTCTGTTCCAGTAGATTATAATGGAGCAAAACTACGTGCTTGCAAAATGCATGTTCTTGCAGAATTAGGTAAGTTACATGTGAATCTTTCTACAGATGAAGTACCTGACTTGACTCCCTACATTAACTTATGATTTTACATAGCTCTTTGTATAATTTAAATAATATTTGTCCAAATTTAACTTTATATGAAACAGCTTATTTTAAACTAATTGAAAAAACGTATACTTTTAACTTAGAAATTAAAAGTTTAGATTTTAAAGAAATTGAAGGTGATTTTAGATTACCTTCTTTTTCAAATTTTCTTGTTTATAATATTTTAATTAATTTCTTTAAAAACAATGTAGCTGTAAAAAAAGATATAGAAGATTATTACAATACTCAAATATTATCTTTTTTAAGAGTAACAAAACAATTAAATCAATTTAGTTTAAAAGATTTAGCTGTTTCTTGGAATTCATTAAATAAAACTTTAGATTTTTTTATTAAAGATCTACAACAGTATGATAGCTTTATTAATAATTATAATGTTTACTGGACTGATTCAAAATATAATTATTATGAAACTATCCCTGTAATAGCAATTAAAGATAACGAAATAATCCTATATTTTATTCTTCAATATAATTCAATTGATTATATATTGACAGGAGACCATATTGATTATTTAAAAATACCTTCAATGAGAAGAGTTTTATATAATATATCTGAAAATTTTATAATTAAAGATATAAAAATATTATGGTTAGATATTTCAAATTTAAATACTAAATTTAAATTAATAGTGTATAATTACAATAAAGAAATTGATACATATATAAAAGAAACTTCTAATATTCAAAATTTTAAAATCAATTCTAAGCATTACTCTGATTTTAAAATTTGTCATATTTGTCCTTTTAATTTAGATTGTGCTTCTAATAATAGATTTTATAAAAACAATAGAATTAAAGAACATAAAAATCATTTAAAATCAGAACAGATATTAATTAAAAATTTATAATGAAATTATTGTATAAAGATTCAAATAAACTTTCAGAAACAGAAATATTCTTTGAAGATAACATCTACTCTAAAGTTCGTATTATTTTTGAAGACGATAATGAATACTATGTCTATTACTCTAATGATATAACTAATCAAGTTTATATAAATAGAATAATCAATAAGAACTTAAAACCTCATATGTTTTTTACAAATAACATTGAAGTTATTAAGAACGATGAACAATTCGATTATTATTATAATTGGATAAATAACTTATCAAATTTTCAAGCTTTGCATGATGATACAATCGACGGAAATATTATTAAATAATGACTAAGTTAGATGATGACCGTATTAGTAAATTTCAGAGACAAATTTATGATTGGTTAAGAGAACTTTACCCTTCTTTTTCTATAGAATTAGAAAAACATATTCCTGAAACAAATCAAAGAATAGATATCTACATTGAAAATCTAACTCTTGCTATCGAGTGTGATGGTATTCAGCATTTTAAACCTATAGGGTTTTACGTTAAAACTATAGATCAATGGGATAAAATGATTGAATCAGATAAAATTAAGAATAAAATTTTAGAAGAAGCTGGAATTACAGTTCTAAGAATCCCATATAATCATAAACTTAAATGTTCTGATGATTTAAAAAATCTAATTAATTCTTTAAAGTTTAATAATAAAAATTATGATTCTGAAATATTTATAAATAAATATAAAGAAGAACAAAAAAATAAACTTAAAGTTTATACTAAAAATTCTTATAAAGAATTTAAAGAAAGAAATAAAGATACTATTAAACAAAAATCTAAAGATTTTTACAAACAAACTAAAGAATGGAAAAAACAAAATGACCGATCAAAATAATAATTATTTATTAGCATCTTTTCAATTATTTAATGAAGCTCAAGCACTTTTAAATTCATTAGATTCAAAGTATCTTTATGACTACTTCAGATATTTAGACTATGATCATGATTATACTGAATACTATGCTCGTAAAGTTTATAACGCTATAAATTGTGATGATATTTTTGAATATGATAAATTTTTTGAAAAGTATAATCTTTTAAATAACCCTAGCGATAAAGAAAAATTAATTTTAGATGTAGCAGACATATTGAAACAAGAAGATAGTGAATATTCTGATAAATCTCTTTCTGAAGATTTTAATAAACAACTTATTACAGTTCTTTTATACGAAGTTTTAATGTCTAATATTTATAAAAATTTAAATGCATTAACTAAGAGATATAATCCTACAAAAGAACAATTAGAATTTAGTTCGTCAGCTATTAATGCTTTAACAAATGAAACTTACTTTTACGAATCTTCACGGTGTTGGTGACTTAAAATGAAAAAACCTTATCTTCTAGATGCATTTAAATTTCTCAATGAAAAGGATTCATATGATGAAAGCGATCTTAGAAAATTTTATGATGATTTAGTCTGGAAATATGATCTAGACCCAAGTGAAAAAAATGCTATTAAAGATATTTTATGGCATAACTCAGAATACGGTTATTATTATGAAGACTCTTTGTGTTAACATGAAACCAATTGGAAGTATCTTATTAAGTAATGTATTGAAAGAAAACTTTTATAGGGCTGCAAAAGATAAAGACTTTATTTGTCTTTCATCAAAATTACCTCTTACTTTGTATACTATG
>RRZU011592271.1_pt1 | contig 10568 bp, 2 predicted proteins | sample 2165561 | NCBI WGS metagenome assembly RRZU01 (sample SAMN10456909, study PRJNA506462) | wastewater metagenome | isolation source: wastewater sludge | place: USA: Moscow, Idaho | reverse complement strand
GGTAATTTATATATTTGTTTAAATTCTTCTTCCTCTGTTTTTGCAGTACCTGTCATTCCTGATAATTTTTTTTTTTTTCTTAAATAGTTTTGTAATGTTATTGTTGCTAATGTTTGATTCTCTCCTGCTACTTCTAATTTTTCTTTTGCTTCAATTGCTTGGTGCAATCCATCAGAATAACGTCTACCTTCCATCAATCTTCCAGTAAACTCATCAACAATAATTACTTCGCCTTTTTCATTTACTATATAATCTCTATCTCTCTTAAATAATTCTTTTGCTTTTAGTGCTTGGCTTAAGAAATGAGTTAATTCTACAGTTTCAGGTGAGTATAGATTATCTAATTTAAGAACTTTTTCTACATTTTTAACACCCTTTTCTGTCATTGTTACTGTATGTGCTTTTTCATCAACTTCATAGTCTTCCCAATCTTCAGCAGGAATCACAGTATTTTTCTTATCTTTTATTGTTTCAGTCTTTACACTTCTTTTTAGTTTAGTTACAACTTCAGAAAATACATTATACCAATGTGTTGTTTCTTCTGCTGCTCCTGATATTATTAGAGGTGTTCTTGCTTCGTCAATTAATATTGAATCAATCTCATCGACTATTGCATAATTGTGTTCTCTTTGAACTTTTGATTCCATTTCATGAACCATATTATCTCTTAAGTAGTCAAATCCAAATTCATTGTTTGTTCCATAAGTTACATCTGCTTCATACGCTGCTTTTCTTTCTTCAGGTGTTATATTCGCAATTACAACTCCTGATGTTAGCCCAAGGAAGTCATATAACTCACTCATTGTATCTCTATCTCTTTTTGCTAAGTAATCATTTACTGTTATTATGTGTACGCCTTTTCCTGTTAAAGCATTTAAATAAATTGGAAGTGTTGACATTAATGTCTTTCCTTCTCCTGTTTTCATTTCTGATATTTTTCCACTATGTAGAATCATTCCACCTATTAGTTGAACATCGTAATGTCTCATGTTAAATATTCTTTTTGCAGCTTCTCTTACCACTGCAAATGCTTCCGGTAATATGTTGTCCAATGTTTCCCCATTAGATACTCTCAATTTGAACTCTTCTGTTTTTCCTTTTAATTCTAAGCTTCCTAATTTCTCAAAATCTGACTCTAAAGAATTTATTTTATTTACTTCTTTCATCATTTTTTTTATTGTTTTTTCATCAACTGTTCCAAATATAGATTTTGTAATCATTTTTATCATTTTTATAGCTCCTTAAGTTTTATTTTGTTATGTTCTATTCCTTGTCATTACTAATAAAACTTACCTCAAATCTCTTAAATTATTTTCATTTTTTTTATTATTTTGAATGTATAAAAACTTTGCTATATATTTATTTCTTAATTTTATATTTGTATATAATATTTTAGAGGCATTTCGGTGATATTCTTTAAACATATATGTTCTATAATTTTTTTTACTAACGTCAAAACGATTAATCTCATCAATTAATCTCTTTATTTCTTTATATGTTAAATTCTCACTGTTAGTAAATTTATTAACTTCATTTAAGTAAATGTTTTTGCTTAATATATCCCCTGCAAAATTAGGGTAATTAATTATTAATAATAAGCAAGAAGTAATAAATATAAGCCTTTTGTTCTTAAACATAGATATATTTTCTCCAAAATTTGTATTATTCAATATGCACAAACGTATTTTAACATTTTTTCTCTCTTTTGTATATATTTTATGTTTGTATTATTGTATAAATTTCTAGAAATATCAAACATTCGTTACAAGATTAATAAAAAATAATCGCCCAAAATAAATAATTTATCTTGAGCGATCTTTGTGTTTATTTTTAGAAAATAAGTCTGAATCCTAAAGTTCCTTTTGTGTCACTTCCTTGTGTGTTGTATTCCCCATCTAAAGTAATTCCAAATACATTGTTGTCGATTCCAATTCCTACTTTTGCAACTCCTGAACTTCTTGTAAATTCATCTTTTGCAAGATCGTAATAATCTGCTGTAGTATCTTTAACTTTTGCTTTGTTCGTTACACTTGATCCATTTGCTAACTCATACTCGTATGTTAATCCAGCTGTTCCAGTTAAGTTTAATGTTCTTCCTAATTTTGCTTTATAAACTAAATCTAAATTTAAAGCTGGCTTAGCTGAGAAGTAATCGTCTGCCTTAACTTCTAATTTCATTTCTCCACTATTCTCACTTATATTTGAGAATGTTTTGTATCCTAAATCTAAACTAGCTGAAGGTACTACACTTAACCCTTCGCTTAATCTAATTGATTTTGATACTTTATTTTTAATTTCTGCTCCATATGTATAGAAGTCAGATTTTGCACCGAATATTTCGTCAACTACTAAATATTTTCTGCTCATTTTTCTTTGTCCAAATTCACCTTCTAGTGCAACTGTCCAGTTTAATGAGTTATTTACATCAAATGATGTTGACTTGAATATTCCTAATTGACCTGTCATTCCTTCTTCTTTTGATTCACCTATATCATCGAATTTAGCTTCATCATATAGTAATCCACCGTATATTCCCCAAGTGTCTCCTAATTTTATGCTTTCATTCTCGTTTAAGTAAACAATTCCTAGCGATTTATCTTTGTAGTTTACTACTCCTGCTGTATCAGTATTGTACTCTGATTCAGTTCCAATTAATTTTACTTTGTTAGATTTTTTTGATTTAGTACTCCAGTTAAATAAACCATCTATTCCATTGTCTAATATGTCATCTACATTTTTTATTCTTTGTTGTGTATTTGCATACTCATGACCTTCCATTTGTTCGAAAGCTTGAGACAATAGTGCTTCTTCACCATTCTGAATACTATTTAATCTATTGAACAGTTCTTTTTCTCTAGTCCCTATTCCTTCAACTCCGTATCTTTGCTCTAATCCATCTGTGAAATTATATGTATTTGTATCTCCTGGAATGGCGAAAGTTGTATAGTCTCTTTTTGCCATAACTATTCGAGCTATATTTCCTGATGAATCTAGAACTGGTTGCAATAACCATGTTAATGATGCTGAATCTGGTGTAAATGATGAGAAACCTGTCAAGTATTGGCTGAATCTATCTAGTATTTCATCTTTAACAATTATTTCTTTACTATTTGTTTTTTCAGCTGCTTCTACTCCAAATAATAGTGTATTATTACCTGATGGTAACGATGTCACACCTTCCATATCTAGAGGTTTCGTTCTTCCTAATGTATCTACATATAATCCTATATTTGAAATTCCAACATTACTAATATTAGAATTTTCTAGTGTTGTTACAACTCCATCTGGGCTTACTGTTACTTCTACTCCATTTCTGAAGATTCTTCCATCTGTAGTTATTTCTAATCCATCTAATTGTTTATTTGTATTTGCAGTCATTTCTACTAATGCATTAGAATTTGTTCCACTAGCTATTATTGTTCCACCAATCACTGATCCGGCACTTGCCCCCGTTATTGCTGTACCACTAGTATCTGTTGCATTTTTATATTTGACTCCTGCTGCATCTTGACCAGTTACTTTTATTGTTCCGTAATTTTTTATTATTCCTCCATTTATGTATGCACCAATACCACTGTCTGAATCGATTGTGACATTACCATAGTTTACTAATGTCGCTCCTCCTGTTATTGCTAACCCTACTAATCCTTTTGCATTAGGATTATATGGACCTCCTATAACGTCTCCATAGTTTGTTAAAACTGATTTGTTGTCAGCAAAAATTCCGACCATTTGAGTTATTGGATTTGCTGCAGTTGCTCCTGATGTATCTAAATAAACATTTGAATAATTTGTTGCATTTGTTCCTGCTCCACTTGTATATATTCCTATTGATCCACTTCCGTGTACGTATATTTCTCCTATAGTTGCTGATGTTGAACTACCGTTTTGTAATGTTGAATTCATAGCCGCAATCCCAACTCCGTTATAAAATCTAGTTTGACCTATAGTTGGATCATAAATATATTTTCCTCCTCCAACATCAATTCTTCCTGTATTAGATAGAGTTCCATTACTAGTATAAATACCCATATTCGAATATCCATTTGATAAGTCTATATTTCCAGTATTTACAACTGTTTCTCCATTTGTTGTATATATTCCTACTGTTTGTTCTCCATTTGGATTAATAGAAGTAAGGTTTCCAGTGTTTGTGATACTTCCACCTTGCGTAGAATATATGTAAACACTTCCATTTTCTAATGTTCCTGTTCCATTCGTTGTTAAAGTCCCTGTTTCTAGTAAATAACCAAATGAATTAGCACCTATATTCATATTTGCCGAACTCAATGTTATTGCATTTTTTGAATATACTCCTAATGCAGAATTACTTGCTATATCAAAACTTGAAGTGTTATCTAATGTTAACTGACCACCATTTGTATATATTCCTATCCCATTTTCTCCAACTTTAAATTGATTTCCAACTATTGATATGTTTGCTGAAGAATTCGTTGAATATATTCCTAGTGAATTATTACCTGACTCTATCTTCCCATTTGTACTTGTTATGCTAGCTGCATCTGTGTATATTCCGATTGATGGTGTACTTAAACTTGATGAATTCCCTACTTTCACTTCCCCACCATTATTTATTAGCGAACTAACTCCTGTTGAATAGATACCTATCGCCTCATCACCATTCATTATTACTTTTCCAGTATTACTCACAGTATTGCTACTGTTTCCTTCTAAGTATACTCCTACTGCTTTATCTCCTGTTAGCGCTATCAATCCTGCATTTTCTACATTTCCATTTTTTACAACTATTCCTTTAGCATTTGGACTGCTCCCAGCTATACTTGTTATTGTGCTTGCTGCATCATTTTTTACTATTGTAGTTGGATTATTCGAATAAATTCCAACTGAATTTTGTCCTAATGCATAACTTGAACTTCCTATTATAGAAGAATTATTTGCATATACCCCTATTGAATTATTGTTTATAGTAAACAATGGATTAGCGGTACCAAAATTCAATGTACTATTATCTAAATAAAATACTGGTTTTGCAAGTGATAAGCTACTTGCACTTGATGATGATGTTCCTGTTGATGATAAGTAGTTTATTACCGAAGAATTTAATCCATAAACTAATATTCCTGAATTACTTATATCAAAATTTCCACCTGTTATACTTAACTTTGAATTATCCAAATAATAACCTATACCATTGTTCCCTACTTGCATATTACCACTATTGCTTATTTCTGAATATTTATCTGCATATATTCCTACTGCCGTATCATTTTTACTATCTCCTACTTTTATACTTCCTGTATTTGATATTTTGACATTGTTAGCATATATTCCTCTGCTGTCTTCCCCTAATTCAATTGTTCCACTATTTGTTACTGTTCCTGTACCAACTGATGTAGGTGTGAATAATGGATTTATAACTGAGTATATACCAATTGTTCCTACTTGTGAACTCAAATTCTTTATACTTCCACTATTTGTTACAGTACCACCTAATTCCATATTTTTTGTGACTATTCCTGTACCTTTGTCTGCTGTAATTATTATATTCCCTGTATTGTTTATACTTGTTAATGCACCTGCAATATTTTCTCCATACATTCCTATTCCTGTTGATGTTGAAGTGCTTGCTCCTACTCTTATTTCTCCATCATTTTGTATTCTAGCACCATTCAATGCTTGAATCCCTATACTTCCCGTTGAATTTGTCATATCTATTATTTTTCCAGCGTGTAAATATGCTTCTACCGCTGGTGATACGACAGCTCCTGTATATACTCCATCTACTAATATACCGTATGTATTTGTTACCGGATTCAATGAATCTGTGAATATATTTGCATTTAAATCTATTCTTCCATTTATTGCTCTGTGTCCTCTAGTTCTGAAGTTAGATGATAGTGTGATATCTTCTGTTAATAACTGATTTCTTTCAGAATAAACAACTCTTTCTACATCAGCACCCAATCCCGTAAGATTTTTCAAATCAGCTTCTGTTATTAAAGTACCGTTATACATAACATTTGATGTATTTCCTTTTAGTAAAAACGCTATTCCTGATGCCATACTCATAGTTGTATTATTCAATGAGCCTGTTAAGTTTAATACTGCATCATCTAAATAAAATCCTATTGATGATGGATTCGCTCCTCCTATTGTCATTGTGCTTGTTGATGCTCTCTCTAGAGTTCCACCTACTTTATATATTCCTGTTGAACCTTCCCCAAGTGTAACATTTCCATTATATGTTAAGTTTCCACTTGATGCGCTCGTATCTGCACCTAAATATAGACCTAATGCCTCTTTTCCTGTCTCAACATTTGTTGTAATCACATTATCAAAAAGAACATTTTCTGCATAAATACCTGTGTTTGTCGTTCCAGATGTTGTTCCAGAGTCCCCTATTTTAACTGTTCCAGACATCATATTACTCACTTTTTGGTTTTCTAGGAATATACCTACACTCTTGTTATTCCCTAATTCTATGCTTGATGAAGTAGTTCCAAAATCTACAACACTTGTTGGAGCTGTTCCTAAAGTTATTCTTGAATCTTTAACATAAACTCCTGTTGAGCCATCTCCACCTTTAATGCTTAACCCTGAATTTCCTATTTTTAAACTTCCGTTAGGAATATATATACCTACAAAGCTATTTCCCGCTGTATATTGAGTTTTTAATCCTAATATGTCAGCATTTACATATCCTGTAGTTCCCGTCGCAGTAACTTTTCCTGTTGCTATTCCTAGCATATCACTTGATGTTCCTGTCAATGTTACTAATCCAGTTTTTAAGCTTCCAACTGAGCTACTTCCATTTACTTGATAGACACCATTTTTACCACTAAGTATGTTTCCTGCTTCGATATTTGATATATTATTTCCATATATTCCTGTTGCATTTTCTTGATTTACATATATGTTTGCTGTTTTTATTTTACCTGTGTTTGTCGCAGGTGCATCAACGTATACACCAAATGTTTCTCCTGCAACAGGTGAAGATACTGCGCTTGATCCTATTGTTATGTTGTTTGTTTCTATGTCTATATTTCCTGTACTTGAGGTTGCAAATATACCTCCTGATATTCCAGTACTCGATGTTGTTCCAGCAGTATTTATGTCTTTCGTTCTTATGTTAGCAGAATTTTGTATATCGATTAAATAGACACCAATTCCATTTCCACCTAAATCAATTCCTAATCTGTTCGCTGCACTTGTAGTATTATCAGTGTATGAAATTTTATCTCCATATACTCCTATATTATCAGTTCCCATTAATTTCACACTTACTAAATCATTCATATCTAATGTTGTTGTTCCTAAAGAATTTTCTCTTAATGCTATTCCATATGAATTTTTTGAACCTGTAGTTGTTTCGTCTTTTATTTCTGTATTTGCTATTTTTAAATTACTTCCTTCTGCAAATATCCCTACAGCATTACTTCCTTGCAAAAGTATATTATTATTATTTTGATCTATTACTGACCATTTCCCTATTATTCCTGTTCCGCTATTAGCAGTTATCAACCCTGTGTTTGTAACATTTATTCTATCTGAAGTTGATGCTCCTTCACCTAATATTCCAATTCCTTTCAATCCTATATTTATTGTACCATTATTTAAAATGCTTCCTGAAGAATTAGATTTTTTACCATACATTCCAATTCCTTTTTCAGAATTGTTTGTAAGTGTATTTGTAGGTCTATCAGATATGATAGAATAATTTTCTAGTTTAGTTCCTATTCCATACATTCCTATAAAATTAAGATTTTTAGAACTATCAGTATTTGAATTTATTCCAGTGAACCCTGAAACAGTATCCGATATTACCATTGTTCCGGGTATTATTCCTAAATAAATACCTCCATTATTAGTTAGTTTCGTATAATTACCTGACATTCCTATAGAATATTCCGAAGCAGAATTATTTTGTGTATAAATAAATATTTTACCGTCTGTTTCATTACGAATTTCCATCAAATCACTAAAGCTAGTTACACCACTTACACTACCTGTTAAACCAACAACATTTTTTCCTCCCAAAAAGATAACACCGTCGCTTGTTGTATAATTTTTAGCAACTCCATTAATATTTATGCTGAAATTTGTTTGATCATTTTCTTTTATTGTGTTTAAAGTTGAATCCGAATCCAGATTTGTTGTACCCGGAGTCATCCCAGGTGCAAGTGGAGAAACTCCCGGAGCTCCTGTTACTGATGCTCCAGTTCCTAACTTCCCTTTAGCTATATCTTTAGTTATTGAATCTGTTGATGAACCATTACCGTTATAATCTGTCCCTAAATGGTAAGAATCACCATTTGATACTAATATTTTCTTTGTAGTATTTGCTGCTCCACCATTCATCACGGAGTTAACTGTACCATTTATAGCTTTTATATTTTGTGAACCCTCGTCTGCTATAATTACTCCATCATTTATACCTATACTAGTACTTCCTGGATTAAGTGATGTATTGTTAAATAACCAATTTGATCTATCCATTCCTATAGTTTCAGTTGAATTAATAAGAAGAACCCCTTTATTAAATAAATCCCCTGTTCCAAAATGTCTTAGTAAAACATTATTTCCTGTTTGTGATTCTACAATTCCTGTATTATTATTTAATATGAAAGAACTATCATTTCCAGTAGTTAAACTATTATTAGTGAACGCAGCAATAGCAACATTTCCCTCTGTTTTATCGCTCGGTCTATTTGTTACATTTACTACTACTTTTCCTTTATTCATAAGTATATTTCTATTTACATTACTCAATTTCTCATCAAACGAACCAGAATCACTATCAACTTGGTTCATTAGTATACCGTAATTTCCCCATCCTTTTATTTCCATTAATCCATTTATACCATTTACTAAATATCTTTTTTTAGCTCCTGATCCAGAATCATCTCCTCTAGATAGATATGCCATTCCCACACTTCCAGGGATACTTCCTTGCCCGTTTCTAGAATCTGCATTAATAGTCATTGTTCCAGAATTATATACTGATGTACTAAATGCAGTTGAAAAACCTCCATAAACATCATCAACTGTATCTCCAAATATGAATGCATCTGACGACCCAGAAACTATTGATATTTTACCATAGTTTGCAAGTATTTTTGACGAACCACTATTTTCAGAGAAGAATCTTCCGAGTGATGAACCTGGTGAAGCATTAGTTGCTGAAATATTAATATTTGTCGCTTGCGAAAAATATAATTCCGATTGCTGCCGGTTTACAAAATGAAACGTGTTTGATAATGCAAAATTTCTTACATATTCCATACTTGAGACATTGTTTGCTCTATTTTCATAGTCTACTCTTCCGGCACCCAATCTTAAAGGAGCTCCTGCATTATGTCCTGCAGAAAAATCAAAATTAATCCCTGTTGGTGTAAGCACATTAAAAACAGGATTAATTGCAGGATTCAACGAAATTTGAGGATTCAAATTTGGTTTTACTGGTTGTTTCAATGTCGCTATTATATTTGGTGTAACTGTCACTGCTTGCGGTGGTGTAATTACTAAAGGTGAAATGTTTGGGGTATTTACAGACATTTGACCAACTTGCTTAGTTATAGTTTTAACACTAATTTGTGCTGATAAATCAATATCCGTAAGTGGCTTATCAGAAATATTTAATTTAACATATCCATTTTTAATAATCCCATCTCTGTATGCAGATGTAGCAGAATTAACATCAGATTTCGGAGTCAATGTGCTATACTTAGAATTGTTTTTAGAAATACCTGCAATCCACCAAGGGTCTCTATTTAATATTCCATAGAATCCTGCTGCTTCATATCCAGGCTTGTCTCCTCTACCTTTTATTTCATCTGTCATGCTACCATATAATACTTCTGTCCCAAACTGCCATGATGACCAAGGTGACTTAACTACTTGATCTCCTTGTTCCATTAATTGTACTAATTCTAAGTTAGCATTTTTAAGTAACTTCTTATTTATTGATCTCGCTTCTCGAAACTGATCATTAATAGACTTTACTGAAGTATTTATTGATGATTTCGTCTTGTTTATATCAGAATCTTTCAATGTTACCTCTGCTGAAAAAGCCGTTACTCCCATCATTAAAAATGCAAATAACAATCCTCTTGTATATTTAATAGTCTTTGAGTGCTTTGCTACTCGTCTCAATTCCTTTTCTATTCTTACCAAGTTTCCATTCATAAACTTTCCTCCTTCTTTTCTAGTCTCTTCTTATTAAGTTAAACTCTATTCTTCTATTTAATGCTCTTCCTTCGTCTGTTTCATTTGTTGCTATAGGTACTAGTTCCCCTTTTCCTTCAAGTCCTGAAATTCTTCCTTCACTTAATCCAAATTCCATTAACTTCTGTTTAACACTTTCTGCTCTTCTTACTGATAACGCATAGTTATACTCATTACTTCCTTTTGAATCAGTATGACCCGCTATTGTAATATCATAATTGTTTTCTTCTATATAGCTTACTAAATCTTTTAACATTGCGTAATATTGTTCTTTTACTATTGATTTATCAAAGTCAAAGTTTAATCCTCTATCATCTAGAACTACTATCACATCTTTTGGTGGTTTGTATTCTGGATCTTTC
>RRZU012822756.1_pt1 | contig 10569 bp, 9 predicted proteins | sample 2165561 | NCBI WGS metagenome assembly RRZU01 (sample SAMN10456909, study PRJNA506462) | wastewater metagenome | isolation source: wastewater sludge | place: USA: Moscow, Idaho | reverse complement strand
TGGCCCACTCCCACGGATCGGACAGGCCAAGTCTCCGGGCCACCGGGACGAGTTCGGCAATATGGCGCTCAAGATAGTTCGATTGGATATCAATCCACACACCCGACGCCTTGGCCATTCGCCGCGCATCCCGAACAAGACCATCAGATACGTCCATCATGGCGCCGATGCGGTTCTCGCGGCAGGCCTCAAGAGTTTGGAGCAGCGGCGGCTTGGGCCTCAAGAAATCGTCAATGAGCCCGGTCTGGGCGGGCGGGAGCAGCGAGGTCTCACGAGTGTAGCCACGTTCCAGAAGGCCGAGCCCGGCAAATCCGCGGCCTAGAACGCCACAGTGAATGAGCGCCTGCCCGGGATGAGCTGCACTGCGTAGCCGCGGCTCGCGCCGCTGCAAATCCCCCATGACGGTCACGGAGATGGTGAGGACTTCGCTGTTCACAAGATCTCCGCCGTCTACCCCGCATCCAGTACTTGCGCAGGCCGCTGCGATTCCGCGCGCAAAGCCCTCCACCCAGGCGGTAGGGAGATTTCCCGGAAGGCCCATCGAAACCACAATGGATCGCGGGAGGGCTCCCATAGCCACGGCATCTGCCAAGTTCTGAGTGGCCGCACGCCATCCAAGATCGGAGCCCGTGGACCAATCACGGCGGAAGTGGTGGCCCTCCACCAGCATGTCCGTGGAGACGGTGTAGCGGCCGTCGCTTGCCGGTATGACGGCGCTATCATCGCCGGATGGCACAATCACACCTTCGGCCTGCGGAAGGTGTGGGGTGATGATGGACAGCAAATCGTCCTCGGTCAGATCCCTGACGTACATGCTTTCAATCATGCCATCTGGGCCGGCCGAGGACGATCACACCGAATGTTGTGTGGCTCTACTTATTAGCCTCGATGTAGGTGACTGCTGCATTGATCCATTTGGACACAACCTCGCGGCCGCCATCGTTGATGCCGCCTTCGGGAGTGATCTCTGCCTGCAGGCCGTTGATGTAGGCTTCGGGCTGGCCCATCACCTGAGCGCCGAAGAACAGCAGGGAGGAGCGGAGTTGACGCTGAGCAACTGCCGTGCCGATTCCCGAAGGAGAAACGCCGATCGTAGCAACAGGCTTGCCAGCAAACGAAACATTGCCCCACGGGCGTGATGACCACTCCAGCGCATTGTGCAGCGACGCGGAGAACGTCCGATTGTGCTCGGGCGTCACGATGATGATGCCGTCCGCATCCTCAATAGAGGCCTTGAGATCAAGCGCGACCTGCGGGTAGTCGGTGTCAAGATCGCGGTTGTACAAGGGCAGATCCTTGACCGGGATCTCGAACAGTTCCACGCCCTCCGGCGCTTCCTCCACGAGAACCTTGGAGAGTCCGCGGTTCAGCGACTGCTCGGACAGGCTGCCAACCATGTAACCAATCTTCATAACGTACCTTTCCCGTGTGCTCAACGAGTGGCATTGAGCGTCAAATAGATGGTACGCGGCCGATCAGCCGCGCCGTTCACACACATTAATTTAACCTTCAACAGTACGGGGTGGAAGCAAAGACCGGCAAAAGTGGGAATCGGAACAATTGGGCGCGGGCGGAATAAATCGCTTCTACCGCAGTCCGATCGGGCGCTCAATCGCTAGAGTGATCAGTTCATCGATCAGATCCGGGTAGGGAAGCCCCGTCTGCTCCCACAGCACCGGATACATCGAGAATGAGGTGAAGCCGGGAATGGTGTTGTGTTCGTTCACGAACACGTTGCCAGCTTCCGTCAGGAAGAAGTCCACCCGCGTCATGCCTTCACATTCGAAGGCATCGAACACCTCTACCGCCATGGAACGCATGGTCTCGCTAACGGATTCCTCAACGGTGGCGGGGATCTCCATGTGGAAGCCCTCGGTCTCCACGTACTTGGTCTCAAAGTCATACCACTGCGTATCCAGCGCGATTTCGCCGAGCACCGAGGCGCGGGCGGGATCGTCGCCGTGGCCGCCTAGCACCGCGCATTCGATCTCGCGGCCCACGATGCCCTGCTCGATGAGGACCTTGGGATCAACCTCTTGTGCGGTCTGGATTGCGGCAGGCAGATCCTCGACCCGCTCCACGCGGGAAATCCCAAGCGACGAGCCGGCGCGGGCTGGCTTAACGAAGACGGGCCAGGTGAGAGTCTCTTGGGCCTTGCGCATCACAACCTCGCGTTCGTGACGCCACAGCTTGGAGGTGGCCAACACGTAGGGCACCACAGGCAATCCCGCTGCCTCCAATACCACCTTCATGTAGTGCTTATCCATGCCCGCCGCCGATGCGAACACTCCCGCACCCACGTAGGGCAGGCCGGCCATTTCGAAGAGCCCCTGAATGGTTCCATCTTCACCAAATGGGCCGTGAAGCAGAGGGAAGGCAACGTCAACGGCATAGGCATCCACCCGGTCAGTACCCACGCGGTACACCACGCTGCCGTCCTCTCCACTCCCAATCACCATACGATCAGGGGAATCTGGGACCTCACCGTGAGGGCCGGACTCTTCAAGTTCAGCCGGATTGATGGTACCCGGAACCCACGTTCCGTCCTTTCGGATACCGATCGGAAGCACCTCATACTTATCTGGATCCATCGCCCGCATAACCGATGCGGCGGTCAGGCAAGACACGGAGTGCTCCCCCGATGCGCCGCCGTAAATGAGTGCAACCCGAATCCGTGCCGTCATGTCCTGCGCCTTCCCTTGTAATACCTAGCTAATGCTACGCAGATGGCGCCAACACATCCAATGAGCCGCATGCGCGTGCCGCGATTCTTCGCGTGCGCTTGGTTTCGAGCATCGATCGCTTTGAACGGATCTCCGTTGACGTTCCGATCCCAACGGGGCTGCGTGGGCACCCCTGGGCGAAGCGTCATGAGTTCGCGGGTCACGGCGTCCATTACGCATTCGGTTGCCTCCGTTAGGACCTCGTGTGTGATGGGCTCATCGCGATAGGCGCTCAGATCCACAGGTTCCCCGAATCGGACCCGCACGCTCGTGGAGCGGCATCCGATCGCGCCCCACGCGATCTTTCCACCCCACTTGTTAATGAGATCCTCGTTGCCCCAATGGGCTACGGGCACAACCACGGCCTCGGGGTGTTCCAGAGCCAACCGCACGGCCCCCGTCTTTGCCCGCATCGGCCATTGCTGCGGATCGCGTGTAAACGTTGCTTCCGGGAAGATCAGGACGGTTCCGCCGGCCTCAATGACCTCCGACAGCTCACCAAGAGTGGAAACTGAGTTACCATCCTTTGGCGTGCTCACCAGCCCCGGACGGTACACCGCCACCTGACCAAGTTGACGCAGCGCCCAGCCGAGTATCGGAAGAGTGAAGAGATCCGCTTTCGCAGCCGTGTGCGGAACAACTCCGGCATCGTACAGGGCCACTGCAACCACGGGCCCATCCAGATGCGAGGTATGGTTGCCCACAACGATCATGGGACGCCCCGATACGAGATTCTCCGCTCCCCCAACCCTCATGTCTTGGATCGCATGCATGACCCAACTAACGAGCGGCCCCACAAACCGCATGAGCGGCGGTTCTCCCAGAAGGGAGCGTTGACGGCGCACGGTTAGGCGATCTTCTCCACATTGGCTCCCAAGCACCGCAACTTGTGCATGAAGTGCTCATATCCGCGATCGATGATATCGATGCCTGAAATGATCGATGTACCCTCAGCCGCAAGCGCGGCGATCAGATAGGAGAACCCGCCACGCAGATCGGGAACCTCTACGTCGGCCGCCTTCAACGGAGTTGGCCCCTGTATGACGGCAGAATGGTAGAAGCTGCGCTGCCCGAACCGACACTCGAGGCCGCCCAAGCATTCGCGGTAGGTCTGGATGTGGGCGCCCATATCGGTCAGGGCCTCGGTGAAGCCGAAGCGGTTCTCATATACCGTCTCGTGGACGATGGAGATGCCGTCGGCTTGAGTCAGGGCAACCACGAGCGGCTGCTGCCAGTCGGTCATAAAACCGGGATGAACATCCGTTTGCAGCGGAATGGAGTGGAGCCCTCCGCCCGGATGCCAGAACCTGATGCCTTCGTCGCGTGCTTCGACCTGCCCGCCGACCTTGCGGAACACGTTGAGGAAGCTCATCATGTTCTGCTGTTCGGCACCACGAATCACGATATCGCCGTGGGTGGCCAGCGCGGCCGATGCCCACGACCCAGCCTCAATGCGATCGGCAAGTGCCGTGTGGGTATACCCCTGAAGGGAATCCACGCCCTCAATCATGATGGTGCGGTCCGTATCCACGGAAATGATGGCACCCATCTTTTGCAGAACAGCAATCAGATCGTGGATCTCCGGCTCAACTGCGGCGTTGGACAGCTCCGTCACACCTTCGGCCATGACGGCGGTCAGCAGCGTTTGTTCGGTGGCTCCCACGGACGGGTAGGGCAGGTGAACCGGCTTCGCCTTGAGCCCGCGGGGAGCGACAAGGTGCATGCCGCCCTCCTCCTGCACCTTTTGCGCCCCAAAATCCTCGAGCACTTGCATGTGGAAATCGACCGGACGGTCCCCAATGTGGCATCCGCCAAGGTCGGGGATGAAGGCTTCTCCCAAATTGTGAAGGAGCGGACCAGCAAACAGGATCGGGATGCGCGAGGAACCGGCTAGGCGGTCCATCTCCACGGGATCGTTGGGAAGCGAGATCCGTCCTGGAGTGATCGCGAGGCGGCCTTCTTCCTGATCATAATCGACCTCTACGCCATGAAGCCTCAGGAGGTCTGAGACAACATCGACATCCCGGATGAGCGGTACGTTGCGCAGCACAGACGTATCCGAGGAAAGCAACGCGGCAACCATCGCCTTGGACACGAAGTTCTTCGCGCCCCTGACACTGATCTCACCGGTGAGTGGTGAACCACCAACTACACGTAGCTTCGCAGCCATAACCGTCCCTTCAGACCCTTCTTTAACCACACTAGACTATATGACTTCAGGGACGGCATGTATTGGCCACGTCACCGATCGCTCAGCTCAGAGCCGCTTCTTCGCCCACCGGGCGCGCAGAAATGACCGGAACGCTCGGCAGATGCTTCTTCGGAAGAGTCTTTGGCTTGAAGGAAGGGCGAGATTGCTCATAGGCCGTGATATCTGCCTCGTCCTGCAGGGTCAAGCCGATATCGTCAAGCCCCTCCATCAGCCGCCACTGCGTGTAATCGTCAATCTCGAATGAGCAGGTGAAGCCGCCGCACGAAATGGACTTGTTGGGCAGGTCCACCGAGACTTCGAGGCCGGGTTCGTTTTCGAGGAGCTTCCAGAGTTGCTCCACATCTTCTTGGGCGACGACGCCGGCAACCAAGCCCTGCTTACCTGAGTTGCCCCGGAAAATATCTGCAAAACGAGGAGCAAAAACGGCCTTGAAACCATAATCCTTCAGCGCCCACACCGCGTGCTCACGCGAGGAGCCTGTACCGAAATCGGGACCCGCCACGAGCACGGAACCGCGCGCGTATTCCTCTTGGTTGAGGACAAAGTCCGGATCCTTGCGCAGAGAGGAAAAGAGCGCGTCCTCAAAGCCCGTCCGGGAGATCCTTTTGAGGTAAACAGCGGGGATGATCTGATCGGTATCCACCTCGGACCTACGGAGTGGAACGCCGATTCCGGTGTGTGTTGAAAACTTCTCCATGATGGTCCTTTCAGTCCAAATCTGCCGGGGTTGAGAGTGTGCCGCGGATGGCGGTTGCCGCCGCTACCAGTGGTGACACCAGATGGGTGCGTCCGCCGGGCCCCTGCCGTCCCATGAAGTTACGGTTCGAGGTGGAGGCCGCACGCTCCCCTGGGGTGAGCTGATCCGGATTCATTCCCAAGCACATGGAGCAGCCAGCGTTGCGCCATTCGGCCCCGAAATCGAGAAAGATCTTGTCAAGGCCTTCGGCCTCAGCCTGGAGACGAACTCGGGCAGAGCCCGGGACCACCATGACGCGGACGTTGTCCGCCTTCTTGTGGCCCTCGATCACGCAGGCAACATTGCGTAGGTCCTCAATGCGTCCGTTGGTGCACGAACCGATGAACACCGTATCCACGGCGATATCACGCATCGGCGTTCCCGGAACCAATCCCATGTACTCGATGGCACGCTCGGCCGCGTGACGCTCGGTCTCATCGGCCATGTTGGCGGGCTCAGGCACGGTTTCGGAGATCTGCACGCCCTGACCCGGGTTGGTTCCCCACGTGACAAACGGCTCCAGATCGGAGGCGTCCAGTTCCACAACCGTATCGAAGGTAGCACCTTCATCCGTTGGCAGGGTTTTCCAGTAGGCAACTGCAGCGTCCCAATCTTCGGGAGCGTTCGGACGGCCCTTGATGTATTCAAAGGTGGTCTCATCCGGGGCCACCATGCCGGCGCGAGCGCCCGCCTCAATGGACATGTTGCAGATTGTCATGCGCGCTTCCATGGAGAGGGAGCGGATGGCCTCTCCGCGGTATTCGATCACGTGGCCCTGCGCGCCGTTGGTACCGATCTTTGCGATGATCGCCAAGATGATGTCCTTGGCGGTCGTGCCGGGCTTGAGCTTGCCGTTGACGTTGATCGCCATGGTTTTGAACGGTGCGAGCGGCAAGGTCTGGGTGGCCATCACGTGCTCCACCTCGGACGTTCCGATGCCCAGAGCCAACGCACCGAAGGCTCCGTGAGTGGACGTGTGGGAATCACCGCACACGATCGTCATACCCGGCTGTGTGATGCCCAGCTGGGGGCCCACCACGTGAACAATGCCCTGATCGGCGTTGCCGAGCGAGTAGATCGGGACGCCAAATTCCTCACAATTCTTCCGGAGCTGCTCAATCTGTGCGCGCGACGTCTTGTCCGCAATCGGAAGATCAATGTTGAGCGTTGGGGTGTTGTGATCCTCGGTAGCAAGAGTTTGATCTGGCCGTCGAACCGGACGGCCCGCTAGTCGAAGTCCCTCAAATGCCTGAGGACTCGTCACTTCGTGGACTAACTGCAGATCGATGTACAGCAAATCGGGGCGTCCATTTTCCCCGTGCTTAACAATATGATCGCTCCAAACCTTCTCAGCGAGGGTGCGGCTCATGTGCTGACTCCTTTTCTCGTCTCACTAGATTCGCGCTAACTCACAGCTTCCGCACTTGCATCTCACCTGTTGGGATGAGAATATCAATGCATGGACAATTCTACTGAGGAATCCGGCTCGGGCGTAGGGGTACTTGATAAGGCCGCATCGGTCTTAAGTGCACTTGAATCTGGCCCGCAAACGTTGGCCCAGCTGGTCACAGCAACTCACTTGGCCCGTCCCACCGCACACCGGCTCGCGGTTGCCCTCGAATACCATCGCCTCGTTGCCCGCGACATGCAGGGGCGATTTGTCCTCGGGCCTCGCCTCGGCGAGCTCGCCTCATCCGCCGGAGAGGACCGCCTGCTTGCCGCGGCAACTCCAGTTCTTATTGCCCTACGCGATCACACGGGTGAATCGGCCCAACTGTTCCGCCGCCAAGGTGAGCAGCGGATCTGTGTGGCTGCCGCCGAACGCACCATGGGGCTACGCGATTCGATCCCCGTGGGAGCCACGCTGTCCATGAAGGCCGGCTCCGCCGCTCAGGTCCTGCTCGCGTGGGAGGAGCCGGATCGGCTCCATCGCGGCCTGCACGGGGCGAGCTTCACCGCCACCAATCTCTCCGCCGTGCGCCGCCGTGGCTGGGCCCAGTCGGTTGGCGAACGCGAACCCGGCGTTGCCTCCATCTCTGCTCCCGTGCGCGGCCCGTCGGGTCGAGTGATCGCCTCCGTATCCATCTCCGGCCCGATCGAACGCATGGGCCGTCAGCCCGGGCGCCAGCACGCGGCCGCCGTTGTTACCTCGGCCAAGAGGCTCACCGATGTTCTGCAAACCACCGAGGGACTCGCACCGCATAGTATGTAGACATGCTCCGAACTCTTCTCGTTACCAATGATTTCCCACCGCGGCGCGGAGGGATCCAGACGTACCTTGAAGGATTCATCCAAGAGCTCGATCCCGATCAGCTGGTTGTGTACGCCTCCAGCCCCCCAGATGGTGGGGCCGAAGCCTACGATGACGAGCATCCGTGGCGGACCTACAGGTATCCCGGCACGATGATGTTGCCTCTTCCCAGTGTGCGCAAAGAAATGCAGCGTATCATCCGGGAAGAGAAGATAGAGGCCGTCTGGTTCGGCGCGTCCGCTCCCCTCGGCATCATGGCTAACGCCGCCCGCACCGCCGGAGCGCGCAAAGTCATCTCCACCACTCACGGCCACGAAATCGGCTGGTCCATGTTCCCGGGCACACGGCAGATTCTCAAGCGAATCTTCCATACCGCCGATACCGTCACCTATCTGACCAATGCCACCCTTGCCCGCCTCCAGCCCTGCATGGGAGATGTGCACCGCGTGCGCATGCCCGGTGGCATCAACCCGGAGGCCTTCGCCTTTTCGCAGGAGTGGCGGGATCGGCTACGGGCACGCTACGGCATCGGGGATGAACCCGTGGTGGTGTGCATCTCCCGCCTTGTGGAGCGCAAGGGCCAAGACACCCTCATAGCGGCCTGGCCAGCAATCACGCAGAGGTTCCCGGACGCTAAGCTCGTCGTCGTCGGCAAAGGCCCCTACGAAGCCAAACTTCGCGCGATGGCCGGAAACAACAACTCCATCATCTTCACGGGCGAAGTGGCCTTTCCCGAACTAGCCGCCCACTACTCACTCGGGGACGTGTTCGCCATGCCATGCCGAACGCGCGGGGGCGGACTGGACATTGAGGGACTCGGGATCGTCTATCTGGAGGCCTACGCGGCTGGGCTGCCCGTGGTGGCCGGGGATTCCGGTGGGGCACCCGAAGCCGTCCTTCCGGGAGTCACCGGGCTGGTTGCCGCCGGACGATCCGTTGAGGCGACCGAGGCCGCCGTGTGCTACCTGCTAGAGGATCCCGAGCGAGCCAAGACGATGGGTCAGGCGGGCAAGGAGTGGGTAGATCAGGCGTGGCGCTGGAGCCATCTGGTGCGGCCGCTGCTGGCCGAGCTGGAGGCTTAAGAAGTTCGTGGTGTGGCGCCCTAGCCGCCACCTTTTCGGGTCACTCCAAGCCCGTGCCGATCTTGGATCAGAGTTCCGGGAAAATGGCGGCTTTAAGCGATTAACTGCCACATTCTAGAGCGTTGCACGCTTGTGCTGAGCCTCAACATTCGCCATGAAAAGGCTAGCTATCGCTCATAGACCGGCTCCGGCCTGTTTGGCCTCTTCCGTCACGCGCTCCTGCTGCTTTTCCCACACCCACTGGCGAATCTCGTCTTTCGTAGCACTGGGGTAAAGCTCGCGAGCCTGTGCCGCCAGAAGCTCCCTCCACTTGACGTATTTCCCAAGGGCGAAGGCGTCAGAAGCAACGTAGCGAAATCTCACCCGCCGCCTGTTCTTGTCACGTATCTCCAGCGCCATGAGCCGTTCGGGGACGTAAAACTTGTGTATCCAAATGTCCTTGTATTCAAACGCGGTAACTTTCCACGTTAATCCGCGATAGACCACGCGGTCGGGAAAAAAGTCAGCGAAATAGTTTGCATAGTAGTAGAACACAAACAAGCCGATAAAGAGTCCACTGCTTATTGCTAGGACCACCCCGTTTTCCCACGCAGCATCCGGATCGTCAAGCACCTTGGGTATGAACCAGACTCCGAGTCCGAAAAAGAGTAAACCCAAGGAGAGCAAGGGCTTCGACTGGGTCTGCCGATATGGCGGGGGCTTCACATACACGCGCCAAGAAACCAGCAAGCCAAGGACAACCACTACGACGGTGAGCACCACAAAGGCGATTGCAGCTACTCCTTCGGCGTGCATTGTGGCTGCCTCCGTTCCACGTCAGCTCTTCAGTGTCTCGTTGAAAAATAGCCGAGAACTCCCGCTCATGGGTGGTGGGCCGCACACGGGCACTCTGGCGTATTTACTTCTTGGTGTGGGGATTGATACGCAGGAGGGGGACGCCGCCTGTCACTTATTGTAGAACGGGCCGTGTAGTGCAGTTCCCGCATCGCCCGCGCCGAAGACGTCCCCGCCGTCAAAGGTGGCGTTGGGATCAACGGTGGGGCCGGTGGGCTGCTGGTACCCGGTGGGCTCCTGCTGACCACCCGGGACACTGGCCGAACCGACCGATACAGCCGACGCTCCTGCCCCGGCCGCCTTGGCCTCCTCCGCAGCGCGCGCCTGCTGATTCTCCCAAATCCACTGGTGAATCTGTTCATCCGATGCATCTGGGAAGTTGGAATGGGCGTAGGAGTTGAGGTAGTCCAGCCATTGAACATAATTCAGCAGTGCCCCACCGTTAAAGTTCGTAATGTTCAGCTGATACTTGCGGCGATTCCGATCCCATACCCGCAGGTTCTTCTGCGCGTTGTACTGGTAGATGTCATGCTTCCAGATGTTCTTGTACTCAAACATCTTGACCTTGCGCCCTGCCCCGCGGTACACCACGCGATCGGGAAGAACATCCACGAAACAGTTCGAGTAGTAATAGATGAAGAATAGCCCGCCGGCCACCATGCCCAATGCGGTAAGAATCGGTCCCACGGACCACCCCTCATCCGGTGTGCCCAGCATGATAATGGCCATGA
>RRZU011345013.1_pt1 | contig 10569 bp, 17 predicted proteins | sample 2165561 | NCBI WGS metagenome assembly RRZU01 (sample SAMN10456909, study PRJNA506462) | wastewater metagenome | isolation source: wastewater sludge | place: USA: Moscow, Idaho | reverse complement strand
TAAAAACCGAAAAAGAAACGAAACCAGCAGCTTCTCGTGATCGAGAATTAGGATCTGGCTTTCATTACAACCCATCACCAAACCCGAAGGATTTACTTTAAATGGCTAAAATTCATATTATTCTCCAAGGAAAAGGCGGCGTAGGAAAATCAGTTATTGCAGCAACGATTGCACAATTTGTTGCTGAAAAAGGGCAAACACCCCTTTGCATTGACACTGATCCGGTGAACGCAACCTTTGCAGGCTACAAGGCTTTAAATGTTAATCGCCTCAACATTATTGAGGACGATGAAATTAATACTCGAAATTTTGATGCCTTAATCGAGCAAATATCTACGACTGAAAACGACGTTATTATTGATAACGGTGCAAGTTCGTTTGTGCCTTTGGCTCACTACCTGACTAGCAACGAAGTTCCCGCACTTCTTAAAGAAATGGGTCACGAACTAATAATTCATAGTGTTATCACTGGAGGGCAAGCGCTCTTAGATACCCTTAGCGGCTTCTCCCAGCTTGTAACTCAGTTTCCCGACGAAGCCAGCTTTGTAGTCTGGCTAAACCCATACTGGGGCGTTGTGGAGCATGAGGGGAAACCTTTTGAACAGCTACAGGCTTACAAATCAAACAAAAATTTTGTATCTGCAATTGTTAGTATCCCAGACTTGAAAAAAGACACATACGGTCGTGATTTTTCAGAAATGCTGCAAGCCAGAAAAACTTTCAGCGAAGTTTTAAACGATGAGTCTTTAACAATTATGACTCGTCAGCGACTCAAAATTGTGCGTGAAAAGTTATTTGCGCAATTAGAACAGTCGGTGATTATATGAGTACAGAAATAGAAGAGATCATAAAACAAATTGCAGTTCGCCACGGAATAGCAATAGGACGTGACGATCCGATCATGGTTTTACAGACTATCAACATGATTTTGTTGAATGATGCGAAAACTGCTCAAACAGAAATACTCAATGCATTTAAAAGCGAACTTGAGGACGCTGCCAGCCGCTGGGATCAAGCTGCAAATGACAAAGCTCAGCGCATGCTAAACGCATCATTAGACGCCAGTAAAAAAGCTATGAAAGCTCAGATTGATGCGGGCATCGAAACTGCTCTGAGCGAAATCAAAGCCTCGTTTGTAGCTGATAAGAATAGCTCTCTTGAGCTAATTGCAGAAGCTGGAAATCAAACAAAACGGATTGCTTTTATAAATATATTAGCTGCCGCTCTGACTATCACTGCCGCCGTGTTAGTGGTTTTTTTCTGACCAAAATGCGTGACAAGCCCCGTACTTTTAGTGCGGGGATGGATAGCGTGGCAGGCGCAAGCCTGCCCTTGCGTCACTGAAAACCTGTTTAACCTACCTTATTCTGGACTGAAGTATGGCCAAATTCATCAATACCAGTGCAACAACCTACTATCTCGAAGAAATCATTAAAAACGCTAGCGACAGGCTGATTCTTATTAGCCCGTACTTGAGGCTTAATGATCGCATTAAAGAGCTGCTTGAAGATAAAAACCGCCTCAAAATTGACGTTCGCATTGTTTACGGTAAAACCGACTTACGACCCGATGAGGCCGACTGGCTTAAAGGGTTAGAGTTTGTACGGACGAGTTTTTGCAAAAACCTGCATGCAAAATGCTACATGAGTGAAGCTGGGTGCATCATCACAAGCTTAAACTTGTACGAGTTCTCACAGGTTAACAACAACGAGATGGGTGTGTATATCGACCGCGACACTGATCCCGAGCTGTACAAAGAAACTTACGAAGAAGCTTTACGAATTATCCGCATATCTGAGGAAGTTAAAATAGCTTACGACAGGGTGCAGAAGGCTGAAAGCGTAACTGATGAAAGCACACCCTCAAACGATCTTGCGGGGCAAGGTGACGATGAAAACGCTGATGATGGAAACAATAATACTGAGTTTCTAACAACATCGAAACTCGGTTCAAAACACAAACAATCGACAGCTAAAATCTTGGAGCGCCTGACTGCTGACGGCTACCTTGAGGATCGGGACGGGAAACCTTACCTAACAGCCAAAGGTGTTGCTGTTGGAGCCTCGTGGAGGCCAGGAAGGTTCGGGAGCTATTTTCTCTGGCCGCCGACTATTTTGGGGGACTGATAAAGAATTGAGGATGTCAATGATCTTATTAAATCTCGATAAAATAAAGCCCGAATCATTCGGGCTTTTTTACTTGGCTTAAGCTGTTGGCCTACTTAAAGATAATGATTGGCTTCTTCCTTGGGTCTGGCTTAAAACCTTTTTGCGCTCTTGTTCCTCTTTTCTCAATCGAGCTTGGTGCTGTCTTAAAGCGACTTGCAATTGCTCCCATTCCTTAACCAGTTCCGGCTCATCTTTCTTGAGTTTTTGTGTAGCCATTTCAACAACTTTAGGGGCATGCAGCCCCATTCCATCTTTAATCTCTCGCACCTGTTCTAAGCGCGTGTTCAAAGTGATCATTCTTGCTTGCGTTTGAGCTTGTGCATTTTGCCATTTAGCTCTAGCCCCAAATCCTGCAAAAACGCTGGGTTTTTGATTTAGCATTTGTTTTTGAGCAGCCGATTGTCTGTCAATCAGCCCCTCTAATCGCGTCTCAATCCTATCAACTTGATCATGTTTTATTTGTGTCATAACAGCTAAAACATTTTCATAAAAATCATTAATAGGGGAATCGTTTATAGATCCGCGAAGCTCACTAAAAGCATTCAAAGCAGATCCGATAAGCTCTTTGCTCTTACCCTCTTTAAAAGCTTGCTGCATGTCGTTTTTAGTTATTCGCATAAAATGTCCTTAGCTTCTATTTTTTAGCTGCTAAAATTAATTGACCTCGTAGCTCCCAGCTTCAAGTCGTGAAATTGACGGCGTATCTCCAACCGTCAATTTTTGGCTGAAATTATTTTTATCATATTTTATGATCTTTTTACCGTCATACTGATAAATATGATTTTTATCAGTATGAATAATAATCCCGCTGCCAACCTGACCAACAGGCAACTCTACTGATAAATACAAATCATAAATCCCAGCATCAACGCCGATTCCAGCCCTCTGTATTCGCTCATTAACCCACTGTCCGGCTTCCTCTGCTTGCAGCACTCTTTGCCCATTCATAACAACGAGGCGTGTTTTCATCATAGCTCACCAACTGCAATAATTTTAAATTCATTCAAATCAGACTCGAACTCATATCCGTCATCTTCATACTTAAGCCAAGCATGCCCAGTCGTTGGCTTACGCTTAAAGTTCAAAATTGCCAAACGATCATCATGCACCACTCGAATGGTCGGTTTTTTTAATACGCTCGGATCTGTCTCTTTAACGCCAGAAGTTAAATCGCCAGAATCCAGCTCATCTGAATCCGGCCACATTTCTTCGGAAGCTTGTGCTAGTTTTTCGTTAGTTTCACGAGACGCTTTATAATCATCATCCACTGATTCTTTAGCCCAATCCTCTGCGTCCTCTGCGTCCTCAGCGGGTCTATCGTAATCATCCGCGAAACAAGCAAGCCCACCGTTCTCTGGCTTAAGCTCAGTTGCACTTTCCGGCTTAAGCTCAGCATCACCCCCTAAGCTCTCAGCATCACCCTCCTGCTCGCCCTCCAAGCCCTCAACAGAGGCTTCATTAACCAAGGCCGCAGCTTCCTCACTCTTAAGCTCAACAAACTCGCGTAGCAGCTTCACAGAGGCTCTGGATATTTCTTGCTCTTCATCCAGCCACAGCACAACCTCATCAGGCCATTTTTTAAATAAAGTCACCAGCTCATTAATCGCAGTAACGTCACTTACACGACCAGCATTAAAAGCATCAGCAATCGGATCAGGCAAATCTAGCAAAGTCGAATGCTGCGTAACAAAAGCTGCTGACTTTCCAATTGATTTTGCAATCACTCCCTTTTTGATGCCCTTGGCTAGTTCCCGCCCAATAAAATCAGCAATTTCTCGTGCAGTTAGCTCGTTACGTTGCAAGTTTTCTACAACCTGATCAGCTTCGTTATAATCATTATCAATAAATGCTGGAATCGTCTTTTTTCCAGCAACTTTTGATCCTCTAAAGCGACGCGCTCCGTGATTAATAATATAGCCGCCGCTCTCTACTTCCCGCAACGAAATAGGGGACTTAACGCCTCGCTCACGAATCGACGCCGCTATTTCTGCAATGCTGCTTTGTGAAAATCCTGGGTTGTTTTCTTTTCGCGGTTGGTTCGGATCTTCTTGTATCAAATCCATATCAATATCAAGAGGGCCACCTGTGTTTTTAGGTGCTTGATCGGATTTCTCAGGCTCATTTAAAAGCGCTGATAAATCACCACCCAAATCACCCAAGCTCATTGCTGCATTAGCATTATTATTCGCCATTTAAATGATCTCCATCTTGTTAAAAATATAATCAGTCATTGCTCTGACTTCTTGCGCTGCTTTTCGCGCAGCAGTTTTTTTAATTTTCCATACTGGTACTTGCTCACCAAGCGCCTGTGCAATGCTATCTCGCGCACCAACAGTCAAAGGAACAATTAAATCTGGGTACGCCGCCCGTAAAGTAGCCAAGTTTTCTCTGTGCCGAGGTTTTCTTGAATCAACTTTGTTAGGGATCATGCCTAAAAACTTTAGTTTAGGGTTTTGTTTTCTGAGGTTTGACGTAACAGCTACGAGTTTACGCATACCTTGCAAGCTGTATGCTTCCAACTCAATAGGCGAGGCCATGTAGTCTGCCGCCAAAGTAGCCGCTGTCATGGCAACACCTAAGCTGGGCGCTGTATCAATCACACATACATCAAAATGCTCTGCCAAAACTGCAACCTTGTCTCTCAATTGGACGGCTGCCTCACCAATTGTCATCTTGTCTAAGTTTGCAAGCCCAGCATCAGCCTCAATTAAAAATAGAGGTGCAGTTCCGGCTGCTGTAGATAAGTGCAGCTTAAGATCATCGCTACTGCCTAAGAATAAGTTACTTGCAAGAAACCCACTCTTATATTGCTCTAAAGTCCACGAAGCATTGCTTTGAGTATCAAGATCAATAACAGCTACTCGCAAACCCTTTTCTATCGCGTCAAACGCAACATGACAAGTCGTAAAGGTTTTGCCTTGCCCACCTTTTTGTATTGCTATGACTAAAGTTTTCAAGGTTTAATCTCCAATAATTCCCTTGTTTCACTTGCCCACTTTTTAACAAGAAAGGCGCGATGCTCCGGCAAAATTACTGTTATTTTTTCGTAACCATCCGGCAACTCTTTCAACTCTTCTGCTGCTAACCAAACTCTATTAACAGCCTGTGATACAGCCCCTCTCGTCAGCCCGTAGGCTTCCGCTTGATCTAACTGTCGCTCTCCGTCCACCAGCACAGCCTTGGTTATATCTACAACCTGCTGCCCTACAGTCAAAGACTGGATAGCCCGCTCAAACTGAGCCAATGTCAGTTGCTTTAATTTCCGCCCTTTCAGCTTTACGCTCATTTTCTACCACCGACTTTTAGACGCTTAGGAACATAAAACTTAAAACCCCACTCTAAAAACATATAACCTAAAAGAACGCCAAATAGCTCCGAGTAAAAAACAAGACCTCCATCAGAGTAAAATACTGCTACAAGTTTAAATACAAGATAAAAGCTAAAAAACCAACGAACAAGCGGCCAAACAAATCTCAAAACAAGCCAGCTTGCAACCCCTGCCCAGCTGAAAACACCAAGCACAAAGCCTGCAACTTTTGAAACTTTAGATTTTCGCATCCCTGAGCTGATCATGGCATCACCATTTCTTTAACTTTATTCGTTATAATGAATTATACAGTAAACCCAAAACAAAGCAAAGCAGTTTAGCTAAACATATCATAATATTTTAGCTGCTAAAGTTTTAAGACTTTTCCCAAATTGCTCCAAACCCCGCAACATAAGCCAGCAGCGCCCAAGGCGCATAGGGTATAGCCACATCACCAGCCACCCACCGCCTTACTGTGCGGCTTCCTGCACCGCTCTTATTTGCCTGCGGCTTCAACCCCAGCAACTCTGAAACCCCTCCATGCGTCAGCCCTGTAAGCCTGATTAGCTCGCTAACTTCATCAGGAGTAGGCACTTCCCACTCTGTTGCGGGTTTTAACGTCTCAGGCCGGATCTGCACAGCAGCTGAGCTGCTATAAATTGCTCTATCTTCCATATCTTCACCTACAAAATAATTCCGAAAGGAGCGAGCAGGTAAACCTGCCCGCATGTGAAACTTAAAGCAAACCATTCTCGACAAAAGAAAAAGCGCCTTCTAGTCCCACAATAAAATGATCTAGTACTCGCACATCCACCAGCGCCAAAGACTCTTTTAAGCGCTCGGTTAAAACTTTGTCTGCTTGGCTTGGGTCAACTACACCAGAAGGGTGATTGTGGTAGAAAAAAACAGCAGCAGCGTTAGCTTTTAGCGCCGCTTTAACTACTTCACGGGGGTACACGCTTGCCCCGTCAATTGTGCCGGTGAACAGTTGTTTTATACCTAGCAAACGGTGCTTGGTATCAAGCATCACTATCCCAAAAACCTCGTTCTCTAATGCTGCGCACTGTAGCTGCAAGTAATCTTTAACTACTTTCGGTGATTCAAAAGCCACTTGATCCTGGCGGGACTTATCAAGAAGAATCTTTTTAGCCCGGCTAATGATTTGCTTTTCTTCGCGTGTAAACATTGACATTTTACTTCTCCATCGTGACTAGACAACAGTGTCCGGCCTTGTTCGATGTGCTTATTATAGGTCTTTTTGTCCTACCTTGCAAGCAATACAACCGATATAACATAAATAATTCAGGCGCTGGCAAGCTGTGCTTTTCGCCCTTTCTTTTGGCGTAAAACGCTCTTAAATTTTAGCAGCTAAAATATTTTTATCAGGCACAAAAAAGCCCCTAAATATAGGGGCGCTTAGTTTGTTGATTTCTTAAAGCTCGATGGTTAGCAATACTAAACCCCTCCTTCTTTACATCGCCCTGCCGTTTCGCTAGGCGAAACGGGAGCCACAAACAATTTGTGTTCGCTTGTGTTCTCAAGTATAGCGTTAAGCATTTCTTGAGCTTTTTTGGTTTTCAATACTTCCGTGCAGGCTGTAACTGTAAACTTTGAAATCAAACCATTATTTTTTTGTACTTCAATCATTTTGTTACCTCGTTATTTTCATAATTACAACTTTTCAAATTCGCCTTTTTCAAGCTCATTAAATTTCTATCACGGTAGCAATATGTTAGCTTGCGCCACTCTTCTTTTGGCACATCCCAAGGCACTAACTCACTGCTCCAAGGGTATGCCGCTTTTTCAATTTCCGGCAGCTCATACCATTTTTGCAAAGCTTGGTGATAATCACCATCCGCTCCCCGCAGCTCTGCAAGCTTTTGCATTGTCGCCAGCGGCGCATAAATACGATCACTAACTAACGGCCACCGCGCCTCTTCTGGCGTCGAGTCCCAGCAGTCTCGCGGGGTATGCGATAAACATGTATAGAAACGTGCATAATCAATTTCAGGTTGCATTAACTTTCTCCATTTATAGAAATAAAACAAACTAATTAAACTGATTTTAAATAGTTTAATAACTTAGAAAACTCCGCCATTTTTAAAAGCGGCATATTAAAAGGCATTTTTTTCTCTATTGCATCGCGCACTTTTCGCGCCAAATTGATATAATCGTTATTGCTCATGCTAATCACCTATATTGGTTAGCGTTAGTGTTAGCTCTAAGCAGGCTGCAACCTTGCTTAGAGCTTTTTTATTTAAACTTTAATCAATCTATTGCTGCAAAAATCTTATCGGCTTCTGGGTGCTCTCCCGCCCAATCCCTCAATCTATAAAACAAGTTATTAAGTTTCTCTTCTGGTTTACGCCATAACATACGGCTCAAAGCAACCAAACAGGCAACAATACCAGCAGCATCAGCAGTCATAACTCCATCAAAATAATTCCCCGCACAACTCATAGAATAAGTTTCATCCTTTCGACCAGGAGACATATAAAACCCCCCGTTGGATAGTAGTTAGCTCAAAAATCAGAGTATCAAAGCCAAGAAACTTAGGCAGGAAATTAGCGCGATCAACATCAGCAACCAGCGCACAAATAATAGGGGTTTCAATGTTAGACATTTTGCTTCTCCATCGTGACTAGACAACAGTGTCCGGCCTTGTTCGATGTGCTTATTATAGGTCTTTTTGTCCTACCGTGCAAGCAATGAAACCTTTTATATCGTAAATAATTCAAGCTCTGGCAAGCTGTGCTTTTCGCCCTTTCTTTTGGCGTAAAACGCTTTTAAACGCTGTTGCTGTTGCTTTAGATCAATATAAAAATATTGTTATTGCTCGGCGCGGCTGTGTGGGCAAAGGCCGAAGGCCGCTCGCTTTAGCGATTGTCCACAGAGTAGCGGCGGTAAACTACAGGATATATATATAGGAAAAAGCAAAAGGAAAAGCGCTAAAGGATTAGGGGGGGGGGAAGTATGCGTGAAAGGGGGGGGAAGTATGCGTGGATTTTGTGTGAAAGGGGGGGGAAGTATGCGTAAAAAAGGGGGGGGAAGTATGCGTGTATAAAAGGTGTTATCTACAGGCTTTTGTGGATAAAAAAACCCGCACAAGGCGGGTTCAGGAATGGCAATTTTCTTTTACGCTGAGCTGTTTTTATACGGGACTGGTGGAGGACTAGACATTAATAGCAGCCCCCCACGGCCTTTATTTATAATTTCAATATTAGCGCTAGGATAAACAGTCTGAACTTTCTTTAATGCTATTAAAAAACTTCTCTTAAAATCTTTACTCGCATTTTTACCGACATACTCTTGGCCAAATTGATCTCTTAAATTAGTCCAAAATAAACGAACAGGCTTACGATCATTAATTCTATGCAATCGTTCTGAAAGCATAATATAAATATCCATTGCTAAAGGACTGCTTGAAAGTGCATTTAACGCCCTTAAGTCAATTGGAACAGCATGCTCACATAAAGTCTCATAATATTCTTGTGAGAATATTATCTTTTTAGGCCAGCTTAGTATTTTATCATCATCTGTATTCAGCCATGCTTCAAATTGTTTGATAGGTTTTCCATCATATGTAATTGCACTGTTTTTAGTTGTAATTCCAATTGATAAATTACAAGCTGCAAGTGCGAGCATTTGAGTCTTAAAAGTTGTGTAAGTACCCTTAACCCCGCCGGATGATCTTTTGCCTAGTTTCTTTAAAAAATCTTGCGCACTTCTTCCAACATCAATCTCAGGGCTTTTATAGCGCAGAGCCTGCGTATTCAAATATGCCATTACAAGCCTTGGCATTGGGCCATAGGGTATTTGTTGTTGTACAAACTTTTTCCCATCCCACAGTCTGCCTGCTTGTATATAAATACCTGCACTGCCGCAAACTCTTTCAAAACTTAAACCATCAACTTTCGATCTGGGCAATCCGATTTGACACATTACTGAGTGCATGAAAGTCAAATCATTACCTGCTGGGCTATCACTCGAAATCTCTATACCAGCATCAATAAGATTTTTTTCGTGTTTTGTTAAAACGGCTAAAGGCTTATCTTCTGAATCGGTGGCATCTGCATCAACTGATCCAGTTTCTTTTGGCGTATTAGAAGCTATATTTGCTTTATCATTTTTAAGTGATACAGCAGCTTTAACAATTTGAGGTTCTGTCTTTTTAGCAACAATATGCGCCATTTCAGGGTCGCAACCTTTCTCTATCAGAATTTTTGCATATTCAGCTGCATTAAATGCCATAAGCGTTCTCTAAGTCTAAGTTTTGTGCTACCAGAATAGTCACTTATCAGTGTACTATATGCTGTATAGAATAGCTGTAGAATACGTTAAAAAGTAAATAACTAGCAGCAGTTTAGCTAAACATCCCCAAAAGTCAAGCGCCTGAAATTTTAGCTGCTAAAATTCAAGTGTGTAAATCAAGGTGTTTTTATGAGTCAAGTATCAAGCGCTTACAAGCTGATTTTCTTTACCAATGTTTTGAAAATTCTGAACGAAAGAAAAATGACAAAAGGCGAGCTTTCTGAAATATCTGGTGTGTCACCCTCGTTTCTGTCGGATTTGACAACCACAGGTAAAGCTAATCCATCACTAGAGATTATGGAGCAAATAGCCTCGGCTCTGAACGTCCCCCTGCCAGCGCTACTCGAAATAACAGATATGAGTGATGCCTCTATACAGCAGCTGATCGGAGGTGGTACGAAGCTACCCAAAAGCACCCCTAAAGGCTTCCAGCGTGTGACTGCAACACTGCCTGAGCATCGTGCATTTCTTGTCAGAAAATGGCAGGAAGAAGCGTCTAGCGCTTCGCGCAAGAATAGCGCCAAAAAAGAAGAGAAAAGCGAGTAGGCCGTTACCGCATTAGCACCGTTAAATACTTCACAATAAAGGTTAATAGAGCTGTTGCTTTGCTGTTTAATTCGTTATAATGTGTTTTCGAAAAACATTATGGCAATAGGGTGGCGCTGTGAGTAATAGCATTAGTGTTAATCAGGATGAGTCTGCATCCACAACGCGGGCGCTTGAAAAGCTCCGTCGTGATATGGGTGCAGAATTTTTAGAAGCGCTGCAAGATACAGCTGTCGT
>RRZU010196735.1_pt1 | contig 10570 bp, 13 predicted proteins | sample 2165561 | NCBI WGS metagenome assembly RRZU01 (sample SAMN10456909, study PRJNA506462) | wastewater metagenome | isolation source: wastewater sludge | place: USA: Moscow, Idaho | reverse complement strand
GATCGCATCGAACGCGGCGAACCTACGACAACAGCGCCATTCTCATCACTGGCCGAAACCATCGCCGAATGGCAGCTGCCCATTATCCTCTTTCGCGACCTGCTCGATGCCTTTTCGCAGGATGTCGTCAAAAAGCGCTACACCGACTACGCAGAATTACTCGATTACTGCCGGCGCTCGGCCAATCCGGTCGGGCGGCTGGTACTGCATCTGTTCGGGCGCACGGAAAGTGCCCGCCTGCAGGAATCCGATGCCATCTGTACTGCCCTGCAGCTGATCAACTTCTGGCAGGACGTGGCGATCGACTGGAAAAAAGACCGGGTCTACCTGCCGCAGGAAGATTTGACGCGCTTTGGCGTGGGCGAAAGCGACATCGCGGCTGGCCGCATGACCCCCGCAATGCGCGAGTTGCTCGCATTCGAATGCGAGCGGGCGCGGCAGCTGATGCTCGCCGGCGCCCCCCTGGTGCACCATCTCCCCGGCCGTCTGGGTTGGGAAATCCGCCTGACCGTACAGGGCGGCCTGCGCATTCTCGAACGCATCGACGCCGTCGCGGGCGATGTATTCGCACATCGCCCGCAACTCACAGCATCTGACTGGCTGGTGCTCTTGTGGCGATCATTTAGAATGTGAGCCCATGACTCCAGACCAATACTGCCAGGAGAAGTGCGCCACCAGCGGCTCCTCCTTTTATTACAGCTTTCTGTTCCTGCCCCCGGCCCGCCGCCAGGCGATCATGGCCCTGTATGCCTTCTGCCGCGAAGTCGATGACGTGGTGGACGAATGCAACGACCCGGCGCTGGCATCCACCAAACTTGCCTGGTGGCGGATGGAAGTGGAGCGCATCGCCAGCAAGCAGGCGACGCACCCGGTGGGGCTGGCCTTGCAGGCGGTTTCCCCCGAAATCGAGATTAGCGCAGCCCGTCTCAACGAAATCATCGACGGCATGGAAATGGACCTGCAGCAAACCCGCTATCTCGATTTCACCGGACTGTCGCTGTACTGCTATCGGGTCGCCAGTGTGGTCGGCCTGCTCGCCGCCGGAATTTTTGGCTACCGGGATGCGCAAACGGAAAAATACGCGCACGACCTGGGCATGGCTTTCCAGCTCACCAACATCATCCGCGATGTCGGCGAAGATGCCCGACGCGGCAGGATTTACCTGCCCATCGATGAACTCAAGCAGTTCAATGTGCCGGCCGCCGATATCCTGAACGCCCGCTACTCCGACAATTTCACTGCCCTGATGCAGTTCCAGTATCAACGGGCGGAACGCTATTACCAGGAAGCACTCGCGCATCTGCCTGCCTGTGACCGCAAGAGCCAGCGTCCCGGCCTGATCATGGCGGCGATTTACCGCACCTTGCTGGAAGAAATCCGTGCCGAAAACTTCCAGGTGCTGCACCAACGCATCTCCCTGCCGCCCACACGCAAACTCTGGCTGGCAGCCAAAACCTGGATCAAGGGCTGAATTGGGCGAGCAGGCACGCATCGCCGTCATCGGCGCCGGCTGGGCTGGCATCGCGGCGGCGGTGACCTGTGCCGGCGCTGGCGCTGCAGTGACCCTGTTCGAAGCCGGCCGGGTCGCGGGCGGACGCGCCCGCTCGGTGAATATTGCCGGGCGCACGCTGGACAATGGCCAGCACATCCTGCTCGGCGCCTATTGCGAAACGCTCGCACTGATGCGCCAGGTGGGCGCCGACCCGCAGCGCATGTTCAGCCGCCGGCCGCTCTGCCTGCTGGAAGGCGACACTTTCCAGCTGCGCCTGCCCAATCTGCCTGCCCCGCTACATCTTGCCGCCGGCCTGCTCGGGGCGCACGGGGTCAGCTGGCGGGAAAAAATCCGCACTGCACTGTGGATGCAGGGCATCAAGTGGCGAAAATTCCGCCTCGACCAAACACAGAGTGTCGCCGAATGGCTCGACGCCGCCGGGCAAACCGGTGCGTTACGCCGGCATTTATGGGAACCGCTCTGCCTGGCTGCACTGAACACAGCTCCCGAGCAGGCCTGCGCGCAGCTCTTTGCGCATGTCCTGCGCGACAGTCTGGGTAGCCCGCAGCGAGGGGCTACCGACCTCCTGCTGCCACGTGTCCCGTTTGGCGAACTGCTACCGGAACCGGCTCTCGCCTGGCTGACGCAGCGCGGCGCCGGTCTCCGGCTGGGGCAGCGCGTACGCCAGCTGGCCGGAACCCGGATCGATGACGAGGACTTTTCCGCCGTCATCGTCGCGGTGGCACCGCACCACCTCAGCCGCCTGCTGCCGGCAGTGCCCGACACATTCAGCTACGAGCCCATCGCCACGGTCTACCTCGATTACGGCGCCCAGACCGTACTGCCCTTCCCGCTCCGCCACCTCGGCGCTGGTACGGCGGCCTGGGCGGTCGATCGCGGCCAAGGCATGATCGGCTGTGCCATCAGTGGCCATGGCGACTGGGAAACCCTTGCCGACAACGCCCTCGCGGCCCGCATGGCGGACGCATTGGGACTGGGAGCACCGCACTGGCAGCAGGTCATCCGGGAAAAACGCGCCACTTTCAGCGCCCGCCCTGGCCTGCGCCGTCCGGATTACCGGACGGATCACCCGCGTGTCTTTCTGGCAGGCGATTACACCTGGGCCGATTACCCTGCCACGCTGGAAGGCGCCGTCCGCAGCGGCCGGCGCGCAGCCTTTGCCGCCGTTCAGGCCAGCAAACGCCCGGCCTGAAGCTGCAATACCCGCTGACAACGGGCGGCAAGGGCGGCATCGTGCGTGACCAGAATCAGCGTCGTACCTTCGCGGGCGTTCAATTCAAACATCAGATCGATGATCTGTGCCCCCGTCGCCGCATCGAGATTGCCGGTCGGCTCATCGGCCAGAACCAGCGAGGGCTGCGGCGCAAAAGCACGCGCCAGAGCCACGCGCTGCTGCTCTCCGCCAGACAGATGTTTCGGGTAGTGATGCAGGCGCTCGCCCAGCCCGACACGCTGCAGCCAGGTGTGCGCCACAGTTGAGGCATCGCTGCGGCCCGCCAGTTCCAGCGGCAGCATCACGTTCTCCAGAGCGGTCAGCGCCGGCAGCAGCTGGAAGGATTGAAAGACAAACCCCAGCCCGCGCCCGCGCAAGGCGGCACGAGCGTCTTCGTCCAGACCAGAGAGCGGCTGCCCGGCCAGCACCACCTCACCTGCCGTCGCCACATCGAGTCCGGCCAGCAAACCGAGCAGGGTCGACTTTCCCGAACCGGAGGCACCAATGATCGCCACCGTTTCCCCCGACATGACGGAAAAGGAAATCTGCTGCAGAATCACCAGCGGCATTCCGCCGTTATCGACCTCCTTGCCCAACTCCCTCACTTCCAGCACGAGCTGATCCGACATGCGTTTTCTCCTTGTTGTCCTGGCCCTGTTCGCCACCTGCGTCTTCTCCCCTGCCCTGGCTGCCCCGGCCACCATTGTGGTGCTGGGCGATTCACTTTCCGCAGGTTACGGCATCGCCCAGAGTGAAGCCTGGCCGTCGCTGCTACAGCAGCGTCTGCGGCAACAAGGCGCGAATTATAGCGTCGTCAACCATTCGATCTCCGGCGAAACGACCGCCGGCGGGCGTTCCCGCCTGGCGACAGCGCTGCAGAAAGACAAGCCGCAGATCCTCATCATCGCCCTCGGCGCCAATGACGGCTTGCGCGGTCTGCCGCTCACCCAGATGCAGGACAACCTGCGCGCCATGATCCGCGCCGGCCGCCAGAGCGGCGCCCGGGTCCTGCTGGTCGGGATGCGCCTTCCGCCTAACTACGGCCCCTATGCGGAGGATTTCTTTCAGCGTTTTGCGCGTCTGGCAGACAGCGAAAAAACAGCTTACCTGCCTTTCCTGCTCGAACCGCTCAACACCCGCCCCGAGCTCTTTCAGAATGACCGCCTGCACCCTAACGCGGCGGCGCAGCCGTTACTGCTCGACCACATCTGGCCAGCACTGCGCCCCTTGCTCAAGAAGTGAGGCAGCGCCTCACTCGCCGATGACATCCGCTCCGGGCGGCGGGGTAAAGGTGAACAAACTGGCCGGCAGCTTGGGATTGCGCTCGTGCTTGCTGAAATAAATGCGCGTCACCTGGCCGAAATTGTCGTGCAGCGCCATGACCCGCAATTCCTTGCCGGCCAGACCAATGCGGATTTTCTCGAAATTGCTGTCGCTTGCCTTGGGTACGGCCTCGACCCAATTCAGGCCATCGCTCTCACCGTCCTCACGCAGGGTGAAATTCTTTTCCAGCGCCGTGCGCCCAGCCAGCAGCGCGGCCGGAGAATCCCCGGAATTCAGGTCGTTCTGGCGAATGGTCACCTGCGCCAGTTCCGGATCGTACACCCAGACTTTTTCGTTATTGCCCACCACCAGTTGCGGATAAGGCTTGCTCACCTCCCAGCGCAGCTTGCCCGGCCGCACGACCGACAACACGCCCCAGGATTCCTGTGCCTGCACGCCCTGACGGTTGCTGATCGTCTGCCGGAATTGCGCCTGGAAACTCTGCGTTTCATTGAGAAACGCCTGCAACTGCTCAACCGAACCCGCCAGCGCCAGCAACGGCGAAAAGATGAGAAGCGTGCCCAGAGCCAGGCGACCCAGCGAAGGTGTCTTGTTCATGGTGTTAGACCTGCATGCAAAATTGGAAAATGCCCGCAAGCTTACGACATCCCAGCGCAGATCGTTGCCGCCGGCGTGTAAGAAAGCGTAATCGGCATACTGATTTTTCGCCCGGCATAAACCGCCTCAATGCCCCAGGCGCAAACCCCCACGGGCTTTGTGGCACACTACGCGCCCTATGAACGGTGGCCAGCGGGCTGCTGCTCTGTTGTTGATTATTCGAGGAATGACCATGGCCAATCTGCCCGAACATCTCAAATACACCGCTGCCCACGCTTGGGTGCTGGACCATGCCGACGGCACCGTCAGCGTCGGCATTACCGACCACGCGCAAGAAACGCTGGGCGACCTGGTGTTTGTCGAATTGCCGGCCATCGGGGCGCATGTCGCCGCAGAGGCGCAGATTGCCGTCGTTGAATCCGTCAAATCGGCCTCCGACGTGTACGCGCCACTCTCCGGTACGGTCACGGAGATCAACGCAGCGGTGATGGATAACCCCGAACTGGTCAATCAGGACGCCTATGCTGCCTGGTTGTTCAAACTGCACCTGGATGACCCGGCCGAACTTGAGCAGCTTCTGTCGGCAGCGGCTTACCTGAACACTACGACCTGAGCCGTGCCCGCTGCACCCTTCCCCAGCCACTGGCCGCAGGTACCCGCCTGCTACCAGTGGCTGTCGCTTGACCGACGCGGACAGTGGCGACTGCAAGGCGAGCGCATCAGCCATCCCGGCCTGCTCGCATTCCTGCAGCAGCACTATCAGAACGCTCCGGACGGCTGCTGGTTCGTACAGAACGGGCCACAAAAGGTGTACGTCGACCTGGCGGCGACACCGTGGGTATTCCATCGCGAAGGAGACGCCGTGCTGGCACACACGGGCGCCAGTGCGGGCGAGATTCATGCGCTCTTCCTGGATCGCGAAGGCAGCCTGTACCTGCAAACCACGCTTGGTTTCGGGCTGCTCGACGACCGCGATCTGGCGGCCTGGCTCGGTGAATGCCAGCCTGGCGACGACGCAAGCTGGGACGCCCTGCTGGCCGGAAAAGAGATCCGCATCACCTGGCGAGGTCTGCCGCTCACCCTGATCGACGCCGCCGAACTACCGCAACGCTTTGCCTTCAACCCGCACCCCCGCCCCGAATAAGCCAACCAGCAGGAAAAAACCGTCACGATAGGCACAGGGGCGACGATGTCAGATCAGCCGCCTTCGGCTTCATCCTCGTCGTTCGCCTGCAACCACCACAGCAGATCCTCACCTTGCAGCGGGGTGGGAATCATCTGGTTCTGCTTCCAGCGGAAAACCGGCCCGAACGGCACGTACCGCGCCAGCACCTGCCCTTGCCGGCTGACGCCAAAAAATGGCCAGCCGGAACGGATCGCATCCCTGATCTGTTCGTGCGTCATGAGTTCTCTCCTTGGTAAGCGCCGAGCGCACACCGCCCACACCCAACAACACGCAGGCAGCATCCGGTACTGCATGCCATAGCTCTTACGCCGTAATGCCCGGCTTTGTAAATTCCTGCTTCAGATCGTAAGCTGGCATCCATCGACCGTCAATCCACTGGAACCACCTCGATCACACTTGCCAGCAAGGCGGCCAGTAGATTGGCCGTACTCGCAAAGCGGTCACGATCAGGGTTGTATTCGACGATTTCGAGTGCCGTGAAACCTGGCAGACCGGCAATCCACCTGAGCGCCGTCCGCACATCCTCGGCACTTAAACCGTCAGGCTCGGGCGAACCGACGCCAGGGGCCAACTGGGGGTCGATGGCATCGAGGTCAAGTGTGACGCCGAATGGCCCGCCCCCGGCAGTCACAATCGCCAGAGCACGATCCAGGCAGGCCGAGAAACCGTCGCGCTCCAGCTCGCCAGCGGCAATCACCCGCACCCCCAGGCGCTGCAGCAGCTGACATTCCTCGGGCTCGAAGCTGCGCGCACCAAACACCACAGTGCGACTCGGATCGATCTGCCGGCCCGGGATCCCCAGGTTGAGCAGGCGTTTGTCACCTTGTCCCAGTAAACAAGCGAGCGGCATGCCATGCACTGCACCGGAATAGCTGCTGGCCGGCGTATGGCTGTCGAGATGGGCGTCAATCCACAGTAGTCCCGGGGGGGTGCCGAGATGACGCGCGACACCGCTCCAGGTGCCAATCGCCACCGAATGATCTCCCCCCAGCACCAGCGGAAAATCCCCCGCATCCAGTGTGGTCGCCACAACATCTGCCAGCCTGCGGCACACGCTGGCAATGCGCTGTATGGGCGATGCCTCCTGCGGCGCAAACAAGGTTTCACCCCAGTGCACATGCGCCCGCCCGCTCATCACCTGCCAGGCATGTGAGCGATGAAAGGCTAGCGGCCCCGCAGCGCAACCTTGATCCTGCGCCCCGACACCACTGGCCGCACCGATCACCCGAAATCGCCGTCCTTCCGACATGCTGCGCTCCATTTGCATTTAACCTGCCCTGCGGCTAGGATCGAGTTTCCACGCACCCACCCTAAGGAGTTCGTTCATGAAGGTCAAGGCAACGATTCAACGTGGTACCCGCTACCTGTGCACCAAGATCGGTGAGATCGTCATCGCCGTGGAACAAGTGGCGGTCGTCAAAGGTTTGGCCATGTGGGAAGTGGAGCGTGAAATCGCTGCCGGCATCAAGAAACGCATGATCGTTTCGCAACGCGCGCTGCTGCCGCTGCAAGCGGCCTGAGTCTTGCCCCTCCCCGAGATTTCATGACCGGATCCGCCGCCGCACCTGTCAGCTGTACCTTGAGTGCGGCGCTGCGGCAAGAACTCGACACCCTCGCCGCTGCCGGTCTGCACCGCCAGCACCGCATCCTGGAGTCACCCTGCGGACGGGAAATCCAGGTGGCCGGGCAAAAACTCATCAACTTCGCCAGCAACGACTACCTCGGACTGGCCGCCCATCCGGCGCTGGCGACGGCGCTCGCAGAAGGAACCCAGCGCTGGGGTGCCGGCAGCGGTGCTGCGCACCTGCTGAGCGGTCACCTGACGCCACACTCCGAGCTGGAAGCGGCATTGGCAGACTTCACCGGTTTTGCCCGAGCACTTACCTTCAGCAGCGGCTACCTCGCCAACCTGGCTGTCACACCCACCCTGGCCGGGCGCGGTGCCGCCGTGTTTGCCGACAAACTCAACCACGCCTCCCTGATCGACGCCATGCAACTGGCAAAAACCCAGGGCGCGCACGTACAACGCTATCCACACGCCGATCTAGCGACCCTGGAACGGCTGCTTGCCGGCAGCACCGCCCAGCGCAAACTGATCGTCACCGACAGCATTTTCAGCATGGACGGCGACCTGGCGCCCCTGCCAGCGCTACTTGCCCTGGCCCGCACTTACGACGCCTTCCTCATCGTCGATGACGCGCACGGTTTTGGTGTATTGGGACCTCAAGGCCGGGGCAGCCTGGCGCATTTTGCGCTGCCAGCAGATCCACGCCTGATCCTCATGGGGACTCTGGGCAAGGCCGCCGGCGTCGGCGGTGCCTTTGTCGCGGCTTCGGCAGAAGTCATCGAGACCCTGATCTGCCGCGCCCGCAGCTACATCTTCACCACCGCCAGCCCGCCGGCCATTTCCTGTGCGCTGCTGGCGAGCCTGCGCCTGATCGAACAGGGTGATGCGCTGCGTCAGGCCCTGTTTGCACGCATCCAGCAATTGCGCCTGGGCCTGCAAGCACTGACCGCAGCCAGCGCCTGGCGCCTGCCGGCGTCGCTGAGCGCCATTCAGCCGCTCATCATCGGCCCCAATGAAGCCTGCCTGCAACTGGCCAACGCCTTGATGGAAAAAGGATTCTGGGTGCCTGCCATCCGCCCACCCACCGTCCCGCAAGGGAGCGCACGCCTGCGCATCTCACTCTCTGCAGCCCACACGCCGGCTGACATCGACGGCCTGCTGGCGGCCCTGCAGGCGCTTGCAAACTAGCCCCCCCGGAACGGCGTACCGGTCCGGGCGCAACTCAGGCTGATGGTCTGGCTGGACGTAAGCGGACTCAGTCGTTCAGTTCAATCTGCCCGCTGACCTGGGTCGTCAATAGACTCTCTCCGGCTTCCAGCGGCGCTGGTGCAGCATCGGCCGCCATCATCCTGGCCGCACGAAACACCGGCATCGGCACCTGCCCGCCCTGTTGCGCTACGGTAAGCTGCTTGATCTTCCAGGATTTACCCAGGGCAGAGGCAATCACCTCGGCCCGCGACTGAAATGCCTTGATGGCGTCACGGGTCGCATCGTCTTCGGTACGACGGCGGGTTTCAGGCGAAGGCATCTGCACCACCTGCGCCACCGCCAGTCGACGCTGCTGTAATTCGCCGATGAGATGTGACACGGCGGCCAGATCGCGCGACTCCAGCACCAACTCGCTGCGCATGCGCCAGGTCTCGATTTTCTGTTTTTCGCCATAGACCGGATAAGTCGACTGATTGCCGCTCTTAACCGAAACCTGCGGCCGGCTGCCGATCAATTGCAAGGCTGCATCGATGTCGCGATTCACCTGCCGGGCAATATCGGCGGGGTTGCTGCCCTGCGCTTCGCTATAAACGACGGCGCGCACCTGATCGTTGCTTGCCGTCCGCGACGCTTCTGCCGCCAGATCGATGAGCGGGCCTGCCCACACGGGTGAAGCCAGCAGATAACCGGCCAGAACCAGGAAAACACGACGCATGGGAACACTCCTGCACAATTGGAAAGCGGCCATCTTAACCAGCAGTGACAGGAGTAGTGTGGGGAAAAAGGTAAAAACTTGTTGCCTCTAAAACGATATGACTCGTTTTCCTTGTCCCCACCCCTGCCTTTTGTAATACTTGCCGCCCATGAGTCCGGCCATTCCCCTCGTGCTGCCCGAGCAGCACAACCAGAACGACACCCCTGCCGAAGGCACTCGGCGCATCATCGATGGTGCCGAGCGCGTGTTTTACGACGGCTACTGGATCAAGGTCTATGTCGTCCCGGCGGATACGCTCGAAGCGAAAAAACGCCTGATCGATGCGCTCACCCGCCGCCTCTTCAATCATACCGAGCATGGCCTGAACATTCCCGGTACCCGGCTGGGAGAAGCGCGCCTGGCATTCGAGCGGGAAACCGATCCGGCCCGTCGCCGCATCAAGGGCGCCATGCTGGCGGGCGCTCTGTTCAACCGGGCAGCAGATATCTTCCGCAAGCTGGTTGAGTTACAGACCTGCGGCATCGAAATCCTGAGCGACAATCCGCTCATGCGTGAGTGCGGACGCTGCCTCCTGGAAGCCATGGAACTGGGCAAGAATGTCCTGCACCGCAGCGGCGAGGAAGGCATCGACGAGCTTTGGGGCGAGCCCTTCCGCGCCTTTTCGATTCCGCTGGAAGACTTCTACGAAAGCCGTTACATCAAGATCGGCCAGACCATGCGCGACATTGACCGGATCGCTGCAGCCATGATCGGTAACCTGGCTCGTCTGCCCGCCTTTACTGCCGCCGAACCCGCCATTATCGAACTGGCCAGCACAGCGAAAATCAAGACGGAAACCTTGCGCACCGACCCGGATATCTTTGATGTCTGGTCAAGCATGGTCACCGCTGGCGAACGCCTGACCAATCTGGTGCCACAACCGACGGCAGCAACTGGCTGCAGTGTCTGCCACGACGCGATGGAAGGCTTGCACCTTCTACGCCAGGGCCGTGATCTGATCTTCTACATCACCCGCGCCCGCACACCCATGCCGAAAAGCACGCGCGAATACATTTCACGCTGCGAAATCTACCGCGAAACCGGACACGCACCGCTCGCCTTTTTCTGCCACGACTAGGCAGGTTTTCGCCCTGCCTGGCGCCTGCATCGGCGCAATGGACCCAACATAAACGGGGCTTCCGCCTCAGTTTGCAACACAGCGGTTACGTCCGCCGGATTTCGCCTCATACAGCAGATCATCCGCCATGCGGAAGGTTTCCTTGACCCAGCCGACTGCCGGCATGACG
>RRZU012455856.1_pt1 | contig 10571 bp, 6 predicted proteins | sample 2165561 | NCBI WGS metagenome assembly RRZU01 (sample SAMN10456909, study PRJNA506462) | wastewater metagenome | isolation source: wastewater sludge | place: USA: Moscow, Idaho | reverse complement strand
CCTTTGTCGTTACCTACACGTCCCCAGGAAGCTCTGAGCTTTAAGTAATCCACTACTTTCTGGTTTTCCATAAATTTCTCGGCAGTGGCTATCCAGCCAGCTGAGAAAGAAGGGAAGATACCGAAACGTGTGCTACCCGGAGCAAAGTTTTCCGAGCCGTTATACCCTACGTTTACATCGAGCAGGTATTTGCTTTGATAGGCATACGTGGCACGTCCCACCAGTCCTACATAGTTGCGCGGCAGATAAGTGTAGCTGTCCGGATAGTAATTGCGTGATTGGTTGTACAGGATGAGTCCGGACACTTTATGATCGCCGAACATACGATCATAGTTGATACGTCCCTCGAGGTACCAGTTTTGTGCTCGTCCGCTACTTTCCGAATAGGTCAGCGGAGTATCGCTGCCGGAAGGTACGAAAATATGTGTCTTGTCGTAATCGGGATCGGTCTGGGGCATATTCCCGTTCGAGTCGAAATATGATTGGTAGTATACTGTTTGTGATTCTATGGCTCCTCCGGCACGTTCCTTATATAACTTGAATTGATTGTCGTAGGCTCCTTTGACGGAAACGCTCAGTCCCGGAGTGACGAAATCTAATTTCTGTGTGATGTCCAAGTCCATATTCAACGTCGTGTCATACGTTTGGTTGTATCCTTTTCCGTAGAATACGAACATACCATCGCGCATTACTTCTCCTAAGGGTACCAGGTCATCGGGAACCAATGTACGTACTCCATTGATAAACCCCGGTCCGGCAAAAGGATGTGACCATATTTGCGCTATCACCCAAGCATTCGGGTCGTTACCTGTACCCGACTGAACGTCGCGTGGTTCTTGTATCTTGCCTAGCACACCGCCTACACCCAATTTCATGGTAGTGGTCTTGGTCAGGTTCGCGTCGATATTGGCACGATAGTTATAGCGGTTGTAGCGGTAGTTGTTGTCATACAACTGTCCGGGAAGTTCTTTCAGTAGTCCGTTCTGATACGTATAACCTACCGATACGAAATACTGTACATTGTCGTTACCACCGGAAATGTTGACGTTGTTCTGGCTTTGGAGGTAGAGATTATGGAAGATATACTTCTTCCAATCCATGTTAGGGTACATGATAGGGTCGGAGCCTGTACGATAAGCCTCTATCTGTTCCGGAGTAAAGTAAAGTTTGGGATTGGTGACATGATCCATTTCCTGCTTCATGTTCCAGAACCGTGCAAATTCGTAACTGCCTGTCTGCTCTACCAGTGAAATGGGTTGCTGCAATCCTAGCTTGGTACTGGCGGATATTTGTGTCTTTCCCGATTTACCTCTACGGGTAGTAATCAGTATGACACCATTCGCGCCTCTTACTCCGAACACTGCGGTAGAAGAGGCATCTTTCAACACGGAGATAGTTTCTACCTCATTCGGGTCAATCTGTGAAAAGGCACGTTCGACACCATCTACCAGAATTAAGGGCTTGGACTGTGAATCATTCAATGAACCGACACCACGTACGTAAATGGCGGCGGCATCCTTACCCGGTTGTCCGGTAGTCTGTACTGAAGATACCCCCGGCAATGCACCGGCAAGGATGTTCGTGATACTTGTTGCCGGTGATTTTATCAACTCCTTGTTGTCAATAGAGGAGACGGCACTCGTAAGCATTCTCCTGTCCTGATTACCGTAGGCGATAGCTACCACTTCTACTTCACCAAGGTTCTGCGAGTCTTCTTTCAAGGTGACTGTGATAAATTTCCTGTCTCCCACTACTATTTCTTGGGTTACATACCCGATAAAGGAGATACTCAACACCGACTTTCTGTTTGGAACGACGATTGTAAAGTTGCCGTCGAAATCTGTAATAGCTCCTATGCTTGTACCTTTTACAGTTACATTAGCACCGGGAACACCTTCTTTGAGTGTTTCATCCGTTACTTTACCTTTGATAGTAATACCTTCAGGGGGTAAGGCATACATCATTGGTATGAACAAAAGAAACATAATAAGAAAACGGAATCTTAAATTACGCGCGTTTCTCATACTGTTTAATTTAATTAGGTTAATAATGAAAGATTAATAATATGTTAAGTTAATAATCTGCTTCATTTGAAGTAAGGTCAACAATTAATGGATTTGTTGGTTTTTAACAATACTGCAAAGTTAGATGAGGTGTGGAAAACAGATGTGCAATATTCTCCAAATAAGGTGCACAAAATGCTATAAAACGCTTTGTGATAGTACAGGAAGCCACTTTTGAAGTTGTGGGTAAATATGTTTACATTCACTAGGAAAACCTATCGGATAAAATAAAATGTTGGTTAGTATAGATTAATATCTGTATATTCTACGTACATTTGTCTCGTTAGTATTTTAGTTTTCGTTTAACAACTGTTGAACTATCGATTTATATATGTTGAACTATCGTTTGACAGTTGTTGAACGAAAACTGACTAACCAATGAACTGAATAGTATATGAGGATGAAAAGAATAATCTTCCCCAATGAAAACAAATGAGTAATGAGTGTTAATTATGACCTTTACGAAACACCTAATCCTGACAAGGAAGGGGAAGTGTTGCCTTTACATGCACGTGTGGTATTGAAGGGTAGTTATACTGCCGAAGAAATTGCAGATCAAGTTGTAGCATTTCAGCATATGCCTCATGCGCAAGTGGTGGGTATCATAGAAGCTATCTCGAAAGAATTACAGCATTTGCTTTTGAAAGGATTTTCCGTTGAATTGGGTGATATTGGCTATTTAACTCTTTCTTTGAGTGTGGACAAAGAAGTGACTAAGCCAAAAGACTTACGTTCACCATCAGTATCTCTTAAAGACATTAATTTGAGAATAAACCGTCAGTTTAAGAAGGATATTGAGAGTGAATTGCTATTGCAACGTTATCATTCTCCCTTTCGTGTGAAGAATCCGTGTATTAACCGACAGGATTATGCTTCACTTGTCGGAAAGACAAAAACACAGGCATTGAAAGATATAAATACTTTTATTGGGCAAGGTATTTTGAGAAAGTATGGGACAGGACGTTCGGTAGTATATATAAAGGCTGAATAAAATAATTAAAGTATTTTTGCGATAGATTAGAAAGATAAAATCTGATTGATAAAACTAGTTCCGGCTTAATCTGACTACATTGGCGTGTGTAATAGATTAAGCCGGAACTGATTTATTTTGCTATGATTTATCTTTTTGCTGACTTTAGAACCGGAAACTCAGGCCCCCTAGGAAATTGAATCCTTCGGCAGGATAACCTAAATAGTATTGATACTTCTTGTTCAGCAGATTGTGTACTTGCGCATAGACCGATACTCCTTTGAACACATTATAGCTTGCCCCAATGTGCAAATCATTGATAGCAGCCATTTTTGCGTATCCTTCCACTTCTTCCCTGTTGATGTAGTCATAGCTGAGATTGATATTCAAGGCGGAAATCGGATGAATACGAACGTTGAAAGACATTTCGCTGGCAGGTTTTACAGCCAACAGATATTCTTCTGTTTTGCTGTCCCATTTACGATAAGTGTACTTGGCAGATAAAGACACGATTTCTTTATAGTCGTAACTAACTTCACCTCCGACATAAAGATTGTCTGTATTATCTTGCGAGAAATTCAGATAAGATTCGAAATGGGTAACACTCGCTCTTCCGAAAGCTGAATAAGATAAGTCATTTTTCAAGTTCTGGTAGCCTCCGTATATATTGAACCATACTCCCGGATAAGGACTGGCCTTGAATCCGAGCGTACCATTAATTTGTTCGTGTGTATCGTAAGGACGTTGCACATATCCCCAGGTGGAAGAAAGATGGGCGTCCGGTAGTTCGCCATAAGGACAAATACTCTCCAATCTGCGGAAATCATTGAGAAGTTTCCCTCCTGTTGCTTTGGCATAAACTACATAGCTGTCAGAGAATATGTATTGTGCAGTGATGTCCGGTGATACGCGGAATGTTTTGTCGAATCCGAAAGATAAGTCCACATTGGCGCCGACGTGTAATTTCCAGTCATCATTATCCAGTTCGTAATAAGGATTCAGAAGGAGGGTTGTATAATTCTTGAAGTATTCATCTCCAGTGGAGATATTCTTTGTATATCCGCTGTACAAGAAATTGTTCATAGCTAATGCAATAGTAACCGATTGCTGGTCGTTGATCGCTCCTGTGACATCTCCTTTGGTACGTATGATTGTTTCTTTAAGCGATGTATTGTCTGTATGTTCATTGAGCATATTGTGCTGACGTTCGTACATCAACAGATTCGTCTCGGCATTGAAACGCAAGGGAGCGGTTTCATCGATGAAATGAATGCCGGCATGAAAATCTCCGGATGTAAACTTTTGCTTGCTGTTCGCACTTCCCGGTTTGAAGTTAAAATTACTCAGTCCGAAGTTACCGGCAATATTCAAATCCAGCTTGTTAAACTGGTGTGTATAATCTACGTTGGCACGTGTACGGTAATAGAATGCATTCCATTTCTCGCTGTCGGTGAAAGGAATGGTCAGTTTACCGTCCATCCCATCCATTTGGAAGCGTACATTCAGTTTGTCTTTATCAGACAAGCGGAATAAATAATTGGCGAGTACATCGAGATTGCCGTAATTGCCATAACCGGCACGCACATATCCGGGAGTGCTGCCGGGTTGTGTTTCTTTTCCGGTATAGGGGCGCATCAGACCTGCTGGAACGGAGGTCGCCGGAAAGAATGTCGTGGCGTATTCCACATTTTTCTTGCTGACTGTCGGTTCTTCCACTTTGGGCAGGACGTTCACTTTCGAGGCGTCCATAATATCCGGATTATATTCTTGTTCCACAACGACAGTACGGTTCATGGTCGTATCTTTGGGTTGGGTAGTCTGGGCTTGAAGAGCTGACGGTATTGAGATTGCCAGTGTAAGTCCTCCTATTATATAAAAAGCTCGTTTCATATCATTTCTGTTTTTTAGATTCTCAATTTTCAGTTTTCAGTTTCTGAAGTCTGCTTTCAATCATACTCTCAATATCGTCGTTACCTTGATAGTTCTGTTGCAGGCTCAACAGGTATTGGCGTGCGTCCAGATCTTTGCCTGTCGCATGATAAACATCGGATAGAAGGACAAAGCTGCGTGCCAGCCAGTAAGCGTGAGGGGTACTCTGTTCGATGTAGTTGAGAAGTTCTTTTTCCGCAGCAGCATATTCTTTGGCATCGTAAAGCCCTTGGGCAACCTGATATTTCGCTTCGGCACCGTAAGAGTTACGTGTGTCCTTAGCCAATTCGCGATAATCGTCCATTGCTTTCTTGCCAGCTTTTTGGTTAGTATAAGCTTTGGCACGGTAATAGAGCGCTTCGTTTCTTAGTTCCGGACTAAGCTTGGGCTCTACCAGTAAATCGGTAGCGGCATGGATTGTTTCCACATCGTCTCTCAACAGGAAGGCACAACGCAGGATACCTGTTTCGGCAAGCTGGCGTCTTTCTACATTGGTTGCTTTCTCTTTCAGCATTTTGTAACTTGCCAGTGCCTCTGCCGTATTTTGTTGGTTAAACTGTACTTCCGCCCGCAGGATAAGTGCTTCTTCCGCAAATGGATTATTCGGATATTCCAATAACTTGCCGGAGTGGAGGAGAATCATATCATAATTCTTCTGTTCACTGCCGATCAGACAGAGATAGTAATGTGCATTCAGACTGAAAGCTCCTTCGGGGAAAGTCTGCAGGTATTTGTTGAGGCTTGTTTTGGCTTCTTCCATTCTGCCTTTCATATAAATCTTTTCGGCAGCGGTATACGTAAGCGAATCCTGTTCGTTGGCGTCGAAACGGATATGTCCCGGCATGGCATTCGCTAAAGCGGCAAACTCATCAATGCGGTTCAAGTCTACATAAATAGACTTCAAGTCACGCATGGCGAGGCGTGCTTCTTCGCTGCCCGGATATTTCTCGATAACTTGCTTATATGCTTCGATCGCTTGGTTATAATCTCCTTTCTGATAAAACAGCAAACCGATTTCTGCGGCAGCTTTTCGGCTGACCGGGCTTTCGGGATATTTGTTCAGCAGTTCCTTGAAGGAGGTGATAGCCTGATTGTTGTTATCCATTAGCACATAGGAACGCCCTTTCTCATAAATGGCGTTTACAGCATAAGGTGAAGCGGGATATTTGCCGACCAAGCGGTTCAATAAAGTGATTTTACCGGTGTAGTCCTTCTGTAAGCCGGATACGAGAGCGAGTTGATAGAAAGAATAATCTCCTGAAGGAGTATTCATTTGCTCGGCTTGCGAATAGTAATGTTTGGCTTCTTCAAAGTTACGTACATGGAGGTGGCAGTCACCAATACGGTTGTAAGCGTCGGCAAGCGCCGTTGTGTTTTCTCCTTTTTCCAATTGGATATATTTTTGGAAATAGTTGCTTGCCTGTGTATAGTCTTTCCGATGGAAAGCGATATAGCCCAAGTTGTAATTAGCCAACGCGTACATTTCGTTATTGGGCTGGGTGGTCAGTTGCAGGTAGGCGTTGAAATCGCGGGCTGCCTCTACCATTCGGTTGAGACGATAATATGACTCTCCACACCAGTAGTAAGCGTCTGCTTTGGTCTGGCGGTTGTATTGTCCGATAGCGATAGACTGGTTCAGGTATTTAAGAGCCTGTTCGAAGTCGGCGTTGGCAAAAGATTGTGTACCTAACTGGAATAATATCTTTTGTTTGGCTTCCAGTATCTGGGCACTCGGTTTGGCAATCCGGTCGATAGATTTTAATGCGGCATCGTAGCTGCGGGTATTCATATAAACTTCTACCAGGTAACTGCTTACTTTTTCGGCGTATGGAGAGGTCGGAAATTCATTCAGGAACTTCTCGAAAGCAGTGACAGACTCGCCGAAGGCAGAAAAAGAAGTTTCGTGCAGGCAAAGCGCATAGTTATAAGCTGCCTGTTCTTTGATTTGCATATTGGCATTGGATGCAGCAGCCTGTTCGAAAGCCATACGTGCTTTGTTCTTTTCTGCCAATTGCAGGTAGGAAAGTCCCATGTGCAGATAAGCGTTCTGTGTAAGGGCATCGTTTTCTGTGGTTACTTTGCCTAACGTCTCTGCTGCTTTGGAATAAACTTTTGTTTGATAGTAAGAAAGTCCCAGCATATAAAGGGCATCACGGCGCGGGACGGCGTGCTCTCTGTCCAGATAATTGCTGAATGCTTCTACGGCTTGGGGATATTGCCCGAAGTGGTAGTAGGCATCTCCTAGGATGCGGTACATTTCGGCGGCGTGCTCGTTATTCGGGTAAGCCGACAGGTAATTCTGTGCTACGATTTGTGCCTTATCATAATTCTTGAGCTGTACATAAATCTCGGCGATATAATAAGGGACGAGTGCCTTGTATTTAGCATTGTCTTGTAGCGGCAGGAAACCTTTCAATGCTTCGTTATAGCGTTTCTGTGTGTAACGGATATAAGAAATATAGTAATCACAGTCTGTTGCATACTTGGGACTGTTGGCACGTAAGGTTTCGAACCAGATAGCAGCTTCCCGCAAATCGTTTGTTTTCAGATAACAGGTAGCCAGTTGATAAGTGCGGTCGTCCCGTTCCTCATTGTTTAGCAAATCGAGGTCGGTAGAGTTGAAGAGTGCCATAGCCTCATCGTATTTTCCTTCGTAGAAGTAGCAGGAAGCCAGTAACGAGTAGATACGATTGGCATAAGGAGTATCGGGATAATGGTCGAGATACTTGCGGAGCAATTCGATACGGTTCTTGTCGTTCAACTCGTAAGCTGAACTGACCAACATATACTCCGCATCTTGGAGTAGGCTGGCTGTTGGCTTTTGCTTTACAAATGCCTTTAGTGCCGGCAGGGCAGCGGCATAATTTTTTTCCTGGAAAAGTTCTTTCCCTTCTTTATAAAGGTTGTCAGCCGAAGTGAATTTATCACCTGTCTGGGCAAATCCTATAATTGGTGCGCAACAGATAGTCGCACAAATGAGTCTAGTAATTTCTTTTTTCATAATAGGGTGTTTATGCAAAAGTACTATATATCTTCCAATAACGTATTTTAATGGCTGTTAATTTAAAGCTCATTAAAATATTAGACAGAATGGAAGGGGATATGTTTCCGTAATTTGTTATATTTTAACGAATTATCTGTCGGATAAGAATTTTTTAAGTCCTCGACGGATAGAATCCAGTCCAAAATCTTCCGGATTGATCTCGGAGAGAGGCAGGAAGAAAGAATCTGATACATCATCCATTGCCGAGAAGTGGCTTATATCTTCTACGGTACAAAGAAAGAACATATCAAGTGTGTGCACGGGAAAACCGGAATAGATGTAAATATTGGGAAGTGAGAATTGATAGACGGCTTGTTGCACTTTCAATCCGGTTTCCTCCAATACTTCACGGGCTACGCCTTCTTCGCCGGTTTCGTTCATGTCGATAAATCCCCCGGGAAGGTCGAGCGTACCTTTGGCAGGTTCTTTGGCACGGCGGCAGACGAGCAGCTCGTTTTGGTCGTTCAGGATTAGAGCCACGGTAGCGGAAGATGGATTGAAATAATAGACAAAGCCGCAATCTGTACATTTTTTGGACTTTTCATTGTTGACTTCGAAATGAGAGGAACCACATTCGGGACAATATTGGAACAGGTCAAGAGGATGTTTCATAATTCTTTTGCAGATACTGCATTTTGGTTTTTTCGATTACAAAAGTACCTAAAAAAGCAAAAACGACAAACTTTGTGAGTGTATCGTTTTTGCCTGCCTTTTCTTTTTCCCTCAAAGAAGACGTTCCTTTGAATTATTTTACTTGGAAATTTTCTAAACTTTCTCCAACGAAAGATGCTTTATTTGAATTAGTAACCAACATTGTACTGTGTATTTTATTATATCCGTATTGTTTGTTCCATACATCTTTGTTAGCTAATTGTATACTGTATTCCCAACGTGCCGAAATGGTTGGTCTGGGGTCGGGAAGATTCAAATAAATATCATATTCACCGCTTGGCATTGATTCCGGTAGTCCGAATCGAGCCTGAATGGTAATCTGCTCATTCGGAAACCAGAAACGCGGATCTTCTTTAAGTTTGATCTTATACTTGTTCTCTTTCTTCTTTTTGTGGACAAATACAATCTCGACATCTCTCGGATTAAATGGGGCAGCCCAACCTGTATTCTGTAACTTTAACACCACTTCATAAGGACAACCTATTTCTCCTTTGGGAGTAAAATATCCTTCGGAGAGAGTGAAGCGATAACCTAAACGCTTTTGTATTTCCTTCATGCATTGTTCGTCCTCCCATTGGTTGATGACTGCGGGATGATAATCAATATTAATATACGACCAATGGTATTTGGCAAAGTCTGTTACAGCATTCTCGCAGTTCGAATATTCCGACAGTTTACAGGTTTCTCCTCCCATGGCTACATATTTTGTTTCCCATTCCCAGAATTTTCTGTAATCAGGATTCTCTCCGAAAGTTCCCATGTCATCTATGTCGGCCAGAAAACAGTCGTTGTGAAAAGCTATACGAGATAAGTCGGATTCATTATAAGCCGTTTTCCTAGTAATGGTGTCGGTGTAGTTAATATTGAAAGTAAATAACTTGGCTACCGGATACCGTACACTTATCATTCTGTCCTTGGGCATTACTTTCAGAAGGGCATCCAGTACCTTACGGCGGGGAGCATACTCTCCCTTTTTAGGCTGGTAGTTATAATGGTCGGTATAATACCATTCTCCCCATACCCCGACAAATCCGGCTTCGAGTACACATATTACATCCGAAAATTCTTCCAGAATAGGTTTTAGTTGTTGGATATGCTGTTCCGTGAGTTCCCAGGGAGCATCCCATGGCTTCTCGTTTTCGGACGAAGTATATGCAAAGCGTAATACGGATTTTGCTCCTCCTTTTCTGAGAGCCAGCATATTGTTGCGTATCCGTTGCAGATATTCTTCGGAGATCAACTTATCTTTGAAATCTCTCATATAGTAGGCGGTGAATATAAGGCTCATGCCTTTCTCCCGACATTCTTTCAAGAAGGCGGGGGTAATGGAGTGGTTATTGTCCGTGGCATATTCCTGATGAGTGAAGAATCCTCTCTCCGGGTTACAAATTATTTCCTCCGAGGGTTGGTATGTTACTTTCTCCAGTTGATCCGGCGCACTGGAAGCGGGAGATTCTGTTTCTTCTTTGGAGTTTACTTTGTCATTGCAGAAAGTCAATAACAGAGCCGGAATACAAAGAAGAGATAACAAGAGTCTTTTCATGGGATACTATATATGAAGTGTGAATATTCGGGATTATTTAACTTCTACAAACCAGGGAAGCCGTGAAAGAGGGACGTCGAGGGTATACGTTTTACCTCCTTTATAGACTTTTCCCAGATCATCTTTCCATTTACCTTTGGGGAGTTTTACTGTACGTGTATTGCCGCTGGACATAATGGGGGCTACCAGGTATTTATCCCCCAACATATACTGGTCTCTGCATTCTTCAAATCCCTGATTAGGGAAGGCATAATCCATGTGACGTACAATGGGTTCTCCTGTAATAGAGGCTTTTTTTTCCTGTGAGCGTATATAATCACCCAGTAGCTCATGCCATTTGGCAAACTTGAT
>RRZU011887915.1_pt1 | contig 10571 bp, 11 predicted proteins | sample 2165561 | NCBI WGS metagenome assembly RRZU01 (sample SAMN10456909, study PRJNA506462) | wastewater metagenome | isolation source: wastewater sludge | place: USA: Moscow, Idaho | reverse complement strand
CACTCTCCCCTGGTATTCGCTCCCGGCCCTTTTGGGGTTGGGGGAAGAGCAGGGGGGCGACCCTCGGCCCCTCGTGCTCGTCTTGGCCACGGAGGGGCGGGCCATCGCCCTGTCGATTCCTTCGGTCAGCGGCCAGAAAGAAGTTGTCCTCAAGGGGTTGGGATCCCATCTGCGAACTGTTCCGGGTGTTTCCGGGGCCGCGGTTATGGGCGACGGCAGCATCGTGCCCATCCTTGACGTTCCCGGACTTGTCGAGGAGGCGGAACGAGCCGAACATGCCGATGCAATGATGTTCCAACTCGAGATTCCGAAAACGTTTACCGTCATGATCGTTGACGACTCCATCTCCATTCGTCGCGTCATGAGTCGCCTTGTTACCGCAAACGGGTGGTCGCCGGTTGAGGCAAAGGACGGCTTGGATGCCGTCGAACAGTTGGAAATGGACGAATTCCGGCCAGACTGCATTGTCCTGGACATTGAGATGCCGCGTATGAACGGTTTTGAATTTTTAGCTAAACTGCCAAACCTCCCCGGCGGAAAAGATATTCCGGTAATTATGCTTACCTCCCGAACTTCCAGCAAACATCAGGAAAAGGCGTTCCAGTTGGGAGCCAAGGCTTTCCTCAATAAACCTTGCAAGGATGAGGAATTCGTTGAGGCGGTGTTGCGGCTTACCGGAGGATCCGCGGCCTCGGCGTGGATGAGACAGGGTGAGGTGGTTTCGTGAATACCTTTTTCCTCGCGCAGATTGGCGGAAATTTGTTTGGGTTGAAGAAAGAGTGCGTTGTCGGCGTCGGCGTACGCGACGATGAGAGGGTCAAGCCGGTCGAGGTGGACGGGCTCCGATGTCTCCCCTTGCCTAGCGGCGACCAGGCGGTGGTCTGCAACTTGCAGGAAATATTCCCACATGGAGAAGGCAATCGGCATGCGGCGCAGGGGTATTATCTCATTGTCACCCACCAGGGGCGGTTCATGGCCATGCCCATGACCGGAAAAGGTAGGCTTGTCATGGCCCAGGAAACGGATGCGCATCCTTTGCCGCCGGCTTTTACCGGACAGGCGAGAAGATTGACCTCGGGGGTGTTGGTTAACTGCAATGATCTCATTTTGTTGATGAATATGGACGTCCTGCTAAGCCTTCCGCAAGAAGCGCGCGGAAAGGACGCTGACGCCAAGTCGGCAGAGAGAAAGCTGCCGGACCACGGTGGGAGGCGATGACTGTGCAGGAAAGACAACCGTCGGAAGTCCGGATCTTTTTGCTGCCGCTGACACTTGCCGACAGTGACAAAAATGTTTTTTGTTTGTTTAGCCAGAATCAAGTGGTTGAAATTATTGGCAGGCGACCAGTTCAACACATTCCTTTTAGTCCCGCGTATCTAAAAGGCGTGGTGAGTTATCAGGGCGCTCTCCTGCCGGTTGTCAATTTGGATGAACTCTGCGGCGGACCGCAGAAAAGCGGTCAGGCGCAATCTAAACAGTTGGTTGTCCTGCGTACAGGCGCGGTGGACCCCGCAGCCGGCGAGCCCTTGAAGATTGTCGTTGCCGCGAGCACGGGCGTGCGCACTGTCAAGCTTTCCGCACAGATGTTGGCTGATGGATTTGATTCCCATGAACCGCCCCTGTCGCTTGCCGCTTCCGGCATTATGCGTGGTTTCTTTCAGCAGCAGGCGACGTATGTGGCGCTGGTGAATCTTGATCAGATAGTTTTGGGCGATTACGCCCAAGAGGTCCATGAGGTGGTTGGTTGATGGTTGAGCAAAGCGTGCTGGACAACCGGATTCGAGTCGTCACCAAGAAAATGGAAGGGGTGCGATCCATTGCGCTCGGTTTTCTTGTTGCCGCCGGTCCTATGGATGAACCGGCTGATCGGAGCGGCGTTGCCCATTTAACTGAACACTTGATGTTTGCCGGCACCAAAGGACGGGACAATGATGAAATTGCGCGGATGATGGACACGACCGGCGGTCAGGTCGGCGGGTTCACTTCTCGGGATTACACCTGTTTCACCACCACGGTCCTTGATGATTATCGCACCTACTTAATCGACTTGATGGGCGATATTCTAATGCATTCTCAGTTCGCCGATTTTGCCGTTCATCAAGAGAAAGAGACGGTTATTCAGGAGTTGAGCGCCCAGCTTGATCGTCCCGATATTTGCGCTCATGAACGACTCAAGGCCCATATTTGGCAAGGGCATCCTCTGGGAAGACCGATTGGCGGGACTATCGCCTCAGTGGCTGGTTTAGAGCGACATGACGTGGTCGATTTTTTCAGTGCGAATTATCAACCGCGGCGACTGATAGTTGCGGCTGCGGGAAACGTCAACCATCAGGATTTGGCCAGTAATGTAACCGACGCCTTGTGGATGATGAAGGATGACGGAAAAATTGACATGCAACCGGTTCGCCCGGTTTTTCGCGGCGGCGTTACAGTGGAGTGCAAGGGGGTTTCCCATGTGTATTTTTCCATTGGCTTCAAGGCGGCCCCCTATGCTGCGGCGGAACGCTATCTTATCCATCTGTTCACGGTAGTGCTGGGCGGCGGGATGAGTTCCCGTTTGTTCCGCAAGCTCAGGCATGAATTGGGGATGGTCTATGACGTGAGCGCAGAGTATCAGGCCTATCGGGATGACGGCGTCATCGTTGTCGAGGGGTCGACTACTCCTGAGTTGCTGCATTCAGTTCTCTCGCAAATATTGCTTGAGATAAAGGGGATGGCGCTGGGAATGTTGCCGCTTACTGAAGAAGAGTTGTGGATTGCAAAAATGCAACTCAAGGGCCAGCATATTATTGCTCAGGAGAATTCTCATACCTGCATGAGCAGTTTGGCGACACAGGCTTTTTATTTTAACCGGTTTATTGATTCGGATGAGATTTGTTCCCAGATTCAGGGGGTTGATCTGGGGCGAATGAATGATATTACGACAAAAGTTCTCAGTGATGGACTGATGGATTCAGCAATATCTTTAGTCGGTCCTTCTTGTGAACCAGTCTGTAACACGGCGACTCTTGAGAAAATGCTCCGAGAGTTCAGGTAAACTTTATTCATAGGAACGGAGGAAAAAATGGCCCTGGACAGCATCATTAAGAAAAATTGGATAGAAATTCAAAAGAAAAGCACGGCGCCAGTCAATGCCATTGGCATAAAGATTAATCCCAAAGACGAAAAAACGCTGAAGGTTTGGAAAGAAGAAGGCATCGACCAGTTTATAAAAAAATAAAGCAAACAGTGACTGGAGCGAACCGCGTCTTTCCTGCGTTCGCAATTGTAATAGGGGGCTCGCGAAGCCCCCTTAAGAGTATCGCACGGTATGTGCCATGCGATATGGCGGTTTCCTTGTGTCCCATTTTCCGCAAGCGGTCAGTGGCGATATAAGTAATTGGCTTGAGCGATGTGCTTAACACGTTGAGTGAGGAGTCTCGGAGGTAGAATGGAAGAACAAGGCAAACAGTCAGGAGGGTTTCGTAACCCTTTCTCCGCATTGACCGAAAATTTTACTATTCGCGGCAAGTTGATGCTGGCGTTTTCGGTCATGATTGTATTGACGCTTGCAGTTGTCGTTATTGCAAGTATTTCACAGCGTTTTGCCAAGAGCACTATTGACGAATTGGTGTTGGTGCACGGTAAGATTGCCCGGTTGAGTCTCGATACCGATAAAACGCTGAAGATCATGAGCGGCCATGAAAAAGACTTGTTGCTCAATTATAGCCAAATTGGCATCCAGGAAGCCAAAGTGCAATATTTGAGTAGGTTCATTGCCGCCGGCGGTGAGACCTATCAGAAATTATTCGAGATTCAGCAGCTGGCCCCCAGCGAGCAAGAAAAGAGCGCTGCGCAGCAAGCTATGGACGCCATAAACAATTATTTGGCGGCGTTTATCGCCACCGTGAACATACTCGAGTTGCGGGTTGATCCTGAGTTTGGCGAGCTAACCAAATTGCAGCAGACAGTTGACGCTTTGCGGAAATCAACAAGCGTGATCGAATCCTCGAAAGTGCAGGTTCGCTTTCAAGATCTTTTGTATCGCTTGCAGCAGTACATGTTGCAGCCGGAGAAAAGGATCGGCGACCAAGTGCTTGCTGATGCAAAAGCATTGAGCGAGAGCGTGAAAGCGTCCATTGAAAACGCCTCGGCCCAGACCGGGTTGTTGGCTCAGGTGGCCGACTTCTCGAAGTGGTTCACGGAGGTGGCGGCAACCGACGTCACGATTAAAACTCGGATTGCCGCCTATCAAGAGGCTGTCGCGCAAGCCGACCCTGTTATTGCCTCCTTTCTTAAAGGCGCCGTCGCCAACGAAACAAAGGCCGTGAACCGTATGGAGAGCACCGCCGGCTTGGTTGAGAAAATCGTCATCGGCGCAGGTGTCGCGGCTGTTCTGCTGGGTGTGTTGATTGCCTTTGGTCTGGCAAGGGGTTTGACTGGGCAGGTTAATCACATCATGGACCTGCTTGGCGCCATGGGTATGGGCGACTTCAGCGCCCGCACCGAGGTGGTGAGCAATGACGAGCTAGGCCAGATGGCCACGGCCCTGAATGCCATGCTCGACAATATTACGCTTCTGATTCAGAGTCAGGAAGAGCGCGACTCCATTCAGGAAGCAATTATGAAGCTGATGGGCGAGATCAGTGATCTTACTCAGGGCGATCTGACGGCTCGTGCTGAGGTGACTGAAGATATGACCGGGGCTATTGCTGACTCCTTCAATACTATGGCCGAGCAGTTTGGCGACATCGTGCGTCAAGTTAAGAATGCAACACTGGCGGTAGACGGGACCGCGTCCGATGTTTCAAAATTGACGGTCGATCTGGCGACAAAAAATATTGATCAGACAAAGCAGGTCGACGCGGCTATTCATTCTATTAACGAAATAGCCGAATCAATCCGGCAGGTTTCCCAGAACGCGGCCAAGTCGGCTGACGTATCCTTGGCTTCGCGCGCCAACGCCCGTGAAGGCGCTGAGGCGGTAGAAAAAACGAACCTTGCAATGGATGAAATCAGGGAACAGATCAACGAAACTGCGCGATCCATTAAACGACTGGGCGAGAGTTCGATGGAGATCGGCAACGTCGTCGAAATCATCAATAACATTGCCGACAGAACTTCTATTCTGGCCCTGAACGCTTCCATTCAGGCCGCCATGGCCGGCGATGCAGGGCATGGTTTCGCGGTTGTTGCTGAGGAGGTCCAGCGACTCGCTGAGAGTTCAAGTAACTCGACGAAGCAGATTGAAATGCTGGTGAAGAGTATCCAGTCTGAAATTAAAGACGTAAGCAATCGTATGGATGAAAGTATCCGCAGGGTTGTGCAAGGTTCGCAGCTTGCTGACGGCGCTTACGGCAAACTGCAGGAAATTGAAGCAGTTTCCAATCAGTTGGCGGATCTTATTGCATCCATTACCCAAGCCGCAGCCAAACAGGTGCAGATGTCGGAGGGTGTTGTCGAGAGTATGGTGGCAGTGGGCGGCGTGAGTAATGAAACCTCCAAGATCTCGCAAGACACGGCCATGTTGATGAACACCCTGAACAAGACGGCGCATGAGCTCCGTGAGGCTGTTGAAATCTTTAAGGTCGAGATCGCTCAGACGGCATAGGTCGCATGTCGTTTTTTACGTGGCAAACATTTATTGAATTGTGAGGTGAAATAAGCATGAAACAACAGACCCTGGCCAGTGTGCTGGCGCTATGTCTTTCGGTAGGCCCTGTTTCTGAAATTTTTGCAGCGGATGGCGTAATTAAATTGGGAGTTAGTGCAAGTATGAGCGGGAGCTTTGCCTCTGTGGGGGCAAGCGCTAAAAATGCGGTGGAGTTGGCAAAACAGGAAGTCGAAGCGACCGGAGGATTGAAGATCGGTGGGAAAAGCTATTTGATCGAGGCCATTTATACAGACAACTCGTCCAATAGATCGGCGGCCACGACCAATATCCTTAACATGATAGGGCAAAAGCAAATCATGGCGATTGTTGGGCCTTTGAGCAGCGACCGGGCCATACCCGTGGGGGAGGTCGCGAATTCTTTCAAGACTCCCATGGTGACGCCATGGTCAACGTCCCCGTTGACGACCCAGAATCGGCCGTATGTTTTTCGGATGCCGGTCATGTACGATATCCAGGCAGAGGCTATGACAAAATTTTCCGCCAAGGAGTGGAAGGCCTCTAAAGCTGCGGTGCTTTACGACGAGGTGAGCCCTTATCCTACTGGAATGGCTAAAGCCTTTAAGGAAAAATTCGAAGCTGCAAATGGTGCAGGCTCGGTGGTTGTTTTTGAAACATTCCGCACCGGTGAGACGGATTTTAGCAAACAATTGGGCGCTGTCGTCAGCTCCGGCGCTGATTTTCTTTATACGCCGCAGCACTACGAAGAGGTGCCGTTGATTGTGCGTCAAGCTAGGAAGATGGGATGGAAAAAACCCATTTCAGGGTCAAATTCCTGGGCTGGAGGCGATCTGATGGGGAAGTGCGGGGATGATTGCAAGGGGTTGATCTTTACTGGCAATTTTGCTCCTGGAGGAACGACGGGCATAGCCAAGACCTTCGTCGACACTTATCAAAAGGTCTACAATAAACTGCCCGACGAGCCGGCTGCTTTGACCTATGACGCCGTCAAGCTTATCTTTTTGGCGCTGCAAAAGACTGGCGGATTGTCAGGGAATCTGGTGGATGATCGGACAAAGCTTAAAGATCAGCTCGCTGCAACCAAGAACTTTGAAGGTGTGAGTGGAACCATGAGTTACCAGGGCAATGGCGACCCTGCAAAATGCACTGCCATTATCAAAATTGATGAAAGCGGCGTATTTACTAATATTGATAAAACATGCCCTTGAAATTGTCAGATTGAATAGGCCGGATTTTTGTCTGTATGGCCCCAAGGGGGCACCCTCCCTTGCAGAGTCTGTGTAGAAGGGTGTTCCATTCCGAGTAATCGGATCAGCAGCGCTACTGCAAGCCATGCGCAATGTTCCAAACAAAAAGCCCTGCAATCAATTAAGATTGCAGGGCTTTTTTATACATGGCGGAGAAGGAGAGATTCGAAATGTCTGTTTTGGTTCTAGTTTATTGATTTTATGTCGTTTTTTTAAGCGTTTTTTGGTTTTGGAAACAAATTGGAAACGCCATATTCATTTAACCTTCCGCAAAGGTTCAACCTGCTCCAAAATAACCGTCTCCATCAGCTGCCGTTTCCTCGCCAGTGTCGTTTGCTCGTAGGCCTTGAGCGATTCAATCCGGGCATGATCAGTAACAACCTGAATGTCACTCAACGGCATGCCCTTTTCGTTGATCATGATGCAAACGCCGCTATGCTTTGTTCCTGGATAAAGGGTAATAGTCTCCCCTACCTGCTCGCAAGCAGCTTTCCAAATCGTTGATAACGCCTTGTTAGTATACCTTTTTCCGTCTTTTCTTGCTCGTTTGTTCACAAAGAGATACGGACTGTTATTGTCCAAGTCGACCAACCTTTCAACCTCTTCAATCATGGCGCTATGGCACGGAATAACGTGGTCAGCGCCGGTCTTGGTGCTGTTTACAAGCTGGTCAAAACTAATGCTCCGGCGGATTAGGAACGCCTGGTTGAACCGGTCATAGTCGACCTTGTGAAGTGCGCAGGCTTCGGCAGGCCGGCGAAGATGGTATTTGAGGAAAAGGAAAATGGGTCGATCCGCTTCCGGTATGGCCTCGATGATCCGCATCTGCCGAGCTTCAGGAATCCAATCAATGGCCCGCTTGGCGATCCCGTATTCGTCACGCCTGGGGAATGGCGGCACATCAGGTATTCGTCGAGAACGCCAAGCGTAGTCCATGAATCCATGAAAGCACATCATCACATCGTAGGCGCTTTTCCCACTCAGTTTCAATGACCGACGCAACTGGTTGAGCGTGTCGAGTTGGATTTCATGAATCTGCACCGGGTATGCCTCAAAAAATGGCTTGATCCAGTTTCGAAAATATCCACGGTAACTCTTTAACGTGGCAGGTTTTCTGTTGTCCTTTTGCTCAAGCCAATGCTCGAAATACGGGATAACATCGGTATACCGTTGTCCGGTGTACTTCTCGATCCGAAACACGCCGTTTTCGACGTCGCCCTGCATCTGTGCCAAGAGGCGGCAGGCGTCAATATATCCTTGGTCTTTTTTCTGGCTCGGGTGCGTCTGCACCATCAACCGGCCCTTGTATCGGCTGATCTGAGGTAGGTTGAAAAAAATGGACACCAATGTTTTGGTCGATAACCAAAAGGAGGTGTCATTTATGGGTACGATTCCGCAAGGTCGATACACGAGAGAATTTCGCGAGGAGGCTGCCCGGCTGGTCCTCGAGGACGGGCAGTCGGCGGGTGAGGTTTCCGCCCGCCTGTCCCTGCCAAAGTCCACCTTGGAGAACTGGGTCAGGGCCGCGAAGTCCGGCAAACTGGGCGAGGTCGGCAAGAACCGCAAGCCGCTGACAGAGGTCGAAGTGGAGTTGGCCAAGGTCAAGCGGGAATTGGCTGTTACCAGGATGGAGCGGGACATCCTAAAAAAAGCAGCCGCGTACTTTGCCAAGGAGTCGCTGCACGGTACGCGATGATCAACACGTTGCGACTTCACTACCCGTTGCCGCTCTTGTGCCGCGTTTTGACCGTTTCTGCCAGCGGGTACCATGCCTGGCGCAAACGCCCGCCGTCCCGAAGAGCCATGGAAGAGGCGCGCCTGGAGGTCGAAATCAAGGCCGCACATCGCCGTACGCGGGAAACCTACGGGCCGGAGCGGCTGCAGCAGGACCTGGCCGCGCACGGCGTGCATGTTGGCCGGCATCGGATCAAGCGGTTGCGCCGCAAACTCGGCCTGCGTTGCCGGCAAAAGCGGCGGTTCAAGGCAACGACCAACTCCGGCCACACCTTGCCGGTGGCTGAAAACCTGCTCGCCCAGGACTTTGCGGGTACGGCCCCCGGGCTGGTATGGTTGACCGACATCACCTATATCTGGACCCGGGAGGGGTGGCTCTACCTTGCTGGTCACATGGATATGTACACCCGCGAGATCGTCGGCTACGCCATGGCGCCGCGCATGACCAAACACCTGGTCTGCCAGTCCCTGCTGAGCGCTGTGGCGGCCAAGAGGCCGGCGGCCGGACTGCTGCATCATTCGGACCGTGGCAGCCAGTACTGCGCCCGTACGTTCAGGGACTTGCTGAACCGCTACGGGATGCGCGCCTCGATGAGCGGCAAGGGCAACTGCTACGACAACGCCCCTATGGAAAGTTTCTGGGGCACGCTGAAGACCGAACATGTTTTTCATCGGCAATATGAAACCCGGCAGCAGGCTATGCGGGAGATCACGGAATACATCGAAATTTTTTACAACCGGCAACGTCGACAGAAGCAGCTCGGCTACTTGGCCCCGGCTGTCTTTGAACGGCAATTTTATGAACTACAGCTGGCTGCATGAATGTTTTGGTGTCCACTATTGACGACCGACCTCAATCTGATAGCGCTTCCCTTGCCAATTCCACGCAACTCCCCATTGCGCACGGTCCCGCTTGAAGTACACCGACCCAGACATGCACACCTCCCCAAAATTCAGATGGGTGGCATTCTGCCCATGTTTTGGAGATAGTGTCAAGGGGGTTCCCTAAAAGCCGGGCAAGCGCGGTTGCCGTTTGTCGGCGGGCTGGTTCTGCTCGCGAACGGCGGCTTTCATCCGGCGGGCGCGTTCGTTCACGTCGGGCATATAGTCAGCGCCGAGCGGTTTGTTGCCAAGCCAGCCACGGCGCGGCGTCTTGAAAATCGAAGCTTTCATTTGAAAACTGCGCCTTCAGCGGATGACCAAGACACAACCACACCACTTATTCCAAGAGATCGTTTGTCACGATGCCCCTTCTTTAAAGCTCGAATGACAGACTGACATTCACCACAGCCGCAAAATTCACCGCCACAAACGCATTTTTCTGTTCCTTCAACATGCCCGGCCATCGTGAAAGGAACGACTCGCAAACAATCTTGGCACAGCATTTCAGAAGGATTTTTTGATGAAGTTACCATGTGCAAATAGTCCTCATTTCATGCAGGAAAACAGAAAGATAAACAGAGCTAAATCCGTTTAAGGTATTCCTTGGCAAACTTGGATTTCCAGTTACAACAAATCGATTTCTCACTCATAACCCTAAGAATTCGGCTGGATAGTTTGGTGCAGGCTCGAAATCGAATAAGGTCATCAGGAAGCGCAAAACGAACTTCCATACCCTTTAATCCTAGAAGGCGTTTCTTTTCACGTTCAGCGGCGGCACTTTCTTGAATAATGCCGAAGCATTTGCCATCGCAATAAAAGGCAAGCCAAGATTTTTGACTTGGAGTCGGCCAATATTTTTGTGAATTGTTGTTCATTGACTAGAGTTTCGCACACCCCTCCAGCGGGTGGAGAGTAAACGAGTTTTCCAGTACATCAAGGAAATGGAAAAGTTCCTCTGGGTCTTGGCTTGAAGAAAATAGCTGACTTGACAGCATCAGAATTTGCCTGAACCTGTCCCAAAGTGATCGCATGACGGCCAGCAGCAGGTGTTCATCGGCCAATTCTTTGAACAGCGGACCGATGGGGCCGATGATTTG
>RRZU010661201.1_pt1 | contig 10571 bp, 9 predicted proteins | sample 2165561 | NCBI WGS metagenome assembly RRZU01 (sample SAMN10456909, study PRJNA506462) | wastewater metagenome | isolation source: wastewater sludge | place: USA: Moscow, Idaho | reverse complement strand
TTATTTAAAGAAGCTGGTGGCGATGCCATCGAAGTGAGTTTATGTCAGCAAAGTCCGCAGGAGCGGTCAACCTTGGGTCAGTATTGCCGGGATTATGGCTTGATGGCATCTGTTGGCTCAGATTTTCACGTACCGCTCTCTTGGGTCGAGTTAGGAAAAAACTTGTGGTTACCCAAGGATGTTGACCCCGTCTGGCATGCGTTTTCTGCATTTCCTGACGTCCCGAATGGGGAGGAATTATGAGTCAGTATTTTGTTATTCATCCGGTTAATCCACAAACACGCCTGATTTCACAGGCGGTTGGCATTCTGCGTCAGGGCGGTGTCATTGTTTATCCGACCGATTCCGGTTATGCGCTGGGCTGCATGATTGGTGAGAAAAATGCTCTGGAGCGGATTTGCCGTATCCGCCATTTAGAAGGGGAGCATAACTTCACGTTACTGTGCAGTGATCTCTCTGAATTATCGGTTTATGCCAAAATTGATAATACCGCCTTCCGGTTAATCAAAAATAATACACCGGGTGCCTATACTTTTATTTTGAAGGCGACGAAAGAAGTACCGCGTCGTCTGATGAATGAGAAAAAGAAAACCATTGGTATTCGTGTTCCGACCAATAAAATTGCCCGGGCTCTGATTGATGAGCTGGGTGAACCGTTAATGTCCAGTACCTTGATCCTGCCCGGTCAGGCGCTGGCAGAGGCTGATCCGGAAGTGATCCGTGGTCAGCTGGAAAAAGTCGTTGATCTGATCATTGATGGTGGTACGCAAGGCGAACAGCCGACTACCGTTATCGATTTTTCGGATGATGAGCCAAAAGTAGTACGCTTCGGTGCCGGAGATCCGACACCGTTTGAATGATTGAGGCAAAGCATGAGCGAAAAACTGCAAAAAGTACTGGCTCGAGCGGGTGTTGGTTCCCGTCGTGAGATGGAGACAGTGATTAGTGAAGGTCGCGTCAGTGTGAACGGCAAAGTCGCCACACTGGGTGATCGTGTAGAAGCTAAAGATGTGATCCGGGTTGATGGTCATCAGATCTCAGTTCCTACCCTGAATGACGTTATCTGTCGTGTGCTGGCTTACCATAAGCCGGAAGGGGAAGTGTGTACCCGTCATGATCCGGAAGGTCGTCCGACGGTGTTTGACCGTCTGCCGCGGATCAAGGATTCACGCTGGGTTGCGGTAGGTCGTCTGGACGTGAACACATCGGGTTTATTGCTGTTCACCACTGATGGTGAATTAGCTAATCGTCTGATGCACCCAAGTCACGAAGTAGAACGTGAATATGCGGTGCGTGTGTTCGGTGAAGTGACCGAAGGCATGTTGCAGAAGTTGCGCCGTGGTGTGCAACTGGAAGATGGTCCGGCGAAGTTTGATAAAATTACCGCTGGTGGCGGTGAGGGTCTGAACCAGTGGTTTAACGTAACCCTGTGCGAAGGCCGTAATCGTGAAGTCCGCCGTCTGTGGGAATCACTGGAAGTGCAGGTTAGCCGTCTGATGCGTATCCGTTATGGTGACATCAAACTGGATAAAACCTTACCACGTGGTGGCTGGGCTGAATTAGAACTGCCACAGGTGAACTACCTGCGTAAAATGGTTGGTTTGCTTCCGGAAGATCGCAGTAAAGTCTTTGGTGTCGAGGATCGCAGAAGTGAATTTAAGCAGGCTGCGCAGATCCGTCGTGCCGTACGCCGTCACCGTGAACGTACTGTTCTGCAAGGGGAAGAGGTTGCTGGCGAAGCTCCGGCTATGCCGCGTCCGAAAGTACCGCGTGCAGCTCCTCCGGTAAAACGTGAACGTGATGATGAAGTCAGCTGGGAAAATGCCCGTAAGCGTCTTCGTGATGGCGAACCACGTAAAGCACGTCCAAATGCGAATAACCGTCAGCGTATTACCCGTGCGGGTAAAACAGGTCGTTGATCATGAGCCAGACTAAACGTAAAGCTGTTGTGGTTTTCAGTGGCGGGCAGGACAGCACTACCTGCCTGCTGTATGCCGTGCAGCAATATGATGAAGTGCATGCGATCACGTTTGATTATGGTCAGCGCCATGTGCAGGAAATTGAAGTTGCACGTCAGATCGCGGCTGATTTAGGTTTAGCCGCGCATAAGGTGCTGGATGTCGGTCTGCTCAACGAGCTGGCCGTTTCTGCGCTGACGCGTGATGCGATTCCGGTCAGTAATGATCTGCAGGAAAATGGCTTACCGAATACATTTGTACCGGGCCGTAATATTCTGTTTCTGACCTTAGCCGCGATTTATGCTTATCAGGTGGGTGCTGACACCGTTATCACCGGCGTCTGTGAGACTGATTTTTCCGGCTATCCGGATTGCCGTGATGAGTTTGTTAAAGCGCTGAATCATGCGGTTAAGCTCGGTATGGAACGTGATGTTAAGTTCGAAACCCCGCTGATGTGGCTGAACAAAGCAGAAACCTGGGCGTTAGCCGACAAAATCGGCCGTCTGGACTATGTGCGCCAGCAAACACTGACCTGCTATAACGGCGTGATTGGCGATGGTTGTGGCGAATGTCCGGCCTGTAAGTTACGGGCGAAAGGCTTGCATGATTATCAACAAGCACCTGATGCTGTCATGGCGGCTCTGAACAGCAAGTTAAGCTAATCAACGTTGGTTTTTCAGACTTAAGAAACCAGTATTCTGCATAAGAGTACTGGTTTCTTCTTTTTTGCGCGTTATGATTTGGCCTCATATTTTCTTAAGGTAGATAAATCATGCAGCAATTAGAAGGCGAGGTAGTTCAACAGGTCTCGGGGTTAGTCAGTGGTGAACCGGATCTGATCGCCAATTTATCGAATGTCAGTGCGCTGCTGAATCAATATCTTTCTGATATCAACTGGGTTGGCTTTTACATCATGCGTGATGGTGAGCTGGTGCTGGGCCCGTTTCAGGGCAAAGTTGCCTGTATCCGTATTCCCGTCGGGCGTGGTGTGTGCGGTGCGGCCGCAGCGACACGAGAAACACAGCGTATTGATGATGTGCATGCGTTTCCGGGGCATATTGCCTGTGATGGGGCCAGCAATTCTGAATTAGTGGTACCGATCATCGTAAACGATAAGGTTGTTGCCGTGCTGGATATTGATAGCCCGAAACATGGTCGTTTTACGGTTGAAGTGCAGCAGGAAATGGAAGCGGTTGTGAAAGTGCTGGAAGGTCTGAACTGGTAAAAATAAATAGGCCAGCATTGCTGTGCTGGCCTGAGTAAATAAACAATCAGCTTGCTACTGGAATGTTTATAGTTATGACATTGTTAGTCTCGGTATTTGTAGGGGTAGGAACAGCAACTGGGATTTCGTCAGCTCCAACTTCAGGAGTAAAATCAAAGCTATTACCGTCATCTGTCAAATCATCATCTGCGGCATTACATACCAGGACTACTTTATAACTGTCTGGTTCAATAAAATGTAAGGTATAGCTACCATCAGTAATTGATGATGCCGCTATTGGACCATTGTGTTCAGGATCATAATCAATACCCTGATAATTTTCTTGGGCTACATCATTGTCATAAAGATAAACACCAGCATTAGTCAGGTCGTTATTACAATATGAATCACTTACTGTACCGGTAATTCTGCTAAGAGTTGCCACATCCAATAATTTCACACCATTTGGTTTTAGCTTGTAATGATCGGCTGTGCCAGGAAAGACCAATGAATGACGCAGGTTGAATTCTAATTGGTATTTTAGTTCACCACCAATTGGTGCATTAAAGGGATGCAATTTAACTGCAGAACTTGGTACATAGAGAGGTAGAACACCACTGCTTGTTTTTACATATGATGTTGGGTGATCCGTTACACCCCCAGTTAGATCTGTTAGTGTTTCATCCCGTCCATCAGACACTGTCAGACGTAGTTGGCCATAGTCACCACTAGCAATTAATTGGTTACTAAGTAAGGCAAAAGTTGAACCATTTTGATAATTCAGCAGATCCAAATATAAAAATTTAGGATTACCATTACTATCTTTGGGTATTGAATAGTTTTCAGGCAAACAGCCATCATCTTCTGGAGTTTGTACTAGGTCTAGATTACTCCACGATGGACCGGTGCCATTGATCTGATTGAGATTTAAACTTTCAATTGCGATACAGACTTTTTCTGCGTTATCTACAGGCGCATCAGAGATTGCCAGACTGAACTTTGTTGTCTCAGGGGCATCTGAGCCACCGCCGCCGCCGCCGCAACCAGCCAGCAACAGAAGCAGAGTAAATGCATAACCAGATTGATGTTTCATTATTGATAACTCCCCGTATGACGCTTATTAATAAATATAGGATTCATTTTAACCTGAACTTACGTTTCTATGGTAATCAGAGAAATGAAAGACAGAAACTTACTAAATTGTAGCACCGGCAATTTAGAACGAGAGATTTGTCATAAGTATGTCATTGCAGCAGATTAGCTTTTAAAAAAGCGGATTATTCACTGATACTAATCGGATGGAACATAATGAAAAAAGTTGGTTTTATCATGGCACTCTCGGGTTCATTGTCTCTTTTTTCTGCAACGGCGGTTGAAGTTGAACGTTATGCAATAGAACTGCCTGCTGAAGCTCAGATCCCGTATCACGGTCTTTATGCCAGTGAGTTTCCGCGTGGCATTCCGACAGGTTTAGGCTCAGGTCTGGCTTTTGCCGGTAAACAGCCGGATGGCAGTTTGCTGTTTTATTCCTTAACTGACCGGGGGCCGAACGGTGATGCACCGCTGTGGCAGGATGGTAAAGAATCAACGCCAACCAAAATATTCATGGCACCGCAATTCACACCCAAAATGATGCAGGTACGTATTGCTGGTGGAAGAGCCGTTGCCAGTAACGCCGTTGAGCTTAAGGATCAGCAAGGTAACATCAATGGACTGCCTTTACCGGATGAGCTGATTGGTTCAACCAGTGAGACGGCACTGAGTGATGCGTTAAAACCTGTCACAGAGCAAAGTGAGCGCGGGCTGGACACCGAAGGTCTGGTTTCTGACGGAAAGGATGGTTTCTGGCTATGTGACGAATATGGTCCGTTCCTGATCCATGTTGATGCCAAAGGAAATATTCTGGCTAAATTCGGACCAACTGCGGATAAAGATGAAAAAACAATCGCGTCCGGTTTGCCGAATATTCTGAAATGGCGTCAGCCTAATCGTGGGTTTGAGGGAATTGCCCGTTTACCGTCCGGTAAGATCATTGCCGCGGTGCAAAGTACATTAGATATTGATGGTAAAACGGCGAAGAAAGCGTCGTTTATTCGTTTACTGGAATTAGACCCGGTGACCGGTGCAACCAGAATGTATGCCTATCCGCATGATATTGATGTCTATAAAAAGAGTGCTGATGCCAAAATCGGGGATATGGTTGCGCTGGATGATCAACGATTACTCATTATTGAGCAGGGTAAAGATGCCGATAAAAAAATGCGTAATCTGGTGTATCTGATGGATCTGACTAACGCGACCGATCTGACGGACAAGCAACTTGATGGTAAGGAACCGGAGTTTGCATCAGATCGTACGGCGCTGGAAAAAGCAGGCATTCATCTGGTCACCAAACAATTAGTGCTGGATTTACGGGCTCATGGTTGGGATGCAGAAAAAGCTGAAGGATTAACGCTGGTTGATAACCAGACGATTGCCGTGGCCAGTGATAATGATTTTGGCCTGAGCGTTAAGGTGAAAAATAAAGAAGACGATGCTAAATCGCCGGATGATTATTCCATCGATAAAAATGGGCAGGTTTATCTGGAAGATAAGCCAGTTAAAACTCATTTTGCTATTAAAGCATCAGAGGGTGATGAAGCTAAATCTCAGTTATGGTTGTTTAAATTAGATAAACCGCTGAAATAAATGTCAGTAAATGAATCCAGAAAGCCCCTTAATTTAAAGGGGCTTTTTTGTATGGTTAAAACAGAGATCAGATTAATTGCAGGAACGTGATTAGTGAGTGATGTTTTCTAAATTAATGCGGCTACAGTTGGTATATCAAATCCGCAACCCGGGAGTTAGTTATGTCTAATTTGGACAAGCTGGAAATTGCAAGGCTCGCTCTTGATTATCTTATTTCTATTCAGACTTCTGAAAATGCGACACACGCTTTGCGACGTCTTGAAGCGGAGGCGGAGAAAGGAGCGGATCCCGATACTTTCGGTGCGTTATACCGGATTATTTTTAAAGAAATAGAGGCAAGTGTGCTGCCCGGGAACAATGATATTCAAAAGCCGGAAGATTAAAATCGCGGTAAAACACATTCAGAATGCGGTAGCTGACGCTGAGATTAAGTAATGTTATTATATACAGCTGTATATAAGTACATTATTTAAGTTGTAGTTGTTATGATGGCAAAGACGCATCAGGCGTTTGCAGTATTCAGTGTGCTGGTGGTCAGTAAATATGCGCCGGGTTCTTTCGATAACATCGTTTTGGCGTGTGGTCTGAGCATGTTTGGCGCGTTACTTCCCGATCTGGATTCACCACAAAGTTCTTTTGGTCGGTTAGTTCCGTTGCTGAGTAAGCCATTACATTCAATGCTGGGACACCGGACTATTACGCATAGTCTGCTCGCGGTTATCCTGCTGTATTCTGTTCTGACATCTTCTCCGCAATGGCATTCCTGGGCTGATGCAATCTGTATTGGCTATTTCAGCCATATTGTCGGTGATATGCTGATCGGCACTAACGGGGTTGCCTTGTTCTGGCCGTTAAAACAAAAGATCAGTCTGAATCCGTTGCGAATGCAGGTAGCTGGTGCGGGTGAGTACCTGGTGTTTAATCTGCTTATCTGCGCGATAGTCGTGCAGGGCCTGACTCATTTTTACCCTTCATTAGACCTGATGAGCCGGGCAGGTCCCATCTTCAATATTTGTGTCGATCTGTATACAAAAACAATCCTTCCTGCATTTACGAGCTTAACCTTTAAGTATAGTTCACTATTCAACGGGTTATAAAATTCAGGCAAAAAAAGGTTAAAAAAAGATCGATTTTTGCCTTTACCCTTTCCCAAATGCTTTGTTAGCATCGCCGCATTCTGCATGATACGGACGTCATGAATATCCATTCATTTTGTTTGTGCTGGTCACATTTGATGTGACGTCATGCGACCAACCACCATCGAAAGCGCTCCCGAAACGGCAAACTCCGGGTAACCGGATGTACGCAAAGCCACAGGTCCTTTTGAGTCATCAATAGGACAGCTGAGCTACCGAAGGAGCTGCGTTCTAACGTCTTTTTTTGGGCGCTTTCGAGAGATTTTTTTTACTTGAAGGTACCTAAAAAATGAAATCTTTTCTGGCTTTCACTGCCTCGGGATATGGCTTGTCCGCGCGAGTGTGCCGACAGGTGCTGATGGCGGTTAGCATGCTGGGAGTTGTCAGCTTTTCCGTGCAGGCTGAAAGTAACGCACAGGCAGCTACCGAGAGCCATAGTGATGCAGGTGAAGCTGCGGGCATAAATGGCGCAGCAGGGATAACTGAAGGCACCTACGAAGCTTTGTACGAAGATGGTACCGGTGGTCATGCCCGGTTACGTCACTTCCTGATTGCTAATGATGGTCAACGTCATGAACTGCATCTGAAGCAGAAAGTGTCGTCAGTAGCGACCGGTGCCAAAGTGCGGGTTCATGGCAGACAACAGGATGATGGCAGTATCAGCCAGGAAGAGGGAAGTATCCTGACCCTGGCTGCCGGTGCTACTACCGATGGTGGTAGTAATGGCGGTACACCCGGTGTGCTGGCTAATACCACAGGCGAGCAGCGTACGCTGGTACTGATGGCTAACTTTCAGGAGAATCCGGCGGAACAACCACTGACCGTTGAGCAGGCAAGAGCGCTTGTTTTTGGTCAGGTCAGTGACTTCTTTTATGAAAACTCCTACCAGAAAACGACACTGGCTGGTGATGTGCACGACTGGTTGACCCTGCCGGTATCAAATACGGTTTGCGATCTTTATGCAGCAGGTAATGCGGCTGATCAGGCGGCGACTGCAGCCGGTATAGATCTTTCCTCTTATACCCGGATTGTTTATTTATTCACCCAAACACCATGTAATGTTTCCGGCATGGCTACTGTCGGGGGGCTGCCTTCCCGTAGTTATATTAATGGTCAATTTACAGCAGATAACATTGCGCATGAAATGGGGCATAACTTCGGCCTTTATCATGCACATGCGTTAGATTGTCAGGGGGAAACCTTAGGGAATACCTGTTCAAATATTGAATATGGTGATAGCTATGACACCATGGGAAATCCGGATTTTGGTCATTTTAATGCGTTCCAAAAGTCCAGACTTGGCTGGGTAGGACAGAGTGTCTCATCGCCGGTTACCACGGTTACGGCTGATGGCAGCTATGTGATGGGAGTATACGAATCCGCAAACAGTGAAGTCAAAGCTGTCAAGATTCCGCGGGGTATCAATCCGCTGACAGGTAATCAAACCTGGTTCTATGTAGAGTATCGTCAAGCTGTTGGTTTCGATAGCTTTTTGAGTAAACGTTCTTACCGTTTTTATCGAGAGGATGTGACAAACGGAATCGTTATTCATCTGGTTGAAGATAATGCGCCGAACAGCAGCAATTTACTGCATATGAACCTGACAACACCGTTCAGATCCCTTTATGGTTTCACCGACTGGCTGGATCCGGCTTTGCCTGTCGGCAGCAGTTTTACCGATCCGGTTTCTGGTGTCACTATCACTGCCGACTGGGCTGATGGCTCTACCGCCGGCATTAGTGTTCATTCAGGCACACAGACATGTGTTCCGGCTAAACCTGCTGTGAGTATTGCTCCGCTGCAGAGCGGTAGTGTTGCAGCCGGCACCAGTGCTAGTTATGACATAACTGTCAGTAATCAGGACAGCAGTCAATGTCCTGCTGCTTCCATCAATTTATCTTCAGTGGTACCAAGTGGCTGGACAGGAAATTTTGATACAGCCTCGCTGCAACTCACCCCTGGTTCTGCTGGTAAAGCACGTTTGACGGTAACTTCAGCATCTACAGCTATAGAAGGCGGTTACACAATTAATGTTTCCGTAGCTAACGGAAATGCAACTACCTCTATCAGCACCAGTTATTCTGTTGCCAAAGCAAATCTGGCTCCGGTTGCAGTGAATGACAATGTCTCCATGACAACGCCTAGTGTAGTAACTATTCCGGTGTTGTCTAATGACTATGATCCTGAGGGCAGTGTCATCAAGGTGGTATCGTTCAGTCAGGGAAGCAAGGGAAGTGTCAGTCTGAATACAGATGGCACTATCAACTATGTACCGGGCAGAAGTTTTAAGGGGAGTGACAGCTTTAGCTATAGCATTTCAGATGGTCTGTCGGTAGCGACGGCTGTTGTTAATGTCAGTCTGGTAACTTCTCCATCAACAAGTGGTAAAGGTCGTAAATAGCAAATGGTAACGGGCGATGATTTACATCGCCCGTCTTCTCACACATGTCACATACTTACTCTGACTTAAAGGGGTGGGCATTCAGGGCAAGTAGGGCACAGTCTGCAAGTTGCAGTAGCAGTGTCTTCAGGTGTACCGAAACCGAGTGCTGCAACACCAGTTGCTGTAACAGTATCGCTGAAGCTGATTTCAGCCGGGATTTGACTGTTTGCACTGGCTGGATAGTAAGAGCCACTGTATGGTGAACAGGCTGCTGCTGCCAGTGTGCCAATCAAAATTGGAGCTGGATCATCGCCTGGAACGCCAGGTGTTCCTGCATCATCCTGAACAACCACATTATTCAGAGAGATCGGAGCTAATCCTGATGAACCACCAGTTCCGTTACAGACCTGACCACTGTATTCAACCTTGATGACGAGATTATCGTTTTCGCTCAGCACTCTGGTTGAACAAGCCTTGGTTACATCAATCCGTGGGTCGCGATTAACACCAGGGCAGAGGTCACTTGCGGTATCGGTGATCGTGGCTTCACCACCAGAAGTAGATGCTGCTGTTACGGTCACACCATTGGTTGGCGGATTCAGTGTTGATTCGAATGTGCCATTGTAGTTAGCTGATGCTCCTTTCAATATTGTCCCGAGAGGGATAGTGAAGTCGTCGGTTGTATCAGCTGGTGTACCGTTGTCATCGATCACGGTTACGTCATACAGAGTGCCGAAGCCTGTATTGGTGACAACACCATTGAAAGTATAGACGAAGCCAGTTTCAGCAGTATTTACGTCACCGGCAGAACAGGTTTTAGTGATTGATACACCGCAAAGTTCAAAATCCCCCAGCACAAAATCTTTCAGTGATGCGGTAAATGAACTTGAAGAGCGGCTTTCAGCCATGAAGCTACTAAAGCAGTTATCGCTTCCGCCGACAAGCTGAGTCAGGTTTATGCCCCCTTCAAAGAAGGATTCATAAGGGAAGACATTAGCTGAACCTGATTTCGGCATATACGGCCATGGTGAGTCTACATCACTGTGATTAGTGGTAGCACAGGCCAACTGGTTAAGACCGGAGCTACAGGCAGCTCCGCTACTTTCACTTTTCAGTCGCAGATTAGCTGCAGCGCAATCCCCGGGTGATGGGTCGTTACTCGCAGCCTTGGTACAGGTGGTATCCCAGACTACAACCGCAAT
>RRZU011077501.1_pt1 | contig 10572 bp, 10 predicted proteins | sample 2165561 | NCBI WGS metagenome assembly RRZU01 (sample SAMN10456909, study PRJNA506462) | wastewater metagenome | isolation source: wastewater sludge | place: USA: Moscow, Idaho | reverse complement strand
TTTGGAGTAAAGAGACCTTGCCGCGCCAAAATGGGCGGGAAAGAGCAGTTTTTGTACGGTTCACCCCTTTCGGGCCACCCGCATAGGATGGCCAGGAGGTGAGCGGTTTTGTGTACTGCGGTAGAGATCATTCTGGCATTTCTGGCGGCCGGAGGGCTTCTGGCCCTGTGCTGGGTACTGTTTGGGCAGCTCCTGACCCCTGTGACGGGGGGGCGTGTTTTGGCGCTGGTCCGGGCAAAGGACAGCGCGGAGGAGCTGGAGCACGACGTGGCCGGGCTGCTCTGGCTGAAGGGGAGCGGCCTGAGCAAATGTGCGGTCGTCATTGTGGACGAGGGACTCAACGAGAAGGGCAGGGCGGTGGCCGCCGCACTGCTGGGGCAGGAGGAGGGAATCCGCCTCTGCTCCGCAGAGGAGCTGGCCCAGCTATTGAGACAGGACTGACGGCGGAGAACCCGCTCCGCCGTCCTGTGTGGAAATCACGGGGGAGCCGGAAGAGAGGTGCCCGACGTTTGGAAGAGGAAAAGGAGCGCCAGTACATAGAGGGCACCGTGTCGGCCGTCATCTACCAAAATGGGGAGAACGGCTACACGGTGCTCAAGCTGGATATGGGGGACGAGGGGAGCATCACGGTGGTGGGCTGTATGCCTGATGCCGCGCCCGGCGAGGGCCTCTCGGTGACGGGGACCTGGATGCGCCACACCTCTTATGGGGAGCAGTTCAAGGCCGAGACGGTGGAGCGCCGCCTCCCCGCCGGGGCGCGGGCCATCTTTGACTACCTGGCATCGGGTGCGGTGCGGGGAGTGGGCACCGCCACCGCCAAGCGTCTGGTGGAGGAGTTTGGCGGGGAGACCCTTACCATCCTGGAAGAGGAGCCGGAGCGCCTAGCCACCATCCCCGGCATTACCCGCAAGAAGGCGGTGGCGATGGGGGAGCAGTTTCGCCGCAGGATGGGGATGCGCCGTCTCCTGGAATTTTTGGGGGAGCAGGAGCTCCCCCTCCAGCTGGCCATGCCAATTTACCGCCGCCACGGGGACCGGAGTCTGGAGGTCCTGCGGGCCAACCCCTATCTTCTGGTGGATGAGGACCTGGGCGTGGGTTTCCCCCAGGCCGACCATATGGCAATTTCCCTCGGTATGGAGGGGGATGACCCACAGCGGGTGGAGGCCGGGCTTCTATTCGAGCTACGGCACAACGCCAATAACGGCCACACCTTCCTCCCTCAGCGCAAGCTGGTTATGGCTACGGTTCAGCTCCTCAACCTGGAGGAGGGGGAGGGCGTGGAGGACTGCCTGGAGGCCCTGCTGGAGCAGGGCCTCGTGGTGCAGGAGACCATGGCGGGGGAGAAGGCGGTGTACCTGGCCGAGCTCTACGAGGCCGAGTGCTACACAGCCCAAAGACTTTCTGCCATGAGCGACAGCAGGCTTGGCCCGCCGGGGGATCTGGAGGGACTGATCGGGCGCATCGAGGCCAGCCAGGGCATCACCTACGCGCCTCAGCAGCGGGAGGCGGTTCTGACGGCGGCCCAGGCCCAGGTCATGCTCCTCACCGGCGGGCCGGGCACGGGAAAGACCACCTCCCTCCGCGGGGTGTTGGCCCTTTTTGAGGCACTGGACCTGGACTGTGCTCTGGCCGCACCAACGGGTCGGGCCGCCAAGCGGCTGGGGGAGCTGTGCGGGGTGGAGGCCTTTACCATCCACCGTCTGCTGGAGACCCAGTTCGACAGCGCCACCGGCGCACTGGCCTTTGCCCACGATGAGGACGACCCACTCAGGGCGGATGCCGTCATTGTGGACGAGACCTCCATGGTGGATTTGCCCCTCATGCGGGCCCTGCTGGCCGCCCTGCGGGAGGACTGCCGCCTCATCCTGGTGGGGGATCCGGACCAGCTGCCCTCGGTGGGGCCGGGAAACCTCCTCTCCGACCTGATTCGGAGCGGGCGGGTGCCCATGGTTCGCCTCACTGAGATTTTTCGCCAGGCAGCCGAGAGCGCCATCGTCATGAATGCCCACGGGGTCAACCGGGGGGTGCTGCCCGACCTGCGAAGCAAGCAGTCCGATTTCTTCTTTCTCCGGCGGACCGACCCCCAGCGGGTGGTGGACACCATTGTGGAGCTGGTGGGAGAGCGGCTGCCCAAGAATATGGGCATTCCCTCCGACCAGATACAGGTTCTCTCCCCCACCCGGCGATACACCACGGGGACGGCCTCCCTCAACCGGGCCATTCAGGAGGCGGTGAATCCCGCCGCAGAGGGGAAGGGGGAGCGCCGCTTCGGGGACCAGGTTTTCCGGGAGGGGGATCGGGTCATGCAGGTGCGCAACAATTACGACATCATGTGGCGGGAGCGGGAGGGCACCGGGTCGGGCATGGGGATGTTCAATGGGGACATCGGCCGGGTGGACCGGGTGGACAGCCGCAGCGAGACGGTTACCGTGGAGTTCGACGGCCGCCTGGTGGACTACTCCCCCGATATGCTGGGGGAGCTGGAGAGCGCTTACGCCATCACCGTCCACAAGGCCCAGGGGAGCGAGTACCGGGCTGTCATCCTGGCCGTCCGGGACGGGGCACCCATGCTACTGGCCCGGGGCGTGCTCTATACCGCCATCACCCGGGCCAGGGAGCTCCTCATCCTGGTGGGGGACGATGAAAAGGTGGCACAGATGGTGAGCAACAACCGCCAGCAGAGGAGATACTCCGGCCTGCGCTACAGGCTGGCGGAGATGGAATAGCCGTACCGGCGAACTTGAAAAAAGCGGATGGGGGAGGTGTGCAGAGATGAACAGACTCTTTTCCGCACTACTGGACCTCTTTTTCCCACCCCGCTGCCCCTTTTGCCGGAAGCTGTTGGCGAAGGGGGAGGCAGGGCTTTGCGCCGCCTGCCAGAAGGACCTGCCCTGGCTCACCGGAGCCGAGGCGGAGCAGAAGGGGGAGTTCTACAGGGTCTGCGTCTCCCCCCTGCGCTACCAGGGGGAGGTGCGCACGTCCATTCACCGGTATAAATTTGAAGGAGCCCGGGGCTATGCGGGGCTGTATGGCACACTCGTTGCCCAATGCGTGAATGATCACCTGGCGGGGGAGTACGATCTCATCACTTGGGTGCCCCTCTCGGCGCGGCGTCTGCGGAAGCGTGGATACGATCAGGCCCGGCTTCTGGCCATGGCGGCGGGGAAGTCCCTGGGACTGGAGGGGGTACCGACCCTGAGGAAAAAGCATGAGATCCCGGCCCAGTCGGGACTGAAGGGGGCGGCCAGCCGCCGTGCCAATGTTCTGGGGGTCTACCAGGCCCTGGACCCCGCCGCTCTGGCGGGGAAGCGCATCCTCCTGGTGGATGATGTTCTCACCACGGGGGCAACCCTGGGCGAATGTGCCCGTACCCTGCGCACGGCGGGGGCGGAACGGGTGGTCTGCGTCACGCTGGCCCGGGCGGGTGCTGGAAAATGATGAAGAAAGAATAAAATTTTCGAAAAAAGTTGAAATACAATGAGTGTCCCGGTATAATATAAAAGATTAAGGCCCGGTTTCCCCGGTTACACTTAAATTATGAAAAGCCGAATTGGCATATAGAGGTGCGCGTATGTTTTCTAAGGATATTGGAATCGATCTTGGTACGGCTGCCAGTCTGGTCTACGTCAGGGGCAAGGGGGTCGTCCTACGGGAGCCCAGCGTGGTGGCCATGGACAAGGACACGGGCAAGCTCCTGAAGGTGGGCGCCGAGGCCCAGCAGATGCTGGGGCGTACGCCGGGCAACATCGTGGCCATCCGCCCCCTGCGGGAGGGTGTCATCTCAGACTTTGATATGACCGAGCGGATGCTCAAGGAGTTCATCCGGAAGGCCTCGCCCTTCCGCTTCTTTAAGCCCAGGGTGGTGATTTGCGTCCCCTCAGGTATCACCGAGGTGGAGGAGCGTGCCGTGGTAGACGCGGGCATTCAGGCCGGTGCCCGCCGGGTTTTCCTGATTGAGGAGCCTGTGGCCGCAGCCATCGGGGCAGGAATTGATATCACCAAGCCCGATGGGCATATGATCGTGGACATTGGCGGCGGCACCACCGACGTGGCTGTTATCTCCCTGGGCGGTATTGTGGAGTCGGTCTCTATCAAGATTGCGGGTGACCAGTTTGACGAGGCCATCGTAAAGTATATCCGCCGCAAGCATAATGTGCTCATCGGCGACCGCACCGCCGAGGAGATTAAGATGAGCATTGGCTGCGTCTTCCCCCGGCCGGAGGAGGCCAGCTACGAGGTCAAGGGACGCTGCCTGATGACCGGCCTGCCCCGCACCTTCACCGTCACCTCCAGCGAGATGATTGAGGCCTTTGAGGAGGTCTCGGCCCGCATTCTGGAGGCCATCCACAGCGTGCTGGAGCGCACCCCTCCCGAGCTGGTGGCCGATATCTCCACCAACGGCATTGTCATGACGGGCGGCGGAAGCCTGGTATGGGGCTTTGACAAGCTGATTGAGTCCCACACCGGCATTGAGACCTATGTGGCGGACGATGCCATTTCCTGCGTGGCCATCGGAACCGGCAAGACCCTGGACAGCGTGAACGATATGCAGGACGGGACCATGAATCTGTCGAGAAAGAAGCAGATGCATTAAAAGATGTAGCCCTATCAGCGGTTTTGCAGAGCGACGGCATCCATAAATCTTCTCACGTCCTCAGGTGGGTCGTTGCTGTACAATAACCCATACGGAATCGCATAATCCCAATCCACAGGGATTGTCACCAGCCCCGGATGTACTTCTGACCAGCACTCGATGGTCAGAAGTACATTTTTTGTTTCCGCGCAACGGTTGAACACCGACATGTCATAAAATCTTTGGGTGCTTTCTATGCGGATCTGGGGATGGTGCTGTTCCAAATCATTGCGCAGAAAATCATTGACGCCCGAGTCGCCCCGCTCCACCATCATCAGCGTTTCGCCGTATAAATCCTCTATGCGGAGTTTCTTTTTTGTAGCCAGAGCGTGTTCACGGGCAACGGCAACCATCTTTTTATAACTACCCAGCGGGAAAAAGCTGCACCGGCTCATCCAGGCCCTGGAATCGCACACACCGATGAGGAAATCAAACTTTTCCCCCAGCTTTTCAATCTCGGAAAGGATGCCATTATGGTCATCCTCAAAGGGGACCAGATGCAACTTGTAATCGGGAAAGTCCCTGTTGACCCGATACCAGAGATCCATGAACGGCTTTGAGGGATTGAGCAGGGAGGTGCCCACACAAAAGGTAGTGTCGGTGGAGAGGTGCGCAGCCCTTGCGCTGGCAATGGATTTTTCAGAATAGCGAATCATAAATTTCGCATCCTGATAGATGCTTTTTCCTTCTTCGGTCAAGCGAATCCCTGTGGGGGTGCGCACAAGCAGGGACAGGTTGAGATGGCGCTCCAGCGCATTCATCTGCTTCATAACGGCAGTGGAGGAAATATAAAGACGCTCAGCCGCCTTGGTAAAACTGCCACAGTCGGCAACCGCGATCAAGGTATCAAGTAAGCTGTTATACATCAAATTCCTCCTTCCGTAGTGCAAACCATTGGTTTATACAATGATAACAAAATGGCTGTTCTCTGTCAACGAAATTTGTACTATGATAACAATAGAAAGCAAAGGGGGCTGTTCATCATGGCAAGTAAAATGGGATATACAAAGCTTGGAAATACGGAGATTGAAGTTTCACGACTGTGCGTGGGCTGTATGAGCTTCGGAGACCCCGCAAGCCAGATGCACGCATGGACGCTGAATCCACAGCAGGGTGAGGAAATCGTCAAGCACGCACTCGACCTCGGTATCAATTTCTTTGACACGGCAAACACCTATTCCGCCGGCACCAGTGAGGAATATTTGGGGCATGCGCTCAAGAAGCACACCACACGAGACAAGATTGTACTTGCTACAAAGGTGTATTTTAACGAGGGGGAGGCTTTCAAAGGAAGGGATTGCACGTGAAATTGACGGCTCATTGAAGCGTCTTGGCACGGACTATGTCGACCTTTACATCATTCATCGTTTTGATTACAGCACCCCCACAGAAGAGACGATGGAGGCGCTTGACCGTCTTGTAAAAGTCGGGAAGGTTCGGGCGCTGGGTGCATCGGCCATGTACGGGTACCAATTTCACAATATGCAGATTGTACTACGCCTTCCACGGTAGGCTTCTGGTGCTCGCCATCGCCGCCTCTGAAAATCTGGAAAAAGTGAGCGATGCGAAGAAGCGCGAGCTGGAGAGCTACAAGGATGAAATTATCAAGGCCATCAACGGAACCAGTAGCTTTGGAGCTGATATCCCCGGCGAGATGATTAAGGTCACTCGCACCAAGCTGGAGAGTCTGACGCCGGAGCTGGGGCAAGCTAAAGCAAAGGAGGAGGAACTGAAAAAGTCGTCAGTCAGCATTCAGGCCGAATACGACAAGGTCATGACATGGGCCGAGTTGAATACCAGTAGCAGCATAGAAGCGAAGAAGATGATCCCCCGTCAGCTGATAGATCGCGTCAACATCGGCAGAGACTACGCGCTGGAGCTGAACATCTGTGTCACACAGTTTTTCGACTTCCTACACCCTGATGGAGATACTAGCATTCGATGCCATGTGGCGTAAATGCTTCCGGACATTGGGAAAATATAAAAAAGTTCGGGAAAAGCAGTAATATACTGCTTTTCCCGAACAGTGGTGGACCCAAACGGGATCGAACCGTCGACCTCTGCGTTGCGAACGCAGCGCTCTCCCAGCTGAGCTATGGGCCCATATTTTGGAAATTATTTGATTTTGATTAAAACTTAGAACCTTGCACAGACAGAAACGGCGTGGCAGAAAATTGAACACCTCGCACTCCCAGCTGAGCTACGCCCCCGGGTAGATATGCAATTATAATTGGTAAGACAGCTTGCTGCTACACCGACTGTGCGAGTGGCCTATATAGAACAAATAGTATTATAGCATAAACCCCCGATTTGTAAAGACTTTGTTTTGAGGCACCACCGCACAAAGGAAAGCGCAGACTTGCTTGCATCCGTTCCGCCATACTTCACAAAAATCCTCGCGCATCCATAGAGGATTCGCTGCGGCGTTTGTTTCGTCTGACGAAACGTCTGACAGCGCAATTCCGCACTCCCCTTTGTGCGGTGGTGCCTTAAAAATCAGGATTGATAATTAGACGGGAATGTAGTACAATGGTTAACGGTGACTTTGACCGGAGCATTGGCTCCGGCGTGAGGCAAGGCCGCACTAGTCGGGGAGTTAGCGGTGCCCTGTACCTGCAACCCGCTCCAGCAGGGATGAATCCCGGCCCCAGGAGCACTGCTGTGCCGTCTGCCCTTCATAAGTGGCGATGAGGAATCGGTCCCGCGCAACGGGGCCCCGCGAACTGTGTCAGGCGGGGAACCGAGCAGCACTAAACGGATTGCCCCGTGTGCCGTGGGCGTTCCGTTTCCGAGCCGGCTGTGAGGGTTACGGGCATAGCGGTGTATTCAAAGGCCGGTGTGCGGTCTTGCCTTGCGAAATCAGAGACACCGATCAATCAGGAGCGATGCGACGCGGCTTTCCGCTTCCGCGCTCCTTTCTTTTTTATTATAATGAGGTGAAGTCCTTTGTACCAGGCACTTTATCGAAAATGGCGCTCACGCACCTTTGACGAGGTGGTGGGGCAGAGCCACATCACCGATACCCTCAAGCGCCAGGTGGCGTCCGGCCGGCTCTCCCACGCCTATCTCTTCACGGGCACCAGGGGCACGGGCAAGACATCCTGCGCCAAGATTCTGGCCCGGGCCGTCAACTGCGAGCACCCCCAGGACGGGAATCCCTGCAATGTATGCCCCTCCTGCGTGGGGATCGAGGACGGCTCCATTCTGGATGTGCTGGAGCTGGACGCCGCCTCCAACAACGGTGTGGACCAGGTCCGTTCCCTGCGGGACGAGGCGGTGTACAGCCCCGCCAGCGTAAAAAAGCGGGTCTATATTGTGGACGAGGTGCATATGCTCTCCACCCCCGCCTTCAACGCCCTGCTGAAGATTCTGGAGGAGCCCCCCGCCCATCTCATGTTTATTCTAGCCACCACCGAGCTGCACAAGGTGCCGGCCACCATCAAATCCCGTTGCCAGCAGTTCTCCTTCCGGAGAATTCTACCCGGCGACATCGCCAACCACCTCACCCGCGTGTCCGAGCAGGAGGTGCTGGGACTGACCGCCGAGGGGGCAAAGCTGCTCTCCCGGCTGGCCGATGGCGGGATGCGGGACGCCATGTCCCTTTTGGACCAGTGCATCAGCCCTGCCGGAACCATCGGTGAGGCCGAGATTTTAGAGGCACTTGGTATGGCGGGCAATCTGGAGACCGCCGCACTCCTGGGACAGATTGCCGAAGGAAAGACCGCCCTGGCCCTGGAGACCTTGGGGCGGCTCTACTCCGCGGGGAAGGACGTGGGCACCCTTCTGGGAGAGCTGTCTGCCCTGGCCCGGGACCTGCTGGTACGAAGGACCGCCCCGCAGAGCGGCGTAGCCCTGCTCACTGGGGGGTACGACGAGCAGACCCTGCGCCATCTGGAGAATCTCCTCTCCCCCCAGCGGTTGACCCAGATTCTCTCCCAGCTCCAAACCACGCTGGCCGACCTGGCCCGCAGCGGCAACCGCCGGACCGATGCTGAGCTCTGCCTCATCCGCCTGTGTGACAGCAGACTGGACAGCAGCTCTGCCGGGCTGGTGGCCCGTTTGGCCCGACTGGAGACCATGTTGGCGGGAGGCCAGGTTCCTCTGCCTACTCCGGTGGAGAAGGTACAGCCGGGAAAAGGCACCCCCCTCCCCACCCCGTCTACCGACCGCCCCCCCTGGGTGGAGGAGCGCCCACCCCTGCCCGACGAGCCGGGCGAGCCGGTGGTGCAGGTTGAGACACCCAGGGTGTCGGCGCCCACGCCCCCCGCGCCCGTCCAACCCAGCGCCCCCGCTGCCGATTTCTGGCCGGGGCTGGCGGACGCTCTGCGGGGTCAGGTGCCCATGGGAGAATATATGTTTCTCAAAAAGGCGCAGGGCCGTCTGGAGGACGGGGCCCTGAACCTGTATGTGGACTCCGATTTCACCAGGGCCATGCTCCATAAGAGCACGGTGACCGAGCCGGTCGCCGCGGCGGCTCAGGCCATGTTGGGCCGGCCCTGCCGGGTGGCGGTGGTGGTAGGGACGCCCCCGGTAGCCCAAACCCCGGCAGCCCAGCCCCCGGTGGTAGCTCCCGTGCTGACAGAGACCGACAAACTGGACGAGCTGCTGGCCGTTGGGCGGCAGTTTGATAATATTATTATTAAGGAGTAATTTGATATGGCAAAAGGATTTGGACGGCCCGGTATGGGTGGTATGGGAGGTATGGGCGGCATGGGTGGCGGCATCAACATGAATATGATTAAGCAGGCCCAGAAGATGCAGCAGGATATGCAGCGGATGCAGTCCGAGCTGGAGACCAAGGAGTACACGGCCCAGGCGGGCGGCGGCGTGGTCTCCGCCCGGGTGAACGGGAAGCGGGAGCTCCTGGGGCTCACCATTTCCCCCGATGCAGTGGACCCCGACGACGTGGAGATGCTTCAGGACATGATTGTAGCCGCCGTAAACGAGGCCATCCGTGCGGCCGAGGGGGAGATGTCCTCCACCATGCAGCAGCTCACCGGCGGACTCAACCTGCCGTTCTGACGGTGAGAAGGCCCTGTGGTCGTTAAGCGGAGGGGGTCGTACGATGAAGCTGGACATGCCTAAGGTTGGGATGCGCACCATCAAGACCGCTGTGGCAGTGGTGGTGTGCTACCTCATTTTTCTGCCCTTTGCCCTCCTGCCGGACGGGCATCTTCTGCGCCATATCAGCGCGGCCAACGCCTGCATCGCGGCCGTCATCTGTATGCAGAGTTCCATTGAGCAAAGCCTCTCCCTTGGGGTCTCCCGCATTGTGGGCACCATTCTGGGTGGCCTGGTGGGGCTGGTAGGGCTTCTGCTGGACGGCTGGCCGGGCCGGACGTCTTTGTTCACTGGGCTCGTGCTGGGAGGCGCCGTGGTGCTTGCCCTGTGGCTGTGCCTCCTCATCAAGCAGCCCGCTGCCTGTGTCATGGCCTGCGTGGTGTTGTGCGTCATTATGCTCGCCCAGACCGGGGCGGACCGCTACTTCTACGTGATCTTCCGTGTGGTGGAGAGCATCATGGGCATCGCGGTGGCCCTTGCGGTCAATCTGCTCCTGCCCAACCACCACCGGGACGAGACCCCATAATCTATCTGCAGAGAGAGGAAATTTCTATGGACACATCCAAGGTCTATTTCTCTGACTTCCGTGCCCTGCCGGGCACCAGTGTGCTCACCAAGCTGGAGCGGCTGGTGCGGAAGGCGGGCATTGGCGACATCGACTTCGAGGGGAAGATCGTGGCCATCAAGATTCACTTCGGCGAGCCGGGAAACCTGGCATTTCTCCGCCCCAACTACGCCAAGGTCATTGCAGACGTAGTGAAGAGTTTGGGAGGAAAACCGTTTCTGACCGACTGTAACACCCTCTATGCCGGGCGGCGGAAGAATGCCCTGGAGCACCTGGAGGCAGCCTATGAAAATGGCTACTCCCCCTTCTCCAC
>RRZU012438325.1_pt1 | contig 10573 bp, 13 predicted proteins | sample 2165561 | NCBI WGS metagenome assembly RRZU01 (sample SAMN10456909, study PRJNA506462) | wastewater metagenome | isolation source: wastewater sludge | place: USA: Moscow, Idaho | reverse complement strand
TTTCATGGCTAAAAAACCACTTCTTGCATATGGTAAAGTTTTTAATATACCTGTTAGCATTGGCTCACCAGCTCTTAAAATTGGAACAAGAACTAATTTTTGAACTTCTATCATTTCAACATCTAATGGACCCTGCCATGTGTTAATATTTTGACTTACTGTTTCAAAATCACTTAAAGCTTCTGAAGCTATGATTCTTGATATCTCTTCTATTGTTAATCTAAACTCATTTGAAGTTGTTCTAACATCTCTTAATCTATTTACTAAGTGTTTTACCACTACGTTTGTACTTTCTTTATACATAGGAATCCTTTGAAAATTTATATTACTGAAAAATTGCTTATAAATTATATATAAATTTAAATTTTATTAACACATAATTTGATATTATAATTTTACAAAAAAAATAGAGGTATATATGAAACCCACAGATTACAACTTTAGAATGAAAGATTCAATTCTTGGCTTACAATTTTTATTTGTAGCTTTTGGTGCACTTGTCTTAGTGCCAATTTTAACTGGACTTGATCCAAATGTCGCTTTATTTACAGCTGGAATTGGAACTTTACTTTTTCAATTTGTAAATAGAAAATGCGTTCCTCCAATATTTTTAGCATCTTCATTTGCTTTTATTGCTCCGATTTCTTATGGTGTTGCTACTTGGGGAATTCCTGCGACTATGTCAGGACTTGTTGCTGCTGGGTTTTTGTATGTTGTTTTGAGTTTTTTAATTAGATTAAAAGGTGATAATTTTTTACATAAATTACTTCCAAGTGTTGTTGTAGGTCCCGTTATTATGTCTATTGGACTTATTTTATCTCCAGTTGCTGTTAATATGGCAATGGGTAAATCAGGTGATGGATCAATTGTAATTGTACCTTTTGAACAAGCAATAGTTATTTCAATGATTGCATTACTAATAACTATTTTTGTATCTTTACTTGGAAAAGGAATGTTTAAATTAGTACCTATTTTATTAGGAATTATCGGAGGATATTTAGTTTCTTTATACTTTGGTATTGTTGATTTTTCAAACATAGCAAAAGCATCTTGGTTTGCAATGCCTAATTTTACAGCTCCTGAATTTAATTGGCAAGCTATAATTTTTATTTTACCAATTGCAATTGCCCCTGCAATTGAGCATATTGGAGATATGTTAGCTATTTCAAATGTTACAAAACAAGATTATTTAAAAAATCCAGGATTAAAAAACACTCTTTTAGGTGATGGACTGGCAACTTCTTTAGCATCTTTATTTGGAGGACCACCTAATACTACTTATTCTGAAGTTACAGGAGCTGTTACAGTTACGAAAGCTTATAACCCAGCTATTATGACTTGGGCTGCAATTTGCGCAATTTTATTGGCTTTTGTTGGAAAACTAGGTGCTATTTTAGCAACTATTCCAGTTCCGGTTATGGGTGGAATTATGTTGTTACTTTTTGGAATTATTGCAACTTTGGGTATGAGTACACTTTCAAAAGCAAATGTTGATTTTTCTTGTCCTAGAAATATGGCAATTGTTTCTATGATTTTAGTATTTTCTATTGGTGGAATGACATTTAATTTTGGTGGAGTTCCTTTTGCTGGAATTGGTCTTGGAGCAATTGTTGGTGTTGTTTTAAACCTAGTTTTACCAAAAGCTATATAAAATAATGTTAGAATACCTACCTTAAACATATAATTATAATTTCAAAAAAGGATAATAATGGCCGTAAAAGAACATCAATTTGATATTTCTGCAAAACTTGACTTGCAAGAGATGAAGAATGCAGTTATTCAATCTCAAAAAGAGATAGATACTAGATATGATTTTAAAGGTATCTCAAAGGAGATAGATTTAAATGTTGGCGCAAAAACTTTAACATTAGTAACAGCAAGTGATAATAAAATAGATGCTATGAGAGATGTTTTAATTTCAAAAATGAATAAAAGAGGAATATCTATAAATTCATTAGAAGAGTTAAAAAAAGAAGACTCAAGTGGTGGAAATAGAAAATATACTTATAAAATAGTTGATACTATAGAAAAAGATGAAGCAAAAATTATTCAAACAGAAATTAAAAGTTTAAAACTAAAAGTATCTGCTGTTAATCAAGGTGATGAGATTAGAGTTACAGGAAAAAATATTGATGATTTACAAGCTGTAATGAAACATCTTAAAACTCTTGAATTAAAAGCCCCTTTAGTATTTGATAATTTTAGATAATTTATAGGTAATTTTTAAGTTATTAATATATAATTCATTCTTTTTTAATAAAGGATGAATTATAGAACTCTTAATAATAAAATCGATTGCAGTTGTAACTCTTGTTTTGTCTCTTAGCTATATAGCTGAAAAAGTAAGCCCTAAAGTTTCAGGTATATTATCAGGTCTTCCCGTTGGAAGCTCAATTACTCTTGTTTTTTTTGCAATAGAAAATGGTGTTGATTATGTTACAAAAGTAGCTTTATATAATATTCATGGACTTTTTGCTGCACTTGCATTTTCAATTGGTTATTATATTAGTACTTTTTATAAGGGTAAATTTGAAATATTTTTATCTTTATTAATCTCATTTATTTCATATTTAATCATTGCATTTATTTTAGCTTATGTTCCTCCTCATGTATTTTTTACTCCATTTATTGTTATTACATTGATGTTAATTGCTTCAATATATTTTGCAAAAAAAGAAAATTTTACAATTGACAAATCTGTTAAAACTTCTTTATCAGATATACTTTTTAGATCTATTTTAACTATATCAATATTTTTGATAGTTTCAAGTTTACCTAAATATGTCTCTAGTAATATTGCCGGAATTTTTTCTTCATTTCCTACAATACTTTTGCCATTACTTCTGATAATCCATTTTAGACATAGTAAACTACAAGCAAGAACAATTATTAAAAATACTCCTTTTGGATTGAGTTCTGTTGTTATTTACTCTTTGGTTGTATATTTTACATATGAAAAAATTGGAATTCTATATGGAACATTAACAGCATTAATTTGCTCTGTTTTATATGTTTTCATACAAGGAAAGATTTTGAAATTTTTTAAACTTATATAAGATGTAATTTTCAGATATACACAGTAAGTAAACAAACTTTTACTATAATTAATATAAATTATTATAGTTTATAGGATTTATATGAGAGTTTTATTATTAGAAGACGATGTTGCTTTAAATGATTTATTAAATGAGCATTTAATAGATAAAGGTTATGATGTAACTTTATGTACAGATGGACAAGAAGCTTTAGAAGCATTGATCGATCAAAAGTATGATATTGCACTATTAGATATAAATACACCAATTATGAGTGGTATTGAAGTCTTAAAAACTATTCGAACTGAATATAAGAATAATACACCAGCTATTATTTTAACAGCTTACCAAGACACAAAACATTTAAAAGAGTCTTTTGAAAATGGTGTTGATGATTATATTAAAAAACCTTTTGATTTAGAAGAACTTGATCAAAGAATATTAAAACTTTGTAGGCAATTCTTAATTGAGCAAAATGATAAAATAAGAATTGATGATAATATATTTTTTGAATCACAGTCTTGTCAAGTATATGTAAATGATAAAATCGTAAATTTAGCACAAAAAGAAAGAGATATTTTAAAGTATTTTTGTACACATAAAAATAGGGTAGTTTCAAGTGATGAGCTTCTTCAAAATATTTGGGCTTATGATGAAATGCCAACGGATGCCACAATTAGAGTTTATATAAAAAACTTAAGAGAGATAATTGGAAAAGATAAAATAACAACAATTAGAGGAATAGGGTACCGATTTGAATAGGGATGAGAGAAAAGCATTAATTAGTTTTTTATCGATTTATATAATTTCAGCAATATTTTTAATAGGCGTAATTTTATATATCTATTATAAAAATGAAACAAAAATGTTAGAAGAAACATGTAGTATGGAATTGAATAATGCTTCAATGCATATTAAAACTGAAATCATGAATAAATATATGAAGAAACAAGAATTTAATGCAAATAAATTATTAAATGAAAATATAAAATATGGACTTTTTGACAAAGATAAAAAAGTCATCTTTTCATATTTAGATAAAAACATTGCAATTGATTTTTCTAAAACTTCTAATAAGAATGAATTTTATAACTATTTTATTACTACATTAGATGAAGAGGATATTCCTATTAAATATATTGTAATAGAAACTTGTCAAGAAGTTCAAGATAAAAATAAATTAAAAATATTTATATTAATTATTCTTGTTTTAAGTTCTATTTTTATTGGTTGTATTGGGTTTTTATTATCAAAGATTTTACTAAAACCAGTTCGTCAAAGAATTCACTCAATGGATAAATTTATAAAGGATTCTGCCCATGAATTAAATACTCCTATTTCAGTATTAATGACATCCGTATCAATGTTAAAAAATGGAAAAAATCCACAGAAAATGATGAAATATATATTAAGTAGTTCTAAGCAAATATCACAGATTTATAATGATATTCATTTTTCTGCTTTTAATGAAATAAATGAAGATGTATTTGAAGAATTCAATTTAAAAGAATTAGTAAGTGAAAGTGTTGATTATTTTAATGATATATCTATTACTAAAAATATAGTAATAAATTCAGATTTAGAAAATTGTTTTATAAAAATGGATAGAACTAAAACACAAAAATTGGTAAATAACCTTATTTCAAATGCCATAAAATATAGCTATAAAGATTCCCAAATTGATGTTTGTTTAATCAATAATATATTAAGCGTAAAAGATTATGGGATTGGAATAAGTAATGAAGAACAAAAAGAAATTTTCAAAAGATATAAAAGAGGAAATAATAATGAAGGTGGTTTTGGAATAGGTTTAGATATTGTAAAAGGAATATGTGAAGAATATTTATTGCCTTTAACTGTAGAGTCCAAAATCAAAAATGGAGCACTTTTTAGTATCGATTTTACAAGTATCTTAAATAAAAAGTATATGCAAAAGGAAAATGAATAATTCTTTTGTTAAAATACGAAAAAATATAATAAAGATTATTTATGATAAATATAATTAAAAATTTTAAAACAAGCGAACTTACGAATACTAGATTTATTCATCCTGTAAAAGTAAGTTTTAATCTTAATGGAAAAGACAAAGCTTGGGAGGCAGTTAGTAGCCATGATAGTGTTGCAATACTTTTATATCATGAAGAAAGAAATGCTTTCTTACTTGTAAAACAATTTCGAGCGCCTGTTTATTTAAATGATAATAGTAAAACCTATACCTATGAATTATGCGCAGGATTAGTTGATAAAGATAAATCATTAATAGAAATTGCAAAAGAAGAAATAGATGAAGAGTGTGGATATAATGTATCTGTAGAAAGTATTCAAAAAGTAACATCATTTTTTACAAATGTTGGAATCAGTGGTGGTTGTCAACATCTATTTTTTGCAAAAATAAATGAATCTATGAAAATACATGAAGGTGGAGGGGTGAATGATGAACAAATTGAACTTTATTTTTTACCTATTGAAAAATCAGATGAATTAATTTTTGATGAATCAAAGGCTAAGACTCCTGGCTTGATGTTTAGCTTTTACTGGTTTTTGAAAAATCAAAAAAAATTAGGACTATAGTATGAAACTTTTTTTTATAATATTTTTATTAATAAGCACTTACTCTTTTGTTAATGCAGCAGAAGAAGAACTTTTGGCTCCTTTACCAAATGCAAATGCAGAATCAATGAATTCTTTAGATATTAATAATTCTTTTATTACAAAATTTGAATATGGGAAAATGTTATATAATAATCCAAGAGGAATAGGTTGTAATTCTTGCCATGGAAATGATGCTAAGGGCAAAAAAATCATAGATTTTAAACAAGAGCATGATAAAAAAATATATAATTGTGTTTTAAGTGTTCCAAATATCAAAGATATAGATTATGATACTTTTTCAACAAAAGTTAATTCTAAAAAGAATCCAAATGTAAAATTTGAGAAAGAACAAGTTTGTGAGAAACTAATATATTACGCAAATGTTATGCCAACATACTTTTTAGTTGAAGAAGAAATAGAAGCTATTTATTATTATATAAAAAATATTAAATAGCTTTATTCAAAATAGCCTTATCTAGAAAAGGCAATTCCTAATCCTATTTTATGAATTTCTTGGTTATAATCAATTAAACTATTTCCATATCCTGAAAATACTTGTAGTAAACCAAAAGTATTTTTTGATGAAATTACGTTAGGTAAAGGGAAAGTCCAATCTAATTGAACTGCCCCTCTATTTGCATCGTGAAAATCTAAATTATTTCTTATCATTAATTCAAATGTATGTTTTTTATCAACATATACAAATGTTAATTCTCCATTTCCATAATAATCTTCAATGTCAGCATTATCATCATCTTTTGTGTCTTCTGGAATTCTATACCAAACTTTTGGAACAAAAAATAGATTTGAGAATTGAAAATATGTTTCTAAATAAGCTCTATTCCATGACCTAGATTCTTCATCATTTCTTCCATTTGAAGAATGCATTATAGATAACTTATAGGCTTTAAAGACTTCATTATCTTTAAATGGAAATTGAATAAAAACTTCAGGTTCATAATTTGATTCTCTAAATGGAGCTGAATCTTCTGCTGTTTGCCAAAATGATTTTTGAGTATATGCAGCACTTATTGTTTCATTAAAACCTAATAAATCGTAAGTCATTGGTTTCTCTATACTGATTTGAAATGCAGTTTCAAATTGGTTTCTATCTTCAATTTTATTTATATTATATGTTGCTGGTAATAAATAGTTTTTTTTGTAAGGATATAAACCAAAGTCTTTTGTAATTATTTGTTCTAAATTATCATCAGTTTCTTTATCTTCAACTTTATTAATTTGTGTTTCATAAAATTCTTCTTTTACAATTGAGAAGTTTTCAACTTTTTTTTCTTCACTTTTAGATAAATTATTTATATATTTATCTTCTTTTGTTGAATTTAAATTAGCAGCTTTTTTATAAAGAACCATTGCTTCTTTATAATTACCTTCTTTTTCTAAATCTTGAGCTTTTTGGTATATAGAATTTATGTCTTCACTAAAACATAAACTATAAATAAACAGGGGTAATAATTTTTTCATTTTCAACCATTTAATTTTTTTTCGCATTTTACATTAATATAGATTAAGAGATGTCTTTTATACAAGCTAAAAGAGTATAAATGATATAATCGACGAAAATTTAGAAAAAAAGGTTAATAATGATACTTGTTGCACCTTCAATATTATCAGCAGATTTTGGAAATTTAACTAATGAAATAAAAGCTATTTGTGACGCTGGTTGTGATCTAATACACGTAGATGTAATGGATGGACATTTTGTTCCTAATATGACTATTGGTCCAGTTGTTGTAACTCCAGTTGCAAAAGCTGCAACTAAACCACTTGATATTCATTTAATGGTTGAAGATAACAATTTCTTTATTGATTTATTTGCATCTTTAAAACCGATGTATATTTCTTTTCATATAGAAAGTGAAAGACATCCCCATAGAGTAATTCAGAAATTAAGAGCATTAGGAATAAAACCAGCTATTGTTTTAAATCCTCATACTCCTCCTGAAGCAATTGAGTATTTAATTGAAGATTTGGATATGGTTTTATTGATGTCTGTAAATCCAGGTTTCGGTGGTCAAAAATTTATTTCAAGTGTAGTTGAAAAAGCTAAAAAACTAAAAGAGCTTATTAACAAAAGAAATCCAAATTGTTTAATTCAAGTTGATGGTGGAGTAAATGATAAAAATATTCATATTTTAAAAGATGCTGGAGTTGATGTTGTTGTTGCTGGATCTTATGTATTTGGAAATGATAATTACTCGACTGCAATAAAAAGTTTACAGGTATAAATATGAAAGTTAAGATTTGTGGCATTACTAATTTACAAGATGCTCTTGATGCTATAAATTCAGGAGCAAATGCATTAGGTTTTGTTTTTTATAAAAAATCACCTAGATATATCGAAGCTAAAAAAGCAAAAGAGATAATAGATAAACTTCCTCCCTTTATTCAAACTGTTGGACTTTTTGTAAATGAAGATGAAACTTTTATAAATGAGATTTGTCTTGAATCAAAAATGCAATTAGCACAAATAATTGATGATAATGAGATTATAAATTATGATTTGTTAAAAGTGAAATATTTAAAAGTATTAAGAGCAAAAGAGCAAAAAGATTTAAGGAATTTAAATAAAGAGTACTATTTAGTTGATGCCTTTGTAGATAGTTTCGGAGGAGTTGGTAAAAGAATTGCTTTAGAATGGTTTGAGGATATTGATTGCTCTAGACTTATTTTGGCAGGTGGATTAACATCAGCTAATCTAAAAGAGATTGATGGTTTTGGTTTTTATGGAGTTGATGTAAGTAGTGGTGTAGAATCAGATATTAAAGGCAAAAAAGATAGAGCTAAAATGATAGCTTTTTTAAAAGAAGCAAATGAAATCAAATAGAAGAATAATTCCTAAACCTTCTTTTAAATTGCAAAACATTATACAAAGATTAAAAATTGAACCAATATTATATACAGAATTTTTAGACTTATTAGAAAAAGCTACTGATTCTATGTATGAAAATTCAGAATTAGAATTTGAATTATTATTATCAAATGGTTTACCGTTGGAATTTGATGGTGATTTTGTTTTTCTTAAGACAAAAAATACTTTAATAGAAGATCAAACTTTTTGTATTGTAGATATAGAAACAAATGGTGGAAGTGTAAAAAAAGGTTTTCAAATCATTGAATTAGGTGCTGTTAAATATAAGAATGGACAAATAGTTGATAAATTTCAATCTTTGGTTTATGCAAAAGAAATTCCTCCTTATGTACAAGAAGTAACAAAAATAACTCCTAAAATGCTTGAAGATGCTCCTCGACTTGAAAATGTTCTAAAAGATTTTAAACTTTTTCTAGAGGATGATGTATTTATTGCACATGATATAAAATTTGACTATACATTTATTTCAGAATCATTAGAAAAATATAATTTAGGTAAACTATTAAATAGAAAAATTTGTTCAATTGATTTAGCGCGAAGAACTATAGAATCAGAACGATATGGCTTAAGTTTTCTAAAAGAGCTTTTAAATATAGAAATTGAAAATCATCATAGAGCTTATTATGATGCTTTAACTACAGCTATTATTTTTGAAAAAAGTTTGCAAAATTTAGATTCAAATAAAATAAAAACTGTAGAAGAACTAATTACTTTTTCAAAAAGTGATAATGTAATAAATTCAACTTTAAAAAAGGCTTAATATGTTTAGTCAAGAAAATTATATAAAATTCCTTACTTTTGCAGCCAATGCTCATGGCACTCAAAAAACTCCACATGATTTCCCTTATTTAACTCATATCTCTTGTGTAGCTATGGAAGTAATACATGCTTGCGAGAAATCATCATTAGATGAGAAGAAAGCTGATTTTGCTATTACTTGTGCTTTATTGCATGATGTAATTGAAGATACGAATATAACTTATGATGAGTTATATACAAAATTTGGTCCTGATATTGCAGATGGTGTTGAAGCATTAACAAAAAATAAAATTTTGCCATCAAAACAAGAACAAATGAGAGATAGTATTGAAAGACTCTTAACACAAAGTTATGAAGTTCAAATGGTAAAATTAGCAGATAGAATCACAAATCTTGGAACTCCTCCAACTTCTTGGGATAATGAAAAGATAAAAGCTTATGCAAAAGAAGCTAGTTTTATTTTATCATGTTTAAGAAATTCAAATATTTATTTAGCAAAAAGATTAGAAGATAAAATAGAAGAGTATAAAAAGTATATAAAAGAGTAGGGAATTTGCACACTTACTAGATTTAAAATAAAAGCCCTCAGGCTTTTATTTTATTTGATTAAGCTTTAGATACTTCTTCTGCGTATTTAAGACCTAAATCAAATGCTTTATTATTAATAGCATGTACTTTTTCAGGTACTTTAGAAAGCATAGTTGCTCTTAATACATCATTTGATACAGTTTCACCTGTAAAGTAGTTAGCCATAGCTAATGCTAATACTGATTGAGTAATAACATTTCCTACTTCTTCTTTTGCAATAGTAATAATTGGAATCTCATAGATTTTCCATTTTTTTCTATCTTCATCTGTAGGGCTAACTAAATTTGGCTCAACTACGATTACTCCGCCTTCTTTTACACCACTTTTAAATTGGTTATAAGAAATTTGTGCAACTGATAACATAAAATCAATTTCACCATCATTTGCATAAGGGTATAAAATTTCTTCATCTTGTAAAGTAATATCAACAACAGTTGGTCCACCTCTAACTTGAGATGTATAAGTTGCAGTTTTTAAACCAAAACCACCATCTTTAATTTTTGCAGCTGCGAAAATCGCACCTGCAAGAAGTACACCTTGTCCACCAACACCTGTAAATCTCATTAAAGTTCTATTTGCTGCCATGTGGATCTCCTTATAATTGAACCATAGTTTTATTTTTGTGAGCTTCTTTTACTTTTTCGTATGAGTCACAATATTCTGCTGCTTCAGTATCATGTTTTAAGATACCAGTAGGGAAAATACCTTT
>RRZU010323675.1_pt1 | contig 10576 bp, 10 predicted proteins | sample 2165561 | NCBI WGS metagenome assembly RRZU01 (sample SAMN10456909, study PRJNA506462) | wastewater metagenome | isolation source: wastewater sludge | place: USA: Moscow, Idaho | reverse complement strand
GGCGAGTGTTGATAACAAGCCTGGCTGCGACGGCCAAGGCGGGTGTGGGGGTTGCAAGCACGAATAGTCGGCTTTTCCGGCGGGCGCCTGCGAATTCCATAGGCAACACCAGGCAATTGAAGTTTCCGAAAAATTGCATACAAGCGGTTGGTCCGAACCACAGAATGTAAATAAGCGTTTTTTTATTCTCGTTCTTTTGCCGTACCCAAGGGGCGTTTTTTTCGTGGCATGCTCGTTGTGTCGTCGCGGTTTGAAAAGATTTGTTTCGAGCTCAGCCAGCCTTTTAGCAGCAGGTTTTTCGGCGATAGGACGGTGAGTTTCGCGGTGTCGGCCGGTGCCGGATCGAGGCGAACGGCAAACTGCATCAATTCGTCTCGGCGGAAGGCGTGTACTTGAATGGTGTCGCCTGCTTTGTAGCGGGAGAGGTGCTTGTCGAGATTTTCTGGCGTTGTGCGCAAACCGTCGATTGCCAGCAGGATGTCGCCGGAGGAGAGTCCGGCTGCTTGCGCTGCGCTGTCATCGAGCACCGTCGCCAGCTTCACTTCGTTGCCATCCCCCGTGGTCTTGATGCCAAGCGCAGGCGTTTTGGCGGCTTCCCATGTCAGCTTGATGTCCGCGCCGGCAAGTAACTGCTTCAATGGTAGTTCGTCCGTGCCTTGCACATAGTGCGCAAAGAAGGGTTTCAGGTTCAGCCCAGAGAGCTCTTCAGCAAGCAGGCGAATGTCGTCATCCTTGACGCCGATGCCGGTTAGGCCGTTGCGTTGCCAAAGCGAACGCATTACGTCGTCAAGCGAGACGCGGCCCTCAGTTTGGCTGCGCAAGCTCAGATCAAGGGCGAGCGCGAGCAGCGCGCCTTTGGCGTAGTAGTTCACGACGGCGTTGGGTGTGTTTTCATCGGGGCGGTAGAACTTGCTCCAGGCGTCAAAACTGGACTCGGCGAGCGATTGCCGTAGTCGCCCCGGCGTGCGCTGCACGTTGCTGATCGTCTTGGCCGTTAATTCCAGCCAGTCGTTAAGTTCGATAACGCCGCTGCGCAGCAGGGCCAGATCGTCGTAGTACGAGGTGATGCCTTCGAAAGCCCAGAGCAGGCGCGTGTAGTTTTCGGTATTCAGGTCATAGGGCGTGAATGCGGCCGGTTTGATGCGTTTGACGTTCCAGGTGTGAAAATACTCGTGGCTGCACAGGCCCAGGAAACTGCGGTAGCCCTCGCTCATGCCAGTCATGCCTGCGTAAGGAAGGTCGTTGCGCGAACAAAGCAGGGCGGTGGAGGCGCGGTGCTCAAGGCCGCCGTAGCCGTCACCGACGGCGGTGACAAGAAAGAGGTAACGCTGCATCGGCGCGGGCTCACCAAAGAAGCGGATCTGCCAAGTACAGACTCGTTCAAGGTCGGCGCATAGGCGCGCCAGGTCGCAGTCGTGACGACCGCTGATGGCGATCTCATGCGGCACGCCGCAGGCTTCAAAGCGGGCGAGCCTAAAGCGACCCATTTCAACGGGATGGTCAATCAGCTCGTCGTAGTTGGCTGCGCGGTAGAGCCCGAAGCCGTGGGCCTTGGCGGCGCCTTTTTCGCCGTGCGCCGCTTCCATTGCCGTGGTTACGCGCCATTCCTTGAATGCAGAGCCTTGCGGCGGCTGAATGTCGATGAGGCAGGGCGATTCTTCCTGGCCGAGTACGCGCAAAAAAACACTGGTGCCATTGAAGAAGGCATGCGTTTCATCAAGGTGAGCGCCGCGCACCGAGAGATCCCAAGCGTATATTTCGCAGGTGACGGTCAGCGGCGCAGCCTTCTTCAGCGCAACCGCCTGCCAGGTATGCTTGTCGGTTTTCCTTAGGCAGACTGTCTTGCCCGCACATTCGGCACGGATGGCGATAATGTGGCGGGCAAAATCACGGATCAGGTAGCTGCCGGGAATCCATGCTGGCAAGGCAAAGCGCTGGCCGACTGGATCGGGCAGATCAACGCAGCAAGTGACTTCGAAGCGGTGAGCGGCGGGATGGCTCGGGCGGATGGTGTAGCGGATCGGGGCGCTTGGCATGGGTGTCCGTTCTTTGTGCTAAGTTTCGAAACTGGTGGCAAACATGGTATCGATTTTTCCCGCCAGAGTCTTTGCGATAGGTGCGAATAGCCGTCGCAATATTGCGGTGAATCCTGAGCGATAAGGGATTAGATTTCTGAACGGTTTTGTAATACTGTACTCGAACCGATAGACGGCGAGTGGTAGGTGGTATCAACCAAGAAAAAGCAGTTAATCCCAACGGGCTCAACGAACACAACGTAAGGACAATGGGTTATGTGTTTTTCACTGCGCACCCAATGGTGTGAGCATTGAAAAGACAGAAAAATTTTAAAACTCCATCTTTTCGTTGTGGGTTGCACTGCGATTTTTTGGCTTCAATCCATTGTGCTGCTGCAGTAGCGGAATGGAAAGCAACTGTGGATGTCTTCAATTATGACGATCTGGATCTTCGCCGGGAATCGACCGTGTCAGGGAATCGACTTTTTGCTTTCACGTCACCAACAATGCTGAATTGTCCCCTCAGGAATAGCGATGCCGCTTCTCCCGTCAAATGTTGAGCGTAGGCGCATGCACCTGCGCAGCGTCAAGCTCGAGGGCTATAAGCGGGCAGATGGTTTGTGGGAGATCGAGGCGCGTTTGGTCGACACCAAGGATCAGGACTATCCTCTGTCGTCAGGCCTGATCAGGCCTGGAGAACCGGTGCACGATATGTCGGTGCGCGTGACCATCGACCGTCAGTTTAATATTCTTGAGGCGGTAACTTGCACCGATGCTGCGCCCTATCTAGGGTTTTGTGACGCCATTTCCCCTGACTATTCGAAGATCGTCGGCTTGAATCTTTTTCATGGCTTTCTCAAGAAGGTTAAGGAGATGTTCGGCGCGACGCGCGGTTGTTCGCACGTGAGCGAGTTGCTGATGTTTCTTCCGACTGCCGCCTTGCAAACTTTTGCCAGCGAAGTTGCCGATAATGAGGATAGTGAGCATCAGCCATATCAGCTGGATCGCTGTCATGCCCTTGTCCCGCATTCCGAAGTCGTTAAGCGCTATTACCCGCGTTGGTACCATAAAAAGCCGCCTGGCTAGGGAATGGTGCCCCCTACGCCTGATACTTTTATCCATCTAAGGAATTTGCATGAAAATTCATGAATACCAGGGAAAAGAGCTTCTCAAGAGGTTTGGCGTTGCGGTGCCTCGCGGGGTCTTCTGTCAGTCGGCAGACGCGGCTGTGGACGCGGCGAAGTCGCTGGGCGGTCAGGCTTGGGTGGTGAAAGCGCAGATTCATGCGGGCGGGCGAGGCAAGGGCGGCGGCGTGAAAGTGGCTAAGTCACTTGAAGAGGTGCGTCAGTATGCGACGCAGATGCTTGGTATGTTGCTCGTGACGCATCAGACCGGGCCGCAGGGGAAAATCGTTCAACGCCTGTTGATCGAGGAGGGCGCCGATATCAGAAAGGAGTTTTACGTTGCCGTGCTGACCGATCGTCGCACGCAGAAGGTAGCGTTTGTCGCCTCTTCCGAAGGTGGCATGGATATCGAAGAAGTGGCGTGCTCGGCACCGGAAAAAATCCTCACGGTCTATGTTGACCCGGCCGATGGCCTGAGTGATACGCAAGCCAATGCGCTGGCAAGTGGCATCGGCGTGCCTGCGGCCTCCGTGGATAGGGCGGTGGCGGCGCTCAAAGGGCTTTATCTCTGCTATATGGAAACCGATGCCGTGCTCGCTGAAATAAACCCTTTGATTCTTGAAGGCAACGGCGATATCAGGGCGCTCGATGCAAAATTCGTTTTTGATGACAACGCGCTTTTCCGTATCCCGGAAATCCTGGCTTATCGCGATGTCAGCGAAGAGGACCCGAATGAAGTGGCTGCTTCCGCTTTTGGCTTGTCCTATATTTCGCTTGGCGGAAATATCGGTTGCTTGGTGAATGGCGCGGGCCTGGCCATGGCGACCATGGATACGATCAAGCTGTTTGGTGCTGAACCTGCGAATTTTCTGGATGTCGGTGGTGGCGCAACGACAGAGAAGGTGACTGAAGCCTTCAAGTTAATGATCAGGAACAGCAAGGTCAAAGGCATTCTCGTCAATATCTTTGGCGGCATCATGAAGTGCGACACCATTGCTGACGGCGTTGTGGCAGCCGTGCGTGAAACGCAGCTATCCGTACCGTTGGTGGTGCGCATGAAAGGAACCAACGAAGAGTTGGGTAAAAGAATCCTGAAGGATTCCGGTTTGCCGATCATCTCGGCCGATACCATGTCTGAGGCCGCTGCCAAGATTGTTGAAGCGATCAAGTAGCGAAAATAAGGGGCTGCCATGTCGATTCTTATCAATAAAAACACCAAAGTCATCACCCAGGGTATTACGGGCAAAACGGGAAGCTTTCATACAGAGAAGTGTCAGGAATACGCCAATGGGAACAACTGCTTTGTTGCCGGTGTTAATCCGAATAAGCCGGGGGAGTTCATTCATGGCATCCCGATCTACGCTACCGTCAAAGAGGCCGCAGCAGAATCTGGGGCTACGGTGTCGGTTGTTTATGTCCCGCCACCAGGCGCTGCTGCCGCAATATGGGAGGCCGTAGAGGCCGAACTGGATCTGGTGGTGTGTATCACCGAAGGCATTCCCGTGCGCGACATGCTGCAGTTACGTAGCCGCATGCGCCGGAAGGTAGCTTCCGGCGGCAAGGAAACTTTGCTGCTCGGACCCAATTGTCCAGGGCTGATTACGCCGGATGAAATCAAGATCGGCATCATGCCCGGACACATTCACCGCAAGGGGCGCATTGGCGTGGTGTCGCGTTCCGGTACGCTGACTTATGAAGCGGTCGCGCAACTTACCGATATTGGCCTCGGGCAGTCATCTGCCGTGGGTATTGGCGGTGATCCGATCAACGGCCTGAAACATCGTGATGTCATGCAGTTGTTTAACGAGGATCCGGATACCGATGCGGTGATCATGATCGGAGAGATCGGCGGTCCCGACGAGAGCGATGCTGCCCTATGGTGCAAAGAGCATATGAAAAAGCCGGTGGTGAGCTTTATTGCCGGGGTGACAGCACCGGTTGGTAAGCGCATGGGGCACGCAGGCGCACTGATTGCCGGCGGCGCTGATACGGCGGATGCCAAATTGGCGATCATGGAAGAGTGCGGACTCAAGGTTACGCGCAATCCTTCCGATATGGCCAGGTTGCTCAAAACCTTGATTTAACTGCAGAGAGCGATTGTTCAACGACCTTGTGTTTGGCCTTGAGTTTGGCAACAGCATCTTTCTCTTTGGCGAGGAACTCGTCGAACTGTTTGATTACATCGCCGATATTGATCGCAGTGTCCATGTGGTTGGCTTCATCGACCTTGTCGTTAGTCATTTTTTAGCGAGATCTTTGGTGGCCTTTCTGTTCCCCGGAAAATGCCAAATCCGCTTAGCCTTTTGTATCCTTGAAGATCTTCATTCCAGCCGCTATGCGCGTTATCGTGGTGAGCGCGCACAGCGCTGCGAAGCCGTAGGCCAGTAGGGGGAATGGTCTGGAAGCAGGCACATGAGAATAAATGCCAAAATGGTTTCTGTGGCTTCCGTAAGGCCGCCAAGGTAGTAGAAGCCTTTTTCGGGATAATCCGTGTTTGGCAGCTTGCGTTTGGCGGCAATGATGGCGAAGGCCAGAAATGCGCTGCCTGTCCCGACAAAGGCGTAGATGAGCACTGCCGCCGCCAGGCCGTTCTGCTGTGGATTGGCTAGGGCAAAAGCGAGTGGGATTGACGAGTAGAACAAGAAGTCGAGCGCGATGTCCAGAAATGCGCCACGATCTGTCGGGCGCGTTAACCGGGCAATGCTGCCGTCAATGCCATCTGCGAGGCGGTTGAGCAGAATACAGGCAATGGCCCAGAACTCCTGATGCAGCGTGATTAGCGGAACGGCGGCGAGTCCGAGCGAAAATCCAAGCCAGCTTACATGGTCTGCCTTGATACCTTGGGTAACGAGCTTTCCAGCGACCGATTCGAGGAGGCCGTGTGCCAAGTCAAGGATTCTCCGGTCAAGCATTCTCGCCTCGCCATTCACTGATTTCAGCAAATGCACCGGCCTCAGGCATGTCGGCGGGGTCGTGCGTGACGAGCAAGACGGGGATGCCGAGTTGGCTGATGCGTTCGAAGACAAACGCCCGAAACTGCTCGCGCAACACGGCATCGAGCTTGGAGAAAGGTTCGTCGAGTAACAGGGCTTGCGGTTCTGCCAACAGCGCGCGCAAAGTGCTGACGCGTGCTTTCTGCCCCCCCGAGAGCGTTGCCGGATCGCGGTCGTAAAAGCCGACAAGCCCGACCTCCGCCAGGGCGTTTTTGATCAGCTCGCGGCGGGCGGCTTTCCCTTTGATATGGGCGGGCAGGGCAAAAGCCAAATTCTGGCCGACGCTTAGATGTGGGAACAGCAGATCGTCCTGAAACAGGATGCCGATGCGACGCGCTTCGATGGGCTGCAGGTCTTTGCGTGTGCCGTTGAGCCACAACTCACCGTGCACAGAGAACACGGGGTCCAGTGCGCCGATGATCCAGTTCAGGATGGTCGATTTGCCCGATCCTGATGCGCCCATCAAAGTGAATATTTCCCCTGCAGGAACCTTAAGCGAAAAGCCAGAGATGAGCACTCTCCCCTCCCTGTTGATGGTCAGGTTTCTGATTTCCAGCGCCTTGATTGTCATCGTAAACCCCGCCGGTATTTGCCGGCCCAGTGTCCTAGCCAGACTGTCAGAGCAAAAGCGGTCAGCGGCAGCACCACCTGTAACACCGCCTGTACCGCCAGGACACGGCGATTGCCGCCAGCGCTTAGGGCAACCGCCTCGGTGGTTACGGTGGCAAAACGGCCGGCGCCAGCGAATAAGGTCGGCAAATACTGTGCGATGCTGACCGAGAAGCCGATAGCGAAAGCCGCTAGCAGCGGCCGCAACAGCATCGGCCATTTGATGTACAGGCAGGCTTGCAGACGGGTTCTGCCGAGCGCTTGCGCGGTGCTGAGCAGGCGCGAGTCAAACGCACGGTAAGGGCCGATCAGGGTTAGCAGCATATAGGGTAAAACCCATAATAGATGGCTCCAGGCGAGGCCGCAGGCCGTGCCATCAAGCCCGGAATGGAGAAGCGCGGCGTATTGCCCAACGACCAGCGGCAGGGCGGGAATAATCAGTGGGGCGTAGAGTATCGCGTTAAATCGTTTGGGCCCCCATTCCAGCCAGAGCAGGGCAATTGGCAGGGCGATCAGGCAAGCGACCATGCCCAGCCAGAGCGAATTGGCAAAAGGCGTGAAGTTTGCCTGCAGCCAGCTTTCTAGGCTAAGGCTGCCAGGCCAGAGGGCGGGGAAAAACCAGCTTCCGGCGACCGACCAGAGCAGCAGCGTGGCGAGTACAAGGTAGCCCGTCAGCGCGAGGAGCCGCCAGGTCCAAGAGGGCGTTGCTTTGCTTGGGCGCGATGGATTGAACGCAGCGCGCTTACCGCTGGGTAGCCAAGCGACTTTGCAAGAAAGCCGCCAAAGGATGCGGCTAATGGCAACGATCAACAGCAGAATGAAGAACATGGCAATGGCCGCGGCGCTACCGAGCGCCTGCGTCAGCGGTGCGGCGTCTGACAACCAGTGCCAGACCAGAACAGCCAGCGTGGGTGGGTTGGAGGGGCCAAGAATGATGGCCATGTCGACAACCGACAAGCCGTAGGAGAATACCGCCGCCATCGGCCAGCCTAAGCGTGGGAGAAGCTGCGGTATCAGAATTAAGCGCCAGGCCTGCAGGCGGTTGTAGCCAAGCGTCCGTGCGCTCACCATTTGTCGGGCAACTTCTTGCTCTCCCAGCACGGCGCCAAGGACCCAGAGCAGGAACCAGCTTTCCTTGATGGCGAGCGCGAGCGCCAGACTTAGAGCGAAGGGGTCTTGCACAGAAACCCATTCGGGTGGGGTGATCCAGCCTGCGAATTGGGCGATCAGGCGTGCCAGCCAGCCGGATGGCGCGATCAGGAAAAACAGCCCCACGGCAAAAGCCGTGTGCGGAACGGACAGCAGCAGAGGTAGCCGGTGCTGTAGGCGTGACCACGAAATTTCCGGATAGACGCGTAGCGCAATCGTACCGGCCAGCAGGAGGGCGGCTAGCGAGCTGAGCCCGGCAGAAATAAGGGTTGCCAGTAGTGCTTGTGGCCATTCGCCATTGATCCACAGCGCATGCCAGATCGAAGGCGATAATCCTGGCATCAGCGCCCAGATCAGCCCGGGGAGTATTGGCGCAAAAACAACTGCCATGCCGACGATAGCCAGCCAGGCCATGGTCGGCTGACAGAGCTTTAGCCACGGCTTTAACGCCTTGTTTTCTAGCGCGTGCCGTAGCGCCGCAGCCATTCCGTCTCCAGTGCTTCAACCCAGCTGGCATGCGGCTCGGCCAGCGTGGCCGTGCTTTCATTGAGGGCTCCCGGCGCTGGTTTGTTCATGGCGGCACGCTGTGCTTCTGTTAACCGGCTTTGATCAAGTACGCAGCCGTCCCCCCAGATTGTAATGTCGCCTTTGCGGGCTTGGGCTTCGGGCGAGAGCAGGAAATTGGCGAAAACCTGAGCGCCGGCCTTGGCATTGGCGTTGGTTGGAATGGCCAGGAAATGGACGTTGCCGATCGTTCCTCCGCTAAAGCCAAAGCTGTAGGCTGTTGCCGGCAACTGCTTGGTCGCAATCAAGTTGGCTGCTTCGTTGGGGTTGAAAGTCAGCGACAGCTTGAGTTCGCCGTCGGCCAGCATGCGGTTCATTTCGGCAGCACTGGCTGGAAAGGCCTTGCCATTGCGCCACAGCGCGGGGTGCAGTTGGTCGAGATAAGGCCATAGCGGCGCTGTGACGCGTTTGAAAGTGTCTGGCGTGACGGCCTGTTGTAGCGCGGGGTTGTTTGCTGAAAGTTCGAGCAGGAGCTGTTTGATAAAGGTGGTGCCATGAAAGTCGGGAAGTTTGGGGTAGGTCACGCGTCCCGGATTGGCTTTGGCAAAGGCGAGTAATTCCGTGGCTGAGCGCGGTGGTATGGGGGTGACGGCCTTGTTGGCGATGAAGGTGAGTTGTGCGGTTCCCCAGGGCGCTTCCATTCCGTCGGTCGGGACGGAAAAATCGACCCGGACAGGCTTGCTTTGGTCGACGAGCGACCAGTTGGGTAGGCTTTCAGCCCAGGTGCCGTAGAGCAAGCCCGTCTGTTTGAGGTTCTTGAAATTTTCTCCATTGACCCAAATCAGGTCGACCGTTCCTTTTTCGTTGCGTCCTGATTGCACTTCCGTTTGAATGCGCTTTACCACCTCGGCCGCGTCGGTGATTTTTACGTGCTTGACGGTGATTCCATAGCGCTTTTGCACGGTAGCGGCAGCCCAGGCAATGTAATTATTGATGGCTTCGCCGCCCCCCCAAGCGTTGAAGTACACCGTTTGTCCCTTTGCTGCGTCTTCGGTTTTTTTCCAGTCTTTTTGTGCAAATGCGGTGGATGCCAAAGAAAGGGCGAACGCGCAGAGTAGCAGTTTGTTTTTCATTTGGTGTCTGATCAGTGAGGTTCGATGGGTTGCTGTTTGGTGAGTAATTGTTCTGACAAATTCAATTTCTTTTGGCTTAACCGTCTGATCCAACGATTTCTCTAGCCGCTTGGTCGGCTCATACTATAATTCCGGATATTCGCTTGATTGAGGAGTGCGCTGTGGAATCCACGTTTATTAGCCCCTATCGGGATGACATTATAATCTCTTGGCCGGAGCTGCACCGGGACACCCGGCTGCTTTGCCACGCCTTGATGGATAAGGGGCCGTTCAAGGGAATTATCGCCATTGCCCGCGGCGGAATGATCCCGGCGGCGCTGGTGTCACGCGAGCTGGAAATCCGGATTATCGATACCATTTGCGCTGCCAGCTATGCCAAATCGGCTGAAGAAGGTGCGCAAAATGCACGTTCAGAAGTAAAAATACTCAAAGGCGTCGATCATGACGGCGAAGGTTATTTGCTGATTGATGACCTGGTGGATACCGGCGCCACTGCCCGGGTGATTCGCAACCTGTTGCCCAAAGCGTATTTCGTGACCTTGTATGCCAAGCCGATGGGGCGCGAGGTCGTTGACCTTTGCGTCAAGCAGTTCAGTCAGGATAAATGGATCTATTTTCCTTGGGATATTGAATACAAGTTTGCCCCACCCATCAAGAAAAACGCCACCTGATGCGCTTGAGAATGCTCTGAAAACCCCGTGGGTATTGGCTTTCAGAGCGTCAGTTGGCGCCGCTAGCTAGCGCGATTCCTTGATGGTGCGGGCATTGACCGCTTGCACTGGCCGGGCGTTGTTCTTGTAAATGCTGCCAAAGCCTGCGAGCTGTTCCTTGGATACCTGTATCGGAGTTTTCAGTACCAGCCAGAGTACGTCTTCGGTACATGGCGGCGTGGTTAATGAGCCGCTAAACGTGTAATAGCCACGCTTTGCAGGAATGAGCTGGCTCGGGTCAATTTTGACTTCCGGGCGTGTGATCGCCTTGTTCTTTTCCAGGGGCAGGTTGGTCCATAGCGTTCGGATCAGGCTGTGTTCCTTGCCCGCTTCCATCAT
>RRZU012494914.1_pt1 | contig 10577 bp, 14 predicted proteins | sample 2165561 | NCBI WGS metagenome assembly RRZU01 (sample SAMN10456909, study PRJNA506462) | wastewater metagenome | isolation source: wastewater sludge | place: USA: Moscow, Idaho | reverse complement strand
GCACTCGATGAAGACTTGCGCGGCTTTCGCACAGATGGCGTTGCCGTAGGCCCTAAGTCTTCCAACACGACTGCGGGCGCCATGGGCGTGATGGATCGTCATCTTCTTCCCATAGAGTCGCGTTGCTGTTCTCCAGCGCCTCCACCAGTTGCTGAATCAGCTCCGTGTCTTGCTTGCGCAGTGCAGTGAGTTCATCCACCCTGCGCGCCTCTGCGTCTGCCGCCATTTCCATGTGGTCAAGGTCGCAGTCCGCGCATTTGCCAATCTGCCTGCCGTGGCGGCAGTCTCTACTCAGTGCCATGTTGGCCTCCTTGATCTCCTGCTGCACCTGCTCGGCGGTAAACACGGGGCTGTAGGTGGCCACGTAGCCGGTGGGTTTCGTTTCGCCGTCCTGGAAAAGCGGGTCGGCTGTTGCCAGGCCCACCGCATCGCCGCGCTGGTCGCGCAGCCAACCTATGGGCCTACTCAGTGCCATGCTGGCCTCCTTTTTCGCACCCGGCAGTTATGTGCGCCGCAAGTTGATCCACGGTAGTGATTGCACCCACCACCATGCAGTAGATACCGACTGCGAACAGGCATGCAAGCGATCCGGCTTTGATGCCGTCCCATACTTGATCAAGAAACATGCTGGCCTCCTTTGATGCCGAACGACTCGCAAAGCCAATCAAGGTCTTGCGCGATGGCGGCAAATTCTCCGCACTCTGGGACTCGTGCTTTACATGTCATGAGCATGGCAGTGCGGTGCGCTTGCATCAGAGCCTTGGTCTGCTCATCCGTCAGCTGCTCCCGCGCTACGGGCTGGGGCGCTGTGTAGAGTGGGATTCCATGTTTGCCGTAGGCGTCGTAATCAGTAGTCACTTTGGTGCCCGTCCACGGATCGAGCCAAGCCACTGGCTCTGCCGCCTGAGCTGGCTGGCCCCACTTTGCCAAGACTGCGCAGACAAGGGAATATGTATCGTCCTTGCCTGCCTGTCGAAGCTCGTACACCAGATCGTCAATTTCTTTCGGTGTCGGTTTATCGGTCATTGCTTTTCTTCTCGCTTGCGGGCTGCGTCAATTGCGGCGTCCCATTCGCACCCGTACAAATTCACAGCAACGTGCCATGCCGCGCCGTGTTTTGCGTCATTGCCTTCACGCAGCCAGCGATACCGCGCAGCATCCTCCTGCACGCTAGCTGCCTGTGCCGAAACGGAATTTCCCGTTTCGGCTGGTGCTTGCCCATGGGATGCGCGGGCAATCCAGCCAAGCCAACTTGCCTCAACGTGAGAGTGCTTGAACATGGGCCGCCCCCATGCGTCAGGCACTTCGTACAGCTCCAAGTGCCGATGCGCATCCTTGAATGCGATGCGCTCCTGTTCGCGCAACACCGCCGGCATGCTCTCTGCCGCCTGTGCCGTGGGGGCGTTTGCACGCGCCGAAAGATCCGGGTCAGTGGTGCCCGGGTAATAACGAACTGTCATGTTTGAATCTCCTTAATGATAACGTGGAGTGGGGTTGAAAATGATGCGCATGGTCATGCGCATCAGAGGGAACTCAGCGGCGATCAAGGACTTCGAGCCCAACAGGCTGTGGGCCTAGGTCCCAGTGTTCAAGTTTGTCCAGCCAGAAGTAATTGTCTTCCAGTTGGGTCCACTTGAGTTGAGCGGTGTACCACGCATCGAGTTCCCCAAACGAGGCGAAGTACGAAACGTGGCTCATAGCGTCAGTCGGCCACGCTTGAAGTCGGTACTCCGCTCGATACTCTGCATCGGTAGGCCAGTCCAGCTGAAGATTTTGAACAGGCAGCTTGACAGGATTGGCTGCGTCGGAGAGTCGCTCTGCTAGAGCCACGTTGTACATTTCGAGTAGGTCGTCCATACATCTCCTCAATCGAAGTGGGTAATTTCAACGTAAAACTGGTTGTGGAGCATGATGTTCTGCGGGCCAGATTCATCTTCATCGCCCAACAGCTCTTCCCACTCTTTGACCATTTCACTAACGATGCGCGTGCTGCACAGACCCAAGTGGGTCAAGAAGTGGACTGCTTTTGTGTAGTCGCGTGATGCCCAGTAGTCATACCGACGAGCGACACCGATTGCCTGAACGCCCATGTAGTCTGCCAGACGGCGGGAAGGCAAGCTGAGAGTAAACGTCATGTCGCCTGCGACAAACGTGAACCGTGTTGTGTGTGCCATGTTTGATGTTCCTTGATGGTAATGTGGAATGTAGGTTTCACTAGAGGCCTGAACACTGTTCAGGCCTCCGGGCTCAAAATCAGCGAGCGGTCACAGACACAATTTTGAGGTTGGAAATATTTTCCAACTTGGCCTCAAGAACCGCAGACGCCCGGCGGCGTTGCTCAACCCGACTCTGGAGAGCCTTGATAGAAGTCGCGTTTAGCGCGAGTCGCGCCTTAGCCCGCTGCGCAAAAGCCTTCAAGCAGTACGCATCGTGTTGGGCCTTGATCTTTCGGTATTGTTCAGCCTGTTCAGGTGTTGCTCGCGTCCACCCGCTTTTAGACTTGGCGTTTTCTAAAATCAGGTCGTCCAATGTCTTATTTGGAAACTTGGCAACAAGTTGACTCAACGTGAGTTTGGGCGTAAGCTGGATCGGCAAAGCCGCGTTTGCAACAAACACAGTGTTGCCTACTTGCTTAAACGTGTAGTGATACACGAAAGTTGGAGGAACTTCGCGGTACGAACCTTCTAGGTAGCGCCGGGGGCCTCGGATCAGAGCCAGGTTGGAAGACTTAGCTTTAGCCATGTTTGAATCTCCTTGAAGTGAAAGTTACCATGTTTGCAAAATATGCAACTTTTGAGCTTGTCAGAAAACTGCTTAAATTTTAAGCAGCACTAGACCTCTGCTTTGTGCATGATTTATTATAGCATACTTTTGAGAAAAAATCAAGAAAAAAGTGCTTAATTTTTAAGCAACTTTTGCTTAATTTTTAAGCAGTTTTTGTGCTCAATTTTTAAGCAACTTTTGCTTAATTTTTAAGCAGCCAAAGTGGTACAGAAAAGTGCTTAAAATTTAAGCAGCTTCAGACCGAGAACCTAGACGCAAAAAGGCCCCCAAGCCGAAGCAAGGGAGCCTTTAGGTAGGTCGCTCATTAGAGTGGGTAAGCAGCTCGGTACGCCTGTTCCAATTCACGAGAAGGTTGGGTCATGTAGAAGACCTGGTCGGTAAACACAGCCGCGACCTGGGTCAAGTTTGGATCCCATGGAATGAGAGGATCTGAGGTCAAGACGCCAGTGCCAGCATTGAACTTAAACGTCACTGCCTTGACCAGGTACATGCTAGGTGGTACCAGAGAACGGTCTAGGTTGTTGGCCAAGAAGTCCTTCACCGGAGTAGTCAACGGAACATATCCGATGATCTCCAGAGAGAAGTCTGCACTGTTGCGGATAACGATGACAGCTTTTTCGTAGCGGTCGAATTCAGAGGCGTTCATGGGTCAGTTCTCTTTCAAAGGATTTGGCGCTTTGTAGCACCTTGTGGTAATACGTCTTCTCCGGGTCCTTGAGTGATCCGTTGTACTGAAGGAGTGCTCGGCTGAGGTTACCGCCGTATTGGTTCAGGTACTGCTTTTTGATTCGAGCACCTACCCAGATATTGACTTCAGGGGTAAACAGGTTGGTTGATAGCCCGAAGGTGTTTTTGGCCTCTAAGATTAGCTTGACGTGCCAAGACGGAATGATTTGCATCAGACCCATTGCACCAGAGCTGGATACTTCGTTTGGGCGAAACGTAGATTCTACGTGAATCAAGCCCAGAAGAATCATAGGGTCCAGCTTGAGCTCCTTAGCATTCGAGTAAACCGAATTGGCTATAGAGTGCGCCAGCTTGGGGGTGAGGTTGTACTTCTTGCGGATGTAGTCTGCGGTGCGTTCCTCGTCGGTCATGGCCAGAGCCGGAGCACTGGACTTAGAGTGAACTCGTGGGCAGTACGCAGCGAGCAGGCTTCGGTTTTCAGCGTCAGCAAAACGCTGCCTCAAATCGTGATCTGTCGGACCTAAGCCAATAATAGATTTGAGTTGATCGACCGGCTCAAGCTGAGTTGACCACAGTGCTAAGTTGGTCACGCGTTGATCTGGAGTGTCAGTCCCTGTTCCGCTGATTGCAATCAAGCGTAAGGCCAGGGCGATTGCGAGTAAAGCCAAAACGGCTACCGCTTTCAAGGCTGCTTCTTTGAACAGCGAAGTCTTCAACACAAAAGCGTTGCGACGTTCACAGTACAGGTACTTGCAGGCAGGTTGAGATACTACGAGACTTTGGTTCATGATGTTTTCTCCTCTCATGAAGTGTGGTTGAAGTGCCATGACAGTGCCGCACGTACCAAGCTGACCTTATAAGGCCAGTCGTAGTAAGAGCGGTGCAGTGTGTGATTGTCCTTTCAGTTGAATGCAAGTCTAGATGGCAGAGTGATGGATTATCGCACTTGGATAACGTGCGTTATAGTTTTTGTTTCCGGGCTTAGGCTGGATGTGACTTCTATGGTCACGCTTCCAGCTTTGGCTTTGCTGACTGCTTGGATAGCTTTGTTTAGAGCGCGGCTCAAAACTTTGCGATCTTCTGCGTTTTTGCTGAAGTGCTCGTCGGTATTCGAGAGAACTGCCTCCAACGTAGTCAAGGTCAGGCCAACCAGCGAATCTGGATTCACACGATTTCGATTGACCAGCAGTGTGATATTTGTAGGAGTTGGGTTGGTAGAAGCAGCAGAATTCATTTTTAGTTGTCCTTGTCAGCCAACCCAGTTACCTACTATGCAGGGGACAGGCGTTGCTGCGCGTTAAGTTGTATTAGATTTAGATGCAGGGCGCCGAGTGCGCCTGGAGGCCAATGTTCTCAAGTCAGTCATGGGAGCTTCTGAAGAATCTTTAGAAAGCACAGACAGCAAATAACGCACCTCATAGGCATCTACACCGTGCTGTTTACAGATTTGAGGCAAAGCATCTTGGCCGTTTGAGGTCTTGGGGTTCTTCTTGTAGGCCGCGAACACTTGCTGGAAGCAGCAGGCGGCCTCGGTTGAAAGAAGCTCAGCGAATCGAGCTTTGATTTTCGGAGTGATCTGAATGTGTCGCAGGGAGTCCAGCATACGACCCAGGTCGTGTAGATCCTTGCCAGAATAGAGCCACTGTGCGATTATATGCTTTACCGGAGTTTGGTGAGTAGAGCTGGGCAAGGTGTAGATGTAAGTCATCAAGGGACCTAGCAGGCTGCCCTTGATGACCGTACCAATGAGCTTAGACATGAAGCTGCCCTTGACCTTGCGAACAGGATCGTAGGATGCTTTCGCTATCGAGCCTAAAGCGGCTCGTTTCAGAGGAAGCAACGCGTAACCGTGTGTTCTGGCGTCAGGTTCAGGCTTGTAGTCCAGTGGATGAACTCCGTGTAAGTCTCCTAAAAGGACAGGTGACCCAAAGACTAGAAACTTGTGCCCTTTGTACTGGTCACTGTTTACGAAACGCAGGTTCCGCATCAAGTCTTGAATACACAAGACCAAGACCACTTTGTGTTTGGTAGTTTGAGCCAAAGAAGCTCCAGGCATCAAGATTGACATAGCAGAGGCTTTCTCTACTATGCCAGACTTGACCAGGGCAGAACGGATTTGACAAGGCGAATGGTTAGCTACACCGAAAACATGGGGCATGTATCTAGTCTCCTCAGTTGGTTTTGTGCACGTCCTCGATTCGAGAGACTCCACATTCTTTGATGATGTGTATTTTACGGCTGCCGTCTATGTAGTCATCTTCGTTTTGCGTGATAACAAACACATGCGGTACAACCGTGCAGAGCACAGGTAAAAACTTGTCACGGAAAACCCGGCGCGTTACTTCATGCGCGTGGCACATAGGTTCGTCTAAGACGGCCATGTTTAGACGGCGCGAATCGTGGATCAACGGCAAGATAGACAGAAGGTGAAGGCAGGAAAAACAATCAGCTTCAGCCGCAGACAGGAAGCGCACATCTGTTTTGTGGCCGTTACCACGGTCTACCAGCATTGAGATACCAGACTCTTTTGCCTCTACAGTGAACTCAAAAGGTTCCACGAAGATCAGTTCGCGGTACATGTTCAAGTTTGCCTCAAGAAGCGTGCAAATCGCGTCAGCTGCCTTGGCTCGTTGTCCCTTAGACGAATAGAACTTCAACAGCGAATCTACGATTTTTTTCTTCTCTAGGTTGGGGCGCAGTTTGTCGGCTTCTGCTTGCGCTTCCAACCGCTCCCGTTTATACAGGTCAAACTCAGCCTTCTTCGCATTCACTGTAGTCAGAGTGCCATTCACAGCCGATAGCTTGGTCTGGACCTTTTTCAGTTCAGCTTCTAGGCTTTCAACTTCGCGCCGAACTGAATCTTCCGCCTTCAAGACTGCCTTCAAACTGGCTTTATTGCCTTCTATCCCGTGCTCAGATAGGTCCACAGAAGACAAGATTTCCACCTGTGCTTCCTGTTGGGTAAGGATCTCCAGGCAGAGCTCCAGTTCCTCGTTTATGGCATCGTATTCAATGTCAGGCTTATCTGAATTGGGCTTTTCGGGACGATCCAACTTCTTCAGTTTGCGTTCGACCTGCACAAAGGACCTGTAGGTCTCTTGGTGTTGTTGATACGTAGACACATCGGCTTTCTCGGCCACCGAAGCCTCGTACAAATCTTCTCCTACAGACTTGTCGAAAGCCAATGTTTTCAGTTTGCGCTTCAACTCTTTGCGTTCAACCAAAGCCTGAGCAATTTCAAGGCGCTGCTCAAGCGCAGGCAAGGCCTTCACCGCAGACTTGACAGCTCGGCGTACACTATTCAGATCAACCCGGGACAAGCACGTAGGGCACTCTGAGCCTGCTCCGTGGCCTTCTTCGGCGTCATGCTTGGACAGAAAGTGTTGAAGTTTCAACGTGATCTTGCACCGAGCGATTTCAGATTCCAGGTCTTCAGCCGTGCTGCTTTCTTTGCAATCTCCAATCAACCGGTCTAAACTGACGATCTGCTTGTTTAGGGCTTTGTGGTCGCGGAACTTTTGTTCTTCTGCACGAAGCTGCTCGTTGACCTTATCGAGTTCAGCCTGGGCTTCGTCTAAACGAGCACATAACTGTTCCTCAAAGTTTGAACCCATTTTAGAGGGAAGTCGATCCCGCAGGGATTTCTGTTCTGCTTCCAGTTCTGCCTTGAGTTCAGACCAACGAGCCTTATCCCTAGCGTAGTCGCGCCACTCTCTGGATGCGGCACGCATTGCCTTCAAGGCTGAAGCTCGATTCTTAGGGCTAGAGTCTGCGGTGTAACGCTGCATCAACTTGTCGAGTCGGCGCGTCACAGTTACCAGGTTGCTGGCCTCAGCGTGAAGACGGTTCAGCTCAAACAACTTGTCGTTGATCTTGCGCACCTTGGCATCAAGGTTTGCTTGAGACTCGGCGAGTGAATCTAGGTCGATTCCCTTCAACTCTCGTTTGATCGCCCGGGTTTTTGTTTCCAAGCTCAACAGATTCTGCTCTAGCACCTGCATCCGGATTTCGTCGTCCTTGATGGCGCGGGCTTGTTTGGAAAAGTAAGACTGAAGTTTATCAAAAAAGTCAAACTTGAAAATCGAAGTGAAGTATTCAAGGCGCTCGCTATCGGTTGCCGACTGCATAGAAAACTTGCGGTTCGTGGCCAAGAAGCACGTGGTATAAAACTCTACGTCGCTCAAGGGCAGGATTTCTGCAATGTACTTCTCGGCATCCGGAATGCGCTTGATCTGCTGGTCGGCACCATCCAAGTGTACGTCAAAGCCAGAGGCATGTTGTACCAGGTCGTAAGAGCCTTCATGGTTGGTCAGACTCAGACCAATCTGGGCACCCTTTTTGTACAAGAGATCCTTCTTGGACTTTTTGGCCCGAGCTGTAGGGGGAGCAGAATACCTCAGGTTTGGGATAGAAGAAAACAACAGGCTTTTGCCTGTGCCGTTTCCGGTGATCCCTTCCTCGTCGTCTGCATCATGGTTACGACCAAACACAAACGTCAAAGGAGACTTCGTGACTTTCAGCTTTGCTTTCCTGAACGACACAACATTTCGGAGCGTGATGGAATTTACGTGAATCATAGGTTGTAGTGGCGCTCGGTCTTTGCTGTGTTGTATTTACAGTGTGTGCCACACAAGCACACACGAAGCGCCCAGGTTTGTGCCCAGGCGCTTCGCGTCACCGATCAATCTTCGTCATCGTCATCATCGTCATCATCGCTTTCGGCTGCTTTGTTTTTGGCCTTAGATGCGAGCTTGGCATTTTTCTTGTTCTCGAAGAACAGGTCGATACCTACGCCCTTGTTGAGTTGCTTGCGGCAGAACTCACGGATAAACATCTTTTCAAGGCCAATCTTGTCGCACACCTTGGCAACTTCCTTGCGGCTTCCGAGGACCAACGTCTTGAGCTGTCCCCAGTCAAGAGTAACTTCGTCGTGCTTGCGCAACTTGAGCACCATCTTTTTGCGAGGACCAGAAATCTGCCCAGTCATTTCTAGGTACTGGAAGGTGTCAAACACTGGGTCAATGCCCATTGCTGCACCGTCGGCGTCAGTGATCCAGATACGCAGGAAACACTCAAGATTTGGCACACTGAGCTTGTTTTTGATGGCCCGGGCGTGAACGTAGCGGTAAGTGTCTTCGCCTTCACCGTTGTACGAATCTTCGGTTTCCTCGTACCCTTTGCCGCCGTTGACGACCGCACTTAGAGCACGCGAGGCTAAACGGATTCTCACGTCGGAGAAAAACCGCAAAGCTTCCCCGCCGGGTTCATAGCTAGGGTCGCCAAACATTACCATCGGCTTTTGGCGAAGCTGGTTGATGCCAATGACGGCGATGCGTTTCGACTTCATGCGGCCTTTGACGCGCTTCATCTGCTCTGAGAACATGCGCGCCTGCATGGCCATAGCATTCGATGGATCGTCAGTGTCCATCTTCTCAGGAAGCATCGCAGGATACGAATCGCAAATCACCAAAGCCTGCAGGTTGCCGTTGGGCGCAGGCACTCGGAATTTGCCAGTCTTCGAGAAGTAAGACTTGTCGTACTTAGACCCAACAATCGACTTGTTGGGTTTCGTGTTTTCGTAGATGTAAAACCAGTCGTCGCCGATTTTGCGCACATCTGGCAACAGGCGCTCCAGCTTGGCCAGGTAGTCAAAGAACTTCTCGGCCACAGTTTCGCTGTAGTAGCGCACTCTAGGCTTGACCAGCCATTTGCCTGTCTTTGGATCACGAATGCCAAACACGTCTTCGACGTTTGCGTCAATGCGGTTCGACTTCAAAATGTTTGCAAGGTACTCAGCGTCAGTAGAGCCTTCGTAGTCCCACATGGACACGATCGGAATGCTGCTATTGACTGCCATTGCCATAGTAGAGTTCGCAAGCGTAGACTTGGAGCTCTGCTCGCCGCCGACAAACGTGTACCAACCTCCAGCTGTAATGCCGCCGCCTAGAACCAAGTCGATGGCCAAGGAGACGGTATTCATACGCCGCTCGTCGCGGCTCAGGCCTGAGCCCGACAGAGAAAAATCCTTCTCAATCGAGTCCAGTGTGTCGTCGAGGTGTGTATACGGATTGAAAGAAGAGGAGCCTTCCTCGTCGTCACCGGTTTTTGATTTGGATTTTTTAGCCATCGGGCATGATCCTGTTTTTGTGTGGTTGTTATGCAGAAAGGGCGCCCGCAGATCCTACTTTCAAGAATCTGCGGGCGCCCCAGTCTCAGTTGCCGAAACCGGCGCGGTTCATCAATTAGAACGGAGTGTCGTCGTCGTCATCTTCGTCTTCGTCATCTTCGTCGTCCTTGGACTTCTTGCCTTTGCCCTTGGCCGGCTTTGCTTTGCCCTTGGCCGGCTTTGCTTTGCCTTTGCCCTTCTTCACAGGCTTTTCGTCTTCGTCGTCCTCGTCGTCCTCGTCGTCCTCGTCGTCTTCATCATCTTCGTCGTCTTCGTCGTCTTCGTCGTCCTTGGACTTCTTGCCTTTGCCTTTGGCAGCGGGCTTGCCTTTACCCTTCTTGGCAGGCTTTTCGTCTTCCTCGTCGTCCTCGTCTTCGTCGTCGAGGTCATCCTCGTCGTCATCTTCGTCGTCATCAGAGCGGCGGCCTTTGCCCTTGGCAGCAGCCTTGCCTTTGGACTTCTTGGCGGGCTTTTCGTCTTCGTCTTCGTCGTCCTCGTCTTCGTCATCCTCGTCGTCTTTGCCCTTGCCCTTGGCAGCGTTCTTGCCGCCAGAAGCCTTGAGGGCCTTCAAGATTTCTTGTTGGGTCTTCTGGATTGCGTCGAGGCGCTTTGCGAGTTCTTTGTCCATTGCCATTTTTAATTGCTCCGAAGTAACACAGCACTATGCTGTAAGAATGAAGAACCGGCACTATTACCGATCCTTCTGATTTCATGTGAAAATTTGAGGAATGCCAGAAGACAGATCAATCGTCATCATCCTCGTCTTCGTCGTCCTCGTCATCATCGTCATCACGATGCTTGGACTTTTTGGATTTCTTGGACGGCTTTTCGTCCTCGTCATCCTCGTCGTCCTCATCGTCTTCGTCCTTAGACTTTTTGCCTTTCTTTTTCTTAGGCTCGTCGTCTTCGTCCTCGTCGTCATCGCGATGCTTGGATTTCT
>RRZU011987493.1_pt1 | contig 10577 bp, 9 predicted proteins | sample 2165561 | NCBI WGS metagenome assembly RRZU01 (sample SAMN10456909, study PRJNA506462) | wastewater metagenome | isolation source: wastewater sludge | place: USA: Moscow, Idaho | reverse complement strand
TACCCGGTGGGCTACTCGTGGCTTGTGCTGATGATCCGGGTTCGGCACGTTTAGCGATACGAGCACTTGATGACGGAATCCGCGTTGTCACGTATGGACGCTGTGAGGCTATCTCAGGTGCTGAACGCCACGTGCGGATCACTGCCGAATCTCACCTCGCGGGCCGTGCCCGTGGCACCTTGACGGATGCGAGTGGTGATGTTGATCTCGAGTTGGGTGTTGTGGGAGCGCATAACTTGCTCAACGCGGCAGGTGCGTGGGCGGCGGCAACGGAGCTGGGATATGGTGGCGCCGATGTGGCGCGCGCGCTGGAGTCCTTTTCCGGAACTGGCCGACGCTTCGAGATTCGCGGAGAAGCAGGTGGCATTACCGTCATTGATGATTACGCCCATCATCCAACGGAGGTACGGGCAACGCTCGAGGCCGCTCGTGAATACGCTGGCACAGGCAGGGTCATTGCTCTGTTCCAGCCGCATCTGTATACGCGCACCCGAAATTTCGCCAGCCAGTTTGCCGATTCTTTGTCATTGGCGGATCGTGCCATCGTCACAAGCGTCTACGCAGCGCGCGAGGATCCTGTGCCTGGTGTTGAAGGACATCTCATCTGCGATGTCATGGAGAGTGGCGAGTTCATCGCTGACATGACAGAAGCAGCGCAGGCGGCAGCGGACGGCGCCCAGCCCGGCGATGTTGTTCTAACCATCGGGGCCGGAGACGTCACTGAGTTAGGCCCGGTGATTCTGGACAGAATTTCTGAACGATGAGACCTCCTCAACGTCCGGGCAAACCGCGGAGCTTGGGACCGGGCAGTGAACGTCACAACGGGGGCGAAATTTCCCGGGAGCAGGTTCGCCACGTTCGGCAGGATGCTGCACCCACCTCCGAGCTGAGTCCCGATGAAGCGCGGCGGATCGCTGAATCAGTGACGGGACGCTGGAAGAGTGAGGCCCTGCCTCCCTCCACATCTCGCCACTTATCGGCTCAAGCGCAAGCCGAGTTGGATCGCCCGGACTCTGTGCCAGAGGAGACCGGGACAGTGCCGAGCACTGAGCACACCGATCCTCAGGCACCGAACCCTGAGAGGCGGAGCTCGTGGCGCAGTCGCAGGGGCTCGAACTCCGCAAGCGCACTAACCACCTCCGCGGCATCTAGTGACGACGTTAGTGGTTCTTCGACGGATCAGGAACTGGACAGCTGGCGTGGACGCTGGCAGGGAGTCTCTGCCAGATTCCGCCGGTCTCCCCGCGAGTCTTCAACGAAGGACATCTCCCAGCGGCGCCTAGAAAAGAAGGCTGAGCGGCGGCGGCTCATGTCCAAGAGACTGGCCGTGGTGGGTGGATCCATTCTTCTCATCGTGATTCTCATCTGGGTTCTCTTTTTCTCATCAATCCTCGGCTTGAAAACTGCTTCGGTTCACGTCAAGGGCCTCGACGGCGAAACGGATGTCACGGTTGCCGATATTCGTGGCGTCATGAGCCAGTGGGAGGGCGCGCCTACCCTGAGGCTGCCCAGCGGGCAAATCGAAGCCGGACTAACGGACGCATTCCCTTTGATCAAGGATGCGAGTGTGAGCGCTCAAGCGCCACACGGGGCAACAGTGACGCTCTCGATGCGCGATCCGGTTGCCTGCCTCGTCGTGGACAAGAAGTGCGTGGCTATTGATGCCGATGGTGTGGAGCTATCGATGCCTCAGGAAACGGCCTCAAAGCTCCCTCACTTGACGCTTGGACAGGGGCAGGAGGCCACCGGCGAGGCCGCCTCAGCGATGATCGACGTACTCGGGAGCCTTGAGAAGGAGACGCGCGGACGTGTTGATTCGATTGCCGTGAGCGACACTCTCCAAGTGACTCTCACGCTGGATAGCGGGGCTCAGGTGATCTGGGGCCGCTCGGAGGATAACGCGTTTAAGGCTAAGGTCCTTGCAGTTTTGCTGACCCAGGAGGCGTCCAGCTACGACGTCTCAGTGCCCAGTGCACCGGTTACTGGCTGAGTGTATTTCCTGACCACACGAAACAATTTGGCCGCAATACTGCGACACACCTTGGTGGTCATTGATCCGTTGTGTTCTTCCCTCTACCTTTTGCGCGAAGTCAGATACGTAAAACCTCAAGTTCTTGTTGAGGTCTGAAAGGAAGAGCCCATGCCAGCACTGAATAACGCGGCGAACATTAAAGTGATCGGAGTTGGCGGTGGCGGCGTCAACGCCGTTGACCGCATGATCCAAGATGGTTTGGTAGGCGTGGAGTTCATCGCCGTGAACACGGACGGCCAATCGCTTGTCAAGTCCGAGGCGGATACCAAGCTCGATATCGGCCGTGACGTCTCCAGAGGTCTAGGAGCCGGTGCCGATCCCGCCATTGGCAAGCGTGCAGCAGAAGAAAACGTTGAAGTGATTCGTGCCGCCCTCGAGGGCGCCGATATGGTGTTCGTGACGGCAGGTGAAGGCGGCGGGACAGGCACGGGTGCCGCTCCCATCGTGGCGTCAATTGCTCGCGAGATTGAAGCCCTGACGGTTGGCGTTGTGACCCGGCCATTTGAGTTCGAAGGGCTTCAGCGTGCCAACAATGCGATGACGGGTATCGACTCCCTCCGCAAGGCCGTTGACACCCTCATCGTGATCCCCAATGACCGCCTACTGGAGATTGCGGAAGATAACCTCTCCATCATCGAGGCCTTCCATCTTGCTGACGATGTGCTCCGCTCGGGCGTGAAGGGAATCTCAGATCTTATTACGATTCCGGGTCTCGTGAACCTCGACTTTGCCGATGTTAAGGCAATCATGAAGGACGCGGGAACGGCTCTCATGGGAATTGGCGCCGCCAGCGGTGAGGATCGGGCGATGAGGGCCACCGAAAACGCCATCTCCTCTCCTCTCCTTGAAGCGAGTATTGATGGTGCTCACGGTGTGTTGCTGTCCTTCCAGGCCGGTGCAGATTTCTCGATGAAGGAGATGTCCGGCGCGGCCCGGCTTGTGAAGGAATCTGTGGATCCCAACGCCAACATCATCGTGGGAACTATCATCGATGAGTCGCTTGGTGATGAAGTTCGTGTCACGGTCATCGCGGCTGGTTTCGATGATCACAATGATCATCTCTTGCGCGATTCGCCAGCGCAGCGGACCCACGCCGCGCCAGCACACGCCACAGCTGCCACCAAGTCCGAGCCCGTTGCCCAATCTGCTCCGGTATTCGATGAGACCGTGGTGGCAACGCCCGCACGTCCTGTTGCGCAGCCGCCCGCACAGGCACTTCCCAAGATCGACGAACCGGAACACAAGCCGGCCAATGATCTGGATATTCCTCTCTTCCTTTTCGAAGAGAACTAGCAACACAGAGTTTCGGCGTTTTGACGCCGAGGAGGCATCTTCGGGTGTCTGACTTCACGGCGGCCCGCGCCCTTGGGAGCGGGCCGCCAGCATGTTAAGAGGAGGGCATGTGAGTATCGTTTCGTGGACAGTGGACCGGGAGGTGCCGGGCGGACGCATTCGTGGCGGATTCACTAACCGTTACGGCGGGGCTTCCTCCGAATCGCCTGAGGAGTTCAATTTAGGACTCCACGTTGGGGATGATCCGCGGATCGTCTTGGGTCACCGCGACGCGCTGGGCAGAGAGCTGGGAGTTGCTCCCGGGTGGATGGATCAGGTCCACGGCGCCCGGATTGGCCGCTCTCTCGCAGGCGAGACTCTGCCGGAAACCGATGGAGTGGTGGTGGGCGCGGGGGATGTGGCAGTTCAGGCGGGCTGCGTGATGGTTGCCGATTGCGTTCCTCTTCTCCTTCTACGGGAGGATGAACCACTGGGGGCTGTGGTTCACGTGGGACGAGCTGGATTCTTTGCGGGAATCGCCGCCAAGGCGGTCGAGACTCTGGGCAGTCCGGAGCGCACCATCGCCGTTATCGGGCCTTCGATTTGCGGCAACTGCTACGAGGTGCCCGAGGCTCTTCGTGATCAGGCGGCGTCGATTCAGCCTTCCTCGGCTGGAACAACCAGCTGGGGAACCCCTTCGATTGATATTCCGCGGGGCCTTCGCGCTCAGCTGGAGCAGTGCGGCGTGGACGAGGTTATCGAGATTGGCATATGTACGCGGGAGTCCGATGAGTTGTTTTCCCATCGCAGGGCGTCCGCTCTGGGAGAGAAGGCCGGGCGTTTTGTTGGAATTGTCCAGACCATTCGCGACACACCGAGCCAGCTTCCGTAACGTTATGCCATGGGTCTAATACCTTGAAAACTGCAGGAAGTGGATTGGATAAGGGAAAGCTATGGCTAAGAACGCATTCCAGAGGCTCGTCAACAAGGCATCCGTTGCTGACGAAGGCTACGAAGATGAATACTACGAGGACGAGTATGCCGAAGATGTAGATTACTTTGGCGAAGATTCAGAACCGGATGTCACACCGATTCGCTCTGTCGCCTCAAGTGGCGATATCGCGCGGATCATCACTGTCTGGCCCAAGTCGATTGAGGGAGGTCAGGAGTTCGCCGATCCATACAGGAAGGGTATCCCGGTCATTCTAAATATGACCGCCGCACCCGATGGAGAAAGCCGCCGGATTCTCGATTTCGCGATGGGCGTGTGCTATGGCCTCCGGGGCAAGGTGAACAAGATCTCTAATGACGTGTTTCTGATGACGCCGCATCAGGTGGTTGTCGAAGCAAGTCACCCGGAGGAATCCTCCGCCTTCTAATATGGGAACACTCTTTACACTTCTAGCTCTGCTTTGTGGGCTTTATACGATTGTGCTCGTCGCAAGAATAATTATTGACCTCGTCATTAATATTTCTAGAGATTGGGTACCAACTGGTGCGCTGCTAGTTGTTGCGAATGCAATATTCTCACTGACTGATCCTCCGTTGCGCTTCCTCGCGAAGTACATTCCTCCTTTGCGATTGGGTGCAGTTCAGTTCGATATGGGCTTCTTGTTGCTGTTTATCGGCATCCAGTTTCTCCAACGAACCTTCCTGTATCTGTCCTATCTATAGCAAAATCCATTCAACTTCAGTCCCTTTATGAACATGAGTACCTTTTTTCAGGTACGCTCTTCCTGTAAGTGACCCATATGGGCCACATGAATCATTTGACTGAAAACATAGAGGTGAACACTCATGGCGCTGCTCACGGAACATGACGTCGTCAATATGCGCTTCAAGGAGCCCCGATCGCTTGAAGAAGGTTACGATCAGGACGAAGTCGATTTCTTCCTTGATGAGGTAGCCGAGTCGATCGCCCAGCTCACGAAGGACAAGGCAGAGCTGGAGAACCAGCTCAAGGTTGCTCAGGCGCGTGTAACGGAGCTCGAGGGCGGTGCTGCTGCGGCCGCACCGGCACCCGATTCCGCAACTTCTACGGCGTCCTTCCCGGCTCAGGGACACGATGCCGAAACGGCAACGGGCCTGCTGGCCATGGCTCAGGAGCTCCACGATAAGCATGTGAGCGAAGGCAAGGCTGAAGGCGAGCGAATCGTATCCGAGGCCACGGCCCGGGGCGAGCAGATCGTGGGAGACGCTCAGGATCAATACAACCGCACCCTCACTCAGTTGGAGCAGGAGCGCGGCCTCCTCGAGCGCAAGATCTCCGAGCTCCGCGACTTCGAGCGTGATTACCGCACACGCTTGAAGAGCTACCTCGAGTCCCTCCTCAGTAACGTTGAGGTTGGTCAGAACCCAGCGGATGGCCTTCAAGGCTAAGAGTTTTTCACACGAACGGCGGTAGCTCAGGCTACCGCCGTTCGTCATGATGAGATGCAGGGGGAGAAGAGTGACTGCCACAAAGAAGCGGATCATCTGGGCAGGTGCGGTGGCCTTCCTCACTGTCCTCGTGGATCAACTGTCAAAGCAATGGGCCCTTTCCGCGCTTGCGGACCGTCAACGAGTCCCGGTGATGGGCGATCTTTTTGGATTCCAGCTATATTTCAATTCCGGTGCGGCATTCTCTCTCGGATCCGGATCAACGTTTATCTTTACCGCTATTGCCGCACTGGTTGTTATCGGGATGCCCTTCGTGATTCATCGCATCGAATCGATGCCATGGGCGCTCTCGCTCGGGTTGGTCTGGGGAGGAGCCACGGGAAACCTTATTGACCGCCTTTTCCGCGCTCCTGGCGTTGGCCGTGGGCACGTTGTTGACTTCATGGCCTACTCGGATTGGTTCATCGGCAACGTTGCCGATCACGCACTCGTCATTGGCGTTATCCTGCTCGCCCTCTTCTCGTTCCGACATGTTCCGGAAGATCGCCCAGATGATGACGATTCTCTGGAGCTCGGGACATCACAGACGAGCGACGGCAACGAGGGAGAATCGGGTGGCCAATAGGAGGCTTTATCCTGTCCCTGAGGGACTGGTAGGGGATCGAGTAGATTCTGTTGTCTCTCGGATGACGGGGCTCTCGCGTACGGTATGTGCTCGCCTTGTGGACGCCGGTGAGGTCCTCATCGACGGTGCGCCCGTGTCAAAATCTGATCGGGTGATGGCGAACCAGCTCCTTGAGGTGATGATTCCCGAGCCAGTTTCGCTCGAACCCAAGCCAACCCCCGCGGACTTGCCGATCGTGTACGAAGACGAGGATATCGTCGTCGTCAATAAACCCGCCGGTCTAGCCGCCCACCCGTCCCTCAACTTTGAGGGCCCGGACGTTCTGGGTGCACTCATGGCTCAAGGCGTTCGCCTCACAACGTCGGGACCTCCCGAGCGCAAGGGGATCGTTCATCGGCTCGACGTGGGCACCTCTGGATGCATGGTGGTGGCCAAATCGGAGTGGGCGTACTCGGTGCTCAAGCAAGCCTTCCGTGACCGAACGGTCAAGAAGATTTATCACGCGCTTGTTCAAGGACATCCCGATCCTATGGCCGGAACAATCGATGCCCCGATTGGCCGCGATCACCGCCACCAGTGGAAGATGGGCATTCGCTCTGACGGGCGCCGCTCAGTCACGCACTACGAGACGATCGAGGCGATGGCGGGTGGTTCGCTGATGAAGGTGCATCTGGAGACAGGGCGCACCCACCAAATCCGCGTGCATATGTCTGCAATAGGCCATCCCTGTGTGGGTGACGAGATGTATGGTGCCGATCCCACGCTATCGGCCAAACTTGGGCTGGATCGGCAGTGGCTCCACGCGCTCACGCTGGGCTTCGAACATCCGGGAAGTCGGGAGTGGGTGGAGTTCTCTTCGCCGTATCCGCCTGAGTTGGACCACGCCCTCGAATTAATGCGAGAAGGAGTGTTCCGATGAGCGCTGCAACGATCAGCATTGCCCAGACGCAGGAGCAGCTGAACCGGTGTTTCGCCATTCGGCTGGCCGTGTTTGTGGGAGAACAACACGTGCCGCTACAAGAAGAGGTGGACGCTCTCGATACTGCCTCGGGGACAATCCACCTACTCGCCTCGTGCGATGGCCGGGATCTCGGTACCCTGCGAATCCTCCCGGAGGGCCCCGGGCACTGCCATATTGGGCGAGTTGCCGTCTCTGGTGCGGCACGGGGAAGCGGCGTGGGCCGTCAGCTGATGGCCCGAGCCGCCGAAATAGCGCACGAGCGGTGCTGCGATAGCGATGGACACGTGAGGATCATGCTCTCATCCCAAGAACAAGCCATGGGATTCTACAAGGCGTGCGGCTACGCGGTGGTGAGCGGTGAGCGTTACCTTGACGCAGGAATCTGGCATCAGGATATGGTGCTCGATCTCTAAAGGAGGTCAAGAGGCAAGGCTCTCACTTCACGAACGGACAACGTGTGGGAGGGGCACATTAGACTTGCACCATGGCTAAGGAATTCGCTCATATTCATGTTCACACGGAATACTCGATGCTGGATGGGGCGGCCAAGGTCAAGAAGCTGGTAGCCGAAGCCAAGGCCCAGGGCCAAGAATCTGTTGCCATCACAGATCATGGATACTGCTTCGGGGCCTATGAGTTTTACAAGGCGGCAAAGGCCGCCGATATCAAGCCACTCATCGGGGTGGAAGCCTATCTGACGCCAGGAACCTCGCGCTTTGGATCCGATCGCGTACTCTGGGGCGATGAAACGCAGCGGTCCGATGATGTGTCCGCCCGCGGTGCCTACACGCATCTGACCTTACTCTCCGAAAACAACACGGGTATGCACAACCTGTTCCGGATGACGTCCCTGGCCTCGCTCGAAGGACAAATGGGCAAGTGGCCGCGCATGGACATGGACCTTTTGGAGCAGTACCACGAGGGACTCATCGGGACTGCCGGATGCCCCTCGGGTGAGGTCCAGACCCGGCTGCGGCTTGGGCAGCACAAGGAAGCGCTCGAGGCGGCCGGAACCATGCAGGAGCTGTTCGGTAAGGACAACTACTTTGTGGAACTCATGGATCACGATAACGCCATCGAGCGCAGGGTTCGCAACGATCTGTTGGATCTGGCCAAGAAGATCGGGGCTCCGATCGTGGCAACAAACGATTCGCACTACGTGGGCCCGCAGGATGGGGCCATCCAAGATGCCATGCTCTGCATCAACTCCGGCTCTACGCTTCAGGATCCGAACCGCTTCACGTTTGATGGCACCGGGTATCACCTCCGTTCGAGTCAGGAGATGTGGGACCTGTTCGGGGATGTTCCCGGGGCATGCGAGAACGCCCTCCTCATCGCCGAGCGATGCAACGTTTCCTTCACCACCGCGGACGAGGGGGCTAACTACATGCCGGTCTTCCCCGTGCCGGAGGGAGAGGACATCACCTCGTGGTTCGTCAAAGAAGTGGAACGCGGGCTGCACGTGAGGTTCGGGGAGAAGATCCCGCAGGATGTGCGTGAGAGGGCGGATTACGAGGTAGGGGTTATCACCCAGATGGGATACCCGGGCTACTTCCTCGTGGTTGCCGATTATATCAACTGGGCAAAGGACCACGGAATCCGAGTGGGACCGGGCCGTGGTTCCGGCGCCGGATCGATGGTTGCCTACGCCCTGGAAATCACCGAACTGGACCCGATCAAATACGATCTCCTGTTCGAGAGGTTCCTCAATCCAGAGCGCGTATCCATGCCCGATATCGATGTTGATTTCGATGAGCGCCGGCGTGGCGAAGTGATCGAATACGTGGAGAAAAAGTACGGGGCCGATAAGGTTTCTCAGGTTGTCACCTTCGGAACCATTAAAACGAAGCAGGCCTTGAAGGACGCGGCGCGAGTTCAGGGTTACCCATTCGAAATGGGTGACCGAATGACGAAGGCGCTACCGCCCGGGGTTCAGGGCAAGGACATCCCACTGTCCGGGATCTTCGATGAGAAGAACGAGCGCTATCAGGAGGCCGGCGATTTCCGCCAGCTTGTCCAAACAGATCCGGATGCCAAGCGTGTGTTCGATCTGGCGTCTGGGCTGGAGGGGCTAACGCGGCAGTGGGGCGTGCACGCATGCGCCATTCTCATGAGCTCGGTTCCCTTGACGGACGTTATTCCGGTGATGAAGCGCCCTGCCGATGGCGCCACGATCACCCAGTTCGAGTACCCGCTGTGCGAGGAGCTGGGCATCCTGAAGATGGACTTCCTCGGGCTGTCCAACCTCACCGTCATTGACGATGCCCTCCACAACATCAAGATGAACCACAAGGATCCGGTGACGATCGAATCCGTGCCGCTCGATGATCCCGCAACATTCGGGCTGCTTCAGCGCGCCGAAACGCTCGGCATCTTCCAGCTGGATGGCGCCGGCATGCGGGTCTTGCTCAAGCAGATGAAGCCCACGGAGTTCGAGGACATCTCCGCCGTGAGCGCGCTCTACCGGCCAGGTCCGATGGGCATGAACTCGCACACCAACTATGCCCTGCGCAAGAATGGGCGTCAGAAGATGGAAGCGATCCATCCAGAGCTTCAAGAGCCCCTCAAGGACATTCTCGGGACCACGTACGGCCTCATTGTGTACCAAGAGCAGGTCATGCAGATCGCCCGAACCTGCGCAGGCTTCACCATGGGCCAAGCAGATACGCTGCGCAAGGCCATGGGCAAGAAGAAGATCGATGTTCTGAACAAGCAGTTCAAGAGCTTCTCCAAGGGAATGCTCGATAACGGCTACTCGAAGGACTGCATCGATACGCTGTGGGGCGTCCTCGTCCCGTTCGCCCAGTACGCCTTCAATCGCTCCCATTCGGCCTGCTATGGCCTAATCTCCTACTGGACCGCCTACCTCAAGGCGAACTATCCCGTCGAATACATGGCCGCCGTCCTGACCTCCAAGAAGGACAACAAGGATAAGCTGGCGCTTTACCTTGCCGAGGCTCGCCGCATGGGCATTCAGGTTCTGGTCCCAGACGTTAACGAATCCCTCCCGAACTTCTCTGCCGTTGGCGATGAGATCCGCGTGGGCCTCTCCGCCGTGCGCAACGTTGGAACCAACGTTGTGGACGGAATCATCAAGGCCCGCGAGGAGAAGGGGAACTTCGCTTCCTTCCAAGACTTCCTCGATAAGGTGCCGCTGCCTGTGTGCAACAAGCGCGCAATCGAGTGTCTGGTGAAAGCGGGCGCGTTCGATTCCATGGGGTACACCCGCCGTGCGCTTCTCTCCCGGGTGGAAGAGGCCGTTGATTCAGTCGTGTCGCTCAAGAAAAACGAGGCTGTTGGCCAGTTCG
>RRZU011413528.1_pt1 | contig 10577 bp, 7 predicted proteins | sample 2165561 | NCBI WGS metagenome assembly RRZU01 (sample SAMN10456909, study PRJNA506462) | wastewater metagenome | isolation source: wastewater sludge | place: USA: Moscow, Idaho | reverse complement strand
ATGTTTCTTTTTTTTCTTTCAGTATTGCTAATGCGCTCGAGAATTGTTTTCTTTGATTATCAGATGTTGTTGTCACGTCATACAGTGAATGCTCTAATTCAACTATTTCATCAGCCATTATCTTAGCTTTAATTTCTTCTTCTTCTTTTTTTTGGGATAGTGATGCTAAACATTCTTGTTTGTTAGCTAAGGCCAGCTTTGTTGAAGATATTTCAATTGAAAGTGAATCAATTTTATTCTGTGTTTTTTCAATTGTAGAATACAAGGTTTTCAGTTTTAAACTTGCCAAAAAGAAACTAAAAAGGATAACAAAAAAGAAGGATATAGCTGGATACGATCTTGGCCATGCAACATTTTTAATAAATCCTACTTTGTCATTACTGTTTAGGTTGATTAAGTCGTATATAGAAAAAGTAACGCTATTGAATGTAGATTTAATTAATGATGGTGTAACTAATTTCTCCATTTCAACTTCATAAATATTTGAATTAACCTTTATTGATGAAAGCGCATTTACAGGCTTTCTCGAATCCTTATAAGACTCATTGTCTATTGAAATTAGTACATCTTTGTTTTTTGTGAATTTCGTTATGCCACTTATATTTGATTCTTTGATGGATGTTTTAGATATTTCTTCACAGATGAGGTCGGTAACGCCTGAACCTAAACAGTTTTGTAGCTCTAGAAGAATCAAATTGCTGTAATTTTTTAGAGAATGATATTCTGTTATTTCTTTTGATTTGTAAAAATAGTAATTATTTAAAGCTGTAATTGCGGATACGATTATTGCTATCGCTAATGGCATTATAAACCATGTGAATCTTGAGTATTTAATCATATTATTCCTTGAAATATAACTTCGTTTTATGCGGTGGCACGTAGTGCCATCCGACATTAAAATTTTGTTAGCATGGGCTTTTATACTGAAGAAGTTTGCTCTGGTGTTCGTGTATTTTCTTTTTTAACTTATCCAGGTCACTATAGCCATATAAGCTACTATTTTGTTCAGTAATATATTTAGCCACTCCATCCATGCTTGGGAAAATAGTCCCATGGTGTATGCCAAAGCTATCTAAATTTTTTAGGATTTTCTTCTTAGCAAAAGATCTAATTTTAATGCAGTAAAGTACACCTTCGCGTAATTCATCTAAAGGACTGGTCGCAATCGTAAATAGCCCTGACTGTGAAGCCAGTCTTTCATTTATATAATGACAACTCCATTTTTTAGTCTTAGTTATATTAAATGGTGATTCCTCTTCAAAAATGTCAACCTCTGAAAGACATTCACATAAATAAATTGCACCATCTTCCTCAAAGTCACCTTGGCATGCAAAATATAGTGAGACTAGTGGGTTTAATGTCCAATCTAAGAGTCTTGTAGGTAATCCATGATGCTGTGCTAGCGCTAGCCACTCCCAATCATTCTTGGGTATGTGGGATAAAAATGGTGTTGAGCGAATTTTAAACTCTCTAAGCATTTTACTCTCAATCACATCCAACGATTTTTCTGGAAGAAACCAGTTCCTACCTACTTTAGGTACTAATTTATAATTTATATTAGATACTCCTCTGCACATATAATAAGGAACTTTTTCTAATATATTTTGAAATCCAGATAATGATGTAATCGTTGAATGTTTCATAATTACGCGAGTATCCCTAATGATGCTAACAATTTATTACCCGGACTAATTCCCATAACTAGTCTCTATTAACCATCAAATCCGGCAATATTCCGTATTCGCCGTCATATCAAAATAGAGCACCAATTGCGGAAAATCTCAGATTTCCGGAATGCAAAGCTACCGCACTGACTGTCGGTATCAGAACCCGGGCTTCCTGCGGTTGTTGTTGGACTATTCCTGTCATGAATAACAGCCTAAGACATGTTTGACGCTGTTGGCAATTGAAACCTGAGGGGCGGGGATGATCTGGATCAAGGGGAGGGGATAAACGAATACCCCATACGATGTATCGTCATACGGGGTATATAAAGCGCGGGATTAATTCAGGCGGATGCCGTCATCTTCAATGGTGATCAGGCCTTGTTTGAACAGACCGCCGATCGCTTTCTTGAAAGTGCCTTTACTCATGCTGAATTGTGAGTAAATCAGCTCTGGTGAGCTTTTATCGCCGACTGGCAGGAAGCCGCCTTGTTTTTGCAGGCGAACCAGGATTTTTTCACCGGCTTCATCTTTACGTGCCAGGCCGGGTTTGTTCAGGGTGACATCCAGCTTGCCATCGTCATGGATCTTTTTGATGTAGCCCTTTGTGCGCTGACCGATTTTGATGTTAGTGAAAATTTCGTTGTAGAAAATCAGGCCCCAGAACTTCTTGTTCACGATCACTTTATAGCCGAGATCGGTCTGTTCGCAGATCAGCAAATCAACTTCTTCCCATTGCTCATAACGCGGCATTTCAATGCTCAGGTAATGATCCAACCGGCTGGTCGCCGTAGGGCGGCTTTCACGATCCAGATAGACATACACCACATAGGTGTGGCCCAGCTGCATTGGTTTGGCCTGTTCATTGGCTGGAACAAACAGATCTTTCTTCATGCCCCAATCCAGGAAGGCACCGATACGGCTGGCGGAAATCACTTTCATTCCGGCGAACTCACCGACTTGTGCCAGTGGCTTGTCGGTGCTGACAACCAGCTCTCCGTCGCCATCCAGATAAGGGAATACCGGCAGAGCGTCGCCTTCTTTGATGTGTTCCGGTAGCTGACTTTGCGGAACAAAGGCTTGTCCTAAGTCGTCTGCATCCAACCAGGCACCTTTTTCATCGATTTTAATTACTGGGAGGGAGTTCATGCGGCCAAGTTGGATCATAATGCTGGTCTCTTTGACAAAAAACATAACAGATAGAGATGAATGATATCACTTCAGCTCAAAAGCCGGTGAATTTTACAGAACGCCGCCTGAAGAAAGCCTGTAACCGCTCAGAACAGGTCACACTTTATACTTATGCAGGCCGCAGCGTTGATCTCTGGTGGCAGCAGAATGGCGCGTTACTCAGTAAACAGGACAATCTGCGTATCATTGATTTACCGGAAGAGGAACTTGCGCCGCTGGTTGCGCTGGCTGAGCGGAATATGCAATGGCAGGTGACGATCAGCGAAGGTCAGCTGTTTATCAGTGCCGGCGACGCGAATATTGGTCTGACGCTGGTAACGCGGAAGGATTGGGCGCAATAAGCTGCGCCCCTGAAGCGACTTACGCGTTTTTATCTGCGGCAAATATCAGGCCGGTTTGCTGGCGGATAGTCTGCATGACTTCCGCCACCTGCAGCGCCAGCGTATGGCTGTTCAGCCCGGATTCCGTTTTTCCCTGCTGAATGGTGGCAATGAATTCTGCCAGTTCATACTGCATCGGGTGTACGGACTGCGGCACGGTAATATTCTCTTCATACCCGTCCCGGTAGACAATTTTCACCGCGTTCTGTTGTGAAATATGTTCAATCAGAATTGACCCTTCCTCACCCTGAATTTCGGATGGTGTACGCATATCACTTATTTTGGAATAAGAGACCGTGGCCACCAGATCATCATAGGTCAGCAGGGCAGAGCCCATCCCATCCACGCCGGTATGTAACATCACGGCACTGGCCTTGATGCTTGCCGGCATACCAAACAGATCGATCACCGGATACAGCGCATAAACACCCAGATCCATCAGTGCGCCGTTGGATAATTCCGGCCGGAAGGCATTCAGGATTTCGCCGGCTTTAAACTTGTCATAGCGGGAAGAGTATTGGCAGTAGTGGCTCTGCACATAGCGGATCTTGCCAATTTTATGCAGGTGTTTTTTCAGCGATAAATAGTTCGGCAACGTCGGTGTTTTCATGGCTTCCATCAGCAATACGCCATTCTGACGGGCGGTTTCCACCATTTTCTGTGCTTCAGGCAGATTCGAACAGAGTGGTTTTTCGCATAACACATGCTTGCCACTTTCCAGAAACAGGCAGGTTTGTTCGCAGTGCAGTGCATTCGGGCTGGCGATATAAACGGCATCAATATCGGCAGAGGTCGCCATCTCTTCAAGGTCATCGAAGGTATAGGTTGCGCCGTATTTCTCTGCGAACTCGGTGGCTTTATCCAGCGAACGGGAGTAAACCGCTGTTAACTGAAAACCCGCGACTTGCTGCGCGGCAGCTAAAAAAGATTCTGTAATGGTATTGGTGCCGATGATGCCGAATCTGATCATGATGCTTTGCCCTGCACGTTAATTACTGGAAAAGTATGTGTTATTTATTGGCGATTCAGAGTATGTAATTCGATACTGTAAGTTAATAATTCATTCAGCGCCATCTGCTTTTCTGATGTCAGGCGTTGCTAAACGGGAGCTGAAAGTATGGATAAAATCACAAAGTATTCGCTCTATTCTGTGGGGGCCGTCGTCGCTTTAATTGCCGGGGGCGCCGTTTACGTTACAGCTACCTTTGATGCCAATTCACTGAAACCGCGCCTGGAGTCGCTGGTGAAAGCGGAAAAACAGCGGACACTTAAATTCAATGGTCCACTCAGTTTGTCGCTGTTTCCAAAACCGGGTATCACCGTTTCCGACGTCAGCTTATCAGAGCGAAACTCAGACACGCAGTTTGCGCATATTACGGATGCCCGTCTGGTCATGCAGTTCTGGCCATTATTATCGAAAAAAATTGTGATTGATGAAGTGGATGTGCAGGGGGCGACCATTAATCTGCTCAGGAATAAAACCGGGCAGTACAACTTTGCGGATCTGATGGAGAACGGGAAAAAATCAGCGATAAAAGAAACCATTCCTGAAATTGCGACTGACTCGGAAACAACAACCGGGGCGTCTCCGGCGACCGGCTTTCGTCTGTCACAATTCAACATCGCTAAAAGCAGTATCAAGTATGTGGATCAGCAGTCAGGGCAACAGCTGACATTGAGTGATTTGTCACTTTTTGGTGATGGCATCACCGTGGCGGGGGCTGAACATATTGATTTCAGTTCCCGGTTACAGAGCCCGTCACCGGCGCTTGATCTGCGCATCAACACGAAACTGGATCGTCTGAGTTTCGATCAGAAAACCGGTCAGCTGCTTTTGGATGGACTGCATAATGTAGTGGACGGCAAAGCCGATAAAGATGCGCTGAAACTGACGCTGACGGCTCCTAAGCTATTCATCAAAGATAATGCGGCTACGGCAGATACGATGGTTATTTCCGCTTTACTGAGCGGTGCTGCCCGTAAGGTGGATGCCAATTTCAAACTGGACGGCGTTTCGGGCGATAGTCAGCAAATCAAAGCCCGGGCATTAAAGCTGGATCTGACGGCGAATCAGGCTGATCAGGCGGTAAAAATGGCAGTAAACAGCCCGGTTAACTTCAAACTGGCAACCCAGACCCTCAATCTGGCGCAACTGGCGGTCAGAGGTGATGTCACCAGCGGCGAGATGAAAGCCGTGCCGGTCGATCTGTCGGGCAAACTGAATGCGGACCTGAAGGCACAGCAGGTGAATACGGTGATGAAAGGCTCACTTGATCACAACACGCTTGATTTCAGTGCGGATATTAAAGGCTTCAAAAATCCGTTTATTCGTTTCGATGTGAAGGCGCAGTCGCTGGATCTGAACCGTTATATGACGACCGGAAAATCAGCCGGTGGTAGCAGCAATAAAACTGATGCCGGGGCAGGCACAGGCGACACAGGCACTAAAGCACCGGCAACCAAAGTGGATCTCTCCGGGCTGAATGCGCTGAATATGGACGGCCAGCTGAGCCTCGGTCAGTTGAAATATGCCGCGGTCAATGCACGGGATGTCCGTCTAGCCGTCAAGGCGCAAAAAGGATTGCTCTCGGTGCCAACGCTCAGCCTGAAAGCGTTTGGTGGTGCTATCGCCGCCAGTGGCACCGCAACCACGACGTCCAGCCCCCGGATCACGGTGAAACCGGATATCACCGGTGTTGATATTTATGCGCTGCTCAAACAGTTTGCCGGTTTTGAAAAGATTGAGGGTAAAGCAACTGTGAATGGCAGTTTAGCCATGCAGGGCGGTGATACGACGGCACTGAAAAATAGCCTGACGGGTAACTTAAATACCAGGGTCGATGACGGGGCATGGCGGGGTATCAATATCGCGAAAACTATCCGTGAAGCCAAAGCAGCCATATCTGGCCTGAAAGGCGGCGAACAGTCGGTGACGACAAGTAATGTGGAGAAAACGGATTTCACCGAATTAACGGCGTCAATTCTGTTTAATCAGGGCGTGGCAACGAATAAAGATCTGGCGATGAAATCGCCGTTGTTGCGGGTAAGCGGTGAGGGTGACGTTAATCTGAAAACGGACAAGATCAATTATCTGCTGAAGGCGGTGCTGGTGGATACCAGTAAAGGTCAGATGGGTAAGGAGCGTGATCAGTTGCATGGGGTAACGGTGCCGATCCGGATAAAAGGTTCTACGTCTGCACCGAAATACTCGCTTGATCTGACTGCGGCGATCAAAGAAAACGCCGGCGCTGAACTGGAAGCGAAAAAGCAGGAAGTAAAACAGAAGCTGGAAGAGAAAAAACAGGAAGCTCAGCAAGAACTGGAACAAAAAGCCGGTGATGCGCTCTCTGAAGGGCTGAAGAAATTGTTCTGAAATGAGAAAAAAGCCACCGCATAGTGCAAACAAATAGTGCAAACAAGTGTAGAGGCAAATGCGGTGGCAAACGGACTATTCTTAATTACTCAGCCAGTGCCAGCCAGGTTTGAACCACGCTATCCGGGTTTAGCGACAGACTGTCGATCCCTTGCTGCTGTAACCAGATCGCGAAATCCGCATGATCGGAAGGGCCCTGACCGCAGATGCCAACATATTTGCCCTGTTGTCTGGCGGTTTTGATGGCCATCGCGAGCAGCGCTTTTACGGCATCGTTACGCTCATCAAACAGCTCGGAAACCAGACCTGAGTCGCGGTCTAAACCGAGAGTAAGCTGTGTCATGTCGTTAGAGCCGATCGAGAAGCCATCAAAATGCTCAAGGAATTGCTCAGCCAGAAGCGCATTGGCCGGAATTTCACACATCATGATCACTTTCAGACCATTTTCTCCGCGCTTCAATCCTTCTTTTTCCAGCTGAGCTACGACCGCTTTGGCCTGAGCGACCGTGCGTACAAACGGTATCATCAGCTCAATATTGGTCAGTCCCATGGTATTGCGTACCCGTTTGACCGCTTCACATTCCAGCGCAAAACAGTCATGGAAAGCGGGGGAGATATAACGGCCAGCACCGCGGAAACCCAGCATCGGATTTTCCTCTTCCGGTTCGTAACGATCACCACCCAGCAGATTGGCATATTCGTTCGATTTGAAATCGGACAGACGGACGATCACCCGTTTTGGCCAGAATGCAGCGGCGAGAGTAGAAATACCTTCCGCCAGACGGCTGAGGTAAAACTCGACCGGATCATCATGACCCATCATCCGCTCACGGATCTGTTGCTGTAATGCCGGTTCCTGCTGCTCAAACTCCAGCAATGCTTTCGGGTGTACGCCAATCATGCGGTTGATGATAAATTCCAGCCGGGCCAGACCCACGCCATCATTCGGCAAACGTGCAAAATCAAAGGCGCGATCCGGATTACCGACGTTCATCATGATTTTCAGCGGCAGTGCCGGCATTTGATCGACCTGCAAACGACGCACGATGAAATCCTGCAAATCGTGATAAACAAACCCGGTATCGCCTTCGGCACAAGAGACCGTGACGTTTTGTCTTTCCTGCAGAATGCTGGTCGCATCACCGCAACCGACTACCGCCGGAATACCCAGCTCCCGCGCAATAATCGCGGCATGACAGGTGCGGCCGCCACGATTAGTGACAATCGCCGCAGCGCGTTTCATGATCGGTTCCCAGTCCGGATCGGTCATGTCAGTGACCAGCACATCACCGGGTTTGATTCGATCCATATCACTGATGTTATGAATGATCTTCACCGGACCGGCACCAATCCGCTGACCGATAGCGCGGCCTTCCGCCAGTACTTTTCCTCGGGACAGAAGATGATAACGTTCCATGACCTGTTCATTGGAACGGACTGTCTCCGGACGTGCCTGCACAATATAGAGCTTGCCGCTGTGACCATCTTTAGCCCATTCGATATCCATCGGGCGGCCATAGTGCTGCTCAATCAGCAAGGCCTGCCGGGCCAGTTGTTCTACTTCGTCATCGGTCAGAGAGAAGCGACGGGTCAGTTCAGCCGGTACATCTTCAATCTGCACCTGGCGGCCATGTTCCTGACTGGCTGCATAGACCATCCGGATTTTCTTTGAGCCAATGGTGCGGCGTACAATCGCCGGTTTGTCCTTGTTCAGAGTAGGTTTATGTACATAGAACTCATCCGGATTAACGGCACCCTGAACCACCATCTCACCCAGACCATAGGCAGAAGTAATAAACACTACCTGATCAAAACCGGATTCTGTATCCAGCGTGAACATCACACCCGATGCGGCCAAATCAGAACGCACCATGCGCTGCACACCGGCAGAAATGGCGACGCCCTGATGGTCATATCCCTGATGCACCCGGTAAGAGATGGCCCGATCATTAAACAGAGAAGCAAAAACGTGCTTGATAGCGAGCATCACGGCATTAATACCCTGCACATTCAGGAAGGTTTCCTGCTGACCGGCAAAAGAGGCGTCCGGCATATCTTCCGCTGTGGCAGAGGAGCGTACCGCGAATGAAGCATCGGTCTGACCATCCGCCAGTTCGGTATATGCATCACGGATAGCCTGTTCCAGCTCCGGCTGAAAAGGGGTATCGATGATCCACTGGCGGATCTGTTGGCCTGCTTCGGTTAATGCACTGATATCGTCGGGATCAAGCTTGTCGAGTATCTGGTAGATTTTCTGGTTAACGCCGCATTGCTCCAGAAAAGTATCAAACGCCTGTGCCGTAGTGGCAAAGCCGTTCGGTACGGATACGCCTGATGAGGCCAGGTTCGTGATCATTTCGCCCAGCGAGGCATTTTTGCCTCCCACCCGGCCAACATCCTGCATGTTGAGTTGGTTGTACCAAAGCACATTAGTCACATTGCTCTCCCTATGAAACAGATCTTACGACTCGTCATGGATGGAATTAAAATCAGGCATCCCTGCATGGTTTTATGTTCCGGTTATTAGAATTTGTCGCGTCAGCGCTTTATGCGGCCAATATTTCAAAGGCGGGAACAATAGGAAATCAGTTAAAAATTACGAAAGTTATTAAAGCGGGAAGAATCAGATCGCGCGCAAAAAAATCACTGCATGCTGCGCTGATTACCGCTACCTTTAACTTAATGTTAAATATTGGGATATATAAAAATGAAAACATATGTCTGGAGTTCTTTAGCCGCTTTATTCTGCAGTTTTCTGCTTATTGCCTGTTCTGCTACGCAATCTCAGGAAAACGATCTACAGAGTGGTGAATGGCGTGTGATCAGTATGAATGGCAAAAACGTCGATTCCGATGCGGTAGCTACGCTGACGTTCTCTTCCAATGGGAGACTGGCTGGTGAGGCGTTTTGTAATAACTACATGGCAGGGTATCAGCTGGTGGATCAAAAACTGACCATCTCGCGGATTGCCGGTACGAAGATGGCGTGTTCACCGGAATTAATGATCCTGGAAATGAATTTCCATGGCATTTTGTCTGACGTGACAAGTTATAAAATTCTGCCGGATGGTAACCTGCTGATTCAGGGTTCCGGAGATAAAAAACTCATCGCGCATCCTGTAGATCGTTAATTTTTCTTGATTTTCCGCATTCCGGAGATTTCATAGTGAGAAACATCAAACGCAGTTTCGTGCTGCTTCTCGTCTTCTTCTGCCTTTTGTGGTGGTTTACCGATCAGACGGAATGGTCTGCCATCCCCAACTTTTTCGGCTGGCGTGCCTTGCTGATGCAGTTCAGTGGTGTGCTGGGCATTGGTGTCATGAGTGTGGCCATGGTGCTGGCTGTGCGGCCTGTGGTGTTTGAGCCATATCTGGGTGGCCTCGACAAGATGTATCGCCTGCACAAATGGCTGGGTATATCAGGCCTGATCATCGCACTGAGTCACTGGCTGCTCTCTGAAGCGCCAAAATGGCTGGTTGGGCTGGGATTACTGGAACGTCCCGTACGCGGCGCACGCGCTTCGCTGTCCGATGATGCGGTGCAGCAATTTTTTCTGAGCCAGCGCTCTCTGGCCGAGGAAATTGGCAAATGGGCTTTTTATGCTGCTGTAATTCTGATGGTGCTGGCATTGGTGAAACGGTTTCCGTACCGGCACTTTTTTAAAACCCATCGTTTACTCGCTGTAACGTATCTGGCGCTGGTATGGCATTCGGTGATCCTGCTGAAGTTTGACTACTGGAGCGGTCCGCTAGGGCCGGTTATGGCCGTACTGATGGCGGCGGGCTGCATTGCCTCCGTGATGGTGCTCTTTCGCCGGGTGGCCGCTGGCCGGCAGGTTGTCGGTGAGGTGGCCGCCGTGCGCTACCATGAGGCCCTGAACGTCATGGAGGTGGACATTGCGTGCAAGGGTCGCTGGGCTGGTCATCAGTCCGGGCAGTTTGCCTTTCTGACCCTGCACGAAGAGGAAGGT
>RRZU011512911.1_pt1 | contig 10578 bp, 8 predicted proteins | sample 2165561 | NCBI WGS metagenome assembly RRZU01 (sample SAMN10456909, study PRJNA506462) | wastewater metagenome | isolation source: wastewater sludge | place: USA: Moscow, Idaho | reverse complement strand
GCCATGTTGCTGCCATTGCACCAGCTGCGCCTGCTGTGTGGGCGCTGTTTCAGCGCTGTAGAGCACTTCGGCGGGCTGGATGCGGTTGATCCAGTCGGGGATATCTTCTGGCGCGCATTGCGCCAGCGTCATGCGGGCTTGTGTCAGGCTCATCCAGGCCAAGCCCACGGTGCTGCTGCGGCTGCGCTGCGGCCAGTGCAGCGCCAGCAGCATGGCTTCGTTCTTGTCGCCCAGCAGGGCCGTGTCGGTCAAGGTGCCGGGGGTCACCACGCGCACCACCTTGCGCTCAACCGGTCCTTTGCTGGCCCCCACTTCGCCGACTTGCTCGCCAATGGCGACCGATTCGCCCATCTGAATCAGTTTGGCCAGGTAGTTTTCGACCGCGTGTACGGGCACGCCTGCCATAACCACGGGTTGGCCGGCCGATTGGCCGCGCTGTGTCAGCGTAATGCCAAGCAGCCGTGCGGCTTTGATGGCGTCGTCGTAAAAAAGTTCGTAAAAATCCCCCATGCGGTAAAACAGCAGGGTGTGCGGGTGTTGCGCCTTGATTTGCAGGTATTGCTGCATCATGGGCGTGTGGGCATCAGGTGTTTTGTCAGTGGAAGCCATGGCGCTAATTTACCGCAAGCTTGTTGTCCACAGAAAGATAAAAAATGGGATTTACGAAAAACTGATTGAACAAAATGGTGCAGCAGTAGTGTTGGCTTGTATAAAAGCCGTTAAAAGTTTTTTATTTGCGCAAAAAAACAGTTTGACTCTTGAACTGGGACAACAAAGCCCCATAATAGGTATCGCCCCTGGATTAATATTTTTTGAAGGAGTGACGAGCATGAACCATGATGACGCAGAAAAAATCATTGACGATGTTGCCGCCGCAGGGCATAGAGTAGCTGACAAAGCCAAACGCTCTGCCAGCGAGGCAATGGACGCTGCCAGCGACAAAATTGCTGTTGCGCGCGATCGTGCTGTAGAAGCGCTGGATTCTCTTACCGAGCGCGCGAATCACTATGCCCGCCGCGGATTGGACAAGGCTGTGGATATGCAGCATCGCGCCAAGCGCGAATTTGAGCGCGCCAGCGATGCAACCGCGCATTATGTGGAAGAGCAACCGCTCAAGTCCGTAGCCATTGCTGCCGGTATTGGCGCTGCTGTAACCGCTATAACCCTGTTGTTGCTGCGTGATCACCACCGCAGACACTGAGCGAGTGTTCCGTTGGCAAAAAAGCACCGCTACGCGGTGCTTTTTTCATGGAGTAGTCAGGAGAAGAATCAGAACGCAATGGCCGCAAGTTTACGGATGCAGATGGATGGCACGAGAAGATGAGCGCAGAGATAGATATAGTGCATGCCGATGAGGCAATTGTGGTGCTGAACAAGCCTTCGGGCTTGCTGTCGGTGCCAGGGCGTGGCCCCGACAAGCAGGATTGCTTGAGCGCTCGCGTGCAGCAACGGTTTGCAGATGCCTTGATCGTGCACCGGTTGGACATGTGCACCAGCGGCCTGATCGTGATGGCGCGGGGGCTGGATGCCCAGCGCCATTTGCAACGGCAGTTTGCGCAAGGGCAGGTGGGCAAAGGTTATGTGGCCATCGTGCAAGGCCAACCAGCGGTGGAACCCATGCAGTGGCATTGCATCGATGCGGCCATGCGCGTAGATTGGCCCAACCGGCCGCGCAGCATCATCGACGCGCAACACGGCAAACCCAGCCGCACCCGCTGGCGTTTGCTCAATGCGCCAGCCATTCAGGCGCATGCGGCGTTTGCGCCGGATTTTTTTCGTCCACCGGATATACATGGCGCGCATGCGGTGCTGGAGGTAGCCCCGGAAACAGGTCGTTCGCATCAGATTCGTGTGCATCTGCAATCGATCGGCCACCCGATTGCGGGCGATACCTTGTATGGCGATGCCGCCAATCAGCAAATGGCGCCGCGCCTGCTGCTGCATGCCTGGTATTTGGCTTTGCAGCATCCGCTAACGGGCGAGCCGGTGCAGTGGCAATGCGCCACGGATTTTTGTTGAGCTGCGTGTCGTTGCGTGGGCGCAGGCCCTAATGGCGCAGTGTGATGGGCAACCAGCCACGCACGCTGTTGATGAACCAGAGCGTGTCGTGCGGCTGTGGCTGCAACAGGCGTTGCAAGGGGATCGGCTCTTCGCGAATCGTACCGCGTGCCAACAATGCTTCGCGTAGCGTGCCGGGCAACAGCCCTTGCGCAAGCGGCGGCGTGATGCAGCCTTGCGCCGTTTGCAGCACCAGATTGCCGCGCGTGCATTCGGTGGCAAAGCCGTCGGGGGTGTGCAGAATCACGTCCCACGTGCCGGGGGCCGCCGCCAGTGCCGCATCGTAATGCGCGCGCTGCGTGGTTTTGTGCAGCAGCCAGAAAGAATCTGTGGTGTTGGCTTGTGCTGCATATGCCACTGGCAGGGCAGGCGTGGCCTGCGTAGCAGGGGGCTGCAGCCATGGTGCGGGCAAGGCGTCTTGGTCTGCCCAGTCTGTGCCGGGAGCGAGCAAATCTTCATCCGCCAGGTGGCTGCCTTCTACCGTGAGTGCGCCAGCGGCAGTTTGCGTGAGCGCCACACGCCACAGCCCTTGCGGGTGTTGGGCGGCGAATGCATGCAGAGCCTGCTCGCGCTGGGCGTTGCTGACGGGAAAGAAGTGGCAAGCCTGCGCCGATTGCGCAATGCGCTGCAGATGCAGGGGCAGCAGGGCAAAACGGCCTTGCGCCAGCAGCAAGGTTTCGCGCAGGGCAAAACGGGGCTGGGGCAAAGGGGCGGCGTGTAGAAAGCGCAACTTCAGCAAAGCTTCGGCGTATTCGGCGTGTGCATCAGCAGGCCAGGTGATGCCGCCGCCTGTGCCACAGCGCATATGGCCCGAGTGGCTTCGGGTAATGGTGCGAATGGCCACATTGAACAGGGCACGCTCTTTGTGGATAAAGCCCACGGCACCGCAATATACGCCACGAGGTTGCGGCTCGAAAGCGGCGATTTTGCGCATGGCCATGTGCTTGGGCGCACCGGTGATGGAGCCGCAAGGAAACAGCGCCTGCAAGACCTGGGTGAAGGTGGTGTCGGCGCGGGTCGTGGCCTGCACGGTGCTGGTCATTTGCCACAGGGTGGGGTAAGGCTCGGTGCGCAGTAGTTGTGGTACGTGCACGCTGCCGGTTTGTGCGATGCGGCCCAGATCGTTGCGCAACAGATCCACGATCATGACGTTTTCGGCGCGTTCTTTGGCGCTGGTTTGCAGCGCGTGGGCTTGGGCGGCAGCCGCGTCGGGCGTGGCGCCGCGCGCAGCCGTGCCTTTCATGGGGCGGGTGGTGATGGTGCCGGTGCTGCGGTTCCAGTCGAAAAACAGCTCGGGCGACAGGGAAAGAACCTGGTGATCGCCCCAATCCAGAAAAGCGCCGTAGCGGCATTGCTGGCGTTGTCGCAGGGCTTCGTAATACAGCCAGGGTGAAAAATGCTGATCGGTTGCTGCATCGGCTCGCAAGGTGTAATTGACCTGGTACAGATCGCCCGCGGCAATGGCGCCGCGCAGCCGGTTCACTTTCTCCACATAAGCGTCTTGCGCTTCGGAAAGTTGCCACTGCACAATGGCCGAATGAGAGTCAGCCTCATCATCATCAGCCTCTGGCGCAGGGCAGGGCGTTGTGGCGGGCAGGCCATTGGCGTAGGGCTGATTGCTGCGAGCAGTTTCGCTGCCAGCAGTGCATTGATCCTCTGGGGCGGTGAACAGGGCAAAGGCCAGCAAAGGCGTTTGCAAAGGGCTGGCAGGCGCGGCTGGTGTTGTGGGCGCAGTGGCCTGCATGGCGCGGGCCATGGCCGGATCCAGACCGGCTGCGGCCTCGTAAGCGATATAGCCTGCGGCCCATGCGCCTTGCTGCACGGCCTGTTCGATGCGTTGCAGGGCGGGTAGCACCTCATCCGCTTGCCAAGCCAGTTCCAGGGCACAGGGCTTGCTGAAGTGCAGACGCTGCGGGGTGCTTGTGGCTGATTCAAAGTCGAACACCATCGACGGCACATGCCACTCGCTGGAGTCCGGGCGGGGGGTAAAGCTCATGGTGCAGGCAGTGTGGCAAATTGCAGTGGCGGCAGGGCAAGCGCATGCGGCGGGTCAAAACGCGGACGCACGCTGGCGCCCTTTATGCCAAGGCACTGTGGGTCAGGGCTTGCTACAGCACATCGCTGGCAAAGTCGGCCAGACGCGAGCGCTCGCCGCGCGCCAGCGTGATGTGGCCACTGTGCGGCCAGCCCTTGAATCTGTCCACCACCGCTGTCAGGCCCGATGAGCCTTCGGTCAGATAAGGCGTGTCGATTTGCGACAGATTACCCATGCAGATGATTTTGGTGCCGGGGCCGGCGCGCGTGATCAGGGTCTTCATCTGCTTGGGCGTGAGGTTTTGTGCCTCGTCGATGATGAGGTATTTGTTCATGAAAGTGCGCCCGCGCATGAAATTCATGCTTTTGACCTTGATGCGGCTGCGCACCAAATCGTTGGTGGCTGCGCGCCCCCATTCGCCTGCGCCGCCGGTGTTGGCGTTGCGTGTCAAAAATTCCAGATTGTCGTCCAGCGCGCCCATCCAGGGGTTCATTTTTTCTTCTTCGGTGCCGGGCAAAAAGCCGATGTCTTCGCCCACGCTTACGGTGGCGCGGGTCATGATGATTTCGGTATAGCGGCGTTCTTCCAGCACTTGCGTAAGTCCGCAGGCCAACGCCAGCAGGGTTTTGCCGGTACCTGCATGGCCGGTGATGGTGACCAGATCGATGTCAGGATCCAGCAGCAGATTCATGGCAAAGTTTTGCTCGCGGTTGCGGGCCGTTACGCCCCATGCGGCTTGCTTGGGATGGGTGCAATCGCGCAAGGTTTTGAGCACTGCGCTGTCGCCGCGAATCTCGGTCACCTGTGCATACAGGCTGGCTTCGCCTGCCTGCTCGAAATAGACAAACTGGTTGATGAGCATGTTTTGCACCAGCGGCCCGTGTATGCGATAGAAGGTGTGCATGCCTTCTTGCCAGCTTTCGATGTGCTCGGCCTGTGTGTCCCAAAAATCGGCAGGCAGAACAAGCATGCCGTTATAGAGCAACTCGTCGTCACCCAGGGCTTTGTCGTTTTCGTAATCTTCGGCGGCCAACCCCAGCGCGCGTGCCTTGACGCGCATATTGATGTCTTTCGAAACCAGCACCACCTGGCGTTGCGGGTGCTGCTTTTCAAGCGCGGCCACCACGCCCAGAATCTGGTTGTCGGCCTTGCCTTGGGGCAGCGCATTCGTAGGCAGAGTGTAGTTTTGCACACGGGTTTGAAAGAACAGGTCGCCCGTGGCCTCGCGGTAGCCGGTCGCGTCCAGCGGGATGCCTTCTGTCAGTTCTTTTTTGGGAGCAGAAGCCACCAATGCATCGAGCATGCGGCTGGCCTGGCGCACGTTGCGCGCCACTTCGTTGCTGCCTTTTTTGTGGCTGTCCATTTCCTCCAGCACGATCAAGGCCAGATAGATATCGTGCTCTTCAAACCGGAACAGGCAGGTGGGGTCGTGCATCAGCACATTGGTGTCGAGCACGAACAGTTTGCGGGTTGCGGGCGCTACCTTGACGGGGGGCTTGCGTTTTTTGGTTGATGCTGCCGTTGTTGCGAGGAGCTGTTGTGCCACGGCGGTATCTGCAACGGCAGCTGCAACCGTTGCAGCTGCGGATGAAGCTTTTGAAGCTTGGCGTTTGTCGGATTGGGCTTTTGGAGCAGCCATGGCGCTGGGTTTTACCGCTGGGGATGGGGCGGTTTTTTTTGCAGCCGGCCGGTCAGTGAGCGTGTCATCAATCGACAGCATGGTGGCGCGTTTTTTGGGAGGAGGTGGCAGAGGCATGGCAAAAACCTGAATCTTTGAAACGGTGGAAGAAAGCAGCCACTATCGGTCTATGCGGGTGGCGGACAATATTACATCGTTTACTCAACAATCCCCAATGGTGCGCGGGCAAGGCGTACTAGGCAGATCGTGCACAGGCGCATTCCCAAAAAACAACGAAACAGCGCACCATCTATGGACTTGCTGCTACCGGAGTTACCGGAATGCAGGAAGACCGCTACCATTGCAGGAATCTGTAAGCATTTGATGGACTCCACTTTTCGAAATACAGGGCCAGACGTGACTCAACCGATTTTTTGCTCCTTTCCATTGCGCCCAATCGCTATAGCGATGCTGGTGGTTTCAACCGGGTTTACTGCTGCGCATGCCTTGGGCGTGCCTGCTACCACTGAGCCAAGCGCCAGTGCGGCAGCTACTGTGGCTAGCAGCTCGATGGAGCGGCGCTGGATTGATGCGCACAGCCAGAAGCCCCGTGCAGTCGCCCGGCAGGCCATCAGGCAATTGGCTATGGCCGAGCAAGAAGGGCTGGTGGCACAAGACTATCAGGTGCAGGCCCTGGAAGAAGCATTGGTAGCTGCCATACAAAAAAACCTGTCTGCTGAAGAGGGCGTGCAACTGGAAGGCCGCATCAACCAAGCCGTGCTGCGTTACCTCAATGACTTGCACAGCGGGCGTATCAACCCCAAAACCATCGGCGAAAACTACACGCAAGACGCCCGCCCGTCATTCGATGCCGATGCGCTGCTGGCGCAATACGCGCGCAGCGGCAATCTGGAGCCCGTCTGGCAGGCGGCAACGCCCCAAGCGCCGATGTACGCGGGCTTGCGTGCTGAGTTGCAACGTTATTTGGCCTTGCGGGATCATCCTGCCTGGGCGGAGCCTTTGCCATTGCCCCCCAAAGGTAAACCGGTGATGCCGGCTCAATCCTGGTCGCATTTGGTGATGTTGGCGCAACGATTGACATTACTGGGAGATGCGCCTGCGATCTTCGCATCTTCTCCGGTTATTTTGGATCCAGGAACATCCGATGCTCTGGAGTCTTTTCAGCGGCGGCATGGCCTACCGGTGACAGGCGCCCTTGATCGCGCAACGGCCGAGCAGCTCAATGTGCACCCCACTCAGCGGGCCGAACAAATCGCCCAAACCATGGAGCGCCTGCGCTGGGCGCCGCTGTATCAAACCGGGCGCATGATCGTGGTCAACGTGCCGGAATACCGCCTGCGCGCCTATGCGCAGGCAGAAGGTGCCAAGGCGCAGCAGCCCGTGTTGTCCATGAATGTCATCGTAGGCAAGGCCAACCACCAGCGCACCCCGCTGTTCAACAAAGATATGGTGCGGGTGGAGTTCAGTCCGTACTGGAATGTGCCCCCTTCGATCACGCGCAAAGAAATGATGCCGCGCCTGCAACGCGACCCGGATTACGTGCGGCGCAACAATTACGAAATCATCAACTCCAGCGGTGCGCGGGTGGAAGCCAATGCCGACACACTGGCCGCGCTGGCCAGCGGCAGCATGCGTTTGCGCCAGCGCCCCGGGCGCGGTAATGCCTTGGGAGATGTGAAGTTCATCTTTCCGAACAAAGACAATATCTACCTGCACCACACCTCTGCTCCCGGGCTTTTCAGCCGGGGGTATCGGGCGCTTAGCCACGGTTGCGTGCGAGTCGAAAGCCCGCAGGCGCTGGCCCAATTCGTGTTGCAGGGCGATCCCCAATGGCCGGAGTCGCGCATTCGCCAGGTGATGGATCGGCGCATCAGCCAGACGGCGCAGGTGCAAGAGCCGCTTCCTGTCATTCTGACCTACCTGACTGCGGTGATCGATGAAGAGGGCAGCTTGAAATTTGTGCCGGATGTTTATGGCCAAGACAAACGTTTGAAAAACGCCTTGCTCAAACGCAAGGACACATGAAGTAAAAGCGCGGCGCCTGTTTTGCGCTGCGCTGCGCCACGAATGCGCTCGGTTTAGGCATCTCCATATTTTGATGGGAGGATGGCATACCCGCCTGCAATGATTCAGGACAAGTCCTTGATTTGTCAGCTAAATCGCAGTTTGCTTTTACAAAAAAATGCTGGCGTAATTGTCACCGACTGTCTAGAATCCGTAGCAATTCGTTTTCAGGCTTGATCGGCGTATCAAGCCTGTATCTGTTTATTTGCTTTGGTTGACATTTTTCGATGCCTGTTTCTTCTCCTTCCCGCCGTGCTTTTTTGCAGCAGTCTGCACGGGTCATGCAAGTCGCTGCGGTAGGTGGTGTATTGGCGGTAGGTAGCCAGAGCGCGCAGGCGCTTGCGATATCCAGTAACTCGCGTGCACTGGCATTCGAGCATCTGCACACCAATGAGCATCTGTCTCTGGTGTATGCGATGGGTAACTCGATTTTGCCTCAGGCGCAATTGCAACTGGATCGTTTTTTGCGTGATCACTACACCAATGAAATTGGCACGATGGATCCGCAGCTGTTCGACTTGCTGTATCGCCTACGCATGACACTGGATACGCGCTTGCCGTTCCATGTCATTTCCGGCTACCGCAGCCCGTTTACCAATGAGCGCTTGCGCACTACGCGCAGCGGCGGTGTGGCTCGGCGTAGTCTGCATATGGATGGCAAGGCCATCGACATTCGCATCCCCGGTATTGCACTGGCAGATCTGCGCGATGCCGCCATTTCACTGAAAGTAGGGGGTGTCGGTTTTTACAGTCGCGAAAACTTTGTGCATGTCGATACGGGAGCCGTTCGTTCTTGGGGCCAATAAGAATTTTTTATTTTCATACATCTAAAAAAGCAAACTGGTACGGTTTGCTTTTTTTTTGCCGCGCTTGTTTTCAACTTTGTCTGTATTTTTTTCGTCAAAAAGGAGGCTAGTGCTTGAGCATGTTTTTTAGAAAAGCTCGTAAAAGTTCTTGCCATAGTGCTTGGATTGCCATCGGCATAAAACTTGAAACCATCGTCCATCCTCGGGGCGATAATAGATGATCTGAATTTACGCGCAGGCGATATACGCTCTATTCACTACATTGCAAAGAGGAATACAACCATGGCACTTTCTGTCGTTCTGACCAAACATGGCTGGCGCTCATGCATACCGGGAGGGTTGGTGTTGGTTGGCGCGTTGTTGCTTGCGGGCTGCGACCAGCAACGTCTCGCAGCCATTCGTCCCGGCGAAACGACCGAAAGCGAAATCGTGGCGCAGTGGGGTACGCCTGAAAACGTCTGGATGACACCGCAAGGCGATCGCGTGCTGGAATACAACCGCCAACCCAATGGCGAAACCAACTACATGATTACCATCGGCGCGAATGGCCGAGTCACCACTTTTCAGAATGTGCTGACGCGCGCCAACTTTGCCAACATACAGCCCGGCATGCATATCGAAGCCGTGCGCCAACTGCTGGGGCGCCCGGCCAAAGTCGTGCCCTATGCCCTCGCGGGCGAAACCGTGCATACATGGCGTTGGCGCGAAGGCACAGGCGGTGCGCCTTACCGCTTGTTTGAAGTCACCACCGACCAGCAAAATCTGGTCAAACGCGTGGCAGATACGGAAGAACCCTCGCACAGCGAGCGTCGCAGACGCTAACGGCGCTTGTCGGGGGGGCTTCTTTGCATGTACCCGTTTGTTGGCGGGTGGGACATTGGCAAAAATGCATATCGTGATAGCACGCATCAAGGAGTCTGATGTTTATTTTTTCAAAAACCGACTACACCGCTTATCAGAAAATACCTGTTTCCACGCTGACCAACCCGCTGACCGGCTTGGTTGAACCGATGGAACTGGTCTTGTACCAAGCGGCAACAACCATCAGCACTATTGGCTCTGCAACAACCTATTCCCCCAAGCCATCCGGAGTCTATTTCACTGCTGATGGCCAAGACATTCCTGCCAGCAAATGGACGAGTGACATGGAGCTGTTTTTTACGCAGCAAAAAGCACTCCATCCCGTACCCAAAAAAGGCTACAAATTCAGCCCAATGGCCAAAGTCACCATCGCCACAGCCATTGGCTTTGTTTTGTTTGGTATCGGCTATTTTGCCAAGGAGTTATTGATTGAGGCTCCGAAACGCCAAGCCATCAGGGACGCTGTTGCACAGCCGGTGCAGGTGGGCGAGCAGTACAACATCGGCGCCTACAACTCGGCCATTCAGAAATATGGCACTTTCTGGGTAGAGGTTGCAGAGGCAGATGATGCCAAACAGGCCTACAAACTTTGCATCACAGGCGAAAACAGCGGCGCAGGCTTTGCCGTACCTGATGCGATTCTGAAACTGACCGATGAAAACAACTGCCTGGATACGCATCGAGGAGGTCCGCGCGGCGGCAAGCCTGTGCTGCAATTCAGAATTGGCACTTCTACCGAATGGCTTCATGTCAAAGACTACGGCGTGGACAAGGTAGAGCAATTCAAACGGGCGCCCGGTAGATAAACATGCCAGACAAAGACTTTATCGAGCGCAGCATGTATCACAGCGCAAGAGACAAAAACGCGCGCTTTCCTGCCATGCTGTATGGCGCAGGTGCCTTGGCTTTCTGGTTCATTGGCATGGTTTCGTATTTGCAGATTCTGAATGCCGAAAAAACGGGAAAGCGCATGCAGGTTGATCGCTTCATCAAGTTACTGTACGACATAGGCGGCTCAACAGGCGTATTGCTGGGCTTTTTGGCGTTGGGTGCTTTATGTGTTTTTGCCGGCTACCGAAGTTACAAGAACAAAAAAGGTGAGCGCTACCCTTTGT